>ENA-OWPN01000262-OWPN01000262.1-human-gut-metagenome-genome-assembly--contig:-NODE-262-length-87651-cov-4.786109_pt1 | contig 87651 bp, 67 predicted proteins | sample MGYA00248266_ERZ651850 | MGnify/ENA primary metagenome ERZ651850 (study PRJEB26924, sample SAMEA4378296) | human gut metagenome | biome: human gut; feature: human-associated habitat; material: faeces... | reverse complement strand
CAGATACAGTATAGCATATCTGGTAAGACGGGTAAAGTGTTTTACTAGATTTTAGCATAAACTGTCTTCTGACAACGGAATGGAGAACCTGAATACAGGCAGAAAAGTGCTGATTTGAGATTGCGGCATTTTGCCAGGGGCAAAAACGTCGCACGGAGAAGCTTAGACCCTGTCCAGAATCCGGCCGTCGGTAGAGACGATTACCACGTCCCAGGGGATCAGCTTTCCGCTGCTCAGCAGCGCGTTTTTCACCGCCTGTTCAATGCCGCCGCAGCAGGGAACCTCCATCCGGACAACCGTGATGCTGCGGATGTCGTTGTGCTTCAGAATCTCCGTGAGCTTCTCGGAATAGTCCACGGCGTCCAGCTTGGGGCAGCCTACCAGCGTGATGCGACCCTTGATGAAATCCTGATGGAAATTGGCATAGGCATAGGCGGTGCAGTCGGCGGCGACCAGAAGCTTTGCACCGTCAAACCAGGGGGCGTTCACGGGCGCGAGCTTGATCTGCACCGGCCACTGGCGCAGCTGGGACTGCTGGGGCGTTCTGACGTCGCAGGGGGATTCCTCCCGGTGAATGGCCCGCACCGCAGTGCCGGGGCAGCCGCAGGGCAGCTTTTCTCCCTTCTTTGCCTTCGCGGCCAGAACGGCGGCCTCGTCATAGGCGGCCGCTTCCCGCTCCACAAAGGTGATCGCGCCGGTGGGGCAGGCGGGGAGACAGTCGCCCAGCCCGTCGCAATAGTCGTCCCGCATCAGTTGCGCCTTGCCGTTCACCATGGCGATGGCGCCCTCGTGGCACGCCGCCGCGCAGGCGCCGCAGCCGTTGCATTTTTTCCGGTTGATTTCAATAATTCTGCGAATCATAACAAATTCCTCCTGTTTTTTGGGGGAAACTCTGAACAAATCGTCTTCGGCTGGACAGCGGATCTTTTTCCCTAGCCGTGCGGTTTCACAAGCGGGAAATACACAAAGTATTCCTCCGCTTGCGAAGCCTTCGTCTAGGAAAAAATCTCTCGCTGCCAGTTCTCGCCGATTTGTTCAGGGCTTCCCTTGACTTTATAATCAGAGTTTACTATACTATTGCAAAAACGTATGTTGGAATTCCAACAAAGGAGCGGTTATGGAAGCTTATTATGAAATTTTGTCCCGGTGTCCGCTGTTTGCGGGCATTTCCCGGGAGGAAATGCCGGAAATACTGGGCTGCCTGGACAAAAGGGTGGCCGAAATTCCAAAGGGCGACCCGGTGTTTCTGGAGGGGGAGCCTGCCTGGTTTGTGGGGGTGGTGCTGTCCGGCGGGGTGCAGATCGTCCGGGACGACTACTACGGAAGAAGAAGCGTGCTGACGGTGGTTTCCCCCGGCGGGCTGTTTGCGGAGGCCTTCGTCTGCGCGGGAGTGGATGCCCTGCCGGTGAGCGCCTTCGCCTTGCAGAGCAGCACCGTGCTGCTTCTGGATTGCAGCCGGGTGATGACCGGCTGCGGCCATGACTGCCTGTTCCACAGCCGGCTGGTATTCAACCTTTTGCAGGGAATCGCCCGGAAAAATCTGGCGCTGACGGAGAAAATCCGCTGCATGTCCCGGAAAACGACCCGGGAGAAGCTGATGGAATTCCTCCTGGATCAGGCGAAGCGCCATGGCAGCGCGGAGTTTACAATTCCCTACGATCGTCAGGCGCTGGCGGATTATCTGGGGGTGGAGCGCAGCGCCATGTCGGCGGAGATCGGGAAGCTAAAAAAGGCCGGGCTGATCGAAACCAGCGGCGCATGGTTCCGGGTGGCGGCTTCTGAGGGGAAATGATTACAAATATGTAACAATATGTGGATTCTGACGGCTTTTTCGACACAAGATGTTGTGGGGATTATAAAAATTGTATTGACAATTTCTTAAATCGGTCTTATAATACCGAATGGAGAAACACGAGCAGAGGCACTGCGTTCGCAACGGCGGCTTCGTCAGGCGCAGGGCTTAACAAGGGAATGGGGTAATCAGAGGGTTCTGGAAGCCCCGCATTGACCAATACCGTGTGCGTTTAGAAATCTGTCCGTTGGCGAAAGCCAGTCATTGGGGCAACCTGAGAAGGCAGGGCAGATTTTGCTTGAGGCGCGAGTCGGGAGACCTACTGTTTCGTCAGAATGTTGCTTTGGAATGGTCATGGCGATGTTTTGCCCGTTGGTGAAACACGCGATGACCATTTTTTGCGTGGTTTCTCTAAAATTACAACCTAATTCATGTTTCCGTGGCCGGACGGGGCGTTCAGACTGTCCGGCTGAACAAGAGAACGGGGTGCAAGTCCCCACGCTGCCGGCACTGTAAGTGTCGAGACGGCCTGCCGTTGGTGAAAGCCAGTCATTGGAGCATTCCGAGAAGGCAGACAGGTCAGTCGCTCGAGACACAAGTCAGGAGACCTACGGAAACCTTTGGAATCTCTGAATAAATCGTCTTCGGCTGAGAGCGGATCTTTTTCCCCATCCGTGCAGTTCCAAAAGCGGGAAATATTGCGCAGCCGTTGCCAGCGTAAGCTGGCTTACGGATGCGGCATACCCCTTGCGGGTACATACAGTATTCCTCCGCTTTTGGAACCTTCGTCTGGTGAAAAATCTCTCGCTCACAGCTCTTGCCGATTTAATCAGAGCTTCCATATCGCGGCCGCTTTGCCCCGGAGATTGGGCGGAAGCGGCGGTTTGCGGCGCAGAAAAACGGCTGCGGCGGTCTATTGCTTTGGACTGCCGCGGCCGTTTCCGTTTATTATGAAGTGTAGAAAAGGTGCATCATGCCGACGCCAAGCAGAAATGCGATTTATGACGCGACCATCCGCAGAATGACCGCGAGCGCTCTGGAAGAAACGGAGAACCGCTTCGCCGGGGAACACGCCGGGGACACGGAGCAGCAGCTTGCCGATTATCTCCGCAGGTGCGCCCGGGAGCTGGGACACACGCCCTGGCCGCGGGAAATTCCGGGCGGCATGACCGTTCAGGCACGCTTCGGAAGCTGGGAGCTGGCCGTGGCAAAGGCGGGACTGCCCTTGCCTGAGCATCCCGACCAACCGGATAAATTCCGGCGTGTCCGGGAGGAGACCCGGCGCCAGAGAGATCTTTACCGCCGGAAGAAAGCCCGGAAACGGGAGCGGGCGAAGGAGCGCATGAAGGCACAGGAAGAAAAAAGAAGGAAAAACCGTCCATCCGGTATTACCTGATTCGCGTAACCCCCTTGCGCGAATCTGTAGTAATATAGTGAGCTGTTTTGATTGCCCAAGGAACAGCTTATCCTCCCTTAATACCGCCGTCGGAGCAGAGGCGGCGGTATTAAGAAAGATAGACCATCCGCCGGGTTTCCGGCGGTGCAGATAGAAATCCGGCTTATTTTGTGGCAAATGCGCGACCGACCGGAAACGGGAGACACGCATTCTTGTTCGGCTGAACAAGGGAATCCGGTGCAAAACCGGAACACGGCGGGCAGACCCGCCGTGCTGTAAGCACGAAGCCGACTTCCTTTCCGCGAAAGCGGGTCATTGGGGAAACCTGAGAAGGCGGGAAGCGGCGTGGACGGTTTCGTCCGAACGTGTTAGTCAGAAGACCTACAAACTGTGCGCTTGAAAAGTGCGCAGCATAAGCAGAAAGCCCTGGCAGCGGGAAATCCGACGTGCCGGAGCTGGCCGGAATGAATTCCGCTTTACGCCTGCGGGCGTTGCAATACCATATAATGAGGAGGTTTATTTATGAAGAGAAGACTACTGGCATTCCTGCTGGCGTTTGTGATGACGTTCAGCCTTGTGCCGGTAAACGCGTTTGCGTTGGAGAGCAGCGGGGCGGAAGTCACCGCATCGGCTGAGGCCGTTAAGGCCGAAGGGGCGAAAACGACGGCCGAACCGGCTGCTCTGCTTGCGGACGACGGGGCACCTGCCGCAGAGCAGGCAGAAGAGAATATCGTCTACACCGCCAGCCTTGCGAAAAATGAGGGTGAAAAGGACAATCTGGCCGTGGGCGACACCTTCGGTCATGCCTACACCTTCAGTGCCAGCGGCACGGCCGATGTCGAATCGTTCTGGGGAACCTTCCGGTTTAACCCCGAGACGACGGAGTTCTTTTGGATTCAGGATCCGGGAATCGGGGTGGAAGTGGATGCCGAGCAGGGCATTCTGCGCGTCGGCGGCAACAGCGGTACGCTTCCCGCCGGGGACTATTCCTTTGACGTTCAGTTCAAAACCAAGGCACTTGGTGATGCGACGGTTACCCTGGAGTCTTTCAAGGTAAACGACGTAAATTACCTGAGCAATCCCATTGCAGTGACCAGAACCGTGGGCTGCAACGTCAGCTGGACGGAAGACGCTGCCTACACCGTCACCGGCGAGAAGCTCGTGGCTGTCGGCAGTAACTACAGCTTCACCGTAGCTGCCAACGAAGGCTATGACGCCACTAACATGGTCGTCAAAGTCAACGGCAATGAGGTTACCGGCACCGACGGCAGCTACACCGTTGAGAATGTTTCCTCCGACCTGACCATCACCGTCGAGGGCGTGACCGAAGCCGTTCAGGAGACGGCCGGTCTTTCCGTTCTGAAATTCGGCGACACAAGCACCGAGTCCATGGCAAAGATGTTCCAGTTGGTCCCGGCCTTTGATCCGGCGGTCAAGGAATACACCGTGCTCGTGCCGGACAACGTCAATATGTTCTACGCCTGGGCGACGCAGGCTACCGACAGAAGCGGCAGCACGACCATCACGGCAAAGTGGGTAAACCTCAACGTCGATACCGAGAGGACACAGCCTCTGACCTCCGGCAAAGCTGGCGGCCAGAATCTGGCAGGCTTCGCACCCAGCGGCACGAAGGTCAACACCATGACCATCGAGGTTGTGGACGGCGACTTCACCGACACCTACAAGCTTACCTCTGTCCGCGTTGCACCGAGCCTGACCGCGCTGTCTCTGGACGGCGTTCGGTTCGCGGAGAGCTTCTCCGCTACCGAGATGGCTTACACCGCGACCACTGCCGCCGAGAGTGTTACCGTTGCGGCGACTCCCCGTGATGAAAGCTACACCGTCACCGTCAACGGCGGCAGCGATACCACCGTTCCGCTGACCGTCGGCGAGAATGAGATCAAAGTGGTCGTCACCAACCCCGGCGGCTACACCAATACCTACACCATCACCGTTACCAGAGTGGACTCTGTCGAGGTCGGCTTCACCGTTGACCCCGCCGATGCCAATGTCACCGTCTGGGACTCCAACAAGGACAGAGTCGCTCCCACGGAGGGCAAGTACAGTGTCATGTCCGGCGCCGAGTACACTTACCTTGTACAGAAGGACGGTTATGTCAGCCAGAAGAGCAGCTTCAAGTTCGGCGAGAGCAGCACCATCGACATTACTCTGGCTGTGGCCACGGAGAACCCGAACCTGGACAAGAGCATCACTGCCGAGTGGGGCAACTTCCGCAACGGCAACGATAACCTGGGCATTACCAACGCCAAGACCCCCTACGCTCCTGAGGACACGGAGCTTCTGTGGGCTGTGAAGCACGGCACCGGCTGGGCGGCTGCCCCCGGTTCTCCCATCATGGTCGATGGCGACATCTACACCTACTCCGGAAGCACCATCCGCCGTCTCAACAGCATGACCGGCGAGACGGTGACCGAAGGCACCATGGTCGGCTCCTCCAACTTCTCCATCGTCCCCATGACCTACGGCGACGGCATGGTCTTCGTCGGCCTGTCCGACGGCCGTATTCAGGCGTTCAACGCAAAGACGCTGGAGTCTCTGTGGGTCTACACCGACGAGCTGGGCGGACAGCCCAACTGCCCCATCACCTACAAGGACGGCTACATCTACGCGGGCTTCTGGAACAGTCATACAAGAGACGCCAACTTCGCCTGCATCAATACCATTGACGAAGATCACGCCTCCGCTACCGAGGTCAAGTACGCCAGCTGGACTTACACCAGAGCGGGCGGCTTCTACTGGGCGGGCGCCTACGTCACCGACAAGCTTGCCATCGTCGGCACCGACGACGGCGACAGCGGCATGGAGTCCGAAACCGCCGCACTGCTGGTCTTCGACCGCTTCACCGGAGAGAAGCTCGACACCCACGAGGGTATCCGCGGCGACATTCGCTCCAACGTTTCCCATGATCCCCAGTCCGACCGGGTGTTCTTTACCACCAAGGGCGGCATTCTGGGCAACGCCAAGATCGACTGGGACACCGGTAAGATTCTGGACTACAAGGAAGCCGTTATCTCTGACGCCAACGGCAACACCTATGCCATGTCCACCTGTACGCCCTCCGTGTATAACGGAAGAATTTACATCGGCGTTTCCGGCACCAGCCAGTTCGGCGCCAACAGCGGCCATGCCATCGCGGTCTATGATCTGAACGGCGACGGCTCCATGACCAAGGCATATGCCTATGGCATCATCGGCTATCCCCAGACCTCTGCCATGGTCACCACGGCCTACGCGGGCGAGGACGGCTATGTCTACATCTACCTGCCTTACAACTATACCCCCGGTGGTATCTCCGTTCTGAAGGACGGACCGGGACAGACCGCGCCTCTGACCACCACCAATTCCGGCTACAGCGAGGTCTTCACCCCTGCCGCCCCCCTGGCGCAGTACTGCATCTGCTCCACCATCGCCGACCAGTACGGCACCCTCTATTATAAGAACGACTCCTGCTATATGATGGCGATCACCTCCAAGATCGAATCTCTGGAGATCACCCAGTATCCCACCATCACCGAGAATGAGGACGGCACTCTGACGGTTGACGGCCTGAAGGCCGTTACCAAGCTGAGAAACGGCGAGGAGCGGGACGTTTCCAAGTATGTCTCCGTCACCAAGAACGAGCAGACCGGCGGCTACACCGTGTCCTACACCTACGGCTTTGACAACGAGAACTACGGCCTGAAGACCGTGACCGCTGAGATTGCCGACTACACCGTCACCATCCCCACGGGCGAGGGCTACACCATCACCGGTGAGAAGACCGCCAAGGGCGGCAAGGATTACACCTTTAAGCTGGAGCTTGACTACCGCTACGAGGCGGGGGAGGACTTTGCCGTGCAGGTCAACGGCGAGACCGTCACCGGCGAGAAGGGCGTCTACACCGTCAAGAATGTTTCTAGCGACCTGGTCATCACCGTCAAGGGTGTGAAGGAGAAGGTTCTGAAGCCTGTCACGGTCTACTTCTCCTTCTCTCATGATGATACGTTCGAGTCCTGCAACGAATCCGGCGAAACCATGGCACTGAAGGAGGTCACCGTTCCTTACTTCGACCTGGAGCTGTATGGCCTTGAGGACTTCTACTTCGCCTCCGAGAATTATGGCCCCGCCAGCGGCGATCCCACCGGCGGCCCCGGCAGCGCTCTGGACCCCGGCACCAAGGAATTCGCTTACGGCAAGGTCACCATGTTCCATCTGTTCATCTATGCCACCGAGGTTTACTATCTGGGCATTGATCCTGCGGATGCGGGCAAGGGCTACCTGAAGGACAACGGTCTTGGCAGCAGCATCTTCAACGTCACCGGTTCCACCGGCTCCACCTTCCTGCAGGAAATCTGGAACTACGATCTGAACCTGAACTACTATCTGAACTATGAGTATCCTCTGGCCGGTCCCGGCTGGGGCAGCACCTCCGATCAGATTCTGCTCCGTGACGGCGACATCGTCACCCTCGGCCACTTCTCCGACTGGAGCTTCTTCAACGATACCACCAGCATCTTTAATTACATCGTAGCCGACAAGACGGATCCCGTTCAGGGCGACAAGATCAAGCTGGAGCTGTACCATGCGGGCGCTGACATGAATGGTTCTTACAACACTGCCCACACCCTCATCGACTACAGCCCCAGTGTTTACTGCACGCCTGTCAACGATATCGTTTCCGGCGACGTGACCACATGGCAGTATGTGGGAAATGCGGAAGCTGACGGCAGCCTGGTCGTGGATACCAGCACTCTGGCTCCCGGCGAGTATATCTTTGCTCTGGCCGGCCAGCCCGGTAAGGAAAACCCCGGCGCCATCTGCTCCACCCCCGGCGGCGTGCGTGTGACCATCCATGAGAAGCCCGTCGTAAAGGGCGACATCGACGGCGACGGTAAGGTCAATGCACTCGACGTGAGCGCACTGTACAGCGGGATTTTCTCCGGCGAGGAGCTGGACGCCGCTGTAGCCGACATCAACGGCGACGGAAAGATCAATGTGCTTGACGTATCTGCTCTGTATGCGCTTGTTATGAACAATGGCTGATGCGTAGCGTGTTTGCGGTTGGAATATCCCATTTTGACCGGCAAACACCCCTTTCTAACAGCACTTACTCCAAAGCAAAAAGGACAACTTCTGACAGGAGGATGTTATGAAAATTTTTAAGAAATCCATGAGCCTGCTCCTCGCGGTTCTCCTGATTCTCAGCCTGACGGTCACCGCCTTCGCTGAGGAAACCACGGCGACCCTGGGCGTAACGGCCAGCAAGACCGACCTGACCGTCGGCGACGAGTTCAGCGTTTATCTGAACGCAAGCGACGACATTACCGGAATCTTTACATTCCAGATGGATTTGTGCTACGACAAGGAAATGTTCGAGGTCGTGAGCATTAACACGCAGTTTAACAGTAAAAATAACGTTGAGCAGAGTAAAATTCGCTTTGGCACCCTGGACATGACCAGCAAGACCGTGATGGCCAAAGGGCAGTTCGCCGAAGTGAAGTTCAGGGTTTTGAAGACCGGCAGCTATCGCTTCCAGCTGACGGAATGCATAATCGGCGGCATGGACATGGAGACCTACACGGACTACACGATCATGGACGTTGCCACCGCCCCCGGCATCGTGGACGTGACCGCCGCGGAAGCCCCTGCCTTCACCGGCTACGCGGTCTCCGCCTCCGAGGACAAGGCCGTCGCCGTGGGCGAAAATGCCGAGGTCAAGGTCGCCGTTTCCAACAGCGACAGCGCTGTCACTGCCTACAATGCCTATGATCTGACCATGACCTACGACACCGACAAGCTGACCTACGTCTCCTGCGCCGCCGCCGACGAAAACGCAGTCGTGAAGGAAGACGTTCCCGGCACCATCCGTGTGATCGGCTTCGGCGGCGACAAGACCCTGGACACCGCCGCCGCTACCCTGACCTTCCAGGCAAAGGGCGTGGGTGATGCGGAGGTGAAGATCACCTCTGCCAAGGTGGATATCGGCTCTCAGGCCGTCGGCAGCGACGCCCCTGCGGCTTTCCTCCTGGACGACACCACCGTGATCAAGGTGACCGGCTACACCGTCACTTTGGGCGAGGGCCTGTCCGGTGAATCCACCGTCGCTCCCGGCGCGAACTACACCTTCACCGCTACCGACGCGGGCAACTACGACTACGTTATCTCCGCCACCATGGGCGGCGAGACCACCACTGCCAACGACAACGGCGATGGCACCTACACCATCCCCAATGTCACCGGCAACCTGGTGATCAACGCCACCATGACGCCCAAGAGCTACAATGTCACCGTGGAAGGCACCGGCGCAGGCGATGTGACTGCTGCCGATAAGGCCACTTACAACACCGACTATACCTTCACCGTAACCGAGGACGGCAACTATACCTATAACACCACCGTAACCGTGGGCGGCAAGACCTATTCTCTGGGCGCTCCCGAGAACGGTAAGTACACCATCCCCGGCACCGATATCAAGGGCGACATCGTGATCACCGTCACCAAGACCGTGAAGCCCTCCTCCGTGGTTTCCGTCACCAAGCCCGATTACGTAAAGGGCAACGACACCGCCACCAAGGGTCAGGATTACACCTTCAACGTCGATAAGGAAGAAGGCTACGATTACTCCGAGCCTACCGTCAAGGTCGGCGATGTGGATGTGACCGATAAGCTGGTGAAGAACGACGATGGCAGCTACACCATCCCCGGCTCCACCATCACCGGCAACATCACCATCGAAGTGACCAAGACCGCGGCTGTCGCCGTGGACGTTACCGAGTACATCACCCTGAACGGCAAGGTCATGTACCTGGTGACCGCTTCCGGCAACTTCGCCGAGGGTCAGGTTGCCAAGTACGACGGCATGAGCATGTTCTTCTCCGAGAAGTACAACGCATACGCCTATCTGGTGATCTCCGCGGACAACCTGGAGACCGTGAAGGCGGAAGCCGCCGGGAAGGTCAAGGTCGCGGAAGGCACCTCTGCCGGAACCGTGGACTACAGCGGCGATGTGAACGGCACCAAGGTAGTCGACGTTAACGACGCTCAGCTGACCTACGACATGTACAACGCCAAGTACGAAAGCTTTGACGCCGTGTCCATGCTGAAGTTCCTGAATGCCGATGTGAGCGGCGACAAGAAGGTCAATACCGCTGACGCTACCGCTATCGTAAGCCTCATCAAGTGATTTCCTGAATGATCGGGTCTTCTGACCCGAAACCAAAGTGCCTCCCCCGCTTCACGGCGGGGGAGGCCAACCCGCAAAGTTCGGAGGGTCACAGGTGTCCCTATGGAAAGTGGGGACAGCTGTGAATTTCCGACACCTTTGCCGTAGGATGTGATTTTATGAAAAAGAGAGTTTTATCCGGTCTGCTTGCTTTTGTAATGCTTTTGTCCGCCCTGCCCATGGGAGTTTATGCCGCGGAAACGCGCTATTCGGTCGCCGCTTCGCCGGATCAGACTACGGATGTGGGGAAGACCGTCAGCATGACCGTGTCCGTTGCGGGGGGCAGCTATAATGCCTACGATCTGGCACTGACCTATGACACCGCGCGGCTGACCTATGTGTCCGGCCGGGCGGCGGATAAGGACGCTTCGGTAACCAAGAAGGGCGGGAGCGTCCGTGTCATCGGCTACGGCGCGGATAAGTCCGCTTCCACGAAGGTCGTAACCCTGACATTCAAGACAAAGGCGGCAGGGTCGGCGGAAGTCAGAATTTCATCGGCGAAAATCGACGCCGGCGCGAACGCCCCGACCAAGGACGCGCCGCTGGCTTTAATCAAGAACAGCACCACCCGATTTACCATCCAGCCGGGGTACACCGTGACGCTGGAGGATGGCCTGATCGCCGACAGCCTGAGCGCGGCGGCGGGAGAGGATTACCCCTTCCGGGCGACAGACCCGCTTCACTATGACTACAAGCCCTCAGCGAAAGCGGGCGGCAAGGACGTCACGGTGAAGGACAACGGCGACGGAACCTACACCATCCCCGGAAGCGAGATCAACGGAAATATCACGGTCAAGGCAAACAGAACCCCCAAGAGCTATAAGGTCACATTCAAGGGGGAAGACCTGTCCGGCGAAAATTCCGCGACCTACAACACGCCCTACCATTTCAAGCTGGGTAGGAAGGCCGGATACAGCTATGTTCTGCGCATGACCATCGGCGGGAAAAGCTACACCGGCTACAAGGCGGAGAATGGCGGCTATGTAATCCCGGGCGCGGACATCACGGGCGATATCGTCATAACCGCCCTGAAAAACAAGATCAACTCCGGAAGCGGCGGCAGTAGCGGCGGAAGCTCTGCCAAATATGTGTCGGTGAGTTTCATTGGCTCCGGCGCGGGAGACGCATCGGGAAAGACAAGCACCCGCCGGGGCGCGGAGTACACATTCCGCGTAAGCCGCAAGGACGGTACCCTTTATGACGTATCCGCCAGTGTCAACGGTGTTACCGTCAAATGCACCTACGACAGCAAAAAGGACATTTACCGCATTCCCGGCAGCGCGGTCACGGGAGATATCACCGTCACCGTCACAAAGGGCGCTCCGGTGGAGGTCAGCACATACGTCACGCTGGACAATCAGAGCATGTACCTTGTGATTTACACCGGCAATGTGGAGGACGGGCATGTCCCCATGTACGACGGACAGAACATGTACTGGTCGAAGGCATACAACGCCTATGCCTGGCTGGTGATCTCCTCCGCCGACGAAAAAGAGATCGTGGAGACTGCCCGGAACAGTATCACCATCGGAGAAGGGAAGGCGGCCGCCTCCGTCGATTACTCCGGCAACGTGGATCTCAGCGGGCATATGGACGTGGATGACGTGCATCTTGTCCACGATGTGTACAACGCAAGATACACGCTGGTAAGCCTGATGATGCACAAATTCCTGAACGGCGACGTCAACGGTGACCGGAAGGTGGACATCAGAGATTCGGTGTGGATTGTTAACCGCATTCTCCGGGAAAAGTAAGGAGCGTGACATATGAAGAAGATCATCAGCATTGTTTTGGCTGTCGCGCTGATATTCGTGCTGGCTGTGACGGCGATGGCGGCGGAGATCGCGGACTGTACCGTGTCCGCCGATTCCGTGTCGGCGGCGGGGAAGACCGTGACCGTACCCGTCAGGATCACTGGGAACCGGGGCTTTACCAATTTCGGCATTGCCCTGGATTACGACCGGGAGCAGCTGGAGCTGCTGAGTATTCAGACGGCGGCGGGAGAAACACCCTACCTCTGCGGCGCTGTGGCCGCCGGGAATACCCAGTGGGCAGGCGCGGACGGGAAGACCTGCGGCTATGTGACGGCTGCCCTGGAAGATGCCGTGACGGAGGACGGAATCCTGTTTACGGCCACGTTCCGGGTCAGTGAGGACTTTTCCGGCACTGCGGCGGTACAGCCGGTGGTGCAGTATATGCGCAGCAACAAACGGCTGCTGTCCGTGTTTGACGCCATCCCCGTTACGACCGTGAGCGGAACCGTATCGGCGGCGCTGGTGGGCGATTACGACCGAAACGGGAAGGTAAACGTGGCTGACGTCATGGGACTGTTCAGCGCAATCATGAACGGAAAGTCTTTCTCGGCAGACGATTATAGCCGGGTGGATGTCAATCAGGACGGCAGAATCAACGTGGCCGATGTGATGGCGATTTACGCAATTGTAATGAACGGTCGGTGACGACCAACCCCATAAAAAAGGAGCGAACTATGATGAAAAGAGTGCTGGCTTGCTTACTCACCGTGATGCTTTTTCTGACCTGTGTTCCCGCGGCTCTGGCGGCGGACAACTCCCGGGACTTTTTCTTCCAGCTGTCCGTGGACGGCAGTGACAAGAAGGAGGTCCAGCCCGGGGATATCATTCAGGTGGATTTTGACCTGAACAGAACCGACAGCGCGGACGCCTACACCATGTACGGTATGCAGAACGAAATCCGCTACGACAGCAATTTCTTCCAGCTGGTGGAGGGCAGCGCCCTGCTGAGCAACGGAATTTCCACCACGGACATCGGCCTGCGGGACAATTACCGGGAATTTTACATGAATTTTGTGTCCCTGTCCGGCGGCGAAACGTGGGAAGCCAAGCGCCTGGTGGGCTCCTTCAAGCTGAAGGTGATTGCTACGTCCGGCGTGTCCAAGATCACAAATCAGGACTATCTGGTCTCTACCAAAGACGGAACCGGGGAATATAAGGCCTCCTGTCAGGACGTGACCGTCATCATTTCCACCGACTGCACGGTCACCTTCGAGCCGAACGGCGGCACGGCGGTTCCCGGTCAGACCGTCCGGTACGGCGAGACCGTGGAGCGGCCGGACAATCCCACCCGGGAGGGCTACCACCTGGTGGGCTGGTATTCGGATATTGATCTGCAAAATCCCTGGGATTTTGACGCCGATACCGTTCAGGGCAATATGACCCTGTACGCAAGATGGGAGAAGGGCGACGCGCCTGAGACGGACGGCGACGGTACCGGCAGCGGCCTGTGGTGGCTGCTGGGTCTGGGCTTGCCCGGTCTGCTGCTTCTGCTCCTGCTGCTTCTGCTGCTGGGCAGAAAGACGGTTCACTTCGAGACCGGCTGTGACAGCAAGGTGAAGGATCAGAAGGTGAAGAAGGGCAATCTGGTGACGCGCCCCGAGCAGCCGGTGCGGCCGGGCAGAGCCTTTGCCGGATGGTTTGCAGACGAGAGCTGCACCAAGCGCTGGGATTTTGACAACGACAAGGTTGAAGACAGTATGACACTCTACGCAAAGTGGCTGTAAGATCATGCGCCCCCACCCGGATTTTTCCGGGTGGGGTATGCGTGCATTCATACGGATGTGCTTGAATGCGGGCAAATTCCGATGGCAAAGGGAACGGCAGTATGGATTGGAATTCGTTTATTCAAAGCAAATATCTGCGGGGCGGACTGTGCGCTTTGCTGATCGCCGCGATTCTGCTGGGACTGTGGCTTCCGGGAACGGGGCTGAAGGAGGCCCAGCCGGACGACCCCCTGCAGGGGGAGAGCGTCCGGGAAATCACGGCTCTGAAGCTGGGGGAAAACGGGCAGCAGCTGAATGCCGTTTCGGTTCCCGACGGCGGGCAGTCGGGCTCCGCGGAACCCCGTCCGGAAGAGCCCCGGCCTGATTCTGCCCCGGACGACGGAGACGACGGTCATGAGAACGGAAATCAGGGCGCCGACGGCGGGGAAGTTTCTCCCTCGGAGCTGTCGCTGGTTTTGACCTGGAACGCAAAGGGCATTGCCTGCGCCGCGGGCAATACGCAGGCGTTTTCCGTAAGCAGCTATGAGCTGAACGAGGACTTGTTCCGGTTTCGCGTAAGCCTGACCGGAACACAGGCGCAGGATGCAAAGATCGTGGGCGGCGTTTCCGTCGCCGAATCCACCCAAACGGCGAAGGAGCTAACCTGGCCGGGGGGGTCGCTGCCCATGGCGCCGGCAGCGGGAACGGACAAGGAGGTCTACGAGGTTTCCTTCACAGTCAGAACCCCGGAGCGGGACGTGTTTTTCCGGTATAAAATTACGTATCAGAAGCTCCCGGATGTACAGCTTTCCTTTACATGGCAGGGAACCGGAAACCACAAAGGCACACTGCTCTGCCTGCCGGGCGGCAGCGTTGCGGATAAAATCAAGAACAACCAGCTGGCCGGTGGCGGGATATGGTACGAGATGAAGTTGGTCGGCGCGGACGCCGAGAGCGCGGGCGCGAGAATTATAAGCGCCAGCTATACCTCCGATGCGGCCTCCGGGAGCGACGAGCTGAATTGGCGGGATGGACAAGGTCCGTTGGAGGTGAAAATACCGGAGGGGGAAACCTCCAATACCTATCGGATTTCGGTTTCCGCCCTTGCAAACGGGCATACGGCTCACTTTGAAGTCATTCTGCATTTTGGAAATGATGTAACGCTGCAAATGCGCTATATCCTCGATGACGGCAGCGAAAGAAAGGTTTTCTGCCAGAATAAGCAGTCGAAAACGGCGGATACCGTGTATGACGACCAGCTGACCGGGGGGAATCTGCCATACGAAATGTCCATTGTCGGCTCCGATGCCGACAGCGCTAAGATCACTTCCGTCAAATGCACTCAGCCCGGACACAAAAATAAAACCCTGACCCTTGGGACATCGGACGCGGTTCAGCTTTACCTGAATGGCGGAAAAACCGGTCAGAATAATTTCACGATCGAAGCAAAAGACGATTCGGGAAATCAGTATACCTTCAAAATCAACGTTCCCTACAAGCACAAGGGAACGAACAGCATAGAAATCCTTTTGAACCTCAAGGATCAGGATGAAATTCCCAACGAAGTCATAACCAATCTGAAGGTATCCGCATACGGAAGAGATGCGGCAGGAAATGCGGTCAGCATTCCGGCAAAGGGGACGAGTGAATTTATTCAGGTTACGCTGGACGGAATTGAGGTCACGGATCCTACCTCCTCCGGGGACGCCTGGGAGTACGGCCTGTTTCCGTCTAATCCGGAGACGGGGGACAGAAAGGAACATGCCCTCTATGTTTACGCCGAGGACGCTTACGGCAACTGGGGGAAAGCGGAGCTGACGCTGAATGGTTTCCGCGTAGAACCCGGGCAGAAAATCGGGGACGCGACGATTTATGTGGACATGACGGTGCTGGGGGTCGGTGTTGTCGGCCCTATCCCTTATGAGGTTCTGGCGGACGAGCCGATTTCCTATGTGGTCGCCAAGGCGATCATGGGAAAGGACACCGGTGAACCCTTCGGCGCGGCAACAAAAGGTACGCTTCACTGGCGGGGCGATTACGGCGGGACGCTGGACACCGGCTTCTATCTGCGGAGTTTGAATACCGACTATCACGCAGATGCACTGGAAGATGCGGTCTGGCCGGGAAGCACGGAAGAGGAAGTGCTGGATGCCATCGACGCCCGGTTCGGCGCGGGGACTGGTCTTGCAGTTTTGTGGCGCTGCCTGTACCGCAACGGACTGAACAAAAGCGCCGGCTCCGGCAGCACCTTCGGCGAGTTCGATTATACCAGCGGCTCCGGGTGGATGTACTCGATAGGCGGCAGCTATTACCCGGGTCAGTCCATGTCTGCGGTGCATCTGAGGGACGGAGATGTGCTGACGCTGCGCTACACTCTGGCCTACGGGTGGGACATCGGCGGCGGCAGCGATAATTACGGCAACGTTGTGGGATACTGCGTCGAAGGGCGCAACGGCACAATTTATGTTAACCATCGATGGGAAACCGCAGAAGACCCGGACGGCTCCATTCACTACGTGTGCCGCTGCTGCGGCATGGTTCAGGACTGCCCCCACGCGCATATGACCTACAAGGATTTGGAGGACGGAACCCATATTCTGCTCTGCGAGGATTGTCAGGCGGCCATCGGCGACCCGCTCCCCCACAACTGGACATACGCCGCCGGGGACACGGAGGACAGCCACGTCTGCGCGGAATGCGGCGCGGAGGAGCGGCATTTCTGGAAAGAAGTGGAAGGCACCAACACTGCCACCTGCACCGAGCCGGGGGTCAGAATCGTCAAGTGCAGCATCTGCGGCATGGAAAAGGAAGAAGAAGCCGAAGCGAAGGGGCACACGCTGGACAATCGCTGGAACCACACGGCGCTGGAGCACTATCAGAAATGCTCGACCTGCGGCGAGGAATTTGACCGCGGAAATCATGAGTACACATATTGTGAGGACTGGGACGATTATGAGTGCCGTATCTGCCATGTGCTCCACGAAGAAATCTGCGGCGGCGCCCTGACGATTCAGGAAGCCACCTGCCAGAAAATCGTGTACCACTGTGACAGCTGCGGCTATGACATGACGAAGCCCGGAACCTTCGACGAATACCATAACTACGTGGACGGCATCTGCCAATACTGCGGCGCAGAAGACCCCAATCATGTGCCGCATGAACACGCCTACCACGAGACGCAACGGGTTGAGCCAACCTGCACGGAGGACGGCTACATCCAGCACACCTGCGACTGCGGGGACTCTTACAGGGAACCCCTCCCGGCCACCGGCCACACCTGGGGCGAATGGTCGCCCGCGGGAGACGGAGAGGAAGTCCGCTATTGCGATGCCTGCGGCGCGGAGGACTATCGGACAAGCGAAGAGGACACATACAGCGTACAGATGCTCTTTTTGCACTGGCTTTTCCCAAGAATACATCAAAAATAGGGGGAATCACAATGAATGAGAAAATTCCTGAAATTCTACAGCAGATCGAAACGGTGGTTGTAGGCAAAAACGAAATTGTCGAGAAAATTCTGATGGCGATCCTGGCGGGCGGCCATGTGCTGATGGAGGACGTTCCCGGCGTGGGCAAGACCACCACGGCCATGACCTTTGCCAAGGTGCTGGGACTGGACACGAAGCGTGTCCAGTTCACCTCCGACACCGTACCCTCGGATATCATCGGCTACTCAGTCTACGACAAGGAAAGCGGTAGCTTCGTCTATAAGCCCGGCGCGGTGATGACCAATCTGCTCCTGGCCGACGAGATCAACCGTACCTCCAGCAAGACCCAGTCCGCCCTGCTGGAAGCCATGGAGGAGCTGCATGTGACGGTGGACGGTCAGACCTATGATTTACCCCAGCCCTTTGTGGTGCTGGCCACCGAAAACCCTGTGGGTTCCGCGGGAACGCAGCTGCTGCCGCCCTCCCAGCTGGATCGGTTCATGATCAAGATCAGCATGGGCTACCCCGATTTTGAAAGCCAGATCAGCATTTTAAGGGACAGGCACACGGAAAACCCCCTGAACCGGGTGGCGCCGGTGATCGACCGGGAGCAGCTGCAAGCGCTGATTCAGGAGGCGGCGAAGGCGGAAATTCAGGACGCCGTTTATGAATACGTCACCCGCTTGACCCAGGCCAGCCGGGAGCATCCCATGGTGCAGCTGGGCGTCAGCCCCCGGGGCGCGCTGGCGGTGTGCCGGATGGCGAAGGCCTACGCTTACTTAGACGGCCGGGATTTTGTCATCCCGGAGGACGTGGCTGCCGTATTCCCGGATGTGTGCTGCCACCGTCTGGTGCTGACCACCAAGGCAAGAATGATGGAGGAACGGCCGGAGACGGTTATCGCCGCCATTCTGGATTCCGTGAAGATGCCGGTGGTGAAACAATAAACGGAAGCAGGTACTGCTTATGATCGCAATGAAATTGGGTTGGGCGGTGCTGGAGGGCATCTGCGTCTGGCTTACCCTGTATTATGGGAGCGGCGGGGCGTTGGCTCTGGGGACGATGCTGCTGATTTTGCCCCTGGGCAGCCTCCCGGTTCACCTTTGCCTGAGAAAACGCCTTCGGGTTCGGGTGGAAGCGCCCGCCGTGGCGCGGAAAGGGGACGAGGGCAGCGTCACGGTCTGGCTGGAAAACCCCACGCTGCTGCCCGCCCTGCGGATCCGCTGCCGGGTGACCGCCCGGAACCAGCTGAATGGCGAGAGCTGCACCCAACATGTCATGACCTGGGCGTTCCCGAAAGGGAAGCGGCGCGCGTCCCTTCGCTTGGGAAGCGAATACTGCGGGCGCATCCGGATTTCCGTGGAGCGGGTGAAGCTCTATGACTGCTTCGGCCTGATCGGCGTTCCCTGCGGCTGTACCGGAGAAGCCCATATGACGGTGCAGCCGGATACCTTTCCCATTCGGGTGAATCTGATTCCCAACCCCGACAGCCAGGAGGACAGCGACAGCTATTCTCAGGAGCGACCCGGCGCCGACCTGACGGAGACCTTCCAGATCCGGGAATACGTTCCCGGCGACAGCATCCGGCAGATCCACTGGAAGCTCAGCGGCAAATTCGACCGGCTGATCGTCCGGGATCCGGCGCTGCCCGTCACCCGCAATGTGCTGGTGTTCTGGGAGAGAACGGGGCAGTCCGGCAATGTCAGACGCATTGACGCTCAGGCGGAAGCGGTGGTGTCCCTGTGCCGGAGCCTGGCGGACGGCGGCGTCCAGTTCATGCTGGGATGGAACGATACGGAGGGCAACGTCTGCGTCCTGCATGAGATCTGCGCCATGGAGGATTTGGTCGGCGTTATCCCCAGTCTGCTGCGTGCCGCAGGACGGAGCAGTGGCGTGGGCGGCGCGTCCCTGCTGGTGCAGACCCGGCCGGACGCCCTGTGCGGGCATATGGTGTACATCGGGGAGGAACCCTGCGCCGATGTATTGCAGATGCAGCGGCTGGGACATGTCACCGCGCTGCTCTGCGGGGAGTCGCCCTTGGAGGGGAGCATCCCCTTCGACGTGGGGCGGTATCGGGAGCAATTAGGAGAAATTGACGTGTAAGGGAGGCGAAAGCCTTGACCTCAAAAATAAAACAGGGGATGCGCCTGCGCCAACCTGAGAGTTCGTCGGACGGCGGATGGGTGCTCCGGATGCTGGCGGCGATGCTGGCCTGCGGGGCGCTGCTGTTTGCCCTTGCGGCGGTGGCGGGATTCCGGACGGGAAACCTCCTGCCCATCCTGCTGACGGCGGGCGGGTACGTGTGCATCGCTTACGGCGTGACGATCCGGTTCCGGAAGCAGCGATGGTTTTTCCCGGCGGCGTTGGCCATTCTGTTTCTGCTGGTTATGATTTTCAGGCAGCAGGTACTGGAGGGCTATCGCCTGTTCTGGAACCAGATGCGCAATACCTATACCGCCGGAACGGGCTGGGTGCTTCCCAAGTGGGAGACGCAGCTTCCTGCGGAAAAAAGCGGGCTGTGCCTGACGCTGTTTGCCGTGGCGGCGGCCAGCGCCGCCGCGCTGATTTGCTGCCGGCTGAGCAGCCATGCCCCGGTCGCGCTGGCGGCGGTGCTGCCCGCCGCCGCTTTGGTGGGAATGGCGGTTTTCAAGACAAATCAGGTGCTTCCCGGATTGACCGCGTTGGCGGCGGCTGCGCTGATTCTCATCTACAGCGGATGGCAGAGCCGGGAAGCGGCGTTCCCGGTCACAGCCGGTTGGGTTCTCTGCGGAATCGCGGCGGGACTGCTGCTGTTAGGTGCGTCGGTTCCCGGCGTGCAAGGCTGGACGCAGAAGATCGGCGAAAACAGCCGCAAGGCGATTCACACTTACCGCTATGAGACGGAAAACACCGTACTGCCCGAGGGAGACTTCACGGATTATCGGAAGCCGGAGGGTACCCGGCCGGGGCTGGAAGTGACCATGTCGAACCCGGGGACCCTGTATCTCCGGGGATTCACCGGGGCCGCGCTGGAGGGCGACACCTGGAAAACGGTGGATTCCGCCGTTTTGGCGCAAGATCAGGAACTTTTATACTGGCTGAACGAAAACGCCTTCCACCCGGCGGCGCAGTATGCGTCGGCCGCTGCCGGAACGGACGGAAAAACGGGCAGCGTTTTCATTGAAAATATCGGCGCGTGCAGCGCTTACCAATATGTTCCCTTTTCCCTGCGGGACACGGGAAATCTGCCGGCGGAAAATCTGAAAGAGGACAGCCTTTCCTCCGACGGGGAGAGAACATACCGGTACTCCGTGATAACCGGCGGAGGGAACGGAATCGAACAGACCCTGGCGCATCTGCAAACCTCCGATGATGCCCAAGTCCTGCAATTCCGGAAGGCGGAAAGCGCCTACCGAAGCTTTGTGTACCGCAATTATCTCCGGGTTCCGGAAAGCGTGACCCAGCTGCTGGGAAAATTCTGGGACGAAACTGCGGCGGACTACGGCTCCCGGGAAAACCTGACCCTGCTCCAGGCACAGACATGCACGCTGAACTTCCTGAACCGGTGCTTCCCGGAGGAGGGGACGCCGGAGGATATGGAGCTGCCCCTGGCCGCGGCGAAGGGGACGCGCTTCCAGTACGCCACGGTGGCGGTTATGACCCTGCGCCATTTTGGAATCCCGGCGCGGTACGCCGAAGGGTACGTCATTTCAGAAGAAATGGCCGCCGCTGCCAAGGCGAACGAGCCGCTGACCGTGGACAGCAGCTGCGCCCGGGGGTGGGCGGAGGTCTATCAGGACGGGATCGGCTGGATTCCCATGGAGCTGACCCCCGGACTGGGGGAAGTGCCGGAACAGAAGCCGGAGGAAACCCCAAATGAGGGGGATTCGGACAGTGCCGAATCGGAGACCCAGCCGGAGGAGACGACTCCGGGGGAGGATCCCTCCGAGAACCCCGAGCCGGACGGCGGCACCGTGACGAAGCTGACCAAAACCGTGCTGCTGGGCGCACTTTGGGTACTTCTTGCCGTGTTACTGCTATTCCTGTTACTGTTGCTCAGAAGAAAAATGCTTTGCAAACGCAGAGCGCGGAAATATCAGCTTGCGGACATAAACGAAGCCGTTTCCTGGATTTTCGCGGATGCGGCGGCGCTGCTGGAAAAGCTGGGTCTGCGCAGAGGAAACGGCTCCATGCGGGGGCTGCTGGAACCGGCGAGACGGCGGTTTGGCGACGATTACGCGTCGGCGCTGGAGGAAGCCATCCGCCTGAATGACCTTGCCCTGTTCAGCAGCCACGCGCTCACCCAGGCGCAAAGAGAGTCGGCGCTGAAATTCTACGACGATACCCGGGGGAGCCTAAAAAAGAATGTTAAATGGTACCGCCGGGTGTGGATAAAATGGGTTCAGTGCCTGTACTAGGAGGAAAAGGAATGAAACAGAATTTGAGAAAGCGCCTTGCGTGTCTGCTGCTTTCCGCGCTGCTGCTCATCGGCTGTCTGCCGGTGACGGCTCTCGCGGCGAAAAACGGATTTATTCTCGTGGCGGAGGCCGGGGGAAAGCTGGTCATCGAGCCGGAGTACGTTTCCTATACGGCGGGGCAGACCGCTGCCCAGGCGCTGAGCGCCAGCGGACACACCTTCACGGGGCTGGATACCGGCATGATCTCCGCCATCGACGGCGTAACGGGCAACTTTACCCGCAGTGACGAAAACGGCAATTACGATCTGTCCGTCAGCGCGGCGTCCATCGGCTATCTGCGGTTCAGCGAGGACACAAGCAGCAAGCCCGGCGACGGGCTGAAGCAGCTGATGCGCGCCATGGCGGACTACAAGAAAAAGGACAGCGACGTCCAGGCGGCCGCCAAAAAGGAATACGGTACCGCCCGGGATTTGTTCGTGGGCATCAACGGCGAGTCCGCCAAGACCCTTGCGGCAAGCTTGAATGACGCGGTCAAAAACTATGAAAATTCTCTCAACGGTCAGCGTTACCCGGTTCGCTTCACGGATGGGTCGGCGGCGTACTCCGACGCCAACTACCCCGGCGTGTCTATTACGGCGGAAAATACCTACGGAAAGCAGTGGACGGACGAGGGCGACGGCGTGCTGGAGCTGCCCAAGGGCGACTATACCTTCCGCGTCGAGCAGTCGGGACTGCGGTTCGGGGGCAAAATCACGGTCAGCGCCGCCGGGGCGGTGACGGGAAAATTGCCTCAGTCGGAATGGCTGATTACCGACACCTTCCGCCTCTCCGGAAGCTACGGCGGGGAGACCAACAAGGACAACAGGTTCACGGATGAAGAATGGCAGCTGGGGGACTGGTCTGACAGAGAAGTGACGGTTCCGGTGCCGGACACCTTCACCGGCTCCGTCTACGCTTATGCGGAGTATGATACCGGTCTGCTGGCAGAGGTTCCGACTCTGACCGCCATTTATACCCTGGCAAGCACCGGCGAGCGGATGGAAAAGGCGCTTGCGTTTGCGTCTCTGACCAGCGGCGCTTACAGCGTGCTGGCGCGGGGCGCGGCGGGCAGCACCGTCATTTACCGTCTCACCAGCCAGGGCGAGGACGGCTATACCTATTCTCAGGACTACAAGGTCAATTTCGCCCGTGTCCCCACCCTGGTTTCCATCCGGGTGACAGACCAGAAGGGCGTAGACCAGGCGGCCTCCGTCCCCTTCACGCCGGAGACCGTGGCGTATTCCTATAAGGTTCTGGACACGGTCACGGCGGTCACCGTCACGGGGCAGCCCTTAGAGAAGGACTACACCGTAACGGTGGACGGCCAGAACGCGGCAAACGGCGTGACGGTGACTGTTTCCGGCGAGACGGTTATCCCGGTGACGGTTTCCGCCAACGGCTATTCCAGCACCTATACCCTGACCATTCAGCCGGGGAAGGGTAAGAGCCTATCCTTCCTGTCGGAGCGTTCCGTGACCGTTGAGGTGGTCAACAGCAACGGCGTGGTGATGCCCTACGTGACCCACCGGGAGTCCGCGACCCAGAATCGATACCGGTACACCCTGGTTCCCGGGGAGACCTACCGCTATGTTGCGACCCGGGGTACGTATTACCACATTACGGACGATTTTTCCCTTGAGGAAGTGGCCGACAGCACCATCACCGTGGATTTCAGCTCCATGAGCGATTGGCTGACAAGTCTGGCCTACGGAAAAAAGGCCGGTGCGGCCTCCAAAAATTCCCTGAAAACCGACGCTTCCTTCACCCCGGAGAATCACAGCTACAGGGTTTCCTATGAGGATACGGAGCATATGGTTTACGCCTGGGCGGCGACCGGGGAGAAAAATGTCAGCATTCAGGCAATTTATAATCAGGTATTCAGCGGCAGCCTGTACCACGGGAAGGAAAAAACCGTTGATCTGATTCCCGGCGCAGCTTCCGGCACCCAGCTGAACCGCCTGCTGATGAAGGAAAACCCCGTTTCGGGTACGGTCACCCTTCGGTTGACAAAGGTAGAAAACGGTATTACATTTTACCAGGACTATCTGACAAAATTCACCCGGACGCTGACGCTGAAGGACATAACCGCCAGCTGCGACGGCGCGGCCGCGACTCTGACGAGGGAGGACGGAACCACAGGCTTCGCCCCCGGCGTCAAATCCTATTCCGTGACGGTCTCCATGGCGGCGCAGAATCTGGAGCTGGGGCTTTCCCGCTATGCGGATAACACCTGCTACGGCGAAGAGGATGTGGGCTACCGCGTCAAGGTGGACGGCACGGATGTGACCGCCGAAGGCATCGCGGCCATCCCTCTGGACGGTACCATCAACACCCAGACCGTCAGGGTCACGGTGGAAAACGACAAGGCTCTGGATGGTACCGGAACCTATACGCTGAACATTCTGAAATCTCCCCCGGTGGAAGTGACCTTCACTACCGAACCGGCGGATGCGCTGCTGCACATACGCAGCGTTCTCACCGGCGAGCAGCAGCTGCCGGAGGACGGGGGGCATTATCTTCTCTGCGAGGGCAGCAGCTACAGCTACGCGCTGACAAAATACGGATACGAGGCTGTGTCCGGCACCCTGACCGTGACCCGGGACGATGCCGGGGCGCTGGTGATTTCCAACGGTACGGAGGTTTACCCCGTCACCGAAACGGAGGACGGCGGCGCGGCCGTCATCGCCTGGTCGCTGAATCAGGCGGCGTCCAATCCCGCCATCGACCCGTATATCCCGGCTCAGTGGGCGGATTTCCGCGGCTCGGATACCAACAACGGCGTCACCGATGCCCCGATTCCCACGGCGGCGCAGGACGGTACCCTGTACTGGGCAAACCAGCTGGGCGTGGGATTTGACTCGGACGCCGTGGGCAGCCCGATTCTGGTGGACGGAGATATCATCACCTACGCCGGCGACAAAATCTACCGCGTTGACACCGTAAGCGGCGAAATTAAGGCAAAGGCGGCCATGGATCACAAATCCAGCTTCTCCATCACCCCGCCGGTTTACGCGGACGGCATGGTCTTCGTGGCGCTGTCCGGCGGTACGGTGCAGGCCTTCAACGCATCCACGCTGGAATCCCTCTGGATTTACACGGACAAGCTTGGCGGACAGCCAAACTGCCCGCTGACGGTGAAAAACGGCTATCTCTACACCGGCTTCTGGAACAGCGAGACCGGCAGCGCAAACTTCGTCTGCCTGTCCGTCACCGATGAAGACCCGGCGCAGTCCGGGGAAAGCAAGTGCGCCTCCTGGTACTATACCGGCAAGGGCGGCTTCTACTGGGCAGGCGCTTACGTGGCCGACGACTTCCTGCTGGTGGGAACGGACGACGGCGGAAACGGCTACACCAGCCAGACCTCCCGGCTGCTGCTTCTGGACCCCGCGACGGGCGAGCTGCTGGACAGCTGGGACGGCCTGAACGCGGATATCCGCAGTACGGTGGTTTATGACGCCGGGACGGACGCCTACTATTTCACCTCCAAGGGCGGCACCTTCTATTCCGTTCAGGTATCCGGCGACCGGAAGCTGATGAATAAATGGAGCGTGAATCTGGCAAACGGCGTTGGCGGCGTTCCCATGAGTACGTCCACCCCCGTGGTCTATGGCGGCAGAGCCTACCTGGGCGTTTCCGGCGCGGGACAGTTTAGCTCGTACTCCGGCCACAACATTACGGTGATCGACGTCGGCGCAAGGAGCATTGTCTATCGTGTCGATACCCAGGGCTACCCCCAGACCAGCGGCCTGCTGACCACGGCCTACGAGCAGGAAAGCGGCTGTGTATACGTCTATTTCTTCGACAACATGACCCCCGGCAAGCTGCGGGTTCTGCGGGACAGAGCCGGGCAGACGACACCGGACTACGTTACGACAGAGGGCGGCCGCACGACGGCCTACGCGCTGTTTACCCCCACCGGCGATCAGGCGCAGTACGCCATTTGCAGCCCCATCACCGACGAATACGGCACGGTCTACTTCAAGAATGACTCGGCGCGGCTGATGGCCTATGGAAGCGCCATCGAGCGCCTTGAGATTACCCAGCAGCCCACGAAGACCACGTATGGGGAAGGGGAGACCTTCGACCCCGCCGGAATGGCCGTCACGGCGGTCTATGCCAACGGAAAGACAAGAGACGTTACGGCTTACGTGACGTATAAGCGTGAGCCGCTGGACGCTGGCGACGGGGAATTTGCCGTTTCCTTCCCCTATGTCATGTACCACAACGAAGAAAACGGAACGGAAATGACCTCCGGCGTGGAGACGATGATACCGGTCGCTACGCTGAACCTGACCGTGGGCGACGGACTTCCCGGCGACGTCAACGGCGACGGCAAGGTGGATCAGGCCGACGCCCGGATGATTCTGGACTATGAAGCGAAGCGCCTTGATACAGAACTTTCTTTGAAGACGGCGGATGTCAGCGGCGACGGCGTCATTGACAGCAACGACGCCGTGCTGATTCTCCAGTATGCCGCGGGAACTCTGAAGGAGTTCCCGGCGGCTGCCCTGAAGGAAACGGAAGACAAGGAATAGGAGCATGTTATGAACAGAAAATGGATTGCCCTTTTGCTGGCGCTTATCCTGGCGCTGCCGGTCACCGGCTGCGCCGCGGACAAGCCGCAGGGGGAAAGCGTTGGAACGACTGCGGCTGTGGAAACCCGGACAGCCGCTGAGGGAATCACGGTAACGGAGGAAGAGCTGACCCAGACTGCCCAGTGGCTGATGGAGCAGATTCCCCAGCCAACCTACGGCTCCGTAGGCGGCGAGTGGGCAGTGTTCGGTCTGGCGCGCTCCGGCGTCGCGGTGCCGAAGGAATATTTTGAAAGCTACGGCGAAAATGTGGCGGCCTACACGGCGGAACACGGCGGCGTACTCCACGCGAAAAAATACACGGAGTATTCCCGGGTGATTCTGGCTTGGACGGCGCTGGGGCGGGACGCCGCGGACGTTGGCGGATTCAATCTGCTCATTCCTCTGGCGGACTTTGACCAGACGGTATTTCAGGGAATCAACGGCCCCATTTTCGCGCTGCTGGCGCTGGACAGCGGGGCGTATGACATCCCGGAAAACACCGCCGGAACCACCCAGGCCACGCGAGACGGGTACGTTGACTACATTCTGAACGCGGAGCTTCCCAACGGCGGCTGGTCGTTTGCGGGGGGCGACCCGGAGACGGACATCACGGCCATGGCGCTGCAAGCTCTGGCCAAGTACCGCGACCGACAGGACGTGGCGGACGCGGTGGAGCGGGGACTGACCGTCCTGTCTCAGCAGCAGGAGGAAAACGGCGGCTTTGTCGCCTACGAATCGGAGAGCAGCGAGTCCATCGCCCAGGTGATTGTGGCGCTGACGGAGCTGGGCGTCAGCCTGACCGATTCCCGGTTCGTCAAAGGCGGGAACACGCTGGTGAGCAGACTCCTGGAATTCCGGACGGAGAACGGCGCGTTCCGGCATATCCCCGACGGGGAGGAAGACGTAATGGCGACGGAGCAGGGCTTCTATGCCCTCGTGGCCGTGAGTCGTGCGGAGCAGGGGAAATCCACCCTGTATACCATGACAGAGACGTAAAAACAGCTTCGCAGGGAGAAACAGCGTATGAAGAAAAAGCGGCTTGCAAATATCGTGATGGTTCTGCTGATCGTCGTGATCGCCGTGACCGGCCTTCTGACGGCGTTTCACCTGCGGGGCGGGGAAGACAGCAATCTTGGAAGCCTGTACAAAATTACGGAGATTCCGGACAATGCCCTCATCACCCCGGGGCAGGAGGGGAACGTCTGCACCGTCACCATCGTGTGCGACACGATTCTGAACAATCTGGATGCGCTGGATAAGGAAAAAGCACCCTATGTCCCGAAAGACGGGGTGATCCTGCCAAAAACCCGGGTTTCCTTCGCCCGGGGCGACAGCGCCTTTGACGTGCTGCAAAGGATAAGCACGGCGGCGGATATCCAGCTGGAATCCAGCTGGACGCCTATGTACGGCAGCAGCTATGTTGAGGGTATCAACCATTTATACGAGTTCGACTGCGGCAAAGAATCCGGCTGGATGTACAAGGTAAACGGCCGGTTCCCCAATTACGGCTGCTCGGCCTATGCGGTGGAAAACGGGGACGACATCGTCTGGTGCTACACCTGCAAAGGCTACGGCAAGGACGTGGGAAGCACATGGATGGCAGCTGAGGATGGTGCGGAATGACGGAGGACGAACATGGGCTTTGAAAGCTGTCATCCGGCGGTGAATTTCCTTTTCTTCGCCGCCGCGCTGTACGGGGCGGTGCGCTTCGACCACCCGGTGTTTCTGGCGATCGCCTATGTCAGCGCCTTTGCCTACAGCGTCAGGCGCTGCGGAAAACGGGCGGTAGCTGTTAACCTGTTTTTTATACCGCTGATTCTGGTGTTTGGGCTGTACTATAGCTCCTATCACCACTTCGGCGTTACGGTGCTGCGGCAGAATTTCATCGGCAACAATCTGACGGTGGAAAGCTTTGTCTACGGTCTGGTTAAGGGAATGCGGTTTGCGATATTGTGCATGTGGCTGGAGGTCATATTTCGCGTAGTGACTTCGGACAAAGTAGGGTACCTGTTCGGAAGAATCAGCCCGCGCTTGTCGCTTTTCCTTACGATTCTTCTGCGCTTCATTCCAAGAGTCGGCCGGGAGGCAAGAAAAATCAACCTCGCCCGGAAGGGCATCGGCCGGGGGAGCAATCAGGGTAGTCTTTTCCGGCGGCTTGCCAATTGCCTGGGGATATTCTCCATGCTAATCACCTGGATGATCTCCGCGCTGGTGCTGGAATCCGACGCCATGCGTTCCCGGGGCAGTCTGCTTCGGGGGCGGACGGCGTTCTCCGTCTACCGCTTCGATAACCGGGACAGGGCGTTTGTGATCGCCCTGTTTTCCGGCATCACCCTGACCGCCATGGGGGCGATTCTGGGGGCAACGACGATGTTCTACAATCCCCGGATTGTATGGAAGCCCCTGGAAAATGTAAGCGCATTGACCGCCGCCGGCTACGCCGCGCTGTGTCTGCTGCCCATGGAGCTGGAATGCTGGACGGAGTACCGGTTTCAGAGGGCAAGACGGAAAGCAGGAAAATACGGGAGCCATCGCATTTCCATGTGATGGCTCCCGTTCGTTATTTTTCGTCGCAAACCTGAAAAATGTAGAATTTCAGGTAGTAGGAATCCTCGGCGTCCCACAAAATGGGGTGATCCGGCGCCTGGGTGCGGTATTCCACCTGACGCAGCCGCTTGTGGACGTTCCGGGCGGCCTGACCGATGGTCTGGGTGAACAGCGCGTAGTCCACAAAATGGGAACAGGAGCAGGTGGCGAGGAAGCCGCCGTCCCGGATAAGCTTCATTGCCCGGAGGTTGATCTCCCGATAGCCCGTCACCGCCTTTTTCACGGAGGCGCGGGATTTGGTGAAGGCCGGAGGGTCGAGAATCACAAGGTCAAATTTCTGCCCCTTGGCTTCCAGCTCCGGCAGCAGCGCAAACACATCCGCGCAGAGAAATTCCACCCGGTCGGAAAGACCGTTGAGAGCGGCGTTTTCCCGGGCCTGTGCCACACCCAGCTCCGAAGCGTCCACCCCCAGCACGTGGCGCGCCCCGGCAAGACCCGCGTTCAGGGCAAAGGAGCCGGTGTGGGTGAAGCAGTCCAGCACCTCCGCGCCGGGACACAGCGGCCAGATGGCCTTGCGGTTGTATTTCTGGTCGAGGAAAAAGCCGGTTTTCTGCCCTTCTGCCACGTCTACGAAATATTTAACGCCGTTTTCCACGATTTCCACCTTGGTGTCAAAGGGGTCGGACAGGAAGCCCTTGACCCGGGGCATTCCCTCCTGCTCCCGTACTTTGGCGTCGGAGCGCTCATAAATACCCCGGATGGAAATGCCGTCCTTTGCCATCAATTCTGTCAGAGTTTGCAAAATAAAGGACTTGTACCGATCCATGCCCAGCGCCAGAGACTGCACCACCAGCACGTCGGAGAACTTGTCCACCACCAGTCCCGGCAGGAAATCCGCCTCGCCGAAAATCACCCGGCAGCTGCCGGTGTCCACCACCTTTTTCCGGTATTCCCAGGCGTTCTCCACCCGCGTTCTGAGAAAAGCCTCGTCGATTTCCTGATTCCGGTTCCGGGTCAGCATCCGCACCCGGAGCTTGGAGCGGCGGTTTAAGAAGCCCTTGCCCAGACAAAAGCCGTTGTAGTCGTGGACGGAGACCACGTCCCCGTCCAGCGGCTCGCCCTCGATGCGCTCCACTTCGTTGTCATATACCCAGGGGCCGCCCGCCTTCATACTGCGACCCTCGCCCTTTTTCAAGTACACCCCACCGTTTTCCATTGCGTTTTCTCCTGTTCCATAAAATATCATTACCATTATACGATGATTTTCCCGAATTGCAACAGAAAAGAGCCGGTAAGATGGTCTTTCCCATCTTACCGGCTGCTTTGCGTCCGAAAAATTACTCTGCCTTGAAGGTGTAGGTCGCACCGGCGGTGATGTCGGTGGAGTCTACGCCGGTGGCGGCGTACTCGCCGTCCACATAGAATGCCCAGTACTTGCCATCCTTGTCGTAGTCCACGGTGACGCCGTTGACGGTCTTGACGTACAGGCCGAACTCGCTGTCCTCACCGGCGATCAGACCCAGGGACAGCAGCGCCGCGCCCACGGTCTTCTCATCGGTGTGGATCTCAAAGTTGCTTTCCTTGCCGTCAGGGTCAACCACGTTGAACAGGAACATGGTTTCGCCCTCGCCCATGGAAACGGTGCCGCCGGAAGCCTCGGCGGAGGCCACAGGCTCAGTTTTGTCATTCTTGCTGCATCCAACGGTGGAAAGCGCCAATGCCGCAATCAGCGCGATGCACAGAAGGATGGACAGCAGCTTTTTCATGCTGAATTTGTTCATAGCTGCATTCTCCTAAAAAAATAGATTCCTTTCCCGCCCGCCTCGGGGCGATTGTGTGAAAGGTGCTGCGCATTTGGATATTTCGGCTTTGTGCGTTATCAGTCGGCCTTCTCGGAATTGCTCCAATGACGTTTCCCCGAAACGCGGCTTCGGGTGAGAATAATAACGGTTAACTGCACATTACGGCGACGGGCTCGCACAGGATTTGCACCTGTTTCCCCAAACGGCGGGAATATTGTAGCACAGCTTTCCCTTTTTTTCAATCGAAAAAATCACGATGCGCATCCGAAAGACATTGCAGTTTTTCGGAGATTATGATAGAATATGCTGCATAGAATAAAAACACAAAGTCGGGTCGCACATTGGAATGGGGCAATCCCAGCGGTACCAAGCCGCCGTAGATGGACAGTTGAGCCGCGGAAGGTCATTGGGGCATCCTGAGAAGACCTTCGGCAAATGGCGTCCAGAGCCGGAACACGGTGACCTGACCTTTCTCCCGGAAGGCTCTTGGGGATGCCTGCCGGCGGTTTTTATGAAGTCCCCGTTGGGGGCTTTTTCTTTTTGGGGGATGCTATGACTGCGGACGCTTTTTCCAACTGCCACCCGGCGGTGAATTTTCTGTTTTTTGTGGGAGCCATCGGCTTTGGCGTGCTGATCCAGCACCCGGCGTACCTGATCGCGGGGGCGGTGGGCGCGGCGGTTTACTATCTGCTCCTCAGCGGCAAAGCCGGCTGGAAGCGAATTGCGATGCTGCTTCCTATGGTTCTCATGCTGACAGCGGTGAACCCGCTGTTCAATACCTACGGCGAGCGGGTGCTGTTTCATGTGTTCGGAAGACCCTACACCGTGGAGGCGCTGCTCTACGGCGCGGCCATTGCCGGGGTGTTTCTGGTGATGATGCTCTGGTTCGGCTGCTACAACGCGGTCATGACCAGCGACAAGTTTACGAGCCTGTTCGGAAATCTGATCCCGGCAATTTCGCTGCTGCTGGTGATGGTGCTGCGGATGATCCCCAGCTTTATCCGCAAGGCGGGGCAGATCATGGGCGCGAGAAAGTCCATCGGCCTCGGCGCGGGGGAGAACAGCACCGTGAGGGAAAAGCTCACCTGCGGAATGCGCACATTGTCCGCCCTGACGGACTGGGCGCTGGAAGGGAGCGTCGTGACCGGAGACTCCATGCGAGCCCGGGGCTACGGCACCGCCAAGCGCACGAGCTTTCAGATCTACCGGATGAAGACGCTGGACTGGATTCTCATTGCGGCGATGCTCACCCTCGCGGTGGTGGCCGCAGCGGTGGCCGCCATGGGCGGCGCGGCGGCGGAGTTTACGCCGAAGCTTGCCATTCAGCCCGTTACCGGCATTTACGCGCTGGGCTTTACCGCCTACTGTGCTTACCTCTTTATCCCCTCTGCACTACACTTGAAGGAGGCCGTTCAATGGCACATATCGAGATCGAGAATCTGAGCTTTTCCTACCCGTCCGCCGGCAGGCCGTCCCTGACCGACGTCAGCCTGACCATCCGGCGGGGGGAGTATGTGGTGCTCTGCGGCAAAAGCGGCAGCGGCAAAACAACGCTTCTGCGGCACCTGAAATCGGTGCTGACCCCCCACGGAAAACGAAGCGGGGACATCCGCATCAACGGCGTTTCCCTGGAAGACATGAGCCAGCGGGACCAGGCCGCAAAAGTCGGCTTCGTCATGCAGAACCCCGACGATCAGATCGTGACGGACAAGGTCTGGCATGAGCTGGCCTTCGGGCTGGAAAGCCTGGGCTGCGACCAGAAGACCATGCGCGCCCGGGTGGCGGAAATGGCCTGCTATTTCGGCATTCAGGACTGGTTCCACAGGGACGTGTCCAACCTGTCCGGCGGACAGAAGCAGCTGCTGAACCTGGCGTCCATCATGGCCATGCAGCCGGAGATTCTGATTCTGGACGAACCCACCAGTCAGCTTGACCCCATCGCGGCGTCGGATTTTCTGAATACCCTGCGGAAGATCAACGCGGAGCTGGGGACGACCATCCTCATTACGGAGCATCGTGTGGAGGATATTTTCCCCTATGCCGACCGCGCCGTTGTGATGGATGGCGGCAGGGTGATCGCCAACGACACCCCCCGGCGCATCGGAGAGCGGCTCTGGGAGGAAAAGAACGATATGTTCACTGCCATGCCCACGCCGGTGCGGGTGTTTTACGGCAGCGGCGGGGCGGGGGCGTGCCCCCTGACCGTGCGGGAGGGCAGAAACTGGCTCAGCGACGCTTTCCCAACGCGGCCGGAGATCACCGAGCTTCCGGCGCAGCCCCAGCTGGAGGAAGACGGCGAAATCGCCCTTTCCCTGAAGGAACTGTGGTTCCGCTATGAAAAGAACAGCCCGGACATTCTCCGGGGCGCCAGCGTGGAGGTAATCAAGGGCAGCCTTCACGCCATTGTGGGCGGCAACGGCGCGGGAAAATCCACAACGCTGAAAGCTGTTTGCGGCATTTGCAGACCCTACCGGGGTAAGGTGAAGGTGCTGGGAAAGCCGGTGGAGAAGTATAAATCGCAGGAGCTGTTCCGGGGCTGCCTTGCCATGCTGCCCCAGGATCCCAAGAGCCTGTTCGTCAGGAAAACCGTGCTGGAAGATTTGCAGGAAATGACCCAAAACGAGCAGGATATCCGGGAAACGGCGGAAATCTGCCAAATTACGCCTCTGCTGAAAAGCCACCCCTATGACCTGTCCGGCGGCGAGCAGCAGCGGGCGGCGCTGGCGAAGGTGCTGCTGACCAAGCCAAAGCTGCTTCTGCTGGACGAGCCGACCAAGGGCATCGACAGCTTCTTTAAGGAAATTTTTGCCTCCATTCTGACGGAGCTGAAACGCAAGGGCATCACCGTCGTCATGGTGTCCCACGATGTGGAGTTCTGCGCAAGGTATGCCGACCAGGTGAGCATGTTCTTTGACGGCCAGGTGCTGACCACGGATACGCCCCGCCGGTTCTTCGGCGCCAACAGCTTCTATACCACCGCCGCCAACCGCATGAGCCGCCATGTGTTTAGGAACGCGGTCACGGCGGAGAACGTGATCGACCTTTACAAACAAAACCGGGAGATAAAAGTATGAAAAAATCCCATATTGCCACTTTAATCGTCTTTTTGGTATTGATTCCCCTGACGCTGATACTGGGCAGCAGACTGTCCGGACGGGCGTTTTACGTCACCAGCACGCTGGTGATTGTGGAACTGCTGATTCCCTTTTTCCTGGCCTTTGAGGGGCGCAGACCCCAGGCGCGGGAGCTGGTGGTGCTGGCGGTGATGTGCGCCCTGGCGGTGGCCGGGCGGGTCGCCATTCCCATCCCCAGCTTCAAGGCGATTTTCGGCATTATCATGATCGCGGGAATCGCCTTCGGCCCCGAATCCGGCTTTCTGGTGGGGGCGATCAGCGCTTTGGCAAGCAACTTTTTCTACAGCCAGGGTCCCTACACCCCCTGGCAGATGATGGCCTACGGCGCGGGCGGGATGCTGGCGGGCTTTGTGTTCGCCCGGGGCAGACTCCCCCGCAAGCCGGTGATCATGGGGATTTTCGGATTTCTGGCGGTGACGTTTTTTGTCGGGCCGCTGCTGGATACCTGCTCGGTGTTCCTGGTGATGTCCAGAATCACCCTCAAGGGAGCCATGGCGTTCTATATTTCCGGGTTCCCGGTGAATCTGAGGCAGGCCGTCGCCACGGCGATCGTGCTGCTGGCACTGGGAAACCCCCTTCTGGAAAAGCTTGACCGGATCAAGACAAAATACGGAATCCTGGACGACGGGGGAAAAGAAGCGTGAAAAAAGACCAACTGTTTCTTTCCACCATTGCCCCGGATGCCGCGGAGGAAGCCCGGCGGCACGGCCTTGGGCTGGAAATCGCGGAATACTGCACCGCCTGGAATATGGACGAGCAGTTCGACACGACCCACGCCGCCGTGACGAAAGAGCTGACGGGGGTGGGCAGAAGACTGCTTCACGCGCCCTTCAACGAGCTGTTTCCCTGCGCCGTCGACCCGAAAGCCCGGGAGCTGGCGGCGCTGCGCTATCGGCAGGCAATTGCCCTGGCGCGGCGGTATGACGCCCGGAAGATCGTCATTCACGGGGGGTTCAACGAAAGACTGTACTATCCCTGCTGGTACACGGAGCAATCCGTTGTTTTCTGGAAGGATTTTTTGAAGGATGACCCCGGCGTGGACATTGTGCTGGAAAACGTGCTGGAGGAGCGGCCGGAAATGATGACCGGGATTTTCCGGGAGGTGGATAGCCCCCGGCTGCGGATGTGTCTGGACGTGGGGCATGTGAACGCCTACTCCCCGGTTCCCGTGGAGGAATGGGTGAGCGCCTGCGCAGAATTTCTCTCCCATTTCCATATCCACAACAATGACGGCACCCAAGACGCCCACTGCGCTCCGGGAGAGGGGACGATCCCCATGACCGCGCTGCTCCGGCAGGCGCAGACCCTTTGCCCGGAGGCAACCTTTACACTGGAAGTGCTTCAGGCGGCACCGGCGGTCAACTGGATGCTGGCAGAACAGATTTTGGAGGGGTGAACATGGAAGAAAAACTGAACGAACTGCTTTCCGCAGTTTCTCCTTTGGACGAATCCGCCATGGAAAAGGCGCGGGAGCGTCAGGCGCAGCTGGCAAAGCCCCCCGGAAGTCTGGGACGGCTGGAAGACCTGTCCGTCCAGCTGGCGGGCATCACCGGGCGGGTGCATAATAAAATGGAAAAGACCCACCTTCTGGTATTTGCCGCCGACAACGGCGTGGTGGCGGAGGGCGTGTCCAGCGCGCCCCAGTCCGTGACGCTGATGCAGACGGTGAACCTGACCCGGACAAAAACCGGCGCAAGCGTCCTTGCCAAGCATTTCGGCAGCGGCATTACCGTCTGCGACGTGGGGGTCAACGCGGATATCCGGGAGAAAGCGGTGCTGAACCGGAAAATTGCTTACGGCACGCAGAATATTGCGAGCGGCCCTGCCATGACCCGGCAGCAGGCGGTCACGGCCATCCTCACCGGTGCCAAGCTTGCCGCGGACACGGGCGCCGACGCCCTCGGCGTGGGGGAAATGGGTATCGGCAACACCACCACGTCCTCTGCCGTTCTGGCGGTGCTGCTGTCGGCGGAGGTGGAAACCGTCACCGGCAGGGGCGGCGGCGTGACCGACGAGAGCTTTATGAGAAAAAAAGCGGTCATCCGTCGGGCAATCGAAGTGAATCGCCCCGACCGGGACGACCCGGTGGACGTGCTAAGCAAGGTGGGCGGCTTTGACCTTGCCGCCATGTGCGGCGCGTTTCTGGGGGCGGCGGCGACCCGGCGGCCGGTGGTTATTGACGGCTTTATTTCCGCCGTGGCAGCGCTGTGCGCGGTGCGGCTGTGTCCCCGGGTGCGGGACTATCTCGTCCCCAGCCATGCGTCCTTTGAGATCGGCTACCGCCTTGCCACGGAGGCCATGAACCTGGAGCCGCTGTTCCTGCTGGGAATGCGCTTGGGAGAGGGCAGCGGGTGCCCGCTGGCCTTCCAGGTGCTTTCCGCCGCCTGCGCCGTTATGAATGACATGGCGACCTTCGACCAGGCGGGGATAGACGACGGGTATCTGGACGAAATCCGGCAGGGCGACCAATTCACCGTGGAGGGAAAAGCATGACGGTTTTCCTCTCCGGCGGCGCGAAAAACGGGAAATCCACTTTGGCACAGGCGCTTGCGGTGAAGCTGTCCGGGGAAGGGAAGCGCTACTATGTGGCGACGATGATCCCCACGGACGACGAGGATTTGGCGCGGATCCGGCGGCACGTTGCCGACCGGGACGGGCTGAACTTCGAGACCATCGAGTGCAGCAAAAACATGCTGTCCTGCCTGGAAATCGCGGACAGGGACGGCACGTTCCTGGTGGACAGCGCCACGGCGCTGCTGCAAAACGCCATGTTTCCGGCGGAAAAGGACTGGCAGCTGGATTTGGACGGGGCAAACCGCTGCGCCGACGAACTGATCGCCTTCGTGAAAACCGTGAAAAACGCGGTGGTCGTCAGTGATTTCGTTTATTCCGACGCCCAGCGCTACGACGAGACCACGGAGCGTTACCGCAAGAGCCTCGCCGCCATTGACCGCCGTCTGGCGGCGGCCTGCGACGTTGTGGCCGAGGTGGCGGCGGGGAATCCGAGACTTTACAAGGGGGCATTGCCGCTGTGAAAACCTATCTTTGCGCCTTTGCCATGTGTCAGTCCATGTTCTGTGCAATTCCGTTTCCCGGCCGGCTCTGGGATGAGAAGGCAAGGGGAAAAATGCTCCTGTTTCTGCCCGTGGTTGGGCTGGAAATCGGGTTTGTCTGGGCGGCGCTTGCCTGGGCTGTCCGCTTCTTGGAGCTTCCGACGCCGGTGGGGGGACTGGCGCTGTGCGCTTGTCCCTTCCTGCTGACGGGATTCATCCATCTGGACGGATTCATGGACGTCACCGACGCGGTGAAATCCTGGCGGGATCTGGAAAAGCGCCGGGCGATTCTGAAGGATTCCCATGTCGGCTCTTTCGCCGTGATCGGCCTGTGCCTGCTGATGCTCAGCCAGTTCGCCCTCTTTTCCGCCGCCCCGGAAAAGGCGGATTTCCGGATACTGCTGTTCGTCCCGGCGGTCAGCCGGTGCTGCTCGGCGCTGGCGGTGACGGGGCTTCGCCCCATGTCCTCCAGCCAGTACGCCGGGCAGGAAAAGCCCAAGGCGCAGCTGTGGGTTCTGTCCGGAATGCTGGCCGTATTTTTGGCGGGGGGATTTTTGCTTTGCGGGAAGTACGGCTTTGCGCCGGTGGGGTGCGTCGCCGGGTACGCGCTGGCGCTGCGCCGGGGGTACAAATCTCTGGACGGCATGAACGGCGACATTGCCGGATACGCGCTGACCGTGGGCGAGCTGTGCGCCGCTGCGGTCTACGCACTTTTGTAGGAGGGGACTATGGTTTTGATTATCGGCGGCGCTTATCAGGGAAAGCTGGATTTTGCGAAATCCACCTTTGATTTGAGCGAAAGCGACGTTTTCACCTGCACCGGCGGAGAGATCGATTTTTCCAAGCGGTGCATTGACCATATCGAGGAATTTACCCTTTGGTGCGCGCAGTCGGGGGTGGACGCTGTGGAATTTTTCCGTTCCCGCCGGGAGCGGTGGCAGAACAGCATTCTCATTTGTGAGGATATCTCCGCCGGCGTGGTGCCCATGGGGGCGGACATGCGGGCGTGGCGGCAGATGAACGGGCTGCTGTGCCGGTATCTGTCCGGAGAAGCCGCCCGGGTCAGCCGCCTGTTCTGCGGATTGGAGGAGCGGCTGAAATGACGGTTTTCCTCATTCGCCACGGACAAACCCTCGCCAATGAGCAGCACCTCTACTGCGGCAGCACCGACCTGCCATTATCCAAAGGGGGAAGGGAAGCGCTGGCGAGCCGCCCGTCCATCGACGTGGGGGCGGCACGTTTTATCACCAGCGGGATGCGGCGGTGCAATGAGACTCTGACGCTTCTGTTTGGCGGTGTCCCCTATGAGGTCATGAGGGATTTCCGGGAAATCGACTTTGGCGCATTTGAAATGAAAAGCTATGAGATGCTGAGAGACGATCCGGCCTACCAGACCTGGCTCTCCCGCGACCCGGAGATCACCCCGCCCCCCGGGGGCGAAAGCGGCACTGAGATGACGAAGCGCGTCCTGGCGGCGTACAAGGCGGTGGAAGGCCGGGGAGAAGACACGGTGATCGTGACCCATGGCGGCGTCATCGCCGCGATCATGGCCAGCCTCTTCCCGGAGGAAGGGAAGAACCGCTATCAGTGGCAGCCGAAGCCGGGGGAGGGGTACGCCATAACGGGCGGCACCTACTCGGCAATTCCGTAAGGACAGCAAAAAGTCCCCGGCGCAGCCGGGGACTTTTAACGGAAATGCCCCCAAACCGATGGTTTGGGGGCTGAGTTTTTGTTTACACGCAGTGACCCTTGGCACGGATGACCGCAATCACGGAGTCCACGTACTGCTCGCAGACGTCCTTGCTCTCGGCTTCTACCATGACCCGGATGACCGGCTCGGTGCCGGATTCCCGCACCAGAATGCGCCCGGTGTCGCCCAGCTTGGCGGTGACCTCCGCGACGGCCTTCTGCACGTCGGGGTCGCCCTGAGCCGCAGCCTTGTCGGCCACCCGGACGTTTTTCAGCACCTGGGGATAGAAGGTGAAGCCCTCGCAGAGCTGGCTCAGGGTCTTCTTCTTTGCCATCATCGCCTCCATGATCTTCAGGCTGGTGAGGATGCCGTCGCCGGTGGAGGCGTACTTGGAGAAGATGATGTGACCGCTCTGCTCGCCGCCCAGGCGGCAGCCGTTGGCCATCATGTATTCGTAGACGTACTTATCGCCCACCTTGGTCTTGGCGTAGCCGATGCCCAGCTCGTCAAAGGCCTTGTACAGGCCGAAGTTGGACATGATGGTGGTGACGACGGTGTTGCCCAGAAGCTTGCCCCGCTCCTTCATGTACTTGCCGTAGATGTACAGAATGTGGTCGCCGGTGACGACGTTGCCCTTTTCGTCCACGCACAGGCAGCGGTCGGCGTCGCCATCGTAGGCAAAGCCCACGTCCAGCCCGTTCTCCACCACGTAGCGCTGCAAAACCTCAATGTGGGTGGAACCCGCGTTCTGATTGATGTTGTAGCCGTCCGGGTCGGCGTTGATGACGTAGGTCTTGGCGCCCAGGGCGTCAAAGACGCATTTTGCAATGTTCCAGGAGGAACCGTTGGCGCAGTCCAGGCCAACCTTCACGCCCTTGAAGGAGTACATGCCCAGGCTGATCAGGTAGCCGATGTAGCGGTTTCGTCCGGCGACGTGGTCGACGGTGCGGCCGATCTGGTCGCGCTTGGCCAGGGGCAGCTCCTCCCATTTCCGGCCGAAGGCCTCCAGATTGCCGTCCAGATACGCCTCCACCAGACGGATGACGCTTTCGTCCATCTTCTCGCCGAAGTTGTTGATGAGCTTGATGCCGTTGTCGTAGTAGGGGTTGTGGCTGGCGGAGATCATGATGCCGCAGTCGAAGCCCTCGGTGCGGACAACGAAGGCCACGCTGGGGGTGGTGGTGACGTGGAGCAGATAGGCGTCTGCGCCGGAGGCAACCAGACCGCCCACCAGGCTGTACTCGAACATGTAGCTAGACCGGCGGGTATCCTTGCCGATGACGATTCTGGCGGAGCCGTCGGAGCCGGAGCGGCGCTTCAGCTGGGTGTAGTACCAGCCGAGAAAACGTCCGACCTTGAAGGCGTGGTCGGCGGTGAGGGTGCAGTTGGCTTCTCCACGGAAGCCGTCGGTTCCAAAATATTTGCCCATGGAAATGGACTCCTTTCACTTTCTGATGGCCGGGAACTGTCCCGAATTATTTCTTGGCGACAATAATTCCGCCGGTTTTCCAGATGCTGTTGGCGGGAACCATGCCCCGGACGCAGGAGGTGGGGTAGACGTTGGAGTGTGGGCCGATGACGGTGCCGGGATTCAGGACGCTGTTGCAGCCGACCTCCACGAAGTCGCCCAGCATGGCGCCGAACTTTTTCTGCCCCGTGGGAATCTGCTCTTCGCCGTTTTTTACCACGACCAGGGTCTTGTCGGACTTGACGTTGGAGGTGACGCTGCCTGCGCCCATGTGGGACTTGTAGCCCAGAATGCTGTCGCCCACGTAATTGAAGTGGGGAACCTGGACGTTATCGAACAGGATCGCGTTTTTCAGCTCTACGGAATTGCCGACCACGCAATTCTCGCCTACCAGAGCGGAGCCGCGGATGAAGGCGCAGTGGCGCACCTCGGTCCCCGGGCCGATGATGCAGGGCGCGCCCAGAAAGGCGGTAGGGGCGACCGTGGCGGTTTTATGTACCCAGACGGTGGGAGATACCTCCGTATAGTCCTCGCCCAGGGTGGGACCCAGGGTCAGAATCAGTTCCTTGATGCCCTTGAGTGCCTGCCAGGGGTACTCGAATCCGGCGAGGTACGCCCCTGCCAGCGTGTGGGACATGTCGTATAGATCAACGGTTTTTAACATGGAAACTTCCTCCATTCGGTTTGATACTATTTCCTGATTAAAATCTTTGATTTTAATCAGGAAGGCATCGCCTAATGGCGCTGCCAGTTTTGTGATTTATAAGGAAAGAAATCACAAAACAAGTCTCATATGAACTCCTTGCCCTTCGGGCAATTAAAATCTTTTCTAAAGATTTTAATTGGAGTTCAGTATGAGGTTAAGCCACATAACGTACCTACTATACACCCCGTGCAGGGCGTTGTCAATCGGGTTTGCCAAATTTGGTGCAATATTCAATTATTTTTGTGCAATTTTCTATGAAATGAGGGCGGGAGGGGTGGGCAGTTGTGCGTGATACGGGTATTCTATGGGGGGCGGCGGCAAAACCTGTCCCCGACCCCCACGGAAAACCGGCGCGGATTTCCAACAAAAAGGCGGAGCCGTATAAACGGCTCCGCCAATCACTTACCGTATTTCTTTCTGCACAAGCGCCAATATCTGCTCTAGATCCGCCTGGGTGACTTCCTCCCGCTTCAGCAGCGCCCGGAACAGACCTACGGGTTCCGGCTTGTGGCGATGGCTGAAAATGGTGTTGGCAAAGTATTCCTCCCGGGTTACGGTCGGCGCAAATACGCGGCCAAAGGTTTTGCCCCGCTTTACAAGACCGGCCTCCTGAATGGCGCCCTTTTGCAGCAGACTGTTGAGCAGTATATGCACAGAACTGTCCTTCCAGGTCTTTTCCTCGGTATGCTCCAATAGGTCCGCGCGGGACAGGGGCTTCCCCGCTTCCCAGAGGACATCCATGATTTCCATTTCGCTTCTCGTAAGTTCCATATTCACACCTTCTATATTCTTTCGGTTAGCGCTTATTATATCCTGAGTTGCAGAATTTGTCAATTCAGATATCCTATAAGTTCACAAAAAATTTTACAAATAAATCGGGTGCTATGAAACAAAAATCCAAATCCTGAAACATTTTCAGAAAAGTTTGCAGGAAAAAATTTCCTTTTTTTGGAAGAGCGATTTTGGATAGACCCTAAGGAACGTTAGCCGCCCAACGTATCCTGCAGGATTTTTCGGTTGGCTTCCAGATCGGCCACCAGCACCGCCATGCCGTCAATGCTGCGGCTGGAATAGGTGTCCGGTGCGGGAATGTGCTGGCTGACGATCTCACCCCGGGAAAGCAGGGGAAACAGGCTGACAGCGTAGCCGAGAATTTCCCTGTCCGTCATGTCCGTGGTGATCAGGGGCAGAATCTGCTCCAGAAGGGACAGGGCAGCGGGGAGACTGGTGTCCCGGTAGGCGTCCAGCAGGGCGGTGATGACCTTGCGCTGGCGGTTCGTTCGGCTGAAATCTCCGTCGGCGTCCAGCTTGCGGATGCGGGCATAGGCCAGCGCCTGCTGACCGCTTAAGCGGTTCGTTCCCTCGGAAAGGGCGCTGCCGGTCTCCCGGTTGACCCACTGGGCCTCGTCGTTCCGCAGGTCTACCTCCACGCCCCCCAGAAGATCAACGATGTCGGCAAACTGGTGGAAATCCACCTCCACATTGCCGTCAATGTGGACGCCGAAATTGTTTTCCAATGTCTTATTCAGAAGGGACATGCCGCCGGCGGCATAGGCCACGTTGATCCGGTTCCGGCCGTAGCCGGGGATTTTCACATAGGTGTCCCGGAGAAAGGAGGTCATGGTCAGCTTCTTTTCGGATTTGCGGAAGGTACACAGAATCATGGAATCCGACCGCGCCCGGGTTTCGTCTTCCCGGCGATCCTGACCGATGAGCAGAATGTTGATGATGTCGCTGTCCTTGCCGATGTCGGCGTCGTAGTCCGGGAAGGTGACGTCCTCGGGGTTCATGGTGGGGGCGGTGTTGGTTTCCTCCGGCTGGGTGGCAAGATAGGCGTCCAGCTCCTCCGGGGAAAGGCTGGGGGCGGTGCCGGAGTCCACATAATGGATGCGTCCCAGCAGGTGCTGTAAGTAGACCGTTCCCACCAGCATCACAAGGAAGATCAGCCCCAGCACGAAGCACAGCATCACGAGTCTGCCGCGGCGGTTGGGGGGAGAGGGTTGTTTTTTCATGATGGTGCCTCCTGGTCGGTTGGTATCATTAGGGTATGTCTGTTTTTCCGATTCATTCATCCGTTTAGCCGACGTCCTGACTCAGCCGCAGAGCGTCTGCCAGACGGGAAATGAAGGCGGCGTTGGAGGGCCGGGGGATGACGCCGTCGGAGCCGACGCGGAAATACCGCTGCCAGACCCGGTCGTCCCGCTGCTTCCAGGCGGTTTCGATGGCGCTTCGGATGGAACGCTCCACGTGGGTGCCTTTGCAGCCGAAAATCGCGCCCACCGCCGGATACAGCACCTTCGTAATGGGCTGGTCGGGATCCTTCAGCATCATGGGGACGGCTTCCCGGAGGTAGGCATAGCCCCGGAGCTTGGAGGGAACGCTGAGGGACAGCAGCAGATTGGTCACTTGGGTCTGAGGGTCGGGCGGCGTCACCAGCGGCGTGCGGATTTGACGGCTCAGGTCGCCGATCCGGGCTGCGGTGGCGGGGATGTCGCAGGGCTTGCGCATCATGTAGCCCACGCTCAGCTCGCCCAGAGCGGTAAGAACATAGTCATTGTAAAAGCGGGAGGTGACCAGCACCATGGGACACAGGCCGGAAGCGGCGGCGGATTGCAGCAGGCTGATGCCGTCCAGCCCGGGAAGCATCAGATCGAGAACCAGAACGTCGGGAGCGAAGGATCGCAGAAGCGACAGCGCCTCCTTCCCGTCATCGCAACACCGGACATGGTATGCCCCTTGCAGCTCGGCGGCCAGCGCCCGCCGGAATTCCTCGTTTCCATCTGCGATCAACAGCTTCCGTGCGTCCATATGTCTCCCACCTTCCGATGGGTATAGAATAGCACAGCTGCATCTGATTTTCAATTCACTTCCTTTCGCCAATTTTCGACAATTTGGGGGCAGGAAAGAAGCGTCATGCATAGAATGGTCAGGAGGTGCTCGGATTATGATACTATTTCTTAATAAAATGATGTCATCATTTTATTTAAGCCGTTTCACGGCAGACCGCCTGCGGCGGCGGTAAGAAATGTATTGACTTCGTTTTTTAGCGGCAGTGGCCGCTGGCCGCAATCCTGCGGCCGAATAAAACGCTTTTAAGCGTTTTATTAAAAACTCGTATGAGAATTCCATCTGCGCTCCCCGGCGGTCATTCGCGGAAACACGGGCAAAAAAGATCGCCTGCGGCGTGATCCGGAGGGCATAACCGGGGATTTTTCGGGAAATCAGGAAGATTATGACGAAAAACATCCCTTCAGTAACTTTTTGTGGTTGTAAAATATAAGGCAATGGTGTATAATGCTATGAGTTGCGGAAAATTTCATTCTATGCTCCGGCGACGAAATTCCGGAGCGGAATCACCTGTGGGGGAACTGACATACATGCTGAATAGTAAGAAAATCACGAGATATCTGACGCCCGGCCATCATGTGCATCTTGTGGGAATCGGCGGCGTATCCATGCGGCCGCTGGGTCTGGTGCTGAAGGGCATGGGCATGGAGGTCACCGGTTCGGATATGAACGCATCCGTGTCCACGGATGAGCTGATCGGGCAGGGCATTCCCGTCGCCATCGGACACCGGGCGGAGAATATTGAGGGCGCGGACTGCATCATCCGCACCGCCGCCGCCCACAATGACAACCCGGAGATCGCCGCCGCCCGTGCCGCGGGGATCCCCGTGTTTGAGCGGGCGCAGGCCTGGGGCGAGATCATGAAGTCCTACCATAACGCCATCTGCGTCTCCGGCACACACGGAAAGACCACCACCACGTCCATGCTGACCCATATCCTCATGGAAGCGAATATGGATCCCACGGTCATGATCGGCGGCTATCTGCCCCTGCTCCACGCGGGACACCGGGTCGGCCACGGGGACACCATCGTGCTGGAGAGCTGCGAATACTGCGATTCCTTCCTGAATTTCTTTCCCACCCTGGCAATCGTGCTGAATGTGGAGGCGGATCACCTGGATTATTTCAAGGATTTGGCGGACATTCAGAAATCCTTCCACAAGTTCGCGGCGCTTGCCACCTTCGGCGTGGTCGCCAACGGCGACGACCCCCATACGGTGCAGGCCATGGAGGGCATCGACTGTGTTTCCTTCGGCCTTGGGGAAGGCAACCGGATTCACGCGGCCAACATGCATCCCGACTGGCGGCACTTTGACGTGATCTGCGACGGGAAATACTACTGCCATCTGGACATGGGCGTGCTGGGACGGCACAATGCCATGAACGCGCTGGCGGCGTCGGCCGCCGCCTGGATGATGGGCATTCCCGGGGAGACGGTTTCCAAGGGCATCCAATCCTTCCACGGCGCGGGACGGCGGATGGAGTTCAAGGGCAAGTTCCACGGTGCGGACGTTTACGACGATTATGCCCACCATCCCGACGAGCTGAAGGCGACTCTGGAAGCCGTGCGCTCCATGGGCTACAAGCGGGTGGTGCTGGCCTTCCAGCCCCATACCTATTCCCGCACCAAGGCACTGTTTGACGACTTCGTCCGGGAGCTGAAAAAATCCGACGTGGTGGTTCTGGCGGAGATTTACGCCGCCCGGGAGCGGAACACCATCGGCATTTCCTCCGCCCAGCTGGCGGAGCAGATCCCCGGCGCAGTGTACTGCGAGACCCTGCCCGACGTCACCGCCTATCTGCGGGAGAACGTCCGGGAGGGGGACATCGTGGTCACCATGGGCGCGGGCGATATCTTCCGTGCCGGTGAGGCGCTGATTAACGGAGAGCAGTAAAAAACGTGCCGGGAAACCGGCACGTCACGGTATATTAAAAAAGCCTCGCAGAGTTTGCCGCCCGCAGGCGGCAAATAAAGTCGGAATCATTTTCTGCCGGGGCGTGTACCTGGCAGAAAATACCTTACAGGCTGCGAAGTGTGCGAGTTGGCCGCCTTCGGCGGCCAAGGAGTGCGCGTAGCAGACTGCAATCCTTTTGTCAAAAAAGGCCAGCGGCCTTTTTTGACAGCCTAAATGTGCCGGGAAACCGGCACGTGTCTTTAAGCATTTTCTTCATCCAGAACCAGGTGGTCGACGCCGGACAGCTCAAATTCCGACATATACCGATCCATCCGCGTGACGATCTCGTCGTAATTGTCGTCGGTGATCTCCGGATAGTCCATATCCCGGCGGGAAAGCTCCTCTGCCAGAATCTCGTAAAAAACGTTGTCCTCGTAGCAGGCGATGGCCTCGTGAATCCCGCCCTCCTGATAGGCGCGGGAGGGAACGACGGTTCCGTTCCAACGCTCGGACAGGGCGGGGGACAGGGCGAACAGCTTGCTCTCCAGATTGTCATAGTCGGCGAAGCGATCTTCGCCACGGGTGGAGTTCAGCACCCAGTTTCCGATGTACACCAGATCCAGCAGCCGGCGGAATTCTTTCGGTGTCAGATTGATCTGCATACATACCCTCCTTTCAAAAACGCGCGGAACACGCTCACGGGAAAGCGCGGGGTATCCGCCGCCGCGCCGCTCTTATATTCTCTCTATTATAGCACCAAAGTTTCGGATTTCCAGATGAAAATTGTAAAAAATATATTTACGGAAAGCAACAGATTTTCAGGTAGAATGAGGCGATGACGTGAAAAAACTCAGTGTTTGTATTTTATTCGGCGGGATGAGCCCGGAGCATGAGGTTTCCCTGCGCTCGGCGGAGTCCGTGCTGAATCACATTGACGAAAGCAAGTATAATCTGTTTCCCGTGGGCATCACGAAGGAAGGGGACTGGATTCTCTACGGCGGCAAGGACTATTCCAAGCTGGTCACCGGCGAATGGAGAAGCTGTCCCGAAAACCGCCGGGCGACCATTTCCCCTGTCCGGGGGCAGGGGCTTCTGAGCTTCGAGGGCGACTGCGTGGTGCGGGAGCGCATCGACGTGGTGTTCCCGGTGCTTCACGGGGAGAACGGGGAGGACGGCGCCATGCAGGGACTGCTGCAAATGGCGGGCATTCCCTACGTCGGCCCTCACATTGCCGCGTCTGCCGTGGCCATGGATAAGAGCCTGACCAAGCTGGTGGCAGATCAGGCGGGCGTCCCCCAGGCGGCCTGGCAGCTGGTTCGGGCGGGCGAGCTGGAAAATCACATGGAGAACACCCTGGATCTGCTGGAAAACCGCTTCCGCTATCCCATGTTCGTCAAGCCCGCCGGTACCGGCTCCTCCGTGGGCGTTTCCAAGGTCGGCGACCGGGACGCTCTGCGCAGCGGTCTGCGCTATGCCGGAAAGTACGATAAGAAAATTCTGGTGGAGGAATTCATCAACGGCAAGGAGATCGAAGTAGCCGTCATGGGCAACGATAACCCCATGGTCTCTGTCTGCGGCGAGATCGACTCCGGCGCGGAATTCTACGATTACGACGCCAAGTACCTCACCGAGACCTCCAAGGCCTATATCCCCGCCCGCATCCCCGCCGAGGTGGAGGAAGTGGTGCGGGAGACGGCGGTGAAGGTCTACAACGCCGTGGGCTGCCAGGGCTTAAGCCGGGTGGACTTCTTCGTGACCCACGACGAAAATCGGGTGGTGTTCAACGAGATCAACACCCTGCCGGGCTTTACCTCCATTTCCATGTATCCCAAGCTGTTCGAGGCCAGCGGCGTTCCCTATTCCCAGCTCATCGACGAGCTGCTGCGGCTGGCTGTGGAGGCGTTTCGATGAAGCGGGACGTGGTTCTATCCATCCAGGGTCGTCAGCATTACGGCGACCAGGAGCCGGAGACCATTGAGCTGGTCACCGAGGGGACGATGGAATTCCGGGACGGCGGCTGGGACATCACCTATGAGGAAAGCGAGCTGACCGGCCTTGCCGGCGTGGTCACCACCTTCCGGGTGGAGCCGGGAAAGGTCATGCTGAACCGGGAGGGTGCGCTGAATTCCAGAATGCTCTTCCAGGAGGGCGTTGCCCATGACTCCCTGTATCAGATGGAATACGGAACGCTGATGATCACGGTGAAGGCCACCAACGTATTTTATGACATTGTATCCGACGGCGGTACCATCGATCTGGCGTACCAGATCATCATTGAAAATACCGAAGCCGGTATGATCGATTATCATCTGGATATTCGGGCAAAATAAGGGGAAAGGCAGAGACATAGTATGTGGTTACTGTTTGCCCTTGGCTCCGCGGTGTTTGCGGCACTGACCTCAATTCTCGCAAAAATCGGTATTGACGGCGTCAATTCCAATCTGGCCACGGCCATTCGGACGCTGGTGGTGCTGGTGATGGCCTGGGGAATGGTGTTCCTGACGGACAGCCAGGGGGGCATCGGGGAAATCAGCAAGAAAAGCTGGCTGTTTCTGATTCTTTCCGGACTTGCCACGGGCGCGTCCTGGCTGTGCTACTACCGGGCGCTGCAAATCGGGGAAGCGTCAAAGGTGGTGCCGGTGGATAAGCTCAGCGTCGTGATCACGCTGGTGCTGGCGTTTGTATTCCTCCACGAGAAATTCACCGCCAAATCCCTGATCGGCTGCCTGCTCATCGGCGCAGGAACCTTACTTATGGTTTTGTAAGGCAACGCCGCACAATTGTGCCTGCGAGCCTCAGCCGTCTTTTTGCCCCACTTCTTCAGTTCGAAAAATGGGAAATACATACAGTATTCCTCCATTTTTCAAACTTTGAATTGGGACAAAGATCCTGGCTGAGTCTTCTTGCCAAATTGTGCGGTGTTGCCTAAAGAATTGCCTCCCGCCAAAAGCGGGAGGCAGTTTTGCTTATCCGACGTTCCGGTAGTAGGTGGAGAAGGCTTCCCGGTCTTTGCTGATCAGCTCGCCGGTTTCCTTGCTGTACTTGTTCTTGTAGCTGACGGCGTAGATCACGTCTTCTCTGCTGTCGTCGTAGCCGGAAGTCATTTCAATGTAATAATCCTTTTCGTCCGTACCCAGAATCCGCATTTTGACCAGGTCGACCGTGGTTTCCGCTTCGATTTTTACGGGGAAGTGGAAATTATTGCGAAACTGAAAATCGGTGGTTCCCCAGTTCACGGCGGCGTCCAGCCCCAGAGGAAGATAGGCAATCGTAGCGCCGTGGCAGGAGCGGGCGACGACTTCCAGGTCGGCAAGCAGCACGCAGTTGTACAGCGTGCTGGAACCCTGACACACGCCGCCGCCGATGGCGTCGGTGAGACGATTGCCGGAGTAGGCGGGGGCGGGCTTGTAGCCCTTTTCCGCCGTGCGTTCGCCCAGGGTTTCATTGTAGGAGAAGGTCTCTCCCGGCTGGACGACGACCCCGTTGAGGGCTTCGCAGAGCAGGCGCAGATTGGTATTGCGGTTTTCATTGTCGCCGTGCTTGGTTTCGCAGGAACCCAGCACGTCCCGGAAATAAACCGCGTCCCCCAGAATTTCCGGCTCCACAAACGTCATGGGAACGGAGACGGTTTCTCCGGGCTTGGCCTGTGCCAGCGCCTCCTTTGCCGCGTCCAGATCGAAGGAATAGCCATAGGAGCCGGGGACGAACCGGTATTCCGTCATGTCCAGAGAATCGTCAACGGGGGCGGTGCAGATTTCGTCGGAAATGGCGTCCAAATCCAGCTCGGCGGGGGCGGATTCTGCAGGGATGTCCACGGTGACGCGGTATTCCCCCGCCCGGCAGGCGGCCACCGCCTGACCGTAGGCCTCCAGAATCTGTTCATAGGCGCTGTCCACATCCAGGTGCGCCTCGGGAACGCCCACGGTCAGCTCCAGCGTCTGACAGGGGGCGTCAGGGTCGTGATTTTCCGTGCCGAGGTCGGGGGCGTCGCCGACGAGGGCGTAGCGGGAGTCGCTGAATTGGGTGTCAAACGTGCCGGCATAGCTTTCCAGCGCGGTGCGGATAAATTCGGAGTTTACGCTCAGATAGGGGCGCAAATCCATGTTGCCGGGAAGCGAACCGTCGGAGCGACCCATGCGGTAGGCGTCGTTCACGGCGGCGCGGACGTCCGCCTGAACGCCGGTGTCGGCGGGGGAGAGGGAAAGGGATTCCATGGGCAGTTCCACCGTCAGATTTTCCCGGTACAGCGTCTCATCCAGAGCCGCCTGAAGGGCTTTTCTGGCTTCTCCCTTGGTCATGCCCCCAACATCTACCCCGGCGACGGAAACGCCGTCGGCCATCCGGCAGTGATAGGGGTCAAGGGCGGGACGGACAAAGAAGAATCCCACCGCCGCCAGCGCCGGAACCAGCACGCAGATCACGGCCACCGTGACAATTCGGCGGGGAGAAACGCTTTTTCGCGGGGAATCCGCGGAAAAATGGCCTTTTGACATGGATTTTCCTCCTGAAAAAAGTCGGTGCAAAACGAAAACTGTATTTTCCTCATTATACAGCATTTCCCGGCAAATGCAAGACCGGAAACCGGGCGGCGGTTGCGTTTTCGGCCGTTATGTGATAAAATGGGAAAAACGTTGGGAGATGCCGGATATGAAGCAGCTGATCGTGATTGCGGATATGGAAGGGGCAAGCGGAATTTTCGACGCCAACAAGGAAGCCTGCCGGCATGAGGAACTGTATCCCCAGTACAAATTGTGGAGAGCCTATGGCAGATCCTGCATTACCAGCGACGTTCTGGCTGTGTGCAATGCCGCAGTCGATGCCGGAATCGACGATATTCTGCTGTACGATATGCATTTTGCGGGATGCACAGAGTCAAATGTCGAGCTGGACAAGCTGCCTGCCTGCGTCCGCGTCTTTGATTTGCCCAACCGGGAAACGCTGTGGGACAGGATTCGCGGACAGGCGGCAATGGAGCCTTACGGGATCATAACGGTGGGGCAGCACGCGAGAAACGGGGAAGCAAACGCGTATTTCCCCCACACGATTCACACGCCGCCCATCGAGTCGTTTTTCATCAACGGCATCCATGTGGCGGAAATCGGGGAAAGCGTCATGTGCTTCTCCGGCGTTCCCTATATTGCCAATATCGGCTGCGCGGCGTCTCACAAAGAAGCGCTGGAATTGTCGCCCGAGGTTTCCTGCATCACGGTAAAGGACAAGGCAAAGCATTGGGAGCCCCTGCCGGAAGATACGTACCCCCTGATATACGCGGGGGTCAGGAAAGCGCTTGGGGACTACGAAAGCAAGACGGCCTTTCCGCCTTTGGACAGATATGTCTGCAAGCTCAACTTGACGGAAGACCATTTTTTCGACGCACCGGACAATTTCCCGTGGAAGGGGACATTCGACGGAAGAAGTGCGCAGTGGGAAGCCCATGACATCCTGACGGCACTGAGCCTGTTCTGGCAGGTCCACAACTACATCAGAAAGCAGTAACAAAGGGCGTGACCGGGGAAGGTCACGCCCTTTGCGTATGCTATTATTCGTTATTCGCCGCCGGATTCTCCGCTGGGTTCCGGCGTGCTGGTGGTGGGGGGCTCGGTGGATGGCGTCGTAGGCGCCACAGTGGGCGGCGTCGTGGGTTCGGTGGTGGGCTCGGTGGAGGGGGTCGTGGGAACTGTGGTAGGTTCCGTCGTCGGCTCCGCTTCGACTCTTGCGACAACCTTGTTCACGGTCTTGTACCGGGAATTGGCCACAAAATCCTTGGAAATCAGCGCGCCGGTGGCCTTGTTGTACTTGCTCTTGTACGTCTTGACCAGATATCCGGTGGTGCCTTCCTCAATCACGTCCCCGTCCTTGTAGCCCTCGGGATTGTCGGACTTGAAGTCCTTATATTCCGTTTCGGGCTTGTAGGTCTCGGAAATGACGTAGCTCATTTCAACGTAGTAGTCCTTCTCGTCGGTGCCGAGAATCTGCACATTGACATAGCCGCCGCTGACGCTTGCTTCGAGCTTGATGGGGTAATTGGTGTTGTTGCGGAACTTGAAATCAGGGGAGCGCCAGCTGACGGTGGCGTCCATGCCGTAATTGATATAGTTCACGGGGAAGCCGTGGTTGGTGCGGGAGACGATTTCCAGATCGGCCAGCAGGGCGCTGCAATACAGCGTGGAGGAAACCTGACAGATGCCGCCGCCCACCTGATTCACCAGATCGTCGCCGGAGTAGGCAGGGGCGGACTTGTAGCCCTTCCCGGTGGTACGCTCGCCCAGAGTGTCGTTGAAGGAGAAGGCCTCGCCGGGGTTCAGCACAACGCCGTTCAGCGCCTTACAGGCCAGCTCCAGATTGGCGGTGCGGTTGGCGTTGTTAGAGTGGGGCGTGCTGGTGCTGCCCAGAACGTCCCGGAAAAAGACATCGTCGTCCAGAATTTCCGGGGCGACATATTCCATGGGAATGCGGACAACCTCGCCGTACTGCGCCGCGCTGATCTGCTTCTGCGCCTGCACCATGTCAAACTCGTAGCCGTAGGAGCCGGGGACGGCCTTGAAGGTCTGCATGTTGACGGTGGCATCCACGGGCTTTACACAGACTTCGTCGTAAACTTTCTGCAAATCCACGGCATCCGGTTCGCCTTCGGCCTGTGCGCCCTTCGCCTCCACGGCAAAGACGTTCATGCTATAGGCGTCCAGAATCTGATTGAACAGGTCATCTACGTTGAAATTCACGCCGGGAGTCCCCATCGTGACGACCAGCGTCAGCTGGGGGGCGCGGTCTTCGTCAAATTTGTCCGTCGCAAGCTCGGGAACGTCGCCTTCCAGGGCGTAGGTGGTCTGGGTCAGCAGACTGCCGGCGGTTCCGGCGTAGTCCTCCAGAACGCCCTTGATATAATCCTGCTTCAGATGCAGGTAGGGCAGCAGCCCGATGATGTGGTTGCTCCTGAGGGACGCCTGGTAGGCCTCCTGACGCTCGGCCTTGGTGCCGGTTCTGCCGTATTCATAGGCGGCGTTTACGGCGGCCTTGACATCCAGCTTTGCGCCGGTGTCACCGGGGGACAGCCGCAATGTGGTATCGCCCAGCGTCACCACCATGTCCTGCTTCGTGTAGGTCTGGTCGGTGACGGCACGGACGGCAGTGACGGCGTCGGATTTACGCATCCCGCCCACATTCACACCGGCAACGGTGACGTTGTTCAGAATTTTCTTGCCGTAGGGGTCACCGGAGACGTTGACGACGAAAATGGCGATGAGGGAGAGAATCAGAACCAGCGCGGCGGCGCACAAGGCCACCATCACGGGCTTCTGGTTGCTGTCTACAAAGGAGAGAATTTTATCCAGGAAGGCCGGAGTGCCGCCCTTCGGGGCTTCCTCCTTTTCGTCCAGGGAGAAGTCCGGTTCCTCGTCGGAAACCGGGGTGTCCCCTTCGGAAAACAGGCCGTCCGTTTCGGGAACCAGGCTGTCTGCCTCGGAGATAAGACCGGCGGCCTCCGGGTCGGCAGTATCCAGATCGGGAACGGAGGCTTGGGAGAAAATGGGATCCTCCGGCTTCGGGGGCTTCTCCTGGCCGGTCAGCTGGCGGAAGCTTTTTTCAATTTCACGTTCTTCTTCCCGGTATGGCCGGGGGTTGGAAAATTTTCCTTTCGACATAGGCTGCTCCTTTCCTGAGGGAGGGGTGGATTCAACGATATTATAACACGGAATGTCAAGAACGTCAGCTCTGGAAAAAGCTGGTATAATGCTCCACAAACAGCTTACTCTGTTTCAGACTGTCCACGCCGTTGGCGAGCTTGAAGCGGAGGGTCGGCTCCTTGGCGCTGGCCAGGAAGGTGACCCGCTGCTTGTAATCCGGGTCGGAGCACAGCGCCCCTACGGCCTCGAAATTCAGATTGCTCAGAGTGAACAGCACGTCCCCGGACTTCTGGCGGATGTCCTTGATGCCGACTTGCCGCGCCTTTGCCCGGAGCAGGGCGATGTCGATCAGGTTCAGCACGCCCTTGGGCGGCTCGCCGTAGCGGTCGACGATCTCGTCCAGCAGATCGTCGGCGTCCTCCTGAGAGCGGATGGCGGCCATGCGGCGATACAAATCCATCCGTTCCTCCCCCCGGGAGACGTAGTCTTTGTCCACGTTGGCGGTGACGTTCAGGTCGGCGGTGCATTCCGGCGCCTTGGGGGCTTCGCCCTTTTCCTCCAGAACCGCCTCGTCCAGCAGCTTTAGGTACATGTCGTAGCCCACGCTGGACATGTGGCCGGACTGCTCGGCGCCTAAAAGATTGCCCGCGCCCCGGATTTCCAGGTCCCGCATGGCGATTTTGAAGCCGGAGCCGAATTCGGCAAAATCCCGGATGGCGGAAAGCCGCTTCTCGGCGACCTCGGTGAGATTCTTTTCCGGACGGTAGGTGAAATAGGCGTAGGCGTGGCGGGTGGAGCGTCCTACCCGGCCGCGAAGCTGGTGGAGCTGGCTCAGGCCGAACCGGTCGGCGTTTTCGATGATCAGGGTGTTGGCGTTGGGGATGTCCAGACCGGTTTCGATGATGGTGGTGCATACCAGCACCTGGATTTCGCCCTCCGCCATGGACTGCATCACGTCTCCCAGGGCGTCCTCGCCCATCTGCCCGTGGGCGACGCCCACGCTGATGCCCGGAATGCGGCGCTTGATTGCGGCGGCGCACTGGTCGATGGTTTCCGTGCGGTTGTGGAGGTAATAGACCTGCCCGCCCCGCTCGATTTCCCGGCGGATGGCGTCGTCAATGATGGGCTCGCTGTACTCCATCACGAAGGTCTGCACGGGATAGCGGTCGGCGGGGGGCTGCTCGATGGTGGACATGTCCCGGATGCCGGAAAGCGCCATGTTCAGCGTCCGGGGAATGGGAGTGGCGGAGAGGGTCAGTACGTCCACGCCCTTGGAAATTTCCTTCAGGCGCTCCTTATGACTGACGCCGAAGCGCTGCTCCTCGTCCACGATGAGTAACCCCAGATCCTTGAACTGGACGGTTTTTTGCAGCAGCTTGTGGGTTCCGATGATCAGATCCACGGAACCGGCGCGGAGCTTCTGCAAGGTCTGCTGCTGCATTTTCGGAGTGCGGAAGCGGCTCAGTACGTCGATGGTGACGGGAAAGCCCCGGAAACGCGCCACGGCGGTCTGATAATGCTGCTGGGCAAGCACCGTGGTGGGAACCAGGATCGCCACCTGCTTGCCGTCCATGACGGCCTTCATCACAGCGCGGAGGGCGACCTCGGTTTTGCCGAAGCCCACGTCGCCGCAGAGAAGACGATCCATGGGAATGGGGGACTCCATGTCGTGCTTGATGTCCGCAATGCAGCGCAGCTGGTCGTCGGTCTCCGGGTAGGGAAAGTTGTCCTCAAATTCCTTCTGCCAGGGGGCGTCGGCAGAGAAGGCGTAGCCGGACTGGCGCTTTCGGGCGGCGTAGAGCTGAATCAGCTCTCCTGCCATGTCCTTGGCGGCCTTGCGGGCCTTGGCCTTTGTCTTCTGCCAGGCGTCGGAGCCGATTTTGTTCAGCTTGACGCTGCTGTCTTCTCCGCCGCCGCCGATGTATTTGCTCACCAAATCCAGCTGGGTGGCGGGGACGAACAGGGTGTCGCTGCCCTGATAGGCGATTTTGATATAGTCCTTGACCGCGCCGTCCACCCGAATCTGCTCCATAGACACAAACCGGCCGATGCCGTAATTCTCGTGAACCACCAGGTCGCCGGGGGTCAGGTCGGTGAAGGAATTCAGCTTCTGACGGTTGGTGGAGCCGGTTTTTTTCGCGGGCTTCCGCTTCGGCTCGCCCCGGGCAATCAGCTGCCCCTCCGTCAGGACGGCGATTTTGGACAGGGGATACTCCATGCCGAAGGGGAGCGTGCCCTCCGTCAGAAGGATCTGGCCGGGCTTCGGCAGAGTGGTCAGGGGAATGCACAGAAAGGCGGACAGCCCCTTCTCGTGAAGCAGCTGCTGTAACAGCTCCGCCCGGCGGCGGGTGCCGCAAAGCACCAGACTGCCAAATTCCATTTTCTGGTAGTGGCTTAAATCGGAGACGGCGGTGTCCAGATTGCCGCCGTAGCCGGGAAGCTGCTTGGTGGTGAGAGGATACAGCTGCCTCGGGGGGCAGTCCTCCGGGTAGGAGGTGCCGCCGAAGGCGTCGAAATAGACGACGGTTTTCCTCCGGAGAGTCTTGCAGAAATCCTCCCACTGGCTCACATAATCGCACAGCTCCCCCGCCACGAGACCGGCCTGCAGCATACTGTCCAGCTGCATTCCCATCTCGTCGCAGCGGCTGCGGGCGGCGCGCTGGAGGTTTCCATGGTCGCAGACGGCAACCACGGCACCGTCCGGAATGTAATCGGCGGCGGTGGCCATTTCCGGATAAATCAGCGCCATATACCGGTCGGAAGCGGGATTGTGCAGGCCGCTTTCGTACTTATTCAGGTCTTTTTCCAGCGTGGCGATCAGGGGCTCGTTGATGTTTTTTCGCCGCTTCTGGCGGGAAATCAGGGAGGAAATGTCCTTGCACAGCCCCGCCACGCCGCCGGGATGGAGTCCCGGCTGGGTCTCAGCCACAGGCAGGACGGTGACGGAGGTGATGTTCTCACTGCGTCGCTGGGTCGCCGGGTCAAAGAAGCCCATGGTGTCCAGCTCGTCGCCGAAGAATTCCGCCCGAACCGGCTGATCCTCTGCGGGGGAGAAAATGTCCAGAATGCCGCCCCGGACGGCGAACTGCCCCGGCCCCTCCACCATGCCGCAGCGGTTGTACCCGGCGGCGGTGAGACGGGCGGTCAGGTCTTCCACGGCATATTCCCGGCCGACCTCCAGAGAGAAGGCGGCGGAAAGAAGCGCGGCCTTGGGCATGGTGCGCAGGCTGAGAGATTCCCAGGTCATGATTTGCAAGCTTGTCTTCCCGGCGGCAAGATCATACAGCTGCCGCAGGCGCTTCTGCTCCCAGCTTCTGGACACCACGGCGGCGTCGTAAAGGGTCAGATCCCGGCCGGGGAGAATGGGGGCGGTGTCCGAAAGGAAGCCCTTCAATTCCTCCTGAAGCCGCCGCGCCGCCAGATCGTCCTGACACAGCACCACCATGGGGCGGCTTAAGCTGCGGCAAAGCCCCGCAATCATATGACTGCGGTTGATCTGCCCGATGCCGGTGACGGCAACGCTTTCGCCGCCTTGCAGGGAGGACACCATGGCGGCGTATTCGGGAATGGTTTTCAGTAGAGACAGAAGCTGTTCCATATATTACCTCAAAAAGAAGATACACAACGTGGCAACGCGGAAAGGGGGACTTGACCCCCTTTCCGTGGTTTTGTGACAATATACTGCGATTTATGGGTGGCTGCCGTTGAACCGGTTAGCGGTCTCCGGCACGCCATAGTCGATGATGCTTAAGGCGGCGTCGGCGGCGTTTTTCAGGGACACGGCCAGCGCCTTTTCCTCACTTGCCGAGAAGGTGGACAGCACCCAGGCGGCAAGGTCGTATTCCGGGTTCGGCTTCGCGCCGACCCCAATCTTGACCCGGGGGAAATCCTGGCTGCCCAGCTCCTGAATGATGGATTTGATGCCGTTATGCCCACCGGCGGAACCCTCGGCGCGAACCCGCAGTCGTCCCGGCTCCAGGGAAATGTCATCAAACATCACGATGATCCGCTGGGGCGGAATGCCGAAGTAGGCGGAAAGCTGCAAGACGGAACGCCCGGACAGGTTCATATAGGTCTGTGGTTTGAGCAGAAACAGCTTTTTCCCGTTGTAATTCACCTGGGTGTACAATCCCTGAAACTTCAACCTGTCCACCCTGGCACCCAGCTTTTCGGCCAGAATGTCCATTGCCCGGAAGCCGGTGTTGTGCCGGGACTTCTCGTACTCCCGGCCGGGGTTGCCCAGCCCGACGACCAGCCAGCTGTCGCTGCTTTGCTTGGAAAACACGGCTTCAGAACAGGTCGGCGATGGAGGTGGCGCCGTGAATGTGGCCGATGGCACGGGCAAACACGGGGGCTACGTCCAGGAATTTGATCTTGTGGCTGGGGGTGTTGGCGACCTCAGGAATGGTGTTCAGCAGCACCATTTCCTTGATGGGGCTGGCCTCAATGCGGTCGTAGGCGGAGCCGGAAAGGACGCCGTGGGTAGCGCAGGCGTAGACATCCTTGGCACCGCCGACCTCCATCAGAGCCTTGGCGGCGTTGCACAGGGAACCGGCGGTATCCACCAGATCGTCGTACAGGATGCAGCTCTTGCCCTTGACGTCGCCGATGATGTTCATGACCTCGGACACGTTGGCCTTGGGACGGCGCTTGTCCACGATGGCAAGGCCCATATGCACCTTGGTGGCAAAGTTCCGGGCGCGGCCGACGGAGCCGACGTCGGGAGAGACCACCACGAAGTCCTCGTGGTTGTACTCGCTCTCGGGGAATTTGTTCATGAAGTATTCAACGAAGGTAACGTTGCCCAGCAGGTGATCCAGAGGAATGTCGAAGAAGCCCTGAATCTGGGCGGCGTGGAGATCCATGGTCAGAATGCGGTTGGCACCGGCGGCGGTGAGCATGTTGGCCACCAGCTTGGCGGAGATGGGGTCACGGGACTTGGCCTTCCGATCCTGGCGGGCGTAGCCAAAGTAGGGGATGACGGCAGTGATACGGCCGGCGGACGCGCGACGGCAGGCGTCGATCATCACCAGCAGCTCCATGAGATTGTCATTGACGGGTTTACAGGTGGACTGGATGAGGAACACGTCGGCACCGCGGACGGTTTCCTCCAGGGTGACGGAAGCCTCTCCGTCGGCGAAGTGGGTCACAATGGCCTTACCCATGGGCACGCCCAGCTCTTTGCAGATGGTCTGCGCAAACTGGGGATTGGAATTGCCGCAGAAAACCTGAATGTTTTCACCGTAAGCAATCATCGGATGAATACCTCACTTTTTCTTTTTTTCTGCCCCCGGCTGTATCTCGGACGCAAACTTACACACCCATTATATCACTCCACCATAGGAAAATGCAACATGAATAAATGTGTTATATTGCCGAAAAAAGCGGAGAAAATCAAGGCGTTTCTGGCGAAGAAAACAGAATTCCGGAATAGAGGAAGCTCTGAATAAATTGTCGGCGGCTGGACAGCGGATCTTTTCCTCTATCCGTGCGTTTTCAAAGGCGGGAAATACATACAGTATTCCTCCGCCTTTGAAAACTTCGGCTAGAGAAAAATCTCTCGCTGCCAGTCCTTGCCAATTTATTCAGAGCTTCCTACGACGGAAAACGAAATTTTGTTTGTAAAATATCTTGAGAGATTTTTGAATCTGTGATATACTAACGGGTACAGACTTTTTACTCATTCAGGAGCATCATAAAATATGAATGACAAGATCATCATCCAGGGCGCACGGGAGAATAATCTGAAAAATGTGAACTTGACCATCCCCAGAGACAAGCTGGTGGTTTTCACCGGACTTTCCGGCTCCGGCAAGTCCAGCCTGGCCTTCGATACCATTTACGCCGAGGGGCAGAGGCGGTATGTGGAGAGCCTGAGCTCTTACGCCCGTCAGTTTTTGGGGCAGATGGACAAGCCGGACGTGGATTCCATCGACGGTCTTTCCCCGGCCATTTCCATTGACCAGAAGACCACTTCGAAAAATCCCCGTTCCACCGTGGGAACGGTGACGGAAATCTACGATTATCTCCGCCTCCTGTGGGCGCGGGTGGGCGTTCCCCACTGCCCCAAGTGCGGTAAGGAAATCCGCCGCCAGACCATCGATCAGATCGTGGACCGGGTGGAAGCCCTGGGAGAGGGAACCCGGTTTATCGTCCTGTCTCCGGTCATCCGGGGGAAAAAGGGCGAACACAAGAAGGTGTTTGAGGACGCCCGGAAATCCGGCTTCGCCCGGGTGCGGGTGGACGGCATTCTCTACGACCTGACGGAGGACATCCCCTGCGAGAAAAACAAAAAGCACACCGTCGAGCTGGTGGTCGACCGGCTGGTGCTGAAGGACGGTCTGCGCCGTCGCCTGACAGACTCCGTCGAAACGGCTTGCAGCCACTCCGGCGGCCTTGTGACCATCGAGCTGCCCGCCACCGGGGAGGAGCTGAGCTTTTCCCAGAATTATGCCTGTGAGGACTGCGGCATCAGCCTGACGGAATTGGAACCGAGAATGTTCTCCTTCAACAACCCGGCGGGGGCCTGCCCCAGCTGCACCGGTCTGGGTTTCCAGCTGATTGCCGACGCCGATCTGGTGATTCCGGACAAGAATAAGTCTATTTTTGACGGCGCGATTCAGGCGTCCGGCTGGCAGAGCGCCCGGACGGATTCCATTTTCCGCATGTATTTTGAGGCGCTGGCGCAGAAATATCATTTTTCCCTGACGGAGCCGGTGAAGAACCTCCCCGAGGACGTGATGGACGTGATTCTTTACGGCACCAAGGGGGAAAAGCTTCGCATGAGCTATAACCGGGGCAACGGTATGGGCGTGCTGGAGCAGCCCTTTGAGGGCATTCTCAACAACATTTCCCGCCGGTTCCGGGAGACCCAGTCCGACGCCGCCCGGAAGGAGCTGGAGGAGTGTATGGCGACTGCCCCCTGCCCCCAGTGCCACGGCGACCGCTTATCGGAAATCGCCCGGGCGGTGACGGTGGGCGGCATCGGCATTATGGACTTCTGCCGCATGAGCGTCCGGGACGAGCTGGAATTTATGAAGAATCTCCGCCTGGAGGGCAGTATGGCCATGGTGGCCGAGCAGATCGTCAAGGAGATCAAGTCCCGCCTGCAATTCCTGACGGATGTGGGACTGAGCTACCTGACCCTGTCCCGGTCGGCGGGAACCCTTTCCGGCGGCGAGAGCCAGCGGATCCGGCTGGCTACCCAGATCGGTTCGTCTCTGATGGGCGTGCTGTATATTCTGGACGAACCCTCCATCGGCCTGCACCAGCGGGACAACGATAAGCTGCTGGGAACGCTGAAGCATCTGCGGGATTTGGGCAACACCCTGATCGTGGTGGAGCACGACGAGGACACCATGCGCGCCGCCGATTTTATTGTAGACGTGGGCCCCGGGGCGGGCAGTCACGGCGGCGAAATCGTGGCGGCGGGAACGCTGGAGGATATCATAAACTGCCCCCGTTCCGTAACGGGACAGTACCTGTCCGGCGTGAAGAAAATCCCGGTTCCCGCTACCCGGCGGGCGGGGAACGGCAAGTCCCTGCGCATTCGCGGCGCACGGGAGAACAATCTGAAAAATGTGGATGTGGAGATTCCTCTGGGGACCTTCGTCTGCGTCACCGGCGTGTCCGGTTCGGGAAAATCCAGTCTGGTCAATGAAATTCTGAACAAGACCCTGCTTGCCACGCTGAACCATGCCCGCACCCGCCCCGGTCTCTGCGACGGCATCGACGGCATGGCGTATCTGGATAAGGTCATCGACATCGACCAAAGCCCCATCGGCAGAACCCCCCGCAGCAACCCCGCCACTTACACAGGGCTGTTCAACGACATCCGGGATTTGTTCGCGTCCACCAACGAGGCGAAAATCCGGGGCTACGGGCCGGGACGGTTCAGCTTCAACGTCAAGGGCGGCCGGTGCGAGGCCTGCTGCGGCGACGGCCTGGTGAAAATCGAGATGCACTTCCTAGCGGACGTTTACGTCCCCTGCGAGGTCTGCCACGGCGCACGGTACAACCGGGAGACGCTGGAAGTCCGCTACAAGGGGAAAAACATCGCCCAGGTGCTGGACATGACCGCGGAGGAAGCGGTGGATTTCTTCGAGAATCTGCCCAAAATCCGCAGAAAAGCCCAGACGCTGGTGGAGGTCGGCCTTGGCTATGTGAAGCTGGGGCAGTCCAGCACCACCCTCTCCGGCGGCGAAGCCCAGCGGGTGAAGCTGGCGACGGAGCTGGCGCGGGTCTCCACGGGAAAGACCATCTATATTCTGGACGAGCCGACCACCGGCCTCCACGCCGCCGACGTGCATAAGCTCATTGAGGTTTTGCAGCGGCTGGTGGAGGCGGGGAACACCGTTCTGGTCATCGAGCACAATCTGGACGTGATCAAGACGGCGGACTATCTCATCGACCTCGGCCCCGAGGGCGGCGACGGCGGCGGAACCCTGGTCGCGGCCGGTACGCCGGAGGAAGTGGCGCAGGTTCCCGAAAGCTATACGGGACAGTATCTCAAGTCTTATTTGTAAAAATATTGTCCGGTCTGCTCAGCAGACCGGACGGAGAAATTATTCGTACAATTCTGTGGGAAGACACTCGGAAAGCTCGATCAGCCCGTGATCCCGCTCTCCGGCGTAGTCCACCCGCAGGACGTTGGAGCGAAGCGTTGCCTGCTTGCTCTGACGGATGGACATGGTCATGGTGATTCTGGTACCTGCGCCGTCCGGCTGGTCGATGAGGACGGTTCCCCCGTGGTGGGCGGCGGCGGTGCGGATGAGCACCATGCCGAGGCCGATGCCGTACCGGCTGTCCTCCAGGACGGGCTGACGCAGATACCGGGAGAAGACGCTGCTGCGGACGTTCTGGGCAATGCCGGAGCCGCTGTCCGTCACGCTCAGGCGAAGCATCCGGCCGCTGTGGGTCAGCTTGGCCGCAACGGTTCCGCCCTTCGGGGTGAATTTGATGGCATTGGACAGAATGTTCAGCACCGCCCGTTCCAGCTGCTCCCGGTCGGCAAGACCGTAGATCGGCTGATTCGGTCCTTCATAGGTCAGGGTGATGCCGGTATGGGAAATGAGCGTCTCCGCCTTCTCAAAAAATTCGGCGAACAGCGCCGGAATGTCCACCGTTTCCTGGTGGGAGACGGCGGCACAGCGCTCGGCGTCGGACATGTTGCCGATGATCCGGAGAATCTGGAACAGCCCCCGGTTCAGGCGGGCGACCTGCTCCGCCGCATGGGGACTGTCTTCCGTGGCGCAGAGGGGAAACAGACTGTCGGCGGTGATCATCACGTTGGTCAGCGGCTCCCGCAGCTCCCGGGCGGCCAGCGCCATGGAGCGAAGCTCGCCGTTGTCCGATTCCTGTTCCAGCAGAAAAACGTCCGTGTCCTCCACCCGTGTGACCGACGCGCCGCAGCTGTGGGAGGACAGGCTCAGCGTCAGATACAGGCACCCGCCGGTGAACGCGGCGTATTCCTCAGCGCCGGTCAGAAGCAGCGGGCGGATATCGGTGCCGGGGGTGATAAAAAGGCTCTCGGCGGCCTGATTGACCTTGACGATCTGATTATTTCTTACGCAGAAGCCGGGGCGAATCACCAGATCCAGCATCCCCAGCGTATCTTTCTTTTCTTCCATGACGATCCTCCTAGCAGTCTTATCATGCGCAGAATGGGTGAAAACTTTCCCGGCAAGATTCGACGTTCTTTTCAATTCTCATTCTAGCGGAAACGGGACAAAATAGCAAGGGGGAAGAACTACGAGGTGAAAATTATGTCGATTCACGACGGACACCGCCAGCGGCTGAAGCAGCGCTTCCTGGAGGAGGGGCTGGAGAGCTTCACGGATATCCAGGTGCTGGAGCTATTGCTGTTTTTCAGCGTTCCCCGGCAGGACACCAACCCCATCGCCCATGCGCTGCTCGATCATTTCGGCAGCCTGTATCAGGTGCTGGAAGCGCCGGTGGAGGAGCTGCGGAAGGTCAAGGGCGTGGGCGACCAGTCGGCGCTGCTGCTCAGCCTTATGAACGACGTGGCGCGGTACTATCAGGTGGACAGGACCATGCGGGAGAAAATTCTGCCCACGGTACAGGCCTGCGGGGAATATCTGGTGCCGTTCTTCTTCGGACGGAAGGTGGAAACGGTGTTTCTGCTGTGCTTAGACGCCAAATGCAAGGTGCTCGGCTGCAAGGAGGTGGGGCAGGGGAGCGTGAACTCCGCGGGAATCTCCGTGCGGAAGATCGTAGAGACGGCCTTGGCCGCCAACGCCACCACCGTGGTTCTGGCGCACAACCACCCCAGCGGCATTGCGGTACCCTCCAGCGAGGACGTGCAGACCACATGCCGGGTGGCCATGGCCCTGAACGCGGTGGAAATTCAGCTGGCCGACCATATTGTGGTGGCGGACGGGGACTATGTCTCCATGGTGCAGTCGGGCTACCGGCTGGATGAAGGGAGTTATTATGGACAAATTCAAGCTGGTATCGGACTATAAGCCCTCCGGCGACCAGCCGGAGGCCATCGAAGCGCTGACAAACGGCGTGAACTGGGGACTGCGGGAGCAGACGCTGCTGGGCGTCACCGGCTCCGGCAAGACCTTCACCATGGCCTCGGTCATTGAAAAGCTGAACCGCCCGACCCTGGTGCTGGCGCACAATAAGACGCTGGCCGCTCAGCTCTGCTCGGAATTCCGGGAGTTTTTTCCGGAAAACGCGGTGGAATACTTCATTTCCTACTACGATTACTACCAGCCGGAAGCCTACATCGCCCACACGGACACCTACATTGAAAAGGACGCTTCCGTAAACGAGGAAATTGACCGCCTCCGTCACTCGGCGACCTCGGCGCTGTTTGAGCGGCGGGATGTGATCGTGGTTTCCTCGGTCAGCTGCCTGTACGGTCTGGGCGACCCCATCGACTATAAGAGCATGGTCATTTCCCTGCGGGTGGGGCAGGAGTACCCCCTGGACAACGTGCTGAAAAAGCTGACGGAAATCCGCTATGAGCGAAACGACCTGGACTTTTCCCGGAACAAGTTCCGCCTCCGGGGGGACACCCTGGAAATCTACCCCGCCTACTGGTCGGGCCGGGCCATCCGGGTGGAATTTTTCGGGGACGAGGTGGACAGGATCAGCGAGATCAACGCCGTTTCCGGCATTGCGGAGCGGTATGTTGACCACGTGGCCATTTACCCTGCCAGCCATTACGTAGCGTCCAAGGAAAAATTACAGCGGGCAATGCTGGAAATTCAGCGGGAGTGCGACGATCAGGTGGCCTTCTTCCGCGCCCACGACAAGCTCATCGAAGCCCAGCGCATTGCCCAGCGGACGGCCTACGATCTTGAAATGCTGACGGAGATCGGCTTCTGCAACGGCATCGAGAACTATTCCCGGGTGATTCAGGGACGAGCGCCGGGGACGCCCCCCACCACGCTGCTGGATTATTTCCCCAAGGACTACCTGATGTTCATCGACGAGAGCCATGTGACCCTGCCCCAGTGCCGCGCCATGTATGCCGGAGACCGGAGCCGGAAGGACGCGCTGGTGAATTACGGCTTCCGACTGCCCTCAGCCTACGATAACCGCCCCCTGAACTTTACGGAGTTCGACCGGAAGATCAACCAGGTGATCTACGTCTCCGCCACCCCCGGCGACTACGAGCGCACCCGCTCCGGCCAGACGGTGGAGCAGGTCATCCGCCCCACCGGACTGCTGGATCCGGAGGTGGAGGTGCGTCCCATTGAGGGCCAGATCGACGATCTGATCGGGGAGATCAACGCCCGCACCGCCAGAAACGAGCGGGTTCTGGTGACGACGCTGACCAAGAAAATGGCGGAGGATTTGACGGTATACCTGCAAAAGGCGGGCATCAAGGTGCGCTACATGCACTCGGACATCGGCGCCATGGAGCGGATGGAGATCATCCGGGACATGCGGATGGGAAAATTCGACGTGCTGGTGGGCATTAACCTGCTGAGAGAAGGTCTTGACTTGCCGGAGGTCAGTCTGGTGGCCATTCTGGACGCGGACAAGGAGGGCTTCCTGCGAAGCGAGACCAGCCTCATTCAGACCATCGGCCGCGCCGCCCGGAACGCCGGAGGCAGGGTTATCATGTACGCCGACTCGGTCACCCCCGCCATGCGGGCGGCCATCGACGAGACAGCCCGCCGCCGGGAGATTCAGGACGACTATAACAAAGCCCACGGAATCGTCCCGAAGACCATTATCAAGTCCGTGCGGGACTTGATCGAGATTTCGTCTCCCACTGCCGAACGCAAGGGCAGAACCGGCGTGAAGATGACCAAGGTGGAGAAGGAAAAGGAGATCGCCCGTCTGGAGAAGCAGATGAAGGAAGCGGCGAAGATGATGGAATACGAGTACGCCGCCGTACTGCGTGACCAGATCATCGAACTGCGTGGAAACGGAACGTAAATAATGAGAGGTTGAAAAGCCGCCGTTTTGCAAAAACGGCGGCTTTTGCAGTATCGCAAAAACAGTAATATTTTGGTAAACACACGGACACGGTACTGTGCTATAATGACGAAAACGCCGAATGGAGGGGAATCCCATGAGCAACCATATTCTGATTATCGAGGACGACGCGGCCATCGCCCAGGTGCTGCGGCTGAATCTGGAATGCGCGGACTATACCGTGACCGCCTTTGATAACGGCCTTGCCGCGTGGAACGCGCTGGAAGCAAGCCACGATTACGATCTGGCGCTGCTTGACATGATGCTGCCCGGGGTGGACGGCTTTACGCTGCTGCCCAAACTACAGGAATACGGAATCCCCGTCATCTGCCTGACCGCCATGAACGATACCCGGCATGAGGTGCAGGGACTGCGGGGCGGCGCGGAGGATTATATCGCTAAACCCTTCGATATGCTCGCCCTGATGGTGCGTATGGAAAAGGTACTCAGGCGCAGCGGAAAATTCAGGGAAGTCTACCATTTCCGGGATTTGACTCTGGATAACGGCAACCGCCGCCTGAGCAGAAACGGGGAAGAAATTCCTCTGCCGCCTCTGGAATTTGACGTGCTGGCGGTGCTGATGAAGAACAAGAACCGCACGGTTTCCCGGGAGCGCATCCTGAACGAAATCTGGGGGCAGGACTATTTCGGGGACATCCGCACCGTGGACGTCCGCATTGCCAACTTGCGGAAAAAGCTGAACCTGTCTGAGGAAATCCGCACCATCTCAAAGGCCGGTTACCGGTTGGAGGAACGATGAAGCTGAAAACAAAACTGACAGCGCTCTGCGCGGCACTGCTGCTTGCCGTGGCGGTGAGCCTGACGGCGGCCATGCTCTGGCAGGTGCGGGAGCAGTCTTATGGAGCCCTTCTCCAAAGTACGGAGGAAACCCTGAATGATCTGGTGGATGATTTCGGGACAGCCGTCTACCGCAGTTCCACCGACGGCCTTGACTCGCTTTCTCGGAAAGTGCTGCTGACCTACTGCTTCCGTTCCTGCAGCGTGCCGGGAAGCGCCCTCACAGTCAATGGAGAGTGCCTGAGCGCGTCCGCCCAGATCGACCCGGAACGCTATCTGGATGTCCATTACGGCGGTACGCAATCAGCCAGAGCCTGCGCGGGCGGCAGGCATTTTCTGATTCTGGGCAGGGTCACGGATGTCTGGGGGATGGATTGCAGCGTGTATTTGGCGGCGGACGCCACCTACATTTATTCCCAGCTCTGGCAGCTCAGCGGACGCTTCGCGCTGCTGGCGCTGTCCATCGGCCTTCTGGGGCTTGCGGCGGTTTACGGACTGATTTCCCGGACGCTTCGCCCGCTTTCCCGGCTTTCGGAAGCCGCCGGGAGCATTGCGGACGGGAATTACAGCCGGCGTGTCCCCGTCGTTTCTCAGGATGAGGTGGGGGCTCTGGCGCAGAATTTCAACCGGATGGCGCTGGCGGTGGAGACCCACGTGGACACCCTGCGGGAGCAGAACGAGCGGCAGAAGCTCTTTGTCGGCGCGGTCACCCACGAGCTGAAAACGCCCCTGACGTCTCTGCTCCTGAACGTGAACACTCTGCGAAATGTCTACCTTCCCGAAGAAAAGCAGGAAGCGCTGCTCACCAGCATGGATTCCCAGCTCCATTGGCTGGAAACCATGGTCAGAAAGCTCCTGACGCTGCTTTCCATGAAAAAGAACGCGAAGATAGCGCCGGTGTCCGTGCCGGAACTGCTGACACAGGTGCGGGAGCTGACCCGACCCATCATGGAAAAGTACGGAACTTCTCTGGAAATCACCTGCAACGGGGACATTCTGTCCGTGGACAAGGATTTGATGTGCATTGCCCTTGTCAATCTCGTGGAAAACAGCGCCAAGGCGTCCGCGCCGGGGCAGATCATCCGGATTCAGGCGTCGGAGATGGGCTTCACCGTCACCGACCATGGCCGGGGCATCCCCGAAAAAGACCTGGAAAGAGTGACCGACCCCTTCTACATGGGCGACCCCTCCCGAAGCAAGGCAAACGGCGGCTTCGGCCTGGGACTGGCGCTGGTGCGGGAGATCGCCGCCGTCCACGGCGGAACGCTGACGCTGGAAAGCACTCTCGGAGAAGGAACGACCGCCAGAATCGTCATCGGTAATCAAACGGTAACGTGCCGGTAACCTCTTTCCGTGCGAATTGTGGTATGCTGAAACCATCCAAAGAAAGGACGTGTTACCATGAAAAAGAAAATAGTTCGTTTTGCCGCCTTCACGCTGGCGCTTGCCATGCTGCCCGGATGCGGCAAAGGCCGGACGCCCGCCGAACCCACCACCGTCAATCAGGCGATGCTGCTTGAGCAGAGCGCCAAAGAGCAGACGGAGTACACCTTCCCGGAGAAATTCACCGGGGACTGGGTCAGTCAGGAGGGAAGGCTCACCATCCACGCCGACGCGCAGGTGGTGGCGGAGTTGGGGACGGTGCTTCCCACCGCCACCGTGACGCCCAGAGACTTTACACAGGAGGACGTGGACACCCTACTGCGGGTGCTTTTGAAGGGACAGCCGCTCTACAGCACTGTCATGACGAAGCAGGAGTGTCAGGATTCCATTGATTATGTCAACTCCCCCGAATGGCACGCCGACCCGGACGCCCCGGAACAGACGCCGGAGCAGCTGGAAGCGCGCCGTCAGGAGATCATCGCCTATTACACTGCGGAAATGGCAAAAGCACCGGAGGAAAAGCCCATCATCCACGGCTTTGAGGATTCCGGAACGCCCAATGAGGTCAGCGGCGATGCCACCGTGGATGGAGCCAAGTACGAAATCAACATCATGAACCGCTTCGGCGGGGACTGGACGAACGCGACGATTGTCAACAGCGACTTTAAGTATTACCGCAGCACCGACTGGGGCAGCATTTCCAAAGAGGACGCCATTGCCAGGGCGGATGAGGTGATGCGGGAGCTTGGACTGGGCGATATGGTCCTGGCCGACGCGCAGACGCCCAGAGAGGGCGAGCGGAAGGGCACATGGGAGCTTTACTATACCCCCAGCGTAAACGGCGTGCCCATTCCCGGCATCCGGGAGGATCGTGTGTTCAGCGATCCCGCCATCGGAGAGGATCATCAGTACTGGACTTACCGCTGCTCAGAGGAGACCAACGCGGATACCGTTTCCTGGTACATGGAAAGCGTCTGGATCACGGTGGGGAGGGACGGCATTCTTTCCTTCGAGTGGGACGCTCCCAGCACCGAGCCGGTTGTCAAGGAAACGCAGACCGCCCTTATGCCCTTTGAGGACATTGCATCCATAGCAAACACCATGCTGCCCGTGGTGGTCATCGGACCGTCGGAAGCCCGCAGTCTCGTGGAGATCGACAAGATCAACGGCGACGAGACATACATGGACGTGGAGATTACGAAGGTTTCCCTGTCGCTGATGCGCATCCGGGATAAAGGCTCCTTGCAGGGGACGATCGTTCCCGTGTGGGATTTCTGGGGAACGTGGGACTGGTATGAGCCCGGAGACAACGCCTCGGAGTCCATGAAAAAGGGCGCGAACTATGTGACCCAGCCCATGCTGACCCTGAACGCCATCGACGGCAACGTCGTCAGCCGGATGTTTGGATATTGACAGAAAAACCGGGAGCAGTCCGAAACGGATTGCTCCCGGCGGCTTTTTGGGAAGCTCTGATGAAATCGCCACTCATGGCCGGAGGGCGGATTGATTCAAAGCTTCCTTAGAATTCGACGAAAAGCGTATGCGTAATGGCAAAAGCACTAAAAATACAAGAGGCATTTTAGCAATAGAGACGAAAAATAAAAAATGTATTGACTTAAGGCGGAAGCCTGCATATAATATAGCTGTAATGAAACCGATTTCATCAATTAATTAACGTTTTATTTCTGATTTTCAATTGAATATGTAGGAATAATGATAAATATTACTGCGATTTATTGGGAATAAAATGAAAAAATTGTATTGAATAGAAATCGGTTACAAAAACAAGGGGATGATATTATGAAGAAAAAGAAGCTGATTATCGACACCGACATCGGAACGGATTTCGACGATGCATTTGCCGTCCTGCTTGCCGGGGTCAGCGAGGAGGTTGACTTTCTGGGCGTAACGACCGTTTGGTCAAGAGCACATGAGAGAGCCAGAATCGCAAAAAAGGTGCTGGCAATTGCCGGGAGAGAGGATGTTCCGGTGTTTGCCGGAATCAGCAAGCCAATCGATCAAAGCGAAAACGTTTGGTACGGATATGAAGGCGGCGGAATTCTTGACGAAGGCGATGAAAGCAATGACGCGCTGGAACCTGAAAAGAAGCATGCAGTAGACTTCATTATTGACACAGTTATGGCTAACCCCGGGGAGGTCACGCTGATTACCTTGGGTTCGCTGTCGAACCTGGCGGTCGCCTTGATCAAAGAGCCGATGATTGCGCAAAATCTCAAGGAGGTAATCTCGATGGGCGGCGTGATCGTCCCTATCGTGGATAAAATGGGAATCTCCCGTTCTCCCATTGAGGAATATAACTTCAACTGTGACAAAATCGCTACGGAGATTGTATTCAAATCCGGTGTCAATCTGACAATCATCCCCATCGATGTCACATTGAAGGTTCCTGTTCCGCCTACATATGTGCAGATGCTCAAGGATTGTGATAGACCAATCGCAAAAGCGGCTTATCGTATGCTGGAGGTTTGGCCGGAGCAGGAAAAAATACTGTATATCAGTGGTGGTGTACCGACCGAGCACACGGACCTCTGGATGCATGATCCGCTGTGTGTGGCAACACTGATCAACAGGGACTTTGTGGATCTGTTTGACCTCCACATTGATATCGAGTACGGCCCTACGTTCATTCCCAGAGAGCTTATTGTTCGGGACGACATTCTCCGCACGGTACCCAAGAAACTGCCGCCCAACTGCCGTGTTGCACTCGGCGTTCGCAGTGAAGAATTTGCCAAGTTTATCATTGGCAGATTTTGTAAGAATTGAGCATCCGTCTGGGCAGAACTCACGGGCAAAGCGAGTCGTCGGTGTAACAGCACGCGCAACAAAGCCTGCAAATAAGAAGTCAATCTCTGAGAAAGACTTCTGTTTGCGTGATGACACGAACATGTGGCTCTGCCGGTTCAGGCAGCGAGAGACCTCGTCTCGTAGCTGACTGCCATATTTTCGATACAATTATCAATTATATAGTAATAAAGGAGATATCATTATGAAACGAGTAATTGCAATTTGCCTTACCCTGGTGCTGGTTTTTTCTCTCTGTGCCTGTGGACAGTCCGATAAGCCTGTCACCGAGAAAGCCACTGAAGAGGTTGTCGAGAAAACGGAAACTGAAAGCGCAAAGTCCGGCTTCACCATGGGTGTTGTAGTTAAGGTTGACGTACCCTGGTTTGATCGGCTGAACCAGGGACTCCAGCGGTATGCAGAAGAATACGGCTGCACGATCAATCTCTACGCCCCCTCTTCGCCGGATGCATCCCAGCAGGTGGCCTATATTGAAGACCTGATTGCACAGCAGGTTGATGTCATCGGTATTATCCCCGTATCTACTGAAGCGCTGGAAACGGTACTGCAAAAAGCACGGGATCAGGGAATCGTTGTTGTGAGCCATGAGGCACCTACCCTCAAAAATACCGATGCGGATGTGGAAGCTTTTACCGATGAAGCGTTCGGCGAATTTTTCATGCAGAGCCTTGCCAAAGCAATGAACTACGAAGGTGAATACGCAACCATCATCGAATCCCTTATGAACCCCAATCATAACATTTGGACAGATTCCGCCATTGCCTATCAGGTTGCAAATTATCCGGACATGACTTGTGTCAGCTCCAAGAATGAAACAAATGCTGATGTGAGCCAGGCTCAGAGTATTTGTGAGGAGCTCATGAAAACCTACCCCAACCTCAAAGGCATCATGGGTACCGGTTCCGCCGATATTGTCGGTGCGGGTCTCGCAATTGAAAACAAGGGTATGATTGGTAAAATTGCTTCGGTTGGTTGTACATCCCCTGCTGATGCAGCACAGTATCTGGAGTCCGGCAGCGTATCTATGATCGGCCTTTGGGATCCTGCCAATGCGGGATATGCAATGTGCAAGCTGGCGCAGATGGTTATTGACGGCACGACGACTTTTGAGGATGGCGTTGACCTTGGAATTGAAGGCTACAATAGCTGCTCTGTTCACGATAAGGTCTATGTTGTCGGTAATGCCATGATGGGCTGTTATGCCGGCGATGATGTGTCCGGCCTGGGCTTCTGATAAGCGTTATCAGGTAGATCGATATAAGCTTACGGGCAGCGCAGCGACAAAAACGCTGCGTTGCCCTGCTCTTTGACGGATATGAGTGAGGTAATACTATGGATAGACCCATCTTAAAACTGACAGGAATAAGCAAATCATTCTCAGGGGTCAAGGTGCTGAACAACATCAGTCTGGAAATTCTTCCGGGTACAATTTATTGCTTGGCTGGCGAAAACGGATGCGGAAAATCTACGTTGATTAAAATTATTTCCGGCGTGTATTCAGCCGACGCCGGAACGATCGAGCTGGATGGCCGCATGGTGAAACGTATGACGCCTCAGGAGGCAATGAACGGGGGCATTGAGGTAATCTACCAGGATTTTTCGGTTTTCCCCAATTTGACGGTAGCTGAGAATATCGTGCTCAATACCGAAATAACAGAACGGCGAAAGCTCGTAAATTGGAAGAGCGTAACGGAACAGGCTCAGGCTGCGCTGGACAAGATTGGCGTAAAGATTCCTTTAGATGCAATGGTGGAGACGCTGCCGGTCGCAAGCCGCCAGCTTATTGCAATCTCCCGCGCTTTAGCGCACAACGTAAGAATCCTGATCATGGACGAGCCTACAACGGCACTCACAAAGAAAGAGGTGGATGCGCTTTTCTCTGTGGTGAAGGGGCTGAACCGAAGCGGTATCAGTGTCATTTTTGTAAGCCACAAAATGGATGAGGTCATGCAGCTTTCTCATCGAATCATTGTCATCCGAAATGGAGAACAGGTTGCAGAAGGGGAAAGCTCGTCCTTTTCGAAGGAGCGACTTGTATATTGCATGACAGGCCGTCATATTTCTCAGGGCATTAACAGCCCAACTCCCAGAGAGGAAGCTCCCGTTGTGCTGCGCGTACAGGATATAAGCCAAAAAGGCGGCTTTAACAACATCAGCTTTGATTTGAAAAAGCATGAAATAATCGGAATAACCGGTCTTTTGGGTTCCGGCCGTACGGCATTGGCCAATGCTCTTTTCGGAATTCGTAAAATCGATTCGGGTAAAATTCTATTAGACGATCAGGAAATTCACCTCAAGAACGTACGAAGCGCCGTTCGACACGGGATAGCCTATGTACCTGAGGATCGGCTTACAGAGGGCCTGTTCTTAGACCAAAGCATTGACTTAAACATTGTCATTACGGTTCTCAACAAGATTAAGACCAAAATTGGAAGCATTGATCACCGCCGTGTCAAATCTTTTTCGGCAGATTGGATCAACGCACTTCATATAAAGGCGCAAACTGGCGCACAACCTGCAAGGACGCTTTCCGGTGGAAATCAGCAGAAAATTGTAATTGCCAAATGGCTTGCGACAGACCCCAAGGTGCTGATCCTGAACGGGCCAACAGCCGGCGTGGACATTGGCGCGAAAACGGATATCATTCAGCTTATTCGTTCGCTGGCGGAAGACGGGATGAGTATTATTTTGGCGTCAGACGACGTATCGGAGATATTGGCCTGCTGCGACAGAATATTCATCATGAGCAACGGGCGCATAGTAAAACAAGTAAAAACCGACGAGACGAGCGAACGTGAGCTTAATGAGATGATACGCGGAAAGGAGACTCAATAATGAAACGCCTATTATCGAAAAATGAGTTCTATCTATTTGCAATTCTGCTGGCAGTGTGTGTGACCATCGGAGCAATCAATAACACATTCTTCGCCGCCGGCAATATTGTAGACCTTTTTCGTACGGCCACACCGTATGGGATTTTTGCTGTTGGAATTATGATGGTGGTTGTGTCCGGCGGCATAGATATTTCTTTTCCGGCAATCGCCACACTCAGTACTTACGCCACACTTTTGATACTGATCAACAGCAACATCCCAGGCAGCTTGCCGCTGTTCTTTATTATTTCCTGCGCTATTGGCTTTATTCTTGGCTCGATAAACGGTGTGTTTATTGCATACTTTGAGTTTCCGCCGCTCATTGTCACATTGGCAACGCAAAGCATTTACTACGGCATTCAGTACGTTTTTCTTGGCAGTAAACGACTCACCTCCCTGCCCGTGTATATAAACGATTTTTCCAAAGCCGGTTTTTTCTCCGTTGTGGATGAGTCCGGGATGACGTCCATGTTTCCACAGTACTTTGCGGTTCTTGCCGTCGTACTTTTGATTGCGGTATTCGTCCTTCGATACACCTTGGTGGGCAGAGGAATCTATGCAATTGGCGGAAGTAAGGTCTCTGCCGCAAGGGTCGGCTTCAAAGTCAGGACGATCCAGATGCTGCTCTACAGCGCTGCAGGGGTAATCGCTGCTGTGGGAGGCGTTGTGTACACGGTTATGACGAGGCAGGGAAACCCCGCGGCTCTGCTGGGACTGGAGATGACAATCATCTCAATTGCAGTTCTGGGTGGCATTGATATTGCCGGCGGCAAAGGCAGTATTTTGGGACTGACCCTCGGACTGGTATTCTTTATTGTAATCAATAACAGTCTTATCCTGATTGGACTCAGCTCCTATTGGAAGACATTTGCTTTGGGTGTGGCGATGTATATGTATGCCTCGGCGATTGCCTTAAAAAGCAAAATACAAAAAAAGAAGGTACGTGAGATTGACACAAAGGACAATGACGTGGGGAGGGATCATTCATGAACGTTCGTAAGCTTGCTCGAGCAGATACAAGAGAAGATTCCGGTAATACCTTGGTTCTGACTGGCGTATTCCTTGCGTTTTTCTTTGTTATGTCGATACTGTCACCCAAGATATTCCTCAGCATGGGCACTATGAGGTCCTTATTTGTCCAGCTGCCGGAGTTTGGAATATACGCATTTGCAATGATGCTGGCAATGCTCACCGGCGGTATTGACTTGTCAATCGTGAGTGCCGGCAATTTGGCAAGCATTATTGCCAGCAATTATATGATCTGGCGGATGTCTCAATCGCAGGTGCCCGGACAGCTGCAGATTGTTCTGACGGGTTTGCTGATAGCGTTGGCGGTGGGGGCGTTCTGCGGTGCATTGAACGGAATCTCCGTAGCCGTTGTTGGAATTCCTCCTATGCTCGCGACATTGGCCAGTATGCAGATGTTCAACGGGGTATCCATGATTCTGACGCAAGGCTCATCGGTACAGGGACTTCCGGAATTATTCTCCCAGATTGGAGCGAAAACAGTTGCCGACATCATTCCGATTACAATGCTGGCGTTTCTTGTCATTGCGGTCATTCTACACTACATACTGGACTACACTGCACTAGGATTTAAAATATATATGTTCGGGTCAAACTCTGTGGCCGCAGAATACAGTGGAATCAACAATACCGCCGTCGTTATTCTGACATACACCATTGGGGGGCTTCTCTCGGCCATTGCAGGCATTATAGTGACTAGTCGTGCCATGTCAGCAAAAATGGATTATGGCTCTATTTACCAGCTTCAGGCGATTCTTGCCGTAGTCTTGGGAGGCATTAGTCCAAGTGGCGGAAAAGGAAAAGTTTGGGGAGTTGTCCTTGCGGTTATGTCGCTCCAGGTATTGTCAACCGGCCTGAATATTCTCAATCTTTCCGCTTCCTCGTATCTAAAGAACCTGGTTTGGGGACTTCTCCTGTTGGCGGTATTGACGCTTAAGTTCTTCATAAGGAAGAAGGCGTAACGACAAACTCGTAAACTACGCCAACCGAAAAAAGAGAATCCAAGGAAACCGGGGATTCACCATACTATATTCATCTTAAATCTATTTTACAAGAAAGGCGGCCGTTTGCCTGCACTTGTTCACTCCTGTTTGTGTGAAAGCACCGCGGCCGAATGTGCAATTTATATGAAATTTGGAATCTACTACCCGTATTGGGAAAAAGAATGGGGCGGAGACGCTATTGGATATATTGAGCGGGTCAAGCGTCTGGGCTTTGACGTGCTGGAAGTGGCTACAGCTGACTTCGCTGGAAAACCTGATGACTACTTTACAGAGATGCGTAAAGCGGCTGAATACAATGGCATCTTGCTCACGGGTGGTTATGGACCCAGCGTAGAAAATAACATTGGTGCCTCCAAACCGGATAACGTGCGGCATGCTCTGGAATTTTACAAGCGAATGTTTGAACAGATGGAGCTGGCTGGGATTCGCATCCTGGGTGGCGCACTGTATTCCTACTGGCCGGTTCAATTTGACGGTGATTTGGACAAGCCGGCCGATTTTGAACGTAGTGTTGCCGGAATGCAAAAGCTGGCAGAGATAGCTGCGGATCACGGGATTATTTTGAACATGGAATCTCTTAACAGATTTGAGGGTTATCTGATTAACACGTGCCAGGAATGTGTGGATTACGTGGATGCCGTCAACAAGCCAAACGTGAAGGTTATGCTGGACACCTTTCACATGAACATTGAGGAGGACTCGCTAATCGATGCAATCACTGCTTCCGGATCGCGGTTGGGTCATTTTCATGTTGGCGAAGCGAATAGAAAGCCTCCCAGACCCGGGCGTATGCCTTGGAGCGAAATTGGAAAGGCACTGAAGAAAATCGGATACGATGGTTGCGTGGTCATGGAGCCGTTTGTCGTCCCCGGCGGAAGTGTCGGCAGGGATGTCCATGTCTGGCGTAATCTTTTCCCGGAATTATCCGCGGATTATCTTGACAAACAAGCAGCCGATTCTGTAAAATATCTTAGGGAGCAATTTGAAGTATAGTATGAAGGTGGCATAATGGAGTTTGTAACAATAAAGGATATTTCCCAAAAAGCGGGGGTATCCCCGGCGACTGTCTCGAGGGTTCTCAACAATCCATCCATTGTCAATCCTGCCACTCGAGAAAAAGTGGAGCGTATAATGAACGAGCTCCATTATGTGCCATCGGCGGTAGCCCGGAATTTATCAAAGTCCTCGTCTACTATCATAGGAGCAATCGTTGCTGATATTTCAAACCCCTTTCTCAGCCAATTGCTGAAGGGTGTCCTCACGGTGTGCGACAGGGAAGGCTATATGCTTATTTGCATGGATAACAGCGATAATATGAATAGTGATTTTCGCGCACTTAATGCCATGAGAGAACAGCGGGTAGCCGGCCTGATTTACGCACCAGCGGTAGACTATTCATACTATTCAAAAACAGAAAAGCTCAAGCATTTTATCGATGCGCTGTGTGCGCCCGTGGTTCTGGTAGACCGCAAAGTCTGCTGGGATGAAATACCCTTTGATGGCGTATTCTTCAATGATTATGAGGCGATCAAGAAAGCTGTCCATGCTTTGGCAGCCAGCGGCCATCGAAGAATTGCACTTATTAACAGCGATGAGAAGAACGCTCTGTCAGATAACCGACTTTGCGCATATTTGGATGGAATCCGGGAAGCCGGACTGGAGGCAGACCAAGAGTTGATTTATGCGAAGGGGGCGTATTCTCTGGAGTCCGGATACCGGCAAACCAAAGAATTGCTCCGTTCCAAGAGCAGGCCGACAGCCGTCATAACCTGTAACAACCTTCTTTCTCAGGGCTTTATGAAAGCGGCTGGCGAAGCAAAGGTTACGGCAGAGCAGATCACCCATATCGGCCTGGACAATCTCGAAATGACAGAAACTCTGGGTATTAAGTATAATCATATAGAGCGGGATCCTGGCTTGATGGGGGAGAAGGCCGCTGAGATGCTATTCTGGCGAATGGCTCATCCTCGCGGTGCAAAGCAGGCGTTGCTGCTCGATGCACCACTTGTTTTACAGACCAATACGATCTAGGGAACCTCTGATTAAATCGGCAAGAGCTGTGAGCGGAGCTTTTTCGGCCAATCGAGGTACCGGAAACGGCGGAATACTTTGTGTACCCGCAAGGGGTATGCCGCATCCGTAAGCCGGCTTACGCCGACAACGGCTGCGCTATATTTCCCGTTTTCGGTACCGTAGAGCGGACTGAAAAGGATCCGCTCACAGCCGCAGACGATTTATTCAGAGGTTCCTTAGTGTTAACCATTTTACAGAAAAAACTCAATTTTTTCGCCGCCTATTATACCGGCGATGTATGAACATTTCTACCGATAGAAACAGCCGGGACACCCCGACTTCCACAACTTACCCCTCAAATGCCAACTTACCCCTCAAGCGGCAAAATCGGCGGAGAAATAATTAAATTGTATCAATCTCGGTGTTTTCATATCATAGCATTAAGAGAACACTCCACAAATGAATATTAGCGTAATTCATGCAAATACAGCTGAATAAACATTCTTTCCTGAAATTTCACGGATGTAGGGTGGTTGTTGTCTTGTGGGATATGCGCAGAAATTGATTTCCGTGGAAAGTACATCAGGAATATTGCAAACCGGCGGGAAATAGAGTATGATAAAGGAACCGAAAAAATCTGCGCAAATTGATTGCCTGGGGGTATAGAAAGATGACCATTGACGACTTGACCATCGGCCAGTCCGGCGTGATTTCTCAGGTGGGCGGCGAGGGGCCGCTGCGCCTGCGGTTTCTGGACATGGGGCTGATTCCCGGAACGAAGGTTACACTCCAAAAAATCGCGCCTATGGGCGACCCGATCCAGATCCAGGTGCGAGGCTATGAGCTGACCATCCGCCGGGAGGATGCCCGGAAAATCGCGCTGAAGGAGGAGACGGTATGATTTTTGCGTTGGCAGGAAACCAGAACTGCGGCAAAACCACCTTATTTAACGCCCTCACCGGCTCCAATCAGCACGTGGGCAATTTCCCCGGCGTTACGGTGGATCAGAAGGCGGGCGTAATCAGGGGAACCGACCATCAGGTGGTGGACTTGCCCGGCATTTACTCCATCCGTCCCTATACGCAGGAGGAGATCGTTACCCGGGATTTTATCCTAAAGTCCAAGCCCGACGCCATTATCAACATCGTGGACGCCACCAACATGGAACGGAATCTCTATCTGACGCTTCAGCTCCTGACGCTTCAGGTGCCTACGGTGATCGCCCTGAACATGATGGACGAGCTGGTGGGCAACGGCGGCAGTGTGGACGTGCAGAAAATGTCGGAAGCCATCGGTGTTCCGGTGGTTCCCATATCCGCGGCGAAAAATCAGGGCATCACCGAGCTGGTGGATACGCTGCTCGACACTGCCTCCCGCCGGGTGACGCCCAAGGTGCAGGATTTCTGCCCCGAGGGGCCGGTGCATCGGTGCATCCACGCGGTGTGCCACATCATTGAGGACCATGCCCAGCGTGTCAACATCGCCCGCCGCTTCTGCGCCATGAAGCTCATTGAGGGAGAGCAGGACTTTTTCGACGCGCTGGAGCTGAGCCAGAACGAAAAGGAACTGATCGAGCACACCATCATCGAGATGGAGCATGAGACCGGGCTGGACAGAAATGCCGCCCTGGCAGACATGCGCTATAATTTCATCGAGAAGGTCTGCAACCAGTGCGTGGTGAAGGCGAAGGAGAGCAAGGAACACCGGCGCAGTATGCAGATCGACAAGGTGCTGACCCACCGGATTTTCGCCATTCCGCTGTTTATCGCCATTATGGGACTGGTGTTTTTCCTGACCTTCAACGTGGTGGGCGCGTTCCTGTCCGACGTGATGGCCTACGCCATTGACGGACTGACCATTCTGGCCGACCGGGCGCTGACGGCCTACGGCATCAACCCTGTGGTACATAGTCTGGTCATCGACGGCATTTTTGCCGGCGTTGGCAGCGTTGTGAGCTTCCTTCCTCTGATCGTGACGCTGTTTTTCTTCCTGTCTATCCTGGAGGACAGCGGCTATATGGCGCGGGTGGCCTTTGTCATGGACAAGCTGCTGCGGAAGATCGGCCTTTCCGGAAGAAGCTTCGTGCCCATGCTGGTGGGCTTCGGCTGCTCCGTCCCCGCCATCATGGCGACGAGAACCCTTTCCTCCAACCGGGATCGGAAAATGACCATTCTGCTGACCCCTTTCATGAGCTGCTCGGCGAAAATTCCTATTTACACCCTGTTTGCCGCCGCGTTTTTCCCGGGGCATGAGCTGCTCGTGATGCTGGCACTGTATTTCGGCGGCATTCTGGTGGGCATTCTGGTGGCGCTGGTTCTGAAAAATACCGCCTTTAAGGGCAATCCCGTTCCCTTCGTGATGGAACTGCCCAATTACCGCTTCCCCTCTGCAAAATCCGTGGTTCTGCTGATGTGGGAGAAGGCGAAGGACTTCCTGACCCGGGCATTTACGGTGATTTTCATGGCGACGGTTATCATCTGGTTCATGCAGACCTTTGATACCCGGCTGAACGTGGTGGAAAACAGCGCAAGCAGCATTCTCGCCGCCCTGGGGCGGCTGGTGTCGCCCATCTTTGCGCCCCTGGGCTTCGGCGATTGGCGGATGGTGACGGCACTGGTGTCCGGCTTCACCGCGAAGGAGGCGGTGGTCAGCACCTTCGGCGTGATTCTGGGGGTCAGCACGGAGCAGCTTGGCGCTGCCCTGCATTCCCTGTTTACCACGGCGTCGGCGGCAAGCTTCCTCACCTTCTGCCTGCTGTACACTCCCTGCGTGGCGGCGGTTTCCACCATCAGGACGGAGCTGAAATCCGGCTGGAAAACGGTGGGAATCGTGTTTGCGCAGTGTCTGGTGGCCTGGCTGGCGGCATTTGTGGTCTACCATGTGGGGCTGCTGCTGACATGAGCTGGCTGGATTATCTGCTGCTTGCCCTGATCGGCGGGTACTGCGTGTACTTACTGCTGCGCAGAAAGAAAAAAGACGGCTGCTGCGGGGACTGCTCCCGGTGCGGCGGCTGCAAAAAGTAAACGACCCGCTGTCATCCGTCAAAGTCGGATGACAGCGGGCTTTTATGCTAATTCTGTTTTTTCCTGCGGTTATACAGCTTGGCGAGGCCGCCCTCGCTGGTTTCCCGGAAGCGGTGATCCAGATTGACGCCGGTTTCCCGCATGGCGCGGCACACCATGTCGTAGCTGATGTTCCGGGAGCCGGTGAGAAAATAGCTCAGGTTGCAGGCGTTCATCGCCCGCACTGCGGCCACGGCGTTGCGCTCGATGCAGGGAATCTGCACAAGACCGCAGATGGGGTCGCAGGTCAGACCCAGATGATGCTCCATGGCGACCTCCGCGGCGTACTCCACCTGATCCAGATCCTGATGGTACAGCTCTGCCAGTGCCGCCGCGGCCATGGAGCAGGCGGTGCCGATCTCTGCCTGACAGCCGCACTCCGCCCCGGAGATGGAGGCGTTTGTCTTGGTCAGGTTGCCGATGATGCCGGCGGTGGCAAGCCCCCGGCAAATCTGCGCGTCGGTAAAGCCCTTCGTCACCTGGGCGTATTTGAGGACGGCAGGCAGTACGCCGCAGGCGCCGCAGGTGGGGGCGGTGACGATGGTGCCGTTGTCCGCGTTCTGCTCGGCGACGGCGTAGGCATAGGCGGCGATCATCTGAAACTCCTTCATGGCCGGATTTTCGTCATCGGGGTGCTGCTCATACAGGTATTTTGCCTTGCGCTGGACGTTCAGGCCGCCGGGAAGCACGCCGGTTTTGGAAAGACCCTCGTCGATGGACTGCTTCATGGTCTGCCAGACGTCCAGGAGAAATGCCCAGATCTCCGGCCCCTCGTTCAGCTCTACGTAGTCGCTGAGGGTCTGGATGTAGCGCCACTTGCAGAAATCGGCGATCTCCGCAAAGGAATGCTCCACGTAGACCTCCTCGCTCTCGGCGTCCGTCCGGCCGGGGATGCGGATGTCGCCGCCGCCGATGGATTCCACCCGCAGCCTGTCCGTTTCCGCCCCGTTTTCCAGAGCGATCAGATCCATGGTGTTGGGGTGGGCGGAGGCGGGGAGCGCCTCGTCGGAGAAGACAATCTCCGTGGGGACGGGAGCAAGAACCTCCCGCAGCACCCGGTCGGTGCCGTGACCCACGCCGGTTTTGCTCAGAGAGCCGTAGAGGATCACCCGGAAGCCGTCGGCCTGGGGATGGGCGCCCTTAAAATAGTTCGCGGCGCGCTCCGGCCCCATGGTATGGGAGGAGGAGGGACCTTTGCCGGTTTTGTAAATTTCACGGATGGATTTCATAGAGGAACCTCCGAATTTCTATATCTGCCGGGAAACCGGCGGAGTACTATTTTCTTTAGTATAGCAAATTCGGGAGGAAATTACAATGGGTTTTCCTCCCGGTTTTGCAGCGCTTCCAGGCTCAGCTCTCCCGCCAGCTTGTAAAGGCTGTCGCAAAGCACCTGCTCCAATGGCAGTCCTGCCCAGGCGGCGACCCGGGAATAAAACAGAGCCACGGTAGGCTCCAAGTACAGTGTTACCTTCGTCATAAGCGCCTCCTGGGGTCGAAAAAATTTCTCAAAAACCTCTGCTCCATCCTATGCAGACCCTTGACAATGGTGCTATAATAGAGTATCAAGATTTGGCATTCTGAGAGGATGAGGAAATATGGCAAAAGAGAAAAAGGTGGAGCAGATCACCGACATGGAGGTCGATTTTGCGCAGTGGTATACGGACGTGTGCCGGAAGGCCGAGCTGGTGGAGTACGCCTCCGTCAAGGGCTTTACCATCCTGCGCCCCTATGGCTACGCAATCTGGGAGAACATGCAGCGGATCATGGACGGCGAATTTAAGAAAACCGGCCATGAGAACGTGGCAATGCCCGTGCTGATCCCGGAGAGCCTGCTGAAAAAGGAAGGCGAGCTGGTCAACGGATTTGCCCCCGAGGTGGCCTGGGTCACCATGGGCGGCAGTGAGAAGCTGGAAGAGCGTCTGGCCTTCCGTCCCACCTCCGAGACCATGTTCTGCGACCATTGGTCGAACATTCTGCAAACCTACCGGCAGCTGCCTATGCTGTATAACCAGTGGTGCTCCGTCATCCGTTGGGAGAAGACCACCCGTCCTTTCCTGCGTTCCCGGGAATTCTGGTGGCAGGAGGGTCATACCATCCATGAGACCGCCGAGGAGGCCAAGGCCGAGACGGAGCAGCAGCTGAACTGCTATGCCGATTTCTTTGAAAATGTTCTGGCCATCCCCGTGGTACCCGGTCAGAAGACCGAGAAGGAGAAGTTCGCCGGCGCCGAAGCGACCTACACCGTGGAGTGCATGATGAAGGATCACAAGGCGCTCCAGGGCGCGACCTCCCACTATTTCGGCGATAAGTTCAGCCGCGCCTACAACGTCACCTTTACCGGCCGGGACAACAAGCAGCAGTACCCCTTCCAGACCTCCTGGGGCAGCACGACCCGGATGATCGGCGCGGTCATCATGACCCACGGCGACAACAACGGCCTGGTTCTGCCCCCCAAGATCGCCCCCATTCAGGTTATCATTCTGCCCATCGCTCAGCACAAGCCCGGCGTTCTGGAAGCGGCGGCGCAGCTGAAAGAGCACCTGGTGAACGCCGGATTCCGGGTGAAGGTGGACGATTCCGACAACTCCATGGGCTGGAAGTGCGCTGAGTACGAGATGAAGGGCGTGCCGCTGCGGGTAGAGTGCGGCCCGAGAGATCTGGAAAACGGCCAGTGCATTCTGGTGCGCCGGAACGACGGCGAGAAGACCGTGATCAAGCTGGAAGACCTGGAACAGGCCGTGGAAGCCCAGCTGGAGCTGGTGCAGAAGGGCATGTACGAGAAGGCAAAGAAGAATCTGGAGGAGCACATTTTCGAGGCGCACTCCATTGAGGAAGCCAAGGAGCTTCAGCAGAAGAACGGCGGCTTCATCAAGACCATGTGGTGCGGCGACGAAGCCTGCGAGCTGAAGATGAAAGAGGTCGCCGGCATGTCCTCCCGGTGTATGCCGCTCAAGCAGGAGCATCTGGGCGACACCTGCGCCTGCTGCGGAAAGCCCGCCAAGCACATGATCTACTGGGGCGTTGCGTACTGAGAATCGTGAAGAAAATAGCAGACCTGCCTGCGGGCAGGTCTGTTTCAGGGGATATAAGTTTACATAATATGGAGGAATATGGAGAAAATTCTGATTATTGGCTGCTCCGGCAGCGGAAAATCCACCCTTGCCGTGGCTTTGGGAGAAAAGCTGGGGCTGCCGGTGGTGCATCTTGACCAGCTGTGGTGGAAAGAGGGCTGGCGAAATGTGACTCGGGAGGAATTTGACTCCCGGCTGGCCATGGCGATGAACATGGACGGATGGATCATCGACGGAAATTACAGCCGCACCATGGAAATGCGGCTGGCGAAATGCGACACCGTTATTTATCTGGATTTTAACCGCTGGGCGTGCCTGCGGGGGATGTGCCAGCGGGTGTTCGGCAATTACGGGAAGGTGCGTCCCGACATGGCACAGGGCTGCCCCGAACGGTTCGATCCGTCCTTTGTGAAGTGGATTTGGGATTACAACAAAAACAACCGGGTGCGCAATTACATGTACCTCGCCCAGGCGAAGCACGCCAAGACGATCGTTCTGAAAAACCGGAAGGAGGTCAAGGCATTCCTCCGGAATCTGGGGGACACGCTGCCCGATTGAAGCCCAATATAAAAAAGTACAGCCCCAACCGTCAGGTTGGGGCTGTAGAGATATTGAATTCTTACACGATACCCTGGGCGGTCATGGCGTCGGCGACCTTCAGGAAGCCCGCAATGTTGGCGCCGGCAACGTAGTTGCCCTCCATGCCGTATTCCTTGGCGGCGGCATCCAGATTGTGGAAGATGTTCACCATGATGGTTTTCAGCTTGGCGTCCACTTCCTCGAACGTCCAGCTGAGGCGCTCGGAGTTCTGGGTCATTTCCAGCGCGGAGGTGGCGACGCCGCCGGCGTTGGAGGCCTTGCCGGGGCAGAACAGAATGCCGTGCTCCTGCAGGTAAGCGGTGGCGTCCAGAGAGGTGGGCATGTTCGCGCCCTCGGCCACGGCGAAGCAGCCGTTTGCCACCAGCGTCCTGGCGTCGTCCAGCAGAAGCTCATTCTGGGTGGCGCAGGGCAGCGCCACGTCGCACTTCACCGTCCACACGCCCTTGCCCTCGTGGTAGACGGAGTTGGGGCGTGCCTTGGCGTACTCGGTCAGGCGGGCGCGGCGCACCTGCTTGACGTCGATGAGGGTGGCCACGTCGATGCCGTCGGGATCGTAGATCCAGCCGGTGGAATCGGAACAGGTGACGGGCTTGGCGCCCAGCTGCCATGCCTTCTCAATGGCGTAGGTCGCCACGTTGCCCGCGCCGGAGACCACAACGGTCTTGCCCTCCAGGGACTTGCCGTTGCAGCGGAGCATTTCGTCCGTCAGGTACAGCAGGCCGTAACCGGTGGCCTGGGTACGGGCAAGGCTGCCGCCGTAGGAAAGGCCCTTGCCGGTGAGCACGCCCTCGTACAGATTGCGGATGCGCTTGTACTGGCCGAACAGGTAGCCAATCTCGCGGGCTCCCACGCCGATATCACCGGCGGGCACATCGGTGTCGGGGCCGATGTGGCGCTGCAGCTCGGTCATAAAGGACTGGCAGAAGCGCATAACCTCGTTGTCGCTCTTGCCCTTGGGGTCGAAGTCCGCGCCGCCCTTGCCGCCGCCCATGGGCAGGCCGGTGAGGCTGTTCTTCAAAATTTGCTCGAAGCCCAGAAATTTCAGGATGGACAGGTTCACCGACGGATGGAACCGCAGGCCCCCCTTGTAGGGGCCGATGGCGGAGTTGAACTGCACCCGGTAGCCCCGGTTCACTCGGATGCGACCGGTATCGTCCATCCACGGGACACGGAAGGCCACCACACGCTCCGGCTCCACAAACCGCTCCAGCAGGGCGGCCTCCCGGTACTCCGGGTGGCTGTCGATCATCAGGTCCAGGCTCTCCAGCACCTCCCGCACGGCCTGATGGAACTCCTTCTGTTCGGGATCCCGTGCTGCCAGGTCACTGTAAACCTGCTGCAAATAAATGCTTTTCAACATGACATTCGCCCCTTTCCTCGGTGGTTTTAATATGTCCATAAGGATACGAGGAAATGCGGGAATGTGCAATGTCAAAATTCCATGAAATCCGCCACCCGGAGCAGCATGGTTTCGTATTTTTCTCCAAACTGCGTGCATTTGTCCTTGCATTGTGTACACTCCTCCATTCTTTGTGTCGTTCGCACAAAGAACGTGAGAAATTTTGTGCATCGTGTACAAAGTTTTGCGTCCATCCGACGCCGTTGGCTTCCGGGAGGTAGGCTGGCAGCGCTGCACGGGCGAAATCTCGGATGTGGATGTGCCACGCTACCGGTTCTTCCCGGAAAAACGGCGGCGACCATTGACGCTGCCTTGTAAGCAGCCGTTTTCCCGGCATGGCGCAGTCTGTGGGTGAAGAAACAGCTTTACAGTCGGAGGGGACTATGATATAAAGAAGTCAGAGACAAGGCCACGAAACAGGCAGCGCTGCGGCATCGCAGAAAGCCTGCCTGTCAGAAAGGAGAATCAGCACATGAAATTCCAGATCGTAGATGCATTTACCCGGCAGACCTTCGGCGGCAACCCCGCAGGTGTCGTTCTGCTGCCGGAGGGGGCGGACTTCCCCGCAGATGAGACTATGCGGAAAACGGCGGCGGAGCTGCGCTACTCCGAGACGGCCTTCATCAAGCCCCTGGGCGGGAACCGCTTCCAGATCCGCTACTTCACCCCCGCTGCAGAGGTGGAGCTGTGCGGCCACGCCACCATCGGCAGCTTCCACGCTCTGCAGGAGATGGGACTGGTAGCCGAGGGCGGCACCTACATCGATGAGACGCTCTCCGGTACGCTGGAGGTGGTGGTGGGCAAGGACGCCATCCTCATGGACATGGCCAAGCCCCAGACCTTCCAGCGGCTGGAGACGCCGGAGGAGCTGGAGGAGCTGTACCGCATCATGGGCCTCTCCGCCGACGGACAGGGCGCCGTGACCGGGAAGCCGGAGCTGATGCTTCTGCCCCAGAAGGTGTCCACCGGTTTGACGGACATCATGATGCCCGTGGCCGATGAGGCGGAACTGGAGAAGATCGCACCGGACTTCCCGGCTCTGACGGAGCACTCCCGCCGGTATAACGTGGTGGGGGTCCACGCCTTCACCGTCAACACCGCCGACGGCATGATCCATGCCCGGAACTTCGCTCCCCTGTATGACATCGATGAGGAGGCCGCCACCGGCACCTCCAACGGGGCGCTGGTCTACTATCTGTACCGGCACGGGCTGGTGGAGCTGGACAAGGTGTACACTGTGGTGCAGGGCGAGAAGATGGGGCGGCCTTCCATGATCTCCGCTCAGGTCATCCTGAAGGACGGCCAGCCCTTCGTCAAGGTGGGCGGCCCGGCCGTGACGTTGGTCCGGGGCGAGATCGAGCTGTAAAGGCGAAGCTATGCGATAAAGAAGGCGCAGGCTGGGCTGAACTGCACCCCATTTGTTGGACAGTATGGGATACTGTTAAGGTTGGCAGTACCAGATGAGGGCTTACCAGCGGATGCTGAAAGAAAAAGGCCCTACACAAGGTATGTCTCGTAAAGCGACCTGCTTGGATCATGCTGTCGCCGAACATTTCTTTGGGCTGCTTAAAACGGAATTGTTCTATTTAGAAAAGCTCGATTCCATTGACCAACTCGAAAAGGCCATTGTTGCGTATATCGGTTACTACAATAACCACAGAATCAAATGAAAGCTAAACGGTCTGAGTCCTGTGCAGTACAGGATTCAGACCGTTTAGTTTTAATTCTTGTTTTTGTCTGACTTTTGGGGGTCTCCTCCGTGCGGGTGCGGCTCTTTTATCGATCGCTGCAGGCGGCCGCAAGAGTCGCCCCTACGGGTGGTTTGCGGCAGCTTCATACAATAAGGTGGCCTTACAGCTCCGGGCCGAAGGGGTCCGTGGGGCGAAAGGTATCGTCGGGCTGCTCAGGACGGGCCTGCCAGCCGATGCCCTTGATGCGCTTGATCTCCTGAAAATAGCCGATGTTGGTCTGGATGATATAGGGAGCGATCCAGATGGAGAGGATGCCCAGC
>ENA-OWPN01000260-OWPN01000260.1-human-gut-metagenome-genome-assembly--contig:-NODE-260-length-88750-cov-20.198557_pt1 | contig 88750 bp, 84 predicted proteins | sample MGYA00248266_ERZ651850 | MGnify/ENA primary metagenome ERZ651850 (study PRJEB26924, sample SAMEA4378296) | human gut metagenome | biome: human gut; feature: human-associated habitat; material: faeces... | reverse complement strand
CTTTGACACCGAATTTCTCTTTAATCTCATTGGTGGTATAGAAGTCTGTGATAGGGATTGTATCTTTGGGCATTCGATATTGATAAGGCTTATTTTGAAGCATAGCATCAATATCAGTCCTCCTGATAAATGAAAGTCTACTGCTAATTTTAGACGCTTTAAGGTGACCTGCCTTTACCATGGTATAGATAGCCTGGCGAGATAGACCTAACAGACGTCCTGTTTCTGAAAAGGAAAGATATTCCTTCTCCTTAATGTCTTCAATGATGCGTTCTGTTTTCTGAACTTGAGTTTGTGACTCTGTTGTCTGCACTCGTTTTTTGCGTATAGCCCGTTTATAGGCAAAATTTGCACATCTGTGTGAACAGAACCTTGTAGAAACTTTCTGAGCCTCGAATTCTTTACCGCACCACCCACAAATCTTTTTAATTCTAAAGTTACTAGTTGCCATTTTTACTTAATATTTAGGGGTTAATTCTCCTTCATTTCTCCCATTTTCTGTCAACCATCGTAAACTATTGTCAACCATAGTCAACATTCTCCACGACCTTGCCAACGATAATCCTCGGATTTTCGTGGTGAGGTACACAGGAGGTACAAAAAATGGCGTAAAAAGGCTTAGCAACGATTATCAACGATACTTGTGCAACAAAAAAGCGCCCGTAAAGAGCGCCATATTAATCGATTATAATCAATTTAACCATTTGATAATCAAGTATTTACTTCCCGATGCAGAAATGCTGAAATATATTTTGTAATACCATATCATTCGTTACCTCTCCCGCAATATCACTCAAATGAAAAATACACTCCCGAATATCTTGTGATACGAAATCTCCGGAAATATTATTTGCCAGACCTTTTTGAACTCGATGAATGGCTTCCAGTGCATTGTTTAATGCTTCATAGTGACGGACATTTGTTACTATGACATCATTTTGAGTAATTGCAGGGAGATGGGCGGATGTTATTAGCATCTGTTGAAGTTCTTCTATATGTTCTCTTTTTTTTGCAGATAGGGTGATTGATTTTACACTATCAGGAAAGTAGGCAGGAATAGTATTCTGCATATTATTCACTAAATCCACTTTATTGTAAACGAGGATAAGTTGTTTCCCTTCACAGCGGGGAAGGAGTTGATTGGACAACTGTGTAATTTGAGCTTGGGCATCCGTAGCATCAATCATCCAAAGAACAATTTCCGCCTGATTCAGCTTTTGAAAAGTGCGTTCTATACCAAGATTTTCGATGGTATCGTTGGTCTCCCGAATACCTGCCGTATCAATAAAGCGGAAAGTGATGCCACCGATATTGACCGTATCTTCTATCACATCGCGCGTAGTACCATGAATGTCGCTGACAATAGCTTTTTCTTCATTAAGCAAAACATTGAGTAACGTGGATTTTCCTGCGTTTGTTTCTCCGATGATGGCTACCGGAACCCCATTCTTTATGGCATTACCTACACTGAAGGAGTTCACCAAGCGGGTTATCACTTTTTCGATGTTATCCGCTAACTGACAAAGTTCGGAGCGGTCGGCAAATTCCAGTTCCTCGTGATCGCTAAAGTCTAATTCCAGTTCGATGAGTGAGGTGAAATGGAGTAGTTGATCGCGTAGGGTGGCAAGTTCTTTACTGAAACCGCCTCGCATTTGGCTCATGGCAAGACGGTGAGTAGCTGCAGAAGAGGAAGCGATTAGGTCTGCAACAGCCTCTGCCTGACTTAAATCCATTTTGCCATTAAGGAATGCGCGTTGGGTATATTCACCCGGACCGGCCATGCGGCAGCCGTTCTTGATTAGTAGTTGCAATACTTTCTGCAGAATGTAGGCGGAACCATGACAAGTAATCTCCGTACTATTCTCACCTGTATAGGAATGAGGGGCACGAAACAAGCTGACGAGCACTTCATCTATAACTTCAGAATCGTCATAAATTCGTCCGAAAGTGAGTGTATAAGGTTTGTTGTCCTCTAACTTTTTATCGGTAGCGGCAGGGATAAAAATACGGGATGTAATTTCGATAGCTTCCGGTCCGGAGACACGAATACATCCGATAGCCCCTCCCTGGGCGGTAGCTATAGCGCAGATAGTATCTTGGTTCATGATTTCCAGCTTGTTTTATTTGGCAAAGATAATGCTTTCTTCATAAAAAAACAGCTACAATGATGCAAGTTCTTAGCTTTTATCGTAACTTCGTATGAATTAATGACTACAAACAAAACATCTATGAAGGCCGAATATAACTCCTATTGGAGAAGTGACGAAAGAGAAACAATACAGGAAGATTTTCAGAAGATTGTTTCTGTTCTGACTGCACATCAAATAGCTTTGTGGGAATATGATATCCCTACGGGAAGATGTAGTTTTTCGGATGATTATTTTCTGATATTAGGTTTGGATAAACTGAATATACATTTTAAGGATATGATGGAATCCTATCATTTTATTCATCCGGATGATTTGCCGTCCTATCAGGAGGAGTTTGAAAAAATGTTGAAGTCGGAGACAAAAACCGCATAGATTCCATATCGTTTTGTCGGAAGCCGGGGAGAGGTGGTTTGGGTGGAAGACCATTTTCTGTCTTATCAGCGGAATGACTATGGACATCCGCAGAAGTTGGTGGTGTATACAGTGAATGTGACTGCCAAACGCGAAAAAGAGTTGGAGATAGCCCGTCTTGCCGAACATAACCGGAAAATAATAGAGGCGCTCCCCGAATTCATATTTATATTTGATGACAAATTCTTTCTTATTGACGTGATGATGGCTCCGGGTACAGTATTGCTTCACCCGGTGGAAGTTCTGAAAGGAGCGGATGGTCGTTCTATCTATTCTCTACAGGTAAGTGAACTTTTCTTGAAGAATATTCATGAATGTTTGGAGGATAATCAACTGCGGGAGATTGAATATCCGTTGGATGTGGACGGGAGACGTTACTACTTCCAGGCTCGCATTGTACCCTTTGAAGGCAATAAGGTCTTGGCATTGATTCATGATATTAGTGATCGTGTACGCCGTTCGAATGAACTGATTGAGGCTAAGCGGAAGGCGGAAGAAGCTGATAGTATGAAAACACTCTTTTTGGCTAATATGAGCCATGAAATCCGTACTCCGTTGAATGCAATAGTCGGTTTCTCTGAAATTGTGTCTCTGACTGAAGATGAGAATGAAAAGAAGGAGTATTTGGAGATTATTCAGAAAAATAGCGGCTTGTTACTGCAACTTATCAATGATATATTGGATTTATCCCGCATTGAATCAGGACGGTCTGAGATGCATTTCGGTCCGGTGTCTTTGTCGGCTTTACTGACGGAGGTGGCAAAAGTATATACAGAAAAGGTAATCATTAACAATAAGACGTAAAGCGCAGATAATCATGTATGTTTGTCATTTGTAGTCGTTAGCTGTCTTTCCTTGAAAAAGAAAAAAAGAGCGTATTCAGGTAGTAGTTCCGTTGCTTATCCGTTACCCTTTTTAGAGGTCGGCAACAGGCAGAAAAACAAGGAATTAGGACGGACTTTTGCAAATGGGTTTGTTCTTCTCTTTTCGCTGTCTTCATTAGACCTTTGAATGGTTTGTTTGCCAGCGTATTGCATCATTTCAAATAACTCTGTTGGAAGTAATTTTATCAACTTAAAAAAACAGAGATATGAAAACAGATTTGAAAGTACATTTCTATTTAAGAAAGACCGATGAAAAGAAAAACGGTGAATGTCCCGTTATAGGAAAAATCACCATTGGGAAAGACGTTGCACAGTTCAGCGCAAAAGTTACCGCTAAAGCATCACTTTGGGATATTGTTTCAGGCAGGGTTACAGGCAAGAGCAAACACGCTACCGAAATAAATGCCACACTGGATAAAATCAATGTGGCGGTAAATACCAGTTACCGCAAGTTACAGGAAACAAAGAACACTGTTACCGCAAACGAGGTAAAGAACGCATTTCAGGGTATCGCATCCCAGCAGGAAACACTAATTAGGTACTTTGCACGCCACAATGAAGATTTTAAGAAACGTGTAAGCGTGAACCGTGAGTTATCCACACAGGTACAGTATGAAAACTCCCTGAACCATCTTAAACGGTTTATGTCCCTGAAATGCAAGCTGTCAGATATTCCATTTACACAGCTTGATTTCTCTTTTATCGAGAAATACGATTTTTATTTACGTGTGGAACTGAAATTAAAACCAAACACAATATTAGGCATCATGCGCCATTTGCGTAAAATGATTAAGCTTGCCGTTGGTGAGAGTATTATAACCCGTGACCCGTTTGACGGTTATTCACCTGAAAGACCGAAAGCCGAACAGAAATATCTGACACGTGAGGAACTGCATAAGATTATAACCACACCCTTAGACCATCCATGCAGATACTTGACCCGTGATATGTTTTTATTTTCTGCTTTTACGGGTCTGTCTTATGTGGATATGTGCGCTTTGTCGGTGGAGAACCTGACAACGGAGCAGGACGGTAGCACATGGATAAAGATACCACGCCAAAAAACGGGGACGGTATGCAGCATCAAACTGTTGAGCATCCCCCTGATGATTATAGAGAAGTACAAGGACGAACGGAAAACGGACAAGGTTTTCAATATGACAAACCTTGCAGGCATAGAAGCAAACCTGAAAGTAATCGCCCGATTATGCGGCATAGAACGGAATTTGACCTATCACATGGCACGTCATACCTATGCGACCCAAACGTGTATCTCTCAAGGAGTTCCGATTGAAACACTTAGTAAACTCATGGGACACCGTTCTATCCAAACGACACAAATATATACAAAAATCACCAATCAGAAAGTAAACGAGGACATGAAAAAACTCTTTACTAAAGTAAACGGTAAATACCAATTGATTGAAAGTGATATTACTTCGGATATAGCGCACAAAAAATTTCCCCACTGGTTGAAAGTGAAACAAATATTTCCTGAAAAGAAATAAGATACCGATTTACCGTATTGAGGTTACTGTCCGGCTTTCGTGCTTTTTCCGAAGCTGAATAAAACATTAACAAAGGTAAGCTCCGTATTCCGTCCGTTCAAGCCCAAGTCCTACGGGTTTGAAAGAAAATCTCCACACCTGCGCTACGCTCCGGGTAGTATTTTTTTCCAAAGGCTTGCACAAACGGAATACTACACTGATAGAGTTAATGTTCTTAGTCAGTTTCGGAAAAAATGTGTTTTAGGGTGATAGGCTATTCCTGCCGTTCCTTGTTGTAGTAGGTCTGCAAAAGCCTTTCTATATCGCTTTGATGGTAGATTATTTTGCCTTTTATCTGAATGTAAGGGATAACGCCCGTATCTCTCCATTCTTGTAGCGTGCGGATGCTTACTTTCAGATAGTTGGATGCTTCCCGGTTGCTTAGAAACTTTTCACCGTTCAAATGCGGTCTGCTTTCCTTTGCCAGTTTACAGATGCCATCTAACATTCTTTCCATAGACTGAAAGAAATCCTTAATTATCTCACTATTACCGTTTATCAATTCCATATTGCCCTATCGTTTTATTGATTTATAATTGGTTTGAATGATATATATATTACCTGTCAGTTACGCAAATACTCGCCATAATAAGAAATGGAAAGGCTATCTTTTACCTTGTCATAGCCGATATAAAGCCGTTTAAAGGCTGAAACGATGAAGTAACGGCTATCCTCCCTTTGTATCTCGTAAGTGGCTGGTTGCGCCTGTCCGTTATCCGATACATGGAGCATCGAAAGGAGATACTTTTTCTTACTTTGGTATATCATTACCGTAGGATGAAGATTTATACTTTCCCATGTGCCGACAATAGCATGTAGGGCGAAAGATTGGTTTGCTTCTGAATTGACATCTTGTTTTCTTTTCATAAGGCGATACTTATTTGTTGGTTGATATATAGCTGTTTTTCTTTCCTGAAAGATGGTTTATCGTACATTCGGCAACCAGTCTTTCAATATCGGCAGATTTATAGTACAGCTTATTCCCGATTTGGGAGTAACCCAATTTGCCACTGTCCCGATAGTTCTGCAAACTTCGGATGCTGATACCGAGCAGGGCGCACACTTCACGACCTGACAACCATTTGTTGGGCTGGTGAGTATTCTCTCTGCAAATGCGTTCCACCTGATTAGCAAAGTTAGCGAACCGACTGCATACCTGTTTAAAGGTCTGTTCCTCAATAGTTATTATATTCATTCTTTATTCTCTTTTGGCTGGTTGAATATTCCCTTTTGCATTTCTTCCCGGTAGAGAACCGAAAGGACATCATTATGCTTATTCAAATGTTCTTCCAGTACATTATCAATGAAACTTCCGATGCTTACCTGTTTGTTTGTAATCACACCTACAATCTGCATGATACGTTTCTGTATCTCTCCACTTATGTACACGCTTTGACGGTTACAAACCGACCGCTTTTTAAGGAACACCGATTTATAGCTTTCCTGTTCCTTGCTTGCTGTTTCCTGTAATGATTGTTTTACTTCTGCCATGCTTTCAAATTTTAATGGTTTATGAATAGGTTGATTGATTTTTGATATTGATTGAAAGATGGTAAACCAGTTTTATGATGGTATTGCCAAATTGTTAAACGCCTTTCAAACCAGTTTTAAAGCCATATTCAAACCTTGTTTGACTGCCTTATATATTGCCACCATTCAATCAATTTTCAGCAAAGAAAAGGGTAAAAACAGATGCTTTTAAAAATGGAGGTACTTTGTCCGGCTATGTCACAATTTGGCGTAACAGGGTATATTTCAGGGGCAAACTGCTGTCTGTAATTTTGTAACCGATAAACAGACTAAGAGAAAAGCCTAACCGCTTGTTTTGGCAATCTGACCGTAGGGAGGATTTTTATGTTCATTGGAACATAGCAAGTTGTGTTTTGAGGCCCGCACTTCGTTTTTTGTGCCTCAAAACCTTACCACCTTTGAAGGTGGTTGGTTTTACTCCGAAGTCGTAAAACCAGTAAATTATTATCAGTATGGAACAGAAAAAGAAGCCATTTAACAAAGGTGGGCGCAAGCCTAAACTTGACCCACGAACGCACCGTTATTCCCTGAATTTGGATGATGTGGAGAACGCCAAGTTCTTAGCTTTTTACGACCAGTCAGGCTACAAGGTAAAGGCGCATTTCATCAAGAACTGTATCTTTGGAAAGTCATTTAAGGTACTTAGGATTGATAAAAGCAAGGTTGATTATTACATCCAGCTCTCCCAACTGTTTTCACAATTCAGGAGCATAGGCATACTGTATAACCAAACGGTGAAAGAACTCCATTCCAATTTTGCGGAAAAGAAAGCACTTGCCCTGCTTTACAAACTGGAACAATACACTGTTGAACTGGTAAAGACAAACCAGCAGATTATTGCGCTTACCAAACAGTTTGAAGCATCTTATAAAGAGGAGGGAATAATATCGGCAGAGAAGTAAGTACATACTTGCCAAAAGAAAAACATCCCGGAACTGCCACGTGTACAGCTTCGGGATGAATTTCACTATTACTTATTCTCTCCGTGTTCTTTCTCAAACTTACGGAGCGTACCCACATCAAACCGTTCCTTTATGAACTCACGCACATCCGAAGCCCGGTAATAGGTTTCTCCACTAATCATCATAAAGGGTAGCAGTTTCTTGCTTCTCAATCTTTGTAATGTCCGGGTACTGACTTTGAACAATAGGCATAAATCCTGATTATCTAAAAGTTTATCACCCGGTATTACTTCGGGGTTGGTCTGCAAACTCTTTACATCTTTGCCTACTTCATCCAGTTTATCAAGTAGCTTTTGCATCCAGTCTTTGAACTCGTAATTATCTACATACATAATTTGCTTCATTTTTCAGGTTATACATAAATGATTACCAATCGATTGATGAAGCAAAGTTCGGAAAAGGAAAGCAAACAAATTACAGGGTAGCATACGCTACCCCGTATAAATTAATGCTAAGTTATTGATTATCTATACCCTTTATTTTCGTGTTCTTTGTGAATAAGGTTTGCCAGTTCATTAAGAAACTCCGTTAGTTTGGCAGGCTTTCGTTTGATGACATCCATATACTTTTGGTGATAATCACCTAATTTGATATTAAAAAGCCATTCAAAGGCTTTCCCTAAGTCTGTCAGGTGAATAGGTTTTCCATTCTGATATATTACACGTTTTGAAAGGAATAAGCCGCTGACTACTTCCATGATGTTAATAAGGCTTGTTTTGTCTGCCAAATGGAGAGGGGAAATAAAGAGCTTATTTGCATGTTGCTGGAATTGTTCTGGGTATTTGATACGCAAATTCACTATGCGTACTTCTGTTTTGATTAGTTCTATTGCTTCATCAATAAACAACAGGGCATTTTTCCCCCTGCTCAAATTGTAAACGATACGATTTGAGCCGATGCAAACCAAAGGAAAAATAACGAAGCAAAACACTATAATTCTGTTCGTTGATACTAAAATCAGCTAAATGAATAGCCAGTTCTTCAATCGCTTCTGCAAATTCAGATACGGAAACTTTACGTTGCGAGTATTCCGACAATAGTCGAAAAAATCTCTGTTCTAATAAATGCTTTAACATAAATTGAGTATATGCAATAATTAAGTTTTTTTACTTTACTGTTTGACGAATAAATGTCAGTTTAGTTTCTCTTGTTTTTTGCTTTGTGTTACACAAAAAACACCCGTAAAAACTAACAGCGCAGACAATAGCTTTTGTGTCGAGAATATATCTTGTCCGATTAGGATTGCAATCACGGAAGCTATAATAGGTTGTACATAATTGTACATGCTGACTGTAGTCGGACGAATATATTTCAAAGACATGGGAATAAACATAAATGCTATAAACGTGGCTCCAAACAACAAGTATAAGAGAGCATATAGTTCCGTTATATTGAATGTTTCTTTATGGAAAGTGGGAACATATTGTACGTATTTGAAGCAGAACGGAGTCAATATTAGTGCCGAAAATAGAAACATCCATTTCATTATTGTTACTGACGAATAACGTAGGGATAGCGGTTTGGATAATACTAAATAAAAGGAATACATCAAATTATTGAAAATCATTAGAATATCACCTCTAAAACTATTCGTGGAATTTGCCGTATGTGTAGAACTGAATACAAGTAACAGACCACCGCTTAACCCCATAAAAACTCCAAATGATTTCTTCGTGGTAATCGGTTCTTTTAGTATGATAGCAGCAAGCAGTAATACAAAAATTGGTACGGTAGTAGCGATGATTGACGCATTGACAGGCGAAGAACTCCTTAGTCCTATGACAAACAGCCATTGGTTAAAACCAACCCCACAAAGGGCGCAAACAAGAAGCGTTACCAAATCTTTCGGCAATACTTTCTCCTTTGGTATGAAAAAAGATACGAGCCAAAACATCATGCAGGCGAAGCCCGCCCGCATGATAGTGATTGCTTCCGGAGGAATATTAGATGTCAACAAATATTTGAAGACAGGCATACTAATGCCGAATAAAATATTGGCTGTCAATATCAGGATATGTCCTTTCATTTTTGAGATTACCAAATATTGCGATGTATTCTGTCCTTTATCCGAATTTCTTTCTGTTTACAGATATGCGCCTTCTCCGCTGCATAGCCAATGGCAAGAAAACAAGTGAACTCATATTCTTCGGGAGCATTAACAAGGTGTTTTACATATTCCGGTTCGTTGCTGATGGGAATACGAAACGCACATGCCAGTCCTTCTGCAGTCGCTGCCAGTAAGATGTTTTCTACTGCCGCCCATGCCGAAGCGAAATAATTAAGTGAACTTTGGTCTGTCGGGTGACACAGAGAACAATCCTTTTGTCGGAAAAACGGTAGAACAAGGCAATTACTTTGCATAAGCATACGTTGTTGTTTGGGTAACGCATCAACAAACATAGCATATCCGTCTTTGTCCATTACGCCTGCGGCAGCTTCAAGTCCGGTCTGTTGAATGTTTTTGGTGTTTTCTGCCACTGGCGATATAAGTCGGGCAATGTTTTCCTGCCCTCTCACGACAATGAACTCAAACTGTCGCAGATGGTCGTTGGTCGGAGCTTTAAAGGCTGCCGATAATACTTTTTCCAGCACTTCATCCGTTACTTCCTTATCGGAAAAGTCGCGGATGGTTCTTCTTTTCTCTAATACTTGATAGAAATCCATAACAATACATTTTAATAGTTATACTTGTTGTTTTCGGCAGCAAAGTTATAGCTGTTTATTGTTGAATATTTGTGGTATTATATCATATAATTGTCGTATATTTGTATTAAACCAATTTATATACAATTATGGAAGAAATAATTATCCCTTATGAATTGCCCGAAGTGGAAAATCACTCATTCTTCTTTATAGACCAACGAGTTGAAACTCATATAGAAGCCAAATTACATCAGCACGATGCATGGGAGTTATATTATGTGTTACATGGATATGGAACCCGAATGGCAGGTGATACGTTACAATCTTTTTCGGCAGGAGATGTGGCATTGATACCACCATCCATGCATCATTATTGGGAATATACGCCTTTATCGGCAGACAATGACGGATGTATTCATTACTTGATGGTTGCTTTCAACCACTCCCTTGTAGTGAGGTGCATGGAAATATTTCCCGAATTGCGAAACCGCTTAGCAGGTCTTAAATTTCCTGTTAATGCATTAAAGTTTGGATTAGAAAGTTCTCGTATCATTCGCAAAATATTATCGCAAATGAACAATATGGACGAATTGGGGCGATTATGCGAAATGTTCCGCTTATTACCTATCATATTCACTTCATCCGACCATACGCTTGCAGGTAAACCTATAAATATAGAACGTGATGTAAGACGTATGCAGCAAATTTGTTCCTATGTGATGGCTCATTATGTTCATACCATTTCTTTAGATGATATTTCCACTGAAGTGGGTATGAACCGTTCTGCGTTTTGTTCATACTTCAAACGCTGCAAAGGAATGACATTCTCACAATTTGTTACCCAGTATCGCTTGAATACAGCTTGCGAACTTCTAAAACGCTCGCAAAAGCAGATTTCTGAAATCTGTTTTGCAGTAGGATTTAATGATGTTCCACATTTTAATCGGATTTTTAAAAAATTAAAAGGAGTAACGCCACAAGAATACAGAAAACAAGATTGCTTAACAAAAGATATTTTAGACTGACAATCAATAACTATTTCATTTTGTTTTCATGAAACAAAATACTATCTTTGCATATAGTTAATTGAAATGTTGCAATACCAAGTAAACTAAAGTAGATAGCACGTTGCTAAACCGTTACCCTTTTCAAAATTATTTATTGTAAACACCTGTATTACAGTATAATAAACTGCAATGCAATAGTAGTGGCGAAGGTACATCGTCTTAAAATACCCCATGCGATACAATTGGAAGTAATACTGCCTAAGGAGGACATCACTATCCATACCGACCGAAACCGATTGACCCAGGTACTTTCTAACTTTATGTCCAATGCCATTAAAAATACCTCAGAGGGGCGTATTGTATTAGGGTGTGTTGTTGAAATGGAATGAGATAGATGGCTTGTTTAAAAAAGGTTATGAGATGTTGTGGGCAAGGGATGGGGAGGAGGCCATAGAGTGCTTCCTTAATGACAAGCCTGATTTTGTATTAATCAATCTGAAACTTGCCAAATTGGATGGTGTGCAAGTGATAGAGAAGATGAAACAAGTTTCCGCTGCTATACCCGTTGTTGCTATAGCGGAACACTCATGCTATACAGCAAAACAACAGGCATATCAGGCGGGATGTGATGAGGTTGTAGTAAAACCCTATTCACTAGACCGCTTGAAAGAGACGGTCAGGATTTTACTGCAAGACGCTTAAATACGTTCGAGCACTTTAAGGATAAGGTGGTCAATGGTATTTTTATATCCTGTATTGGCTTCTTTAATCAAGCGGTTGGCAATTACCATACAAACTGTCATAGCCTTGTGTCCCATTAGGCGGCTAAGACCGGCCAATGCGGAACTTTCCATTTCAAAATTGGTAACCTTATAGCCGTTATATTCGAATTTTTCAATCTTCTCATTTTGATGCGGATCTGCCAGAGGTACACGAAGTTCGCGTCCTTGCGGGCCGAAAAAGCCACCTGCGGCGATGGTTACACCTCGCACCATATCATCTCCGGCTATGCGGTTTATCAATTCGGTATCTGCATCAATCACGTAAGGAGCCGGTGCGCACATATTTCCCGTCCAGCCCATGTGGTTGAGGAAAGCGCGTTCGAAAGGTAAGTCGCAAACAGAATTACGTCCGGCATAGAAGTTCAGCAAGCCGTCAAAACCGATAGATTTGGCGGAGCAAACAAAAGTTCCCACAGGAGTATAAGGTTGCAGACCGCCGCAAGTGCCGATACGCACCAATTCCAGCTGACGTAACTGAGACTTTTCTTCCCGGGTTTGGAAGTCGATATTGGCAAGGGCATCCAATTCGTTCATTACAATATCGATATTGTCACAACCGATACCGGTAGAAACGACGGTAATGCGCTTACCTTTATATGTACCTGTAATCGTTTTGAACTCGCGGCTCTCCACTTCACATTCTTTACTCTCAAAATGGGAGGCAACCAGTGCCACTCGTCCGGGGTCACCCACAAGGATTACTTTATCTGCCAGCCATTCGGGCTTTACATGTAAATGGAAAACGGAACCGTCTTCATTGATTATCAGTTCGGAAGATGCAAAATACTTTTTCATGTTACAGGATATTATAAGTTCGTTTATAAAGAGAAAACGCCGGTAACCGGTTTCTGTTCACCGGTTCCGACGTTTATATTGATGAATTTACCGGTTTACTTGCTCAACGGCTGACTGGATGTGCCGGTTGTCGGTTTGGCAATGTTTTCGCGCATCGAAGTATCGGCCTCGATGTTCTTCATGCGATAATAATCCATTATGCCCAAGTTGCCGCTACGGAATGCTTCAGCCATAGCCTTAGGCACTTCCGCCTCGGCTTCAATTACTTTGGCACGTGCTTCCTGTGCTTTGGCTTTCATTTCCTGTTCGCTGGCAACGGCCATGGCACGGCGTTCTTCCGCTTTTGCCTGAGCGATGTTCTTGTCGGCATTTGCTTGGTCTATCTGTAAAGCTGCACCGATGTTCTTACCTATATCGATGTCGGCAATATCAATGGACAGGATTTCAAAAGCCGTACCGGCATCCAGTCCTTTGCGGAGCACCAGTTTCGAGATAGAGTCCGGATTTTCCAGAACGGATTTATGATTCTCGGAAGAACCGATGGATGATACGATACCTTCACCTACACGGGCAAGGATTGTGTCCTCTCCTGCGCCACCTACCAGTTGACGGATATTGGCGCGTACAGTGACACGGGCTTTGGCAATTAGCTGGATACCGTCTTTTGCCACTGCAGTGACAGGAGGAGTGTCAATAACCTTCGGGTTTACCGACATCTGGACTGCCTCGAACACATCACGTCCGGCAAGGTCAATGGCGGTTGCCATTTGGAAAGGTAATTCTATATTGGCCTTGGAAGCGGATACCAACGCATGTACTACTTTCTCGACGTGTCCGCCGGCAAGGTAGTGTGCTTCCAATTCATCGCGGGTGATGTTGCTCAGGCCGGCTTTATGCGCTTCAATCAAGCCCGGCACAATGATGTAAGGCGGTACGTTACGGATGCGCATCAGGAATAGCTGGACCAGTGATATGTTTACTCCTGAAACTTTGGCGGACAGCCATAGGAAAAATGGTACGTAGTGGAAAAACAGTACCAGAAAAATGATACCGCCTACAATAATGAAGGCAGTGAGATACATTGTGCTTGGATCCATGATTTTTAGTTATTAATGGTTACTATTATTGAATATCAATTTATGATTATGACTTGCCTGCTTTCTCTACGAGGATTACTCCGTCCGTAATGCGATTTACTATGATAGGAGTTTTCTCATTCAGAAAGCCGTCTGTGGATTTTACTTCTACGATGTCTCCGTTTATTTCGGCATATCCGATGAGGGCGAGACGGGTGGTGGTAATACCGGTATCACCTATCTTCACTCTCTCTTCGGCGCTGCGGTCTACTTTTGAAGTGATATTTTTCTTCAAAGCTATCTTATCCAGGGTTTTAGAACGCATAAACCATACCAATGAGCCTACACAAGCTATGGCGGATATGGCAAGTGTGATGACCCCGGCTGTTGTCCCTAAATTGGCGAAAGCATAATAATTGGCATAAATGATGCAACCGCCTGCCAGAAAGCCTGCAATGCTGATACCCGGTACTATGAATAATTCTACGAGGAACAGTATGACTGCCGCAACGACCAATACTACGATAATGAAGATGTCCATAGCTATTTTATTTAATGGTTTGCTTTTCTAATTTGCGTACTTGGATAGCTGCACGGTCTGTTTCGGTGGCTAACTGTTGCACTCGTTTCTCTAAATCAAGTATGGCCGGAGCCATTTTGCTTTTTTCATTTTGATTGGCACGCGAATATTGGGCGCGCATATTCTCCAGTTTGCTTTGCTGCTCATTGTAGCTTTCTTCCAATTGAAGATACTTTTTGAATTGCGCTTTCGCCTGTGGAGAACGGAAGTCGGCGGCATAATGATAAATATGCCTGTCGTCAATTACAAATTCAAACTCATGACGTTTCTTGGTTTCCGGCTTTTCTTGCATCACTTCTTGCAGACGTTTTTGGGCATCGGCTACTAAGTTTTCATCGGTCCAAGTGTCTTTAATGGAATGAAGTTGGGCAAGCTTTATCAGTTTGGGTTTATCCATGTTTTCATAGTTGTACACCTGTTTGGATGAGGTCGGAACGAACACATATATGCAAACTTTGCCTTCCGGCTGATAACGGTCGGAGGCAAACCAACCGAGGTTGTTGAATTCGTCTATGACATACATATAGTCGTTGTAGGGAGAGTTGAAAGGCATACCTACGTTCTCCGGAGTGAGGTAGGTGTCAGTATTCATGTTGTAGCGCGTTACGAAAATATCGTAGCCTCCCATTGATGCCGGACCGTCGGCGGCGTAGTAGATAGTGATGCCGTCTGCCAATACATACGGATAACCGGCGTTCATGGATTCGTTGATACTGCCCGGCAGCATATTGCCTTTACCCCATTCATCAAGCATTTTATTGCGCGATAGGATGTTGAACGTACTGTCTTTTTGCAGTTCGCTGTAATAAATCTTGTTTCCTAATTCCGTTTCGTACACAGTACCGCCCTTGCTGTTGGAATTTTCAAAGTAAGCATCGTACATAAACAACTTGCCGGATTCGGGACTGATTCTGTATGCTTTGAGGAAGTCTTTCTTGTCCACCACGAAACTGTCGATGAAGCATACCTCTTCCACACCTTTCAGCATACGGAGATTTGCCTTGCTCTTCTCCAGACGTTTTTCCGCTTCGGTGGTGGAACGTTTCCGCTTTTCCAGTTCGGCAATGTAGTCTTCAAAGGTATTGACGGCCTCTTCAAAACGGTAGGTGTCATTGTAGGCCTGCCCCAAATAGAGTTGTCCGCCGGTGGCGCGACGCTTTACGGCTGTTTCCAAATATTTTATGGCTTCTTCCGCTTTTCCCGTATTCAGGCAGCACACGCCATACCACAGATTATAACTTCCATTATTAGGCTGTGATTTTACGAATTTCTTAAAAGCGGGCTTCGCTTGTTCATATTGTCCTTTTTCATAGAGTGCTTTCGCTTGTGCAAGGGTCTGCGCTGAAGCGTGTATGCCAAAGAAGCCGAACAATAAAAACAGTATATATCTATTCTTCATACTAAAAATCTTTTTAATGAGTTCAAAAATACAAATTTATCGGGAATAAAGCCGTCTTCCATAATTCTATTATGTTAATTCTTCTTTAAATGATTCTTTTCAGTTACTTTTGCAGCCGACTTTTAACTGATTTTTATGGCACAATTTACAGAGGAAGAGAAGACATTGCGGCGTATTGACAAGCGGTTCAGTAAAGGGGTGGTGGAATACGGGCTGATAGAAGACGGTGACAAGATTCTTATTGGGCTTTCGGGCGGAAAGGATTCCTTGGCATTGGTTGAGTTATTGGCTCGTCGCGCCCGGGTTTTTAAACCGAAATTTTCGGTGGTCGCTGTCCATGTGGTGATGCGAAATATTCCCTATCAGAGCGATACGGATTATCTTAGAGACTATGCCGAATCGTGGGGAGTGCCTTTTGTGCTGTACGAAACGGAGTTTGACGCAAGTACGGACACGCGTAAGTCACCTTGCTTCCTGTGTTCTTGGAATCGGCGTAAGGCGCTGTTTACCGTAGCCAAGGAACAAGGATGCAACAAGATAGCCTTGGGACATCATATGGATGATATTCTGGAGACATTGTTGATGAACATTACTTATCAGGGCGCATTCAGTTCGATGCCGCCGCGACTGGTGATGAAGAAGTTCGACATGACGATTATCCGGCCGATGTGCCTTGTGCACGAAGCGGACTTGACGGAACTGGCGGAGATAAGGGCTTATCGGAAGCAAAAGAAGAATTGCCCTTATGAATCGCAATCGAGCCGGAGCACGATGAAAGGCGTTTTGCATCAGTTGGAGGAAATGAATCCGGAGGCGAGGTATAGCCTGTGGGGAAGCATGACTAATGTACAGGAAGAGTTGTTGCCCCGAAAGATTTAACCGTCCTTAATCACCAATCGCTAATAACTAATCATTAACCACTATATGAAAGCTTTTTATACCATTTTACTATTGATTGTGTCCAACGTCTTTATGACATTTGCTTGGTACGGGCATTTAAAGTTGCAGGAAATGAAAGTTATATCCAGTTGGCCGCTTTATGCCGTTATCCTCTTTTCGTGGGGAATTGCGCTTGCGGAGTATTCTTTCCAGATTCCCGCCAACCGCATCGGATTCATCGGCAATGGCGGTCCGTTCTCATTGATGCAGTTGAAGGTTATTCAGGAGGTGGTGACGCTTATTATCTTTACGATATTCACCACGGTACTGTTCAAAGGCGAGAGTTTGCACTGGAATCATTTTGCAGCATTTGTTTGTTTGGTGCTGGCTGTGTATTTCGTCTTTTATAAATAAAGGGTGTCAAAATGTAAAAGCCCTATCATTAGCTTCGCTCAAAACATCTTTTGATTTTTACGCTAAGGTATAGTCTGTCATTCAGAGGAGCTTGCGACGAAGAATCTCCTCTCTTATGTATGCAGAGAAGAGATTCTTCACTATGTTCAGAATGACAGAGTGATAGGACTTTTACATTTTGGCATTCATCTCTTTATTTTCCTGCCATATATTTTTCCATTCCTTTTGTGTAGAACGTCTGGAACTCTCCTTTTTCGTCAGTATATATAAAACATGCGTCAAGGTCGGGGTGGGCATCAGCGAAACGTTCGGCTTCCTCCAATCCCATAACCATGAAGGCAGTGGCGTAAGCGTCGGCACTCATACAATCGGGGGCAACTACTGTTGCCGACAGTATGTTGTGCTGTACCGGGTATCCTGTGCGCGGATCTATGGTATGGGCATATTTCTTACCGTCTTTGTAGTAATAGTTCCGATAGTTACCGGAGGTGGCTATGCCTACGTTAGTGACTTGCAATACAGTCTGTAATTCTTGATTTACTGCAAGTGAATCGTCTATCGGCTTGTTAATGCCGATTCTCCACAGGCTTTTTTTCGGATTCTCTCCGCGGACTACTACTTCTCCGCCTATATCTACCATAAAGTTGCCAACTCCTTTCTTTTCCAGCAATTGTGCAATGACATCTACCGCATATCCTTTGGCTACTGCACTGCACGAAAGCATGACGCGAGGGTCTTGTTTAAGAACTTTTCCTTCGGTGGATAATGAAACTTTCGAATAGCCTGTAATGTCTAATAAACTGTCTATCATGGCAGAGTCGGGAAACGCTCCTTTCTTGAAGCCGAATCCCCAAGCATTAGCCAAGGGGGCTACCGTGATGTCAAATGCGCCTCCGGTTTCTTGGGAAACCTCCATGCTGCGACGGAATACGTTGGTAAAGAAGGTGTCGGGTACGATGTCCTCATTACGGTTGATGCGTGTAATGGTGGCTGTATCGTTGAACGGAGACAACGAACCGTCGAACCGCTTGAGTTCCGCCTCTATCTCTGCCTTCAAGTCACCGTCGTACTGATAGGTGATGTTGTAGACTGTTCCGAAAATCAGTCCGCTGGTAGTTTGGTAGGGGGCGGTGCGATTGTGGCGCGCCAGTATTCCGATAGTGCCTAACACAAGCAAGGCAATCCATAAAAAATTCCGTTGTGCTTTCTTATCCATAATGTATTATAGTGCTAAGTAAATGATTAAAATCGGTTTAAATCTTTCCTCTCTCCAACTCTCAACTAAAACAAAGATGTTCTATCAATATCTTCGTGCCGATAATGATAAGGATAATGCCGCCCCAAAGCTCTGCACGCAGCTTGCGGGCAATGCCGCACCCAAAGCGGATGCCGAACATCAGCCCTACAAACGACAGGACAAATGATACGAATCCTATGATGCCGATGGAGGGCATAAGGGAAGAGTAGTTGCGTACGCCCAGAAAGGCAAACGAAACACCTACCGCCAAAGCGTCGATACTGGTGGCTACCGCCAATGCGGCGACTACTTTCAAACTGGTAGGGTCGAACTCGTGTCTGCATTCTTCGTCTTTGAAAGACTCCCTAACCATGCGCCCGCCCAAAAATGCCAGAATGGCAAAGGCAATCCAATGGTCTATACTCTCGATGAGGTGGCTGAAAAAACTGGCGCCTATCCAGCCAAGCAATGGCATGAGCGCTTGGAAAAAGCCGAAAGCCAGCGCCATTATCAGCATCGGACGCAGCCGGACACGTTTCAATATGATGCCGCTGGCTATAGATACAGCAAAACAATCCATTGCAAGCCCTATAGCAAGTAGCCAGATTTCTAATCCTGTCATTGTCTTAGAATGGAAGTTTATAAGTTATTGTATAGGTGACACCCGTTGTGTTTCCGTTATACTTGCCGTAGCCCGGTACATACCACGGGTCGCCATTCTCGGCAACGGAAGAGCTCAGACGGAACTTGAAGCGTAATGCCCAGCCCATGTACAGGTCTTTCCATACATGCGCCCGTATACCGACGCAAAACTCCGCCCATTGCATCGAGCCCTTCATCCCTTTATAGTTGAAGGGCAGGCTGTTTCCCCAGATGCCGTCTATCAGATTGGGGTTGCCTAAGCTGCCTCCGTATTCGGGGTCGCTCACTGGCAATGATTCTACATCGTATTTGAAGCCGGTTGCCGCATAACGCAGACCGACGAGTATCATATGGCCGTGTTTCTTGTTGTATAGCGCGTTGTAGTCCATGCCGATACGGAAATAGGGCGCACCGGTTTTATAATGTATGCCTTTCTCGCTCCAAGTGTCGGTATTACCATATCCTAATTCTACGATTGGGAAGAAACGGTTCTTGAGATTTACATCAACCGCCACTTCGCTACTGAAGAAATCACTTCCGAGTAGCTTGCTTCCGGGACCCCACAGGTCTACACTGACGGAGATACCGTTGTACAGCGGATAGTACACTTCCTCTTTGGCTTCTTTTTTCTCCGTCTTGGGCGGAGTGTTTGCCGGTGGAGCGGAAATGTTACTGTTTTGCGCTTGTAACGGAAGGGACAACAGTAAGCAAAGCGTCAGGCTAATAGAATAGTTTAAGATTCTCTGTTCCATAAATTCCGGCTTCTTTATTTGCAATGCGAATAGAATCGAGGCTGTGACGGCTGTAATCCACTCCCGTTATAGCCTGTTTCATTTGATAACCGCAGTCCATCGACAGGAAGTAGGGGGTGTTGGTCTGATGGATTACAAGAGTGTCTGTCAGGGTTTTGCTGTAATGAAATACGAGTACAGTGGAATTTTCGGTATATCTCAGCGGAAGCGAAAGGTCGTGTACCTTCTTCTGGTTGTTGATGATAATGGAGTCCGTACCGAAAGCGGTGACCGTCAGCGAGTCTAACGTATCTTTGGACACGACCTTGGTTTCGGGGTCCAGCGTATAGAGGTAGCATTGCATCATGGCTCGTGTTGCCATCGAACAGTCGGCTTCTTCCGAACAGGACATTACTACACTGAAGACAGGGAGAAGAACAGCCCCGAATATGATAAATTTGACTAATGCTTTCATGGTTAAATCATTTTCTCAATTTGATACTTGTTGCGTTCCGGTGCATTGCGGGATATCAGTTCGCCGAGGAAACCGGCCACAAACAGCTGTGTGCCGATAATCATAGACGTGAGTGACAGGTAGAAGTAGGGAGAATCTGTCACAAGGCGGTACGGCATACCCTGATTCATGTAATACAACTTGCTTGCACCCACAATTACTACCGCTACGAATCCGATAAAGAACATCAGTGAACCCAATATGCCGAAAAAGTGCATGGGTTTGATGCCGAAAGTAGACAGAAACCAGAGGGATATCAAATCCAAATATCCGTTGAAGAAGCGGTTCCATCCGCCGAACTTAGTCTTGCCGAATTTCCGTGCCTGATGATGTACCACTTTCTCGCCAATCTTCTTGAAACCGGCATTCTTTGCAAGGTAAGGAATATAACGGTGCATTTCACCATATACCTCTATGTTCTTGATGACGTCTTTGCGATAGGCTTTCAGTCCGCAATTAAAGTCATGCAGGTTCTTTATGCCGGAAATCTTGCGTGCCGTAGCGTTGAACAGTTTTGTCGGTATGGTTTTGGACAGCGGGTCATATCTTTTTTGTTTCCAGCCGGATACCAAGTCGTAACCCTCTTCCGTAATCATGCGGTACAGTTCGGGTATCTCATCCGGGCTGTCCTGCAGGTCGGCGTCCATTGTTATCACGACATCTCCCTGCGCCTGTTCAAACCCGCAATAGAGTGCCGGAGACTTGCCATAATTACGGCGGAATTTTATCCCCCGCACTTTGTCCGACTTTGCTTGTAATTGTTCTATTATTTGCCAGGAACGGTCGGTACTTCCGTCGTTGACGAAAATAACCTCGTAGGAAAAGTTATGGGTTTTCATTACCCGTTCAATCCATGCAAACAACTCCGGAAGAGACTCCTCTTCATTATATAAAGGAACAACGACTGAAATATCCATTTGCTTATTTACGATTTTACTGTTTACTTTATACCTGAATTTATCTGGAATCTGCCGTTTCCTGTCATCCTTTTTTGCGCCTCATAGCAAACAGGGCGGTAGGAAGGGCAAGCAACGAACCGCAAAACACATTCCATGACACCAATTGCATGGTGATGTCTATGGGAGTGAGCGATTTCACAGTGTCCAGTGTTTCTTGAAATATATCTGTATAGGCTTCTATGCCCGGTACGCCGCTTTGTTTCAGAATATTGATTTGCGATTCATAGGCGTTGATAACAAAACCGTGGTCTATGAAGCGGAAATAAATGTAGTGCGCCACTGCCGTCAGCAGCGCGGCGAACATATACATAAAGACTGTAAATACCCATGCGTGCAAGAAGCTGATGCTGCCGCCGCATACTGTATTTCGATACATCCGCACATAATAATATCCCATAAAAGGGACGCATAGCGTGAGCCCTACGAAAAGGAAAGATAAAAACGGGATTGTCAGCCCCAGAGGGAAGAGAATGAACTTTAAAATCCAATACCCGCCCAGATAAGTGCCGAACAACATTGCATATTGCATGTAACCTTTATTTTCTGCCATTTTTCTTAGAAATATGGCGCAAAGTTATAAATAATATTGGTTGTAGACCCTGTATTCTTGTTAAAGTTGAAAAAAGTTGGGGTAAGGTATTGCAGATTTAAAATTTTTATCTACCTTTGCACCCGCAAACATGGGTAAGTCCTATACGGCCAGCTCCCTTCGAATCCTCCAGGGCTTGATCGCAGCAAAGGTAGTTGGTTGTAGCGGCGCGATATAGAAAGCTTACCCGCCTGCCTCTTTAGCTCAGTTGGCCAGAGCACGTGATTTGTAATCTCGGGGTCGTTGGTTCGAATCCGACAAGAGGCTCAAAAAAAGAGACATATCCGCAAAGATATGTCTCTTTTTTTATGGCATATTTACTACATTTATCTTATTCTTCTGTATCCGTACACAGCGTTATTGCCTAATTCTTCTTCGATGCGCAACAGCTGGTTGTATTTAGCCATACGGTCCGAACGGCTTAAAGAACCGGTCTTGATTTGTCCGCTGTTGGTGGCTACGGCAATGTCGGCAATTGTGGAATCTTCGGTTTCGCCTGAGCGATGGGAAGTAACGGTGGTGTATCCATGGCGGTGTGCCATTTCGATGGCATTCAGTGTTTCCGTCAAAGAACCGATTTGATTTACTTTAATCAGTATGGAGTTTGCGCAACCCTTCTCAATGCCCATGGCAAGGAAATCTACGTTGGTAACAAATAAATCATCGCCTACCAACTGGCAACGGTTCCCGATACGGTCGGTCAGTTTTTCCCAGCCTTCCCAGTCGTTTTCGCTCATGCCGTCCTCGATGGAGTCGATGGGGTATTTGTTAATCAGCTCTTCCAGATAATCAACCTGTTCGTTGGCAGTACGTTTCTTGCCTTTCTCGCCTTCAAATTTGCTGTAGTCGTAAATGCCGTCGTGGTAGAACTCGGAGGAAGCGCAGTCTATGGCAATCATTACATCCTTGCCCGGTTCGTAGCCGGCAGCCTTGATGGCGGCAATAATCGAGTCCAAAGCATCTTCTGTTCCTGCCAAGCCGGGGGCAAAGCCTCCTTCATCACCGACAGCGGTGCTAAGACCACGGTCGTGCAACACTTTCTTTAAAGCATGGAATACTTCGGCGCCCATGCGCAGACCTTCGCGGAAGGAAGTTGCCCCTACCGGGCGTATCATGAACTCTTGGAAGGCAATAGGGGCGTCGCTGTGCGAACCTCCGTTGATGATATTCATCATCGGAACAGGCATTACATATGTATTTGTTCCGCCGATATAACGATAAAGAGGAACGTCGAGGTAGGCCGCCGCCGCTTTGGCTACGGCAAGTGACACGCCCAGAATGGCGTTGGCACCCAGATTGGATTTTGTCTTCGTGCCGTCCAGTGCCAGCATGGCATGGTCGATACTCATTTGTTCCAAAGCCGACATACCGATTAATTTGGGAGCAATGATGTTGTTGATATTGTCAACGGCTTTCAGCACACCTTTGCCGCCGTAGCGTTTTTTGTCACCGTCACGCAGCTCCAAAGCTTCGTGCTCGCCGGTGGATGCACCGGAAGGTACTGAAGCGCGACCGATAAAGCCTGACTCCAATATGACATCAACTTCTACTGTAGGGTTTCCTCTTGAATCGAGAATCTCACGTCCGATAATCTTTTCTATTTTCATCTTATTCTGTTTTTAATATAAATTCTACGAACTATAACAAGTGAAAATAGAGAATTGTTCAGGTTCTCAGTCCTATAAGGTTTTTCCTAAAACACTCCCGCCCAATGCCGCAAATATTCCCAACAGAATACTTAATAAGGTATATAGGGCAAACAGTCCGTAGAATCCTTGTCTTATCAGAATCAATCCGTCGTTGGAGAATGTGGAAAAGGTGGTGAAGCCGCCGCATAAACCGGTAGTCAGCAACATTCGCATTTCCGCAGACAAGTTGAAGCGTGCGGACAAGGCATAGAACAATCCTATCAGAAAACTTCCGATGATGTTTACGGCGAACGTAGCCCAAGGAAAGGAGTAGGGTACTATCCGCTCGTGTAGTGCCATTTGCACGCAATAGCGCAATACGCTGCCCGTGCCGCCGCCAAGAAATATGGCTATCAGGATTTTAGTCATAATGATTGTAATAGGAATGTTTCGGGTTGCAAAGGTAGTGAAGGCAGGGGAATTTTAATCAATCTTCGGGCAGGTTTTATGAAGCAAATAGAGATTTACTAAAACGATGGGGAAGATTTAGTAAATCGTTGCCGGAGATTTAGTAAATCGTCGGGGGTGTTTTAGTAAAACAGGAGAATCTTATAGGGCATCAAGAAAAATACAAAAAAACGTTGATTCAATTTTACTTTCATTTCTTTGCAAGGTCTTTTATATAGAGCGTCCATTCGGATGATTTCACGAAAAGGGGACGTGCAATATATAATGTATAACAAAAGGATAGTATATGAAACCTATTTGGAGATTCTTAGCTTTAGGTATTACGGCCATGTTCTTGTTGCAATCATGCGTAACCGTGCATCCGCTGATTATCCGGTAACCTTTGAGCTTGTTGTATATGGGAATAATGGATGATAGGGAATTGGTCGCGAGGGTAATCAAAGACCCCGGAACAGGATTCCGATGTCTGATGGCGAAATACAAGGAGGAGGTCTATTGGTACATTCGGCGATTGGTTGTGGCTCACGAAGATGCGCAGGATGCTACACAAGAAACTTTTGTACGGGTATTCCGGTCGCTGTCCGGTTTCAAAGGCGAATGCTCTTTTCGGTCGTGGCTTTACAGAATTGCCACCAACGAGGCCCTGCGTATTTTGGACCGGCGACGTGATGACCGGATGTCATTGGATGATTCTCCGGTTGAACTTAATGGTTTGTTGGCTGATGAGTATGTAGACTACAGTGATTTGGAAACAGTCAGGTTGCAACAGGCTATTCTGGCATTGCCAACCAAACAACAAATGGTTTTCAACTTACGATACTATAACGGTTTGGGATATGATGAGATTGCCGAAATCATCGGTTCGACAGCAGATGGTGCTAAATCAAACTACCATATTGCAAAAGAAAAGATTATCAAGTATATGAATTTAAACAGTTAGTCGTATGAATAAAGATTTTGATTTCAACCGCATAGGCAAACGAATGCCCTATACCGCGCCCGAAAACTTCTTGGACGATATTGAAAATAATGTATGGGAGGCTATAAAAGACGAAATGACACCACCCAAGCCCCAACGGAACTATCGCCTGTGGTACACCATATCCGGCGGACTTGTGGCGGCAAGCATCGCGTTGTTACTGGTCTTCAATATTCTGCCGGATAGCCATAAGGCAACTGACTTTAAGTCGTTTGAACAAGCATTCTCTCAATTGAGCAGAGCCGACCAGAATTATCTGTTTACCGTCTATCAGGACGACTTATTTATAAACGAATAAAAATCAATCATGAAAAGTATTTTTAGAATCCTTCTGTTTGCTATGGCAATGACCGCTTTTTGCGCAAGTGCTTACGCCCAAAAAGATAGCAGACAACGTATGACCCGTGAACAATTGGCCGAAACACAGGCTAAATACATTGCACAGGAAATGGCAATGGACGGCACTACCTCAGAAAAGTTTGTTGAGACCTTTTGCCGGTTTCAAAAAGAGATTTGGGCACTTGGCCCCCGGCCTAAAAGAGAGGTCCCGGGCAGGACGGATGCGGAAACAGAACAAGCCATTAAAGAGCGGTTTGCCCATAGCCAAAAGATATTGGACTTGCGGCACAAGTATTATGAGGAATATAGCAAGTTCTTATCACAACAACAGATTGTGTGTGTATATGAATTGGAAAAAAAGATGATGGATCGTCTGTATCATCGTTCTCAAAAGGCAAAAACTCAAAAACGATAAATAATTATGAAGACGATTTTGAAAACTTGTAATTTGTATTGCCTTTCATTCCTCTTTTTGGCTGCAATGAATGCATGTCAGAATGATGATACGGCATTTCCTGATGAAGAAGAACAGGAACAGAAAGAAGAACAGGAACAAGAACAAGATTCAAATCCTGAGAGTATTACCGCCATTATTTCCGACGGGCTTCATGGCAGTTGGAACGAAGGCGACCCCATAATGCTGGTTCATGACGAACAGACTATTACTGTACAGGCACAAGAAGCCGGTAGTTCATCTATTCTGTCAGGTACTATTGAAGGAACTTTTACTGATGATAATCCTTTGTTTGGTATATATCCGGCAGATAACAAGGTGTCCTCGGATAATGAAAGTTTAACTGTAACCATACCTGCCACTCAAACCGGAAATGAGAGTGGATATGATGAAAAGTCGGTAGTGGCAGTGGCTCGTAGCACATCCAACTCTCTGAATTTTCAGACTGTTTGTGGTGGCATCAAGCTTAACTTCCAAATGTCGGGTGTAACGGGCATTGAACTTGAAAGCGTTGATGGTTATGCACTTTCCGGTACGGTCAGGATAAAATGGGATGAACAGGGAAAACCGATAGCCGATAAGATAGAAAACGCCAATTCCATCATTACTTTCAGTGCTTCGGATAAATCAGGTTTTACTCCCGGAAAGGATTATTATATATCGACCTTGCCTTGTGACGTTTATGGAGGTTATAGGCTGTCTATTTACAAGGATGGTTTGGTGGCCCATTATTTCAGTGTGCATCAAACGATAGAGCGAACCGCTTATATAACCCCGAACGATTTGCTGGAAAGCGAGTTGGAGTTTGACGACCCGGATGCTCCGCTTGTAGAAGAAGAACGTCCGGAACTGGATGCCACGACCACAGCACTTCTCCGCCAGTACCAACAGAGCCCGACAGAGGACAATAAGCAGGCTCTTTTGAATCAAATGGGATTACGGTATGATAAAGTCGTTGCGCGAAAGAAAGCCAAACTTCGCGAATTGGAGAGGGAGGCTAAAACTCCCGACCTCGTAGAAGAAATGCAGGGTATTGTGGATGAGATGGTCGAAAATCGAGATACTCGATTGGAGCAACAGTTTCTGCGTCTCATCGACCCTCGAAATGACGAAGACCCGAATGATGCTTGGATAGTACTGCGCGGTGCATCGGCTCCGAATTCCTACATAGGTTATGCACCTGTGACAAATGCCGAATACGCAGCCTTCAAAGGCGGATTCGTTTATAATGCAGGAGAGGAGAACTATCCGGTAGTGAATATTACGATTGCCGAAGCCACGGCTTATTGCGACTGGCTTACCACTCAAGACAACGCCCATATATATCGTCTTCCGACCGATGAAGAGTGGATACTCGGCGCCGGTCATATGCCTAAAGATGTCACTATGAACGCTGACCGTGTGGAATCCGGACTGACAGCAGTGGATGCTTACAATCAGACAACCGGTGCTTGTGGCGGTATAGATTTTTGGGGCAATTGCTGGGAATGGACTTCATCAACAGATGCAGCCGGTTCGTACATTATAAAAGGAGGTAGTTGGGACTCCAGCCGTGATGATTGCCGTAGCAAGAAATCGGATGTTGTAAGAACGGGCACGCAGGGCTACGCCAATGTCGGCTTCAGGGTAGTAAGAACAGATGTTTCAAGTGCCCGATAAATTCAATGTATTGTAATATAAACTTACCAATTAAGTAAATACGCATAATTAGTTTATACCATTCTGTCATTCAGAGCGTAGCGAAGAATCTACTCCCTTTTTTGTGTGCATGAAGAGAAGGGTTTCTTCGCTTCCTTCTGAATGATAGAATGATATGTTAATCATCATTTTGACGCATTCCCCTTTAAGTAATTTCAATGCTCGATTGTAGAGATTGCATTCAGAACTTGTGCTGATAATCAGTAGTTTTCAGGCTGAAATTGTAGAATTCGTTTCTTTCCCTTTCCTTAACCTTACTCACGTTTCTTTTGCCCTGTAGAGATACCTTCTTTTTAATTCTCTATGTTTTAAGTGTTTAGCCAAAACGGTTGTAGATGCCGTTTTCTTGTATTCCCTTCATTCTCGCCCTAACTTTGCAACATCGAATTTGAGAAACAGATGCTGAACTGTTGAGGCCTCGCAGCAAACTTCCGCTTCTTGAAAAAGATAAAGGCTCAGGCCTGTTACATTATTATATTATATAAACCTTTTAAAACATTAAAAATTATGGGACTTCAGTATGTAGTAGCTAAACGTGTATTCGGTTTCGACAAGGATAAAAACGTAAAGTATGTTGCCAAATCCGTAGGGTCGGGCGAGTTGGACTTTGGTAAGTTGTGTGCCAAAGTGAGCCGTATTCTCGGCATTCATAGAAAAACGGTGGACTTGGTGGCTACCGGCCTTGTAGACATCATGTCGGAAGAGATTGACGATGGAAAGACTGTCCGCTTAGGCGAATTCGGACTCTTCCGCCCTTCTTTTACAGGAAAAAGCGCGGATACGGAAGAGGGTGTTACGGCAAGTAATATCGTTCGTAAGCGTATTCTCTTTTTTCCGGGAAAGGCTTTCAGTACGATGCTGGGTAATATGAGCGTTACCAGAATGGCGGTGCCCGATACGGATTATACCAATGGAGGTAGCGGCGAACCTGACAATTCGGGTATCCCCGATGAAGGTGAGAAAGAAGATCCTTTGGGATAACATGGCAACTTTCTGAGGATACAGAAGGATAGAAATAAGAATGAAGGGTAGCATTACCCTTCATTCTTATGCAAACGTTTTCTGGCGAATTATTCGATTTTTATCCGATTGTTTCCGATAGAAATCCTTATCCTGCTTATATTTGCGGTACGATAACTAATTAAAATACCATAGTATGAGAAACATGAAAGCAATTTGTATCAAACTAACCTGCTTCTTGCTAGTCCTTTTCATGGGTAGCGCAGCAATGGCCGAGGGCATCACTTCTCCCAACGGCCAACTTCAATTGAACTTTTCCGTAAATCCTCAAGGTGAACCGGTTTATGAGCTTTTTTATAAGGGAAAAGCCGTTATTAAACCTTCAAAATTGGGCTTGGAACTGAAGAATGATCCGGGACTGATGAACGGATTCACTTTGGCTGATACCCGGACGTCTACCTTCGATGAAACATGGGAACCTGTGTGGGGTGAAGTGAGACAAATCCGCAACCATTATAATGAAATGGCGGTAACACTGAATCAGAAAGCGCAGAACCGTAACATCATTATCCGTTTCCGCTTGTTTGATGACGGCCTCGGTTTCCGTTATGAGTTCCCTTTGCAGAAGAATCTGAATTACTTTGTGATTAAAGAAGAGCGGACACAGTTTGCCATGGCGGGCGACCATAAAGCATTCTGGATTCCGGGTGATTATGATACGCAGGAATATGACTTTACAGAGTCCAAACTTTCCGAGATTCGCGGACTGATGAAGGAAGCGATTACCGGAAATGCGTCACAAACCCAGTTTTCTCCGACAGGTGTGCAGACTTCCCTCCAAATGAAGACTGAGGACGGCCTGTATATCAACCTGCATGAAGCTGCCTTGGTGGATTATTCTTGTATGCATCTGAATCTGGATGATAAAAACTTGATTTTTGAATCTTGGCTGACTCCTGATGCAATAGGTGACAAGGGCTATATGCAAGCTCCCTGTAAATCTCCGTGGCGTACGGTGATTGTCAGTGATGATGCGCGCGATATTCTTGCTTCCAAGTTGACTTTGAACCTGAATGAGCCTTGCGCTTATGAAGATGTTTCTTGGATTAAACCGGTGAAGTATGTAGGTGTATGGTGGGAAATGATTGCCGGTAAAAGCACTTGGGCATATACAGACGACCTTCCTTCCGTTAAGTTGGGCGAAACGAACTATTCCAAAACAAAACCCAACGGACGTCATGGCGCCAACAATGAGAATGTGAAGAGATACATAGACTTTGCAGCCGCAAACGGTTTCGATCAGGTTTTGGTAGAAGGCTGGAACGAAGGCTGGGAAGACTGGTTCGGGCAATCCAAAGATTATGTTTTTGACTTTGTGACTCCATATCCCGATTTTGACGTGAAGATGCTGAATGCTTATGCCAAAAGCAAAGGCGTTAAGCTGATGATGCACCACGAAACTTCTTCTTCCGTCCGCAACTACGAACGCCATATGGACAAAGCGTACCAGTTTATGGTAGACAATGGCTATAATGCTGTGAAGAGCGGTTATGTAGGCGATATCATCCCGCGCGGCGAACATCATTACGGACAGTGGATGAACAATCACTATCTCTACGCCGTGAAGAAAGCTGCCGACTATAAGATTTGCGTCAACGGTCATGAAGCCGTACGTCCTACCGGTTTGTGCCGTACTTATCCAAACCTGATTGGCAATGAATCTGCCCGCGGCACTGAGTACGAAGCCTTTGGCGGCAGCAAACCGTTCCACACCACATTACTTCCGTTCAACCGCCTTATCGGTGGCCCGATGGATTATACTCCGGGTATTTTCGATACGAAGTTGGACTTTATGGGCGACCTGCCTCATGGACAAGTACAAACAACGCTTGCCAAGCAGCTGGCTCTTTATGTCACCCTTTACAGTCCGTTGCAAATGGCTGCCGACTTGGTTGAGAACTATGAGAAGCATATGGATGCATTCCAGTTCATCAAGGATGTAGCCGTAGATTGGGATGACAGCAAGTATATTGAAGCGGAACCGGGAGATTATATTACCGTAGCGCGTAAGGCAAAAGGCACTGACAATTGGTTTGTAGGCGGTATTACAGATGAGAATGCCCGTACAGCAAACTTTACCCTCGATTTCTTGACGCCGGGCAAGCAGTATGTGGCCATTCTGTATGCTGACGGTAAGGATGCCGATTACAAGGAAAACCCTACTTCTTACCAGATAAAGAAAGGTATTGTGACCAATAAAACCAAGATGTCCGTTAAGGAAGCGCGCAGCGGTGGTTTTGCGCTGAGCCTGATTGAGGCTACTCCGGCGGATAAGAAGGTTGTGAAGAAATGGAAATAGTTAGGGTAAAAAGAGTTTCTGATTAGGTATTGGTTGGCTCCCCGCAGGACTTTGGTTCTGCGGGGAGTCTTTTTATTATTTTTAGAGGTAGAAAATGGCGTTAACAAGGAAACTTCTTCGTACCTTTGCGCCCGTTAATAAAATAACTAATAACACAAGGAACTTATGGGAGGTTTTTTCGGAACAGTCGCCAAAGCAAGTTGCGTGGCAGATTTGTTTTACGGCACAGATTATAATTCGCACTTAGGGACAAAGCGTGGCGGTATGGCTACTTACGATCAGGAAGAAGCGGTGTTTAAGCGTTCTATCCACAATTTGGAGAGTACCTACTTCCGTACGAAATTTGAAGATGAGCTGGATAAATTCAAAGGGAACTCCGGCATCGGAATCATCAGCGATACAGATCCTCAGCCTCTTATATTGAACTCCCATCTCGGTCGTTTTGCCATTGTAACGGTTGCTAAGATTGTGAACCTGCAAGAACTGGAAGCCGAGCTCTTGGAACAAAATATGCACTTTGCCGAATTAAGCTCCGGCAAGACCAATCAAACAGAACTTATAGCCCTGCTCCTGATACAAGGAAAAACCTTTGTGGAAGGAATAGAAAATGTATACAAGCATATTAAAGGTTCGTGCTCCATGTTGCTTCTTACGGAAGACGGCATTATCGCTGCCCGTGACCGTTGGGGACGTACTCCTGTCGTTATAGGCAAGAAAGACGGGGCTTATGCTGCAACCAGTGAGTCGAGCAGCTTCCCGAATTTGGGTTACGAGGTAGACCGCTATTTAGGACCGGGCGAAATTGTCCGCCTGCGTGCCGATGGAATAGAGCAGATGCGCAAACCCAATGAGGAGATGCAGATATGTTCTTTCCTATGGGTTTATTACGGCTTCCCCACTTCGTGTTATGAGGGAAAGAATGTGGAAGATGTACGCTTCTCGTCCGGGTTGAAAATGGGACAGACCGATACCTCGGAGGTAGATTGCACTTGTGGTATTCCCGATTCCGGTGTGGGCATGGCGTTGGGATATGCCGAAGGAAAAGGGGTGCCCTATCATCGTGCCATCTCAAAATATACACCGACATGGCCGCGCAGCTTCACTCCCAGCCGACAAGAAATGCGTTCGTTGGTGGCAAAGATGAAACTTATTCCTAACCGTGCCATGCTGGAAGGCAAACGTCTTTTGTTCTGTGACGACTCCATAGTACGCGGAACCCAGTTGCGCGATAATGTAAAGGTACTCTACGAGTATGGCGCTAAGGAAGTTCACATCCGTATTGCCTGCCCGCCGCTGATATATAGTTGTCCGTTTGTGGGTTTCACGGCATCCAAAGGAGATTTGGAATTGATTACCCGTCGTGTCATCAAAGATTTGGAAGGTGATGAAAACAAAAACCTTGAGAAGTATGCCACTACCGGTTCGCCGGAGTATGAGAAAATGGTGGAGGTCATCCGCGAGCGTTTCGGACTTTCATCATTAAAGTTCAATACACTGGAAACGTTGGTTGAGGCTATCGGGCTGCCTAAATGTAAACTCTGTACCCATTGTTTTGACGGAAGCAGCCACTTTTGATTGACAAATCAGCTATTAAGGAATAAAAAAGGGGCGTGAATTGCTTGGCAGTTCACGCCCCTTTTTTTAACTTTACGGCAATTAAAAAAACGATAGGGGATAGGGCGATAAAGTGAGTTACATTATATAATGAAGTAATATCCCGTTATCACTCTGCCATCTCATCACCTTAACACATTATTAATATGACTTTAGTAGAACGTTTTTTAAAGTATGTAAGTTTCGATACTCAATCGAATGAGGAGAGCGGGGTAACTCCAAGTACTCCGGGGCAAATGGTATTTGCCAAGTTCCTGAAAGAAGAATTGGAAACTTTGGGTCTGGAAGAGATTACGCTGGATGAGAATGGTTATCTGTTTGCCACCCTTCCTGCCAATATAGATAAGGCTGTGCCTGTTGTAGGTTTCATAGCCCACATGGATACAAGTCCCGATATGAGTGGCAAGGATGTTTCTCCGCGTATTGTAGAGGATTACGATGGCAAGGACATTGTTCTTTGTGCGGACGAGAAGGTGGTTCTTTCTACTGCCCGTTTCCCCGAGTTGCTCGACCATAAGGGAGAGGACCTGATTGTAACCAACGGAAAGACTTTGTTGGGTGCCGATGATAAAGCCGGTATTGCGGAGATTGTTTCGGCAATGGCCTACCTGAAAGAACATCCTGAAATCAAGCATGGTAAGATTCGCATAGGTTTCAATCCCGATGAGGAAATCGGTTTGGGAGCACATAAGTTCAACGTTGAGCAATTCGGTTGTGAATGGGCTTATACCATGGACGGCGGTGAACTGGGCGAGCTGGAGTTTGAAAACTTCAATGCCGCCTCTGCCAAGATTGTTTTCAAGGGACGTAATGTGCATCCGGGATATGCCAAGAATAAGATGATAAACTCTATTCGTGTTGCCAACCGTTTTATCTCCATGCTTCCCAGCCACGAAACGCCGGAGCATACAGAGGGGTACGAGGGATTCTACCACCTCATCAGCATCACGGGCGAAGTGGAACAGACTACTGTAGCCTATATCATCCGCGACCACGACCGTATCCGTTTTGAGAGCCGCAAGAAAGAATTTGAACATCTTGTACGCAAAATTAATGCCGAATACGGTGAAGGCACAGCCGTGTTCGAACTGCACGACCAGTACTATAATATGCGCGAGAAGATTGAGCCGGTAATGCACATCATCGACACCGCTTTCAAAGCTATGGAAGCCGTCGGCGTAGAGCCTCGTGTAAAAGCCATTCGAGGCGGTACGGACGGTGCGCAACTCTCGTTCAAGGGTCTGCCTTGTCCCAATATCTTTGCCGGTGGCCTGAATTTCCACGGACGCTACGAGTTCGTGCCTGTTCAGAATATGGAGAAAGCCATGAAGGTTATCGTCAAGATAGCCGAACTCGTTGCTCATCAATCATAATTTATAAATCATAAATCCTACCATGAAAACCACTCCGTTTACAGAAACACACATTTCGCTGGGTGCTAAGATGCACGAATTTGCGGGATACAATATGCCTATCGAATATTCCGGTATCATCGATGAGCATCTCACCGTTTGCCAAGGTGTAGGCGTGTTCGATGTCTCCCATATGGGAGAATTTTGGGTGAAGGGTCCGCACGCTTTGGACTTTTTGCAGAAAGTTACTTCTAATAATGTGGCAGCCCTTACTCCCGGTAAAGTGCAGTACACTTGCTTTCCCAATGAGGATGGCGGTATTGTGGACGACTTGCTCGTCTATCAGTATGAGCCGGAGAAGTATCTGTTGGTTGTCAATGCTTCCAATATAGAGAAGGACTGGAACTGGTGTGTGTCTCATAATACGGAGGGCGCCGAACTGGAGAATGCTTCCGACCGCATGGCACAGCTTGCCGTACAAGGTCCGAAGGCTATCGAGGCATTGCAGAAACTGACTCCCGTCAACCTTTCCGAACTCCCGTATTATACCTTTACGCACGGTGAGTTTGCAGGCGAACTGGATGTCATTATTTCCAATACCGGCTATACCGGTGCGGGTGGTTTTGAACTCTATTTCTATCCGGAAGCGGCGATGAAGATATGGAATGCCGTGTTCGAGGCGGGCGCGGAATTCGGCATCAAGCCTATCGGACTCGGTGCCCGCGATACGCTTCGTCTTGAAATGGGCTTCTGCCTGTATGGAAATGATTTGGACGATACCACGTCGCCTATCGAGGCCGGACTGGGATGGATTACCAAGTTTGTAGAAAGCAAGAATTTCACTAATCGTCCGGTGCTGGAGAAACAGAAAGCGGAGGGTACGGTACGCAAGTTGGTAGGTTTTGAAATGGTAGACCGCGGTATTCCCCGTCATGGCTATGAGTTGCAGAGCCCGGAAGGCGCTCCCATTGGCGTGGTTACTTCGGGCACAATGTCGCCTACCCGTAAAATCGGTATCGGTATGGGGTATGTGAAGCCTGAATATAGCAAGGTCGGTACGGAGATTTGTATTGATATGCGCGGACGCAAGCTGAAAGCGGTGGTGGTACGTCCGCCGTTCCGGGGAAAAGTATAGGAAGTTGATATATCCTCCTTGTCTGACAGCATTACTAAAACCCTACCGACGTTTTAGTAAAACCCTACCGACGTTTTAGTAAAACTCTGCCGGCGATTTAGTAAAACTCCACCAACGATTTACTAAAACTCCACCAACGATTTACTAAAACTCCGCCAATGATTTACTAAATCGTCGGCGGAGTTTTACTAAACGGCATAATAAAAAAGGGAATCTGTATCAGACTCCCTTTTTTGCTGTTTCTTAAAAAACAGATTATTTCTTGCGGTTACCGTAGCGGCTCATGAACTTATCAACGCGACCGGCTGTGTCAACCAACTTAGACTTACCTGTGTAGAACGGGTGAGAAGTGCTGGAGATTTCCAATTTTACCAACGGATAAGTTTCGCCTTCAAACTCGATAGTTTCTTTGGTATTTACTGTAGAACGAGACAAGAACACGTCACCGTTTGACATATCTTTAAATACTACCGGGCGGTAATTTTCAGGATGAATACCTTTTTTCATTTCAATATTTGTTTTTTAATTTATATTCTGTTACTATTTTGGTAATAAATAGTGTAATGGTCTTTTTCAGTGCGCAAAGATAATGCTTTTCTATGAAATGAAAAAAGGTTTTTTGCAAAAAAAATCGGGTAATTGATAGGTTTATAGCTTTTTATTTTAGATTTTTGCAGGAGATTAATATCATATCACCTATGAGAAAACTGATTATATTCTTTTCTTTTTGCTTCTGCGTTGCAACACTTGCAGCCCAGAACACAGAACGCAAACTGTACAGTGTAGCGTTTTATAATCTTGAGAATCTGTTTGACACTATCCATGACGCAGGTAAGAATGACCGTGAGTTCTTGCCCGATGGCAGCTATCGGTGGACGGGCAAGAAATACGAATCCAAGTTGCATAATCTGTCGAAAGTACTGAGCTCGTTGTCGCGAAATCTGGTTCCCGAAGGTCCGGCGGTAATTGGTGTGGCAGAAGTTGAGAACCGCAGGGCGCTGACGGACCTCGTCAGCCGGCCGGCCATATCCAACTATAAGTTTGTTCATTATGAAGGTCCCGACAGACGCGGCATCGATTGTGCGTTGTTGTACGATCCGCAGCAGTTTACGGTTACCAACTCCAAGTTGGTGCTTTCTACTCCTTTCGAGGGGGATACGGTGCATCTGACGCGTGGCTTCCTGATTGTAGACGGCCGGATGGCGGGTGAGCGCGTCTGTTTCATAGTGAATCACTGGCCTTCTCGCGGAGCGAAATCACCGGTACGTGTGCATGCCGCCAAGCAGGTGAAGGCTTTGACGGACTCCTTGCTGCGTGAGGACAAGAAGCTGAAACTCTTTGTGATGGGAGATATGAACGATGACCCGATGGATGAGAGTATGCGGACTTTGGGGGCTCGTAAGTACATATCGGGCATGAAGTCCAACCAGTTCTATAACCCGTGGTGGGAAACACTGGAAGATAAGGGAGTGGGCACGTTGCTTTATCGCGGCAAATGGAACTTATTCGACCAGATTGTGCTGTCAAAGCCATTGGTGAAGGCAAAAAAAGGATTACGCTACGATCATAACGAAGTCTTTATCCGTGACTACTTAATCCAGCAAGACGGCAAATACAAAGGTTCACCCCTGCGTACTCATGGCGGGCGCACATGGCTGAACGGTTATAGCGACCATCTGCCTACGATTATCTATCTGAAGAAATAATATATAATAATGTGTAAATAACGGGTCGGAAAGCAAACTTGCTTTCCGACCCGTTTGTTTATGAAGGTAAGAACGCAAAAGGCAGGAATAAACAGACAGATGCAAAAACTTTGTAATATGGAGATTACAATCTTCTGTTAATTCAAGCCAATAGCTTTAAAATAGAATAGATTTGACAGATAAATAGAGATATTTTATTCTTCTCTCGTTCTTCTATTTAAAGGATAATGCTTACTTTTGCGTAGAATTTTGATTCACTAACAATAAACTTTAAACAAAATGGTTAATTACAAAGATTTAGGCCTTGTAAACACAAAAGAAATGTTTGCTCGCGCTATCAAGGGTGGATATGCAATCCCTGCATTCAACTTCAATAACATGGAACAGATGCAGGCTATCATCAAGGCTGCAGTTGAGACTAAGTCTCCGGTTATCCTTCAGGTTTCTAAGGGTGCCCGCCAGTATGCTAACGCTACTTTGTTGCGTTACATGGCTCAGGGTGCTGTAGAATATGCCAAGGAATTGGGCTGTAAACATCCTGAAATTGTTCTTCACCTTGACCATGGAGATACTTTCGAGACTTGCAAGAGCTGTATCGATTCCGGTTTCTCCTCAGTAATGATTGACGGTTCACATCTTCCATACGAAGAAAATGTTGCTCTGACAAAAAAAGTTGTTGAGTACGCTCACCAATTCGATGTTACAGTAGAAGGCGAACTTGGCGTATTGGCAGGCGTGGAAGACGAAGTTTCTGCCGAACACCACACATATACTAACCCTGAAGAAGTTATTGATTTCGCTACTCGTACAGGTTGCGATTCTTTGGCTATCTCTATCGGTACTTCTCACGGTGCATACAAGTTCAAACCCGAACAATGCCACGTAGATCCCGCTACAGGTCGTCTGGTTCCTCCTCCTTTGGAATTTGCCGTATTGGACGCTGTAATGGAGAAACTTCCGGGATTCCCTATCGTACTCCACGGCTCTTCTTCAGTTCCTCAGGAAGAAGTTGATACTATCAACCAATTCGGTGGTAAGCTGGAAGCCGCTATCGGTATTCCTGAAGACCAATTGCGTAAAGCTGCCAAGTCTGCTGTTTGCAAAATCAACATCGACTCAGACTCTCGTCTGGCTATGACTGCAGCTGTTCGTAAGGTGTTCGCTGAAAAACCGGCTGAATTTGACCCGCGTAAATACCTGGGCCCGGCTCGCGACAACATGGAGAAACTTTACAAGCACAAAATCATCAGCGTGCTTGGTTCAGAAAACAAATTGGCTCAATTAGACTAATAGAGTTATCTGATTATAAAAAGGGGAGTGCATTTTTGAAGTGCACTCCCTGTTTTTTTTAGGCACAAACTTTACGAAAGTTCATGTTTTTTTTGATTCATCCGTGCTTACAACTCGATAACCAGCGATTCACGTGGTCCCATCTTCAGCTCTTCTCCAAAGGCGATTGTTCTGCCGCTTAGAATATCTTTTCCTTGTTTGGCATCTTTCAGTATCTCTTTATAGAACTTCAAAGGCACGCTCGTTGCGGCATTTGTACCGTTCAGCATCACGAAAACAGTTTTGCCTTCGTATTGGCGGGCATAGGCATATACGCCGTTCTGTACCATAAACTGGGTCATGCTGCCTTTGGCGATAACGTCGTTTCCTTTGCGCCAGTTCAGTATTGTTTTGTAGAAGTTGTAGCAATCGTTTTGAACTTTACTACGGCCTGCGGCTGTAAGTGCGGTTTCCTTATCATCGGCCCAGCCTCCGGGGAAGTCTTTGCGAACATAACCGTCACTCTTGCTCTTTACACCGTTCATCATAATCTCCGTTCCATAGTATAATTGTGGAATGCGGCGGGTGGTAAGCAGCAGGGTAGAGGCTTGCTTCAGCATCGGTAAGTCATTGCTTTCACCCAAGAAGCGGTCGGTGTCGTGATTCTCGATGAAAGCAAGTACCGATTCCGGATTCGGGTATAGGAAGTCGTATACGAAACTGTTATACACACGATCCAGCCCTTTGAACCAAGTTTCCGTCTCTTCCGTTTTGGCGATATTGATTTTATCGAAGAAGCTGAAATCCATTACAGTTTTCAGGTTACTGTTTCTGGGAGCGGATAACTTGGAGTCTTTCTGCCACCAAGCGGTATATGCAGGTTCGGTAACCCATGTTTCGCCTACAGTGTTATAGTTGGGGTATTCTTCATTCAGCTCTTTCATCCAATTGCTCATGGCATCATAGTCGGCATACGGATAAGTGTCCATGCGGATACCGTCTATATTGGCATACTCAATCCACCAGAAACTGTTCTGGACGAGATAACGGTACACATGCGGATTCTTCTGGTTGAGGTCGGGCATGGCGGTCACGAACCAACCGTCGTTCATTTGGCTGAAATCATATTTCGATGCGTACGGGTCTACGTGGGGAGTGAGTTTGAAGGAGGTCTGTACAAAGTTGTTTTCATGGTCGGGATTGTTGAACCAGTCTTTGCCGGGCATATCCTTTATCCATATATGTTCTACGCCGCAGTGGTTAAAAATCATGTCCATTACGATTTTTATGCCGCGCGCGTGAGACTTTTCAATGAGCTGCTTATACTCTTCGTTAGTGCCGAAGCGAGGATCTACCTTATAATAGTCGGTAGTGGCATAGCCGTGATAAGAACCGCCTGCCATGTTGTTCTCCAATACCGGAGTGAACCAGAGGGCGGTTACGCCCAAGTCGGAAAAGTAATCCAAGTTTTGTTCGATTCCGGCAAGGTCGCCGCCATGACGGGCGTTCGGGTCATTGCGGTCTACCTTGTATTCTGACATACCTGCAATCCGGTCATTCTCCGGATTGCCGTTGGCAAAGCGGTCGGGCATCAGCAGGTAAAGGGCATCGGACGCATCGAAGCCTTTGTGTTCATAGCCTTTCTTGGCACGTGCCTTTAATTCATATTCCTTGATAAGTTTTTTCTTGCCTTGTGTAAAGGTCAGAGCCATTTTGCCGGGCTTCACGTCTTTATCCAGTTTGAGATAGACTAACAAGTAATTATTACTTTCCAGCTTTACTGTGCTACTCAGTGAGACACCGGGATAATTGACGGATACCGCTGCATTGCCAATGCCTTCGCCATATACCATTAGCTGAAGCTCGGGATTTTGCATTCCGGCATACCAAAACGGAGGATCGATTTTGTTTACGTTCATGGCTGCATACGTGCTAAGGGATAGTAGGAGTGTTCCCAAAATGAAGAATACTTTTTTCATGATATTAGTTTTTCGTTATTTTCTGCGCTAAATTAAAAAAAATAGCGGAGAAGGCTGCCGCCTCTCCGCTATTATCCTTTATGCAGGTTATGCAAACGTTTTCACTGCTTACATAAGGAATCCCAGCAATATACCGGCAGCTACTGCCGAACCGATAACGCCCGCTACATTCGGACCCATGGCATGCATCAGCAAATAGTTTGTCGGATCGTATTCCAAACCTACTATCTGTGAGATACGTGCAGAGTCGGGTACTGCAGATACACCTGCATTACCAATCAGCGGATTAATCTTATTGCCCTTCTTCAGGAAGATGTTAAATATCTTCACGAAGATTACACCGGAAGCTGTTGCAACGATAAATGAGAATGCACCCAGACCGAAAATCCATAATGAGTCTGTAGTCAAGAATTCGGATGCTTGTGTGGAAGCACCTACAGTCAGACCGAGCAGGATAGTGATAGTATCAATCAGCGGACCGCTGGCTGTGTTGGCCAAACGACGGGTTACTCCACTTTCTTTTAGCAAGTTACCGAAAAACAGCATACCCAGCAAAGGCAGACCGGACGGAACAAGGAAGCAAGTAAGCAACAGACCGATAATAGGGAACATTACTTTTTCCGTGTGTGAAACAACGCGCGGCGGTTTCATACGGATAAGACGTTCGTGCTTGTTGGTCAACAAACGCATGATAGGCGGCTGGATTACCGGTACCAAGGCCATGTAAGAATAAGCCGATACCGCAATGGCACCCATCAGGTTAGGAGCCAGTTTGGACGAAAGGAAGATAGCTGTCGGGCCGTCAGCACCACCGATGATACCGATAGCACCGGCTTGCATCGGATCGAATCCGATAGCCAAAGCTGTCATGTATGCGCCGAAGATACCGAACTGTGCGGCCGCACCTACCAACATCAGTTTGGGGTTCGAGATTAGAGCGGAAAAGTCCGTCATAGCGCCGATGCCCAAGAAGATGAGTGGCGGATACCAACCGGAAGTCACTCCTTGATACAGAATGTTAAGTACAGATCCTTCTTCATAGATACCGACTTTCAATCCGGCTTCCATGTTGAAAGGAATATTACCGATCAGCATACCGAAACCGATAGGAATCAGCAGCATCGGCTCAAATTCCTTGGCTACAGCCAAGTATATGAAGAACAGACCTACCAGAATCATGACCACGTGGCCTGCCGTTGCATTGGCAAAACCCGTATAAGTCCAGAAATCGGCAAGGTTGTTTCCTAAAAATGTGATAAATTCTCCCATATTATTCAATAATTACAAGGTCAGTACCTTCGAGTACGGATTCTCCTTTACTAACATTAATAGCGGTAATCTTACCGTCTTTGTCGGCATTGATGTTGTTCTCCATCTTCATGGCTTCCAAGATGATGATAACCTGGCCTTTCTTCACTGTATCACCAACGTTGACTTTGATGTCAAGGATAACACCGGGTAGCGGAGATTTTACACCTGACTTGCCTGTTGAGGTGGCAGCCGGTTTTACTACCGGAGTAGCCGGAGCAGCCGGAGCTGTGCTTACAGGACGCACTACCGGTTTTACCGCTACTTTCGGAGCTTTCTCCATTTCAACATTATAGGGAGTGCCGTTCACTTCTACATGAGCGATATTATCTTCGATATCTCCAATGGTAACTTTATATACATTACCGTTGATTTTGTATTTATATTCTTTCATCGTTTTATCTTTATTAAAAGGTAACTTTACTTTCTGTTCGGAGTTTCACGCAGTGTATAAATCTTGGAACTCCATGGTGAGTAGCTGCGTTTTACACGAGTAATAGTAAGTACGGTGTCTTCCACATCGTGTACGTCACTTTGCATTTCGTGCATGGCCAGAGAAATAGCGGCGAATATCTCACCGGGAGCTTCTCCGAGTTGCTTCTCTTTAGCTTCCTTTTTGTCGGTAATGCCCTTAACCCGCATAGCATTGCGCTTGCTGAGGTTGACGGAAATCTTGCCTACAATCTTGAAAGAAATATAGAGAAGTATCAATCCGCAGAATACTACGCTCATGGCGGAAATGGCCATACCGATACCTACGCTGTCGTGTTCCTCGAACTTTTCCATTTTAGCGTTGCTGTCAATGGTCTTGTTGTTGGTGCTTGGAGTTACGTATTGGTCATCGCTTCCACCCTTTACTTCCCATTCCGGAGTGGCATCACTGACGCGTGCGTAGGACTGGTTGGCTTTTAATATGCCGGCAGGTACTACAATCTGGTCGAGTAATTTCTTTCCGGAGTCATACAAACCTATCCAGTTGGCATTCACGCTGTCCAGCTTGAAGTTGGTATGGAACGTTCCGCGATTAGGTTCTCCGTCTGCCCAGAACAATGCGTGCTGACGAGGTTTCACCAAAGTCAGTACATCACCTTTCGGGATAAAATATGTGGCGGTATCGCCCGGCTGGCTGCTGAATTTCAGATAGCAACCGGCAAGGTCGGCACTGCCGTATGATTTGTTGAATATTTCAATCCATGCGCTGTGTACGCCGTAGTCATCCTGAAAATTGCTTTCGTTGTTGATAAGCACTTCATTCAGCAGCAGTTTAGAGTTTGACTTCTTCTCTCCGCAAGAAGAACAGAACCCCAGCACCAGCATCAATGAAAGGAATATTCCGATTTTTGTTTTATTCATAAATTTGAGTTTTAATGTTTTAATTCTCAACTTTCAATTCTCAATTTTTAAAGAGGAATATTACCATGCTTCTTGGCCGGGTTGGTCAATTTCTTGGTTTGCAGCTGTTGCAGGGCACGGATAATGCGGAAACGTGTATTACGCGGTTCGATAACATCATCGATATAACCATACTTGGCTGCATTGTAAGGATTGGCAAATAACTTGGTGTATTCTGCTTCTTTTTCTGCCAGGAACTGAGCCGGGTTTTCCTGTTCTTTAGCTTCGCGTGCATACAGAACTTCTACAGCGCCTGCACCACCCATTACGGCGATTTCTGCAGTAGGCCATGCATAGTTCATATCGCCGCGGAGCTGCTTACAGCTCATCACGATGTGTGAACCGCCGTAAGACTTACGCAACGTGATAGTAACCTTAGGAACGGTAGCCTCACCGTAAGCATACAGCAGCTTAGCGCCATGCAGGATGACACCGTTGTATTCCTGACCTGTTCCGGGAAGGAAGCCCGGTACGTCTACCAAAGATACGATAGGAATATTGAAAGCGTCGCAGAAACGAACGAAACGTGCACCCTTGCGAGAAGCGTTGCTGTCGAGTACACCCGCCAAGTATTTAGGCTGGTTGGCTACGATACCCACCGATTGTCCGTTGAAGCGGGCAAAACCGATAATGATATTTTTGGAATAATCTTTCTGGATTTCGAGGAACTCACCGTTATCGACAATAGCGCCGATTACTTCATACATATCGTAAGGCTTGTTCGGATTGTCGGGGATAATGTCGTTCAAAGAATCTTCCAGGCGGTCGATTGGGTCTGTACAATCTACATACGGAGCTTCCTCCAGATTATTCTGCGGAATGTAGCTCAAAAGTTTGCGGATTAAGGCCAAACCTTCTTCTTCGGTTTGTGCTGTGAAATGAGTTACACCTGATTTGGTGGAGTGTACACTGGCGCCACCCAGGTTTTCTTGGCTGACATCTTCACCTGTTACAGTTTTCACAACTTTCGGACCGGTAAGGAACATATAGGAAGTTCCTTCCATCATCAGCGTAAAGTCTGTCAGGGCAGGAGAATATACGGCGCCACCGGCACAAGGACCGAAGATACCGGAAATTTGCGGGATAACGCCGGAAGCAAGAATATTACGTTGGAAAATCTCGGCATAACCGGCCAGGGCGTTGATACCCTCTTGGATACGTGCACCGCCGGAGTCATTGATACCGATACAGGGAGCACCCATTTTCATAGCCTGATCCATGATTTTGCAAATCTTCAGAGACATGGTTTCTGACAAAGAACCTGCAGAAACAGTGAAATCTTGTGCAAAGATATAAACCAGACGACCTCCGATAGTACCGCATCCTGTAACTACACCGTCACCGGGGTAATGTTTTTTTTCCATACCGAAGTTTGTACATCTGTGCTCAACGAACATATCCATTTCTTCGAAACTTCCTTCGTCGAGTAACATAGCTATACGCTCGCGAGCTGTATATTTACCTTTCTCATGTTGCTTTGCAATCGCCTTTTCACCACCGCCAAGGCGTGCAGCTGCACGGCGGTCAATAAGCTCTTTAATTTTCTCAAGTTGATTACTCATATTCTTTATTTATGATTTATGATTTCAGAATTATGTTTGCCTATTTATGATTTATTAAATCACAAAGCTTATTCTCCTTTTTCGCAGAGTTCTGTCAGCACACCGAGTGTGGATTTCGGGTGCAGGAATGCAATATTCAAACCTTCAGCACCTTTGCGGGGAGCTTTATCAATAAGGCGGATACCTTTTTCTTCAACTTCAGCGAGTGCGTTGGCTACTCCGTCTTCCACAGCAAATGCTAAATGGTGCATACCGCCGTTACCGTTATTCTTTTCGATGAATTTGGCGATGGTACTTTCGGGGGAAGTCGGTTCCAGCAATTCAATTTTCACGTCACCGACTTTCAAGAAAGCGGTTCTTACCTTTTGATCCTCTACGGTCTCAATGTTGTAGCATTTTAAACCTAATACATTTTCGTAGTACGGAAGGGCTTCTTCTATGCTTTTTACGGCAATACCCAAATGTTCAATGTGTGAAATCTTCATAACAGTTTTTATTAATGTTGGTATTCAATTCCTAATTTTTAAAATAAGCAGTACAAAGAAAGATATTTCTACTTGAATAAAGAAATTTTTCGCCAATTAATTATAATGGTATTTCTTCTTAAAATGATTTTATGATTGCTGTTGACCGCTGTAATTTTTGTTATATCTTTGTCAGTAGAAATACAATCGGACAAATATTATGTCACATTTAGCTCCTTTGATTGCCGATTTGGCATTGATACTGATTTGCGCCGGAGTAATGACGCTATTATTTAAAAAACTGAAGCAACCGTTGGTCTTGGGATATGTTGTGGCAGGGTTTCTGGCAAGTCCTCATATGGCTTATACACCTTCGGTAATGGATACGGCAAATATACAGACTTGGGCGGATATTGGCGTTATTTTCTTGTTGTTTGCCTTGGGGCTGGAGTTTAGTTTTAAGAAAATTGTAAAGGTGGGAGGCGCCGCTATTATTGCAGCTTGCACTATTATATTTTGTATGATATTATTAGGTGTAGCGGTCGGTACGGCTTTCGGATGGAAGCGGATGGACTGCATCTTTCTGGGCGGTATGATTGCCATGTCCTCCACTACTATTATATATAAGGCTTTTGATGATTTGGGGATGCGCAAGAAACAATTTACAGGCTTGGTGCTTAGCGTGTTGATTCTGGAAGATATTCTTGCTATTGTCCTGATGGTTATGCTGTCCACTATGGCGGTCAGTCATAATTTTGAAGGAACGGAAATGCTGGGCAGTATAGCGAAGTTGCTTTTCTTTCTCATATTATGGTTTGTTGTCGGTATTTATCTGATTCCTGTTTTGCTGAAGAAATGCCGCAAATTGATGAGTGAGGAGACTTTGCTGATTGTATCGCTCGGACTTTGTTTCGGCATGGTTGTCCTTGCCGCCCATACCGGCTTCTCGGCTGCATTCGGTGCGTTTATCATGGGATCTATCCTTGCTGAGACGGTAGAAGCGGAGAGTATTGAACGTCTGGTTAAGCCGGTGAAAGATTTGTTTGGCGCCATATTTTTTGTTTCCGTAGGTATGATGGTAGACCCTTTGATGATAGTGGAATATGCCGGACCTATTATTGTAATCACTCTGGCGGTTATCATCGGACAGTCTTTGTTCGGTACGTTGGGAGTATTGCTTGCGGGGCAACCGTTGAAAACGGCCATGCAATGTGGTTTCAGTTTGACACAGATTGGTGAGTTTGCCTTTATCATCGCTTCTTTGGGAGTGTCCCTGCACGTGACAAGTCATTTTCTGTATCCTATAGTGGTGGCAGTATCTGTTATTACCACTTTCCTTACTCCTTATATGATTCGTTTTGCCGAACCGGCCTCCAACTTCGTCGATACGCACCTGCCGGAGAGGTGGCAGAAGTTTTTGCTGCATTACGCTTCCGGTTCTCAAACAGTGAATCATGAAAGTTTATGGAAGAAATTGATATTTGCCCTGCTGCGTATTACAGTGGTTTATTCCATTGTGAGTGCTGCGGTGGTAGCTATTGCATTCCGTTTTCTTGTACCGTTTTTTAAAGAAAGCCTACCGGGTATTTGGGGGGCTTTGATGTCTGCGTTGGTCATTATCCTGTTCATATCTCCTTTTTTGCGGGCTATTATGATTAAGAAGAACCATTCGGTAGAGTTCGTTACGTTGTGGCGTGATAGCCGTGGCAATCGTGCTCCGTTGGTGGCCACTATCGTACTGCGGATTTTGTTGGCGGTTTCTTTCGTGATGTTTGTCATTGCCGGGCTGTTTAAGTTGTCGGTCGGGCTGGTTTTCGGCGTTGCGGTTTTACTGGTTATAGTGATGATACTCTCCCGGCAGCTGAAACGTCAGTCTATAATGATTGAGCGTACTTTCTTTCAGAATCTACGTTCGCGGGAGATGAGGGCGGAATATTTGGGTGAGAAGAAGCCTGAGTATGCCGGTCGTTTGCTTTCCCGCGATTTGCATCTGACGGATTATGAGATTCCCGGTGAATCGGCGTGGGCGGGAAAGACATTGGCGGAGTTAAACTTTGGCAAGCGCTATGGGGTACATGTCGTTTCCATTCTTCGTGGACGCAAGCGGATAAATATTCCCGGCGCTTCGGTACGTCTTTTCCCTCAGGATAAGATACAGGTCATTGCCACCGATGAAGAACTGAATGCGTTTGGCGAAGAAATGGACAAGTTTTCTGCAATAGCCACGGATGCGGTGGAAAAGAGTGAAATGATACTGCGCCAACTGCGTATAGATGCCACTTCTCCTTTTCTGGGCAAGACTTTGAAGGAAGCGGGTATCCGGGAGAAATATCATTGTCTGATTGCCGGAGTAGAACGGGGGGAGGAAGCGTTGCATGCTCCCGATGTACATGAACCATTTGCCGAGGGGGATGTGGTGTGGATTGTCGGTGAAAACGTGGATGTGTATAAATTGGTTGGCGAAAATGATGAAAATGTCGACCTATAATGTTGAGAGAACAATTATCTTTGCTTTGTAAATATAAACTAAAAAAAGAATATCATGAAAAGTGATCCGAAAGAATGTCTGTATTGCCAGAATAATGAGACGTTGCATAATCTGATGATTGAGATTGCACAGCTTAGTGTGTCCCGTGTTTTCCTTTTTAAGGAGCAGACTTATCGTGGACGTTGCCTTGTGGCTTACAAAGACCATGTGAATGACTTGAACGAGTTGACTGACGAAGAACGTAATGCTTTTATGGCAGACGTGGCCCGTGTGACTCGCGCCATGCAGAAAGCCTTTAACCCTGAAAAGATTAATTATGGTGCATACTCAGATAAGTTGTCTCATCTTCACTTCCATTTAGCACCGAAATATGTAGATGGTCCGGATTATGGCGGTACTTTCCAAATGAATCCGGGAAAAGTGTACCTGACAGATGCTGAATACCAGGAGCTGATTGAGGCAGTGAAAAAGAACCTTTAAAAGCAATGAAGAATGAGGAATGAAGAATGAAGAATTAGCTGCGCTATTATGCCGCAAGGTAATTCTTCATTCTTCATTCCTCATTCTTCATTTTTTATAAATTATATTTTATTTAGTATCTTATCCATCACCCAGTTTGTCAGTGTTGCGCTTTCGCCGTCACAGCTACAGGTAGATTTGCCAAGCAGATGGTCTACAACAGCTTGGATGAGCGGTTGCTGAACATAGATTGGATTTTCAACCGGAATTTCTTCCCTTCCTCTTTCGGTATGTAGGGCTATGGGGTCATAGGTAAATACGGAGAAACATATCATACCTCTATCTCCGATGATTTCTATACGGTCTTCCCGTGCGGATTCATGGGCAACGAAACACCACGAACCACTGCCTACCAGTCCGCTATCAAACTGGAAACAGGCGCTGAGGGTATCTTCTGCCGGGTATAGGCCGCCACGGTTGCTCTTATATCCGTTAGCTTCAAGAATATAGCCGAACATATCTTGCAATATGTCTATCTGATGCGGGGCTAAGTCGTAAAAATAACCGCCACCTGCAATGTCGGGTTGTACACGCCAAGGCAAGTTTTCCTTATTATAATCCAAGTCGCGGGGAGGTTGGGCAAAACGGATTTGTATATTGATTATGTTTCCGATAGCTCCTTCTTCCACTAATGATTTTACTTTCAGAAAGTAAGGAAGATAGCGGCGGTAATAGGCAACGAAACAGGGAATGCCGGTCTCCTGAGAGATACGGTTGATGCGGCAACACTCTTCATAGGTCACTGCCATTGGTTTCTCTATATAGACAGGCTTGCCGGCCTTCATGGACATTATGGCATACGTGGCGTGGGAGGAGGGTGGAGTAGCGATATACACGGCATTCACCTCTTCATCGTTAATCAATTCTTGCGCATCGTTGTACCATTTGGCAATGCCTCTTTCTTTAGCATAAGCTTTGGCTTTGGCAATATCCCGGCTCATTACAGCCACTACTTCGGAGTGGTCAATCTTCTGGAAAGCAGGTCCGCTTTTGTATTTGGTTACTTCTCCGCAGCCAATGAAGCCCCATTTTATTATTTTCTCGCTCATACTTATATATAATTATTCTTCAAAGTCGAAATCAAAATCAAAGTCATCCATGAATTCCGGAGCAGTGAAGTCTTCCAGTTCACGGCGGTCTTTTTTGGTGGGACGTCCGGTCCCTTTGGCGCGGTCGATAAAACCGCTAACCTTACTCATTTCCAATAACTCATATTGGTCGGGAGTGGTTACGTTCTCCATCATTTCGGGAACGAGCTTGGCCCCTACGCGCTTTTCTATTGTTTGTAGTACTTTGAAAGAATAGGTGACGGGCGGTTTACGTACTTGTATGACATCTCCTGGCTTTACCGTTCGGGCAGCCTTTGCCAGTGCACCGTTAATACTGATGCGTCCTTTTTTGCAGGCTTCGGCTGCAATGGTACGTGTTTTGAATATACGTACAGCCCACATCCATTTGTCTATTCTTGCTTCGCTCATTTCTTATTAAACTGATTCATTGTAATGTTGATACCGGCAAGGCAAAAACTTTTGATGATTTCGCCGGCTGTTTCCAGACGCTCGTCCATTGTTTTCCAATCCTCGTCTGTAAAATGTCCCAATACAAAATCTATCTGTCCGCCGCGGGGGAAATCATTGCCGATGCCAAAACGCAGACGGGCATAATTTTGAGTACCCAATGTTGCTGCGATATGTTTCAGACCGTTGTGTCCCGCATCACTTCCTTTTCCTTTCAGCCGCAGAGTGCCAAAAGGCAATGCCAAGTCATCTACCACTATTAATACATTCTCCAATGGAATGTTCTCTTTCTGCATCCAGTAGCGTACGGCGTTTCCGCTCAGGTTCATAAAGGTAGACGGCTTCAGTAACATTATCTGCCTGCCTTTGATTGACAACGTGGCGGTGAAACCGTAACGTCCGTCGTTAAAGGTCGCTCCGGTAGCTTTTGCTAAGGCGTCTACTACCATGAAACCTATGTTGTGGCGCGTTTCGTGATACTCGGGACCGATATTGCCTAAACCGACAATTAGATATTTCATTGTTTATATTCTTACTATGATGATAATTCGGATAAAAGAGGAACGCGGATTATCGCAGCTGTCCGCGGATATGAAATCTGCGTTGTCTGCGTTAATCCGCGTTCCGGAATATCTTGTTTTCTTACTAAGAAAGCACTGATTAGTTGTTTGCAGCAGCTGCCGCAGCACCTCTTGCAGCACGAGTCAGCTTAACAGCACATACAACGGCTTCTTTTGCATTCAACAGTTCCAAACCTTCGTAGCTCAATTCACCTACTTTTACTGTCTTGCCCAATCCCAAGTGAGATACGTTGACAATCAGCTTTTCAGGAATAACGTTGTACAAAGCTCTAACTTTCAGTTTACGCATTTGCAGAGTCAACTTACCACCGGCTTTCACACCTTCTGCCAAACCTTCCATTTGTACGGGAACTTCCATAACGATAGGCTTAGCTTCGTCAATTTGATAGAAGTCAACGTGCAGGATAGTGTCCTTTACCGGGTGGAATTGAATATCTTTCAAGATAGCGTTTACTTTCTTGCCATCGATAATCAGGTCAACCACGTAGATGTGCGGAGTATAAACCAAGTTGCGCAGACCTTCTGCCGGTACAGTGAAATGAACGTTTTCACCTGCTCCGTAGAGTACGCAAGGTACACCGTTGTCTTTACGAATAGCTTTCAAAGCTCTTGCTTGTTCCGAAGAACGTTCTGCAATAGTTCTTGCAGTTCCTTTTACTTCAATTGATTTCATTTTTTTTAATTTTGTGTTACTCTAAATTAAGTAGATTATTGCTTAATTCACCATCACACGATGTGGTTCACCACACGATGTTGCAAAAAGCGGTGCAAAAGTACAGCTTCTTTTTGAATTATCAAAAGGTTGTCCTTTAAAAATCAATATCTATTTTTATTTCCCCATCCAGTGGAGACTCTTTCTCTTCTTGTTCTGCCGTTGGCTGTTCGTTACAGGGTAATTCTTCGTTGTCGTTGTGACGCACATAAGCCCCTTGTTGCTCTTGAATAAAGCCAATCGCTTGTTGCAGGCCATTCATAAACTTTTCAAAGTCTTCTTTATACAAGAAGATTTTGTGTTTCTCAAAACTCACTTGCGAGTCATCCCCTTCGCCCATTACTACTTTCTTACTTTCAGTAATGGCCAAAAACATTTCGTCCTTTCTGTTTTTCTTAACGTCTAAATAGTAGATGCGCTTGCCTGCTTTAATGGATTGGGAGAATACAATTTCTTTGTCGTTCACGTCCAGTCCACTTTTCTTTTTAAAGTCTTCCATATTTTAGCTATCTTGTTGTAATCGGGCTCAAAATTGACGATTTTTTTTAAACTGTCAAAAGAAAAAGCCCGGATAATGATTATCTGCATTAAAAAATGTGATTTATTTATGTAAACTCATTAAAAATATCTACTTTTGCCCCTCATTAAAACACCAGTATTTACTTTAGTTATGATAAACAGAGTTCTTATTCGTCTTAAGATTATACAAATAGTATACGCTTATTATCAGAATGGTAGTAAAAATTTAGATGCTGCAGAGAAGGAATTGTTCTTCAGCCTTTCCAAAGCATATGATCTCTACAACTACCTGCTCATGCTGATGATAGCATTGACGAACTACGCACAAAAGCGCCTTGATGCGGCAAAAGCAAAATTGGCTCCCACGGCCGAAGAGTTGTATCCGAACATGAAATTCGTAGAAAACAAATTCATTTCCCAGTTAGAAGTAAACAAGCAGTTGATGGATTTTATCTCCAATCAGAAGCGCACTTGGGCGAATGACGAGGATTTTGTCAAAGGATTGTTTGAAAAGATTATCGCTTCCGATATATATAAAGAATATATGGCTTCTTCTGAAAAGACTTATGAGGAAGACCGCGAATTATGGCGAAAGCTTTATAAAACATTTATTTTCAACAATGAGGATCTTGATGTATTGCTTGAGGATCAAAGTCTCTATTGGAATGATGATAAAGAAATAGTTGACACATTCGTTCTGAAAACAATTAAACGTTTTGAAGAGAAGAATGGTGCCAATCAGTCTTTGCTACCCGAATTTAAGGATGACGAGGATCAGGAGTTTGCTCGCCGTTTGTTCCGTCGCACGATATTGAATTGCGATTACTATCGTCATCTTATCAGCGAAAATACGCGTAATTGGGATTTGGATCGTGTCGCATTCATGGATGTGGTTATTATGCAGTGTGCGTTGGCGGAAATATTGAGCTTTCCGAATATTCCCGTTAGTGTTTCGTTAAATGAGTATGTAGACATAGCCAAAGTATACAGCACTGCTAAAAGCGGTAGCTTTGTAAATGGCACATTAGATGGAATAGTTAAGGAATTAAAAAAAGAAGGGAAGTTGTCGAAAAACTGATACCTTTGTTGAATAATAAAAATTAAAACGGAATATTTATGAATTTAATGACTGTATTCTTCCTGCAAGCTCCTGCCGCAGGCCCGGACGGAAGCATGATGTGGATTATGCTGATAGCTATGTTTGCCATCATGTACTTTTTTATGATTCGTCCTCAAAACAAGAAACAAAAAGAAATTGCGAACTTTCGTAAGTCTCTTCAAGTGAACCAAAAGGTTATCACTGCCGGTGGTATTCACGGTATCATCAAGGAAATTAACGATAATGATGTAGTACTTGAAATTGCTTCTAACGTTAAAATCCATATTGATAAGAATTCTATTTTTGCCGCAGCTGCTGATGCAAACAGTAGCCAGGCTTCTAAATAAGTAGATGTGAGCCTATGTTGAATCGTAGGAACATAAGACGTATTTATTTAAATATAACCGGAAAAGCAAAGGACTTTCTGCTTAGCGATAAGAGCAGGGAGTTCTTTGTTTTTTTGTTTTTCTTCTTTATAGCCGGCGGTTTCTGGCTGTTACAGACGTTGAACAACGATTATGAAGCGGAGTTCTCTGTTCCGGTGCGTCTGCGCGGTGTGCCCAATAATACAATGATTACTTCAGAGCCTGCTTCCGAACTTCGCATCAAGGTGAAGGATAAAGGAACTGTCTTGCTCAATTATATGTTGGGAAAAAGTTTCTATCCGATTACACTTGACTTTTCTGATTATCGAGATGTCAACAATCATGTACGTGTGTATGCTTCTCAATTCGAGAAGAAGGTTCTTAGTCAGTTGAACGTTTCTACGCGCCTGCTATCCATAAAGCCGGATACACTGGAATATATTTATGCGACGGGATTGTCTAAGTTGGTCCCTGTAAAACTATCGGGCACGGTCAGTGCCGGACGGCAATATTATTTGTCGGATACGGTTTTTAGTCCGGATTCAGTTTTGGCCTATGCACCGGAAGGGGTACTGGATACAATAACCGCTGCCTATACGCAACATATTAAGCTGGAGAATATTTCTGATACATTGAGGCGGCAGGTGGCTTTGGTCACTCAGAAAGGGGTGAAGTTCGTACCGGCTTCTATTGAAATGATGCTTCCTGTGGATATTTATACGGAAAAGACAGTAGAAGTACCATTACATGGAGTAAACTTCCCGGCTAATAAAGTACTGCGTGCTTTCCCGTCTAAAGTTCAAGTGACTTTTCAAGTAGGACTTAGCCGTTTCCGTCAAATAACCGCGGATGATTTTCATATCAATGTTTCCTATGAGGAACTGCTGCGGTTGGGTTCGGACAAGTACACTGTAAAGCTAAGGAATATTCCGGAAGGAGTGACTCAAGTGCGTTTTAATCCCGAACAGGTTGATTTCCTTATAGAACAAATTCCTTCTTCATTATGACCGTCAGGATAGGCATAACCGGAGGTATTGGCAGTGGAAAAAGTGTTGTGTCCCGACTGTTGGAAGCGATGGGAATTCCTGTCTATATTTCTGATGTGGAAACCAAGCGGCTTATGCTGGCAGACTCTGACATTCGCAGGGAGTTGGTTGCTTTGTTGGGTGATGAAGTCTATGCCGGTGGAGTGCTGAATAAGCCTTTGCTTGCTTCTTATCTTTTTGGCAACCCCGAACATGCTCTGCAGGTGAACGGTATTATTCATCCGCGAGTAAAAGAAGATTTCAGACAATGGCTTCGGCATCATGCGGTTTGTCCGATAGCAGGCATCGAATCGGCTATTCTGATAGAGGCAGGTTTTGCGGGCGAAGTGGATGTAATTGTTATGGTCTATGCTCCCGAAGAAGTGCGGGTACAACGCGCTATGAAGCGGGATGTTTCCTCGCGCGAATTGATAGAAAAACGCATCCGCAGCCAAATGAGTGATGAGGAAAAGCGCGGTCGGGCGGATTTTGTAATAGTGAATGATGGTGAAACACCGTTAATTCCACAGGTTTTAGCTTTAATCACTTTCCTGTCTCAAAATAATACCTATCTTTGCCCACCGAAAAAATAACTACTAATTACAAAACAGAATATACTATGTTGAAGACTATTTTGTCTATTTCCGGCAAGCCGGGATTGTATAAACTCATTTCTCAGGGAAAGAATATGCTGATTGTAGAGTCACTGGTTGATAAGAAGCGTTTCCCCGCTTACGGTAATGAAAAGATTATTTCTTTAGGCGATATTGCCATGTATACGGACGAAGAAGAAGTACCTTTGAAGGATGTGCTTCTTTCAATGAAGAAAAAAGAGAACGGCGCGGCTGTGACATTGGATGTGAAAAAGGCTTCTGCAAAAGAACTTCAGGCTTATTTGGCGGAAGTGTTGCCGAACTTTGACCGTGACCGCGTATATGTATCGGATATTAAGAAGCTGATTTCTTGGTATAACCTGTTGGTTGCAAGCGGCATGACGGACTTTGAAGAAGAGGCCGAAACCGTTGCCGAAGAAGTGAAAGAAGAAACTGCAGAGTAATTATACTCCCTTTTTAAGGTAGAGGCGTGTCGAAATGTAAAAGTCCTATCATTCTGTCATTCAGAGGAGCTTGCGACGAAGAATCTCCTCTCTTATGTATGCAGAGAAGAGATTCTTCACTGCGTTCAGAATAACAGAATGATAGGACTTTTACATTTTGACACAACCCCCTCTCTATTACAATAACATATCGACCGGCTTATTTATATTCCTGCCAGCTCTTTATCTGAATATCTTCCATCTTCATCTCGCAGAATGCTTCAATGAAAGCGCCTGCCAGACGGGCATTCGTAATCAACGGAATGTTATGGTCGATAGCTCCGCGACGAATCTTGTAACCGTTGGTCAACTCGCGCTTGGAGTGGTTCTTCGGAATATTTACAATCAAGTCGAACTTATGCTCGGCAATCATAGTCATTACATTGTTCTCCGCATCTGCACGCTCATCGGGCCAGAACACAGCTTCGGTATTCACGCCGTGCGCGTTGAGGAACGCGGCTGTACCTGCCGTAGCGTAAATCTTATATCCTTTGGCAAAGAGCATACGGCTTGCATCCAGCAAATCCACTTTTGACTTCATTGCACCGGAAGAGAACATCACACCCTTCTCCGGACGCGGAATCTTGAAGCCGGTAGCAATCATGGAGTTCAGCAATGCTTCGGAGAAGTCGTCACCGATACAGCCCACTTCACCCGTAGAGGACATATCCACGCCCAATACCGGGTCTGCCTTGTGCAGACGGGAGAATGAGAACTGGGAAGCCTTTACGCCAATCCAGTCGATGTCGAACGCCGATTTATCCGGACGGGAGTAAGGAGCATCCAGCATAATCTTCGTGGCGGTCTCGATGAAGTTACGCTTCAGCACCTTAGATACAAACGGGAAGCTGCGTGAAGCACGCAGGTTACATTCGATAACCTTCACTTCGTTGTTGCGTGCCAAGAACTGGATGTTGAAAGGACCGGAGATATTGAGTTCCTTCGCTATCTGACGGCTGATTTTCTTGATGCGGCGTGCCGTAGCGAAGTAAATCTTCTGTGCCGGGAACACCAGCGTAGCGTCACCGGAGTGTACACCGGCAAACTCAACGTGCTCGGAGATGGCATATTCCACAACCTCACCGTTCTGAGCCACAGCATCAAACTCTATTTCCTTCGTATTCTGCAGGAACTGAGAAACCACTACCGGATATTCTTTGGAAACCTCGGCTGCCATTTTCAGGAAGTTCTCCAACTCCTCTTCATCGTAGCATACGTTCATCGCAGCACCGGAGAGCACATACGACGGACGAACCAATACAGGATAACCCACTTTCTCTACGAAGCCCTTCACGTCTTCCAGACTGGTAAGTTCCTGCCAAGCCGGCTGGTCGATGCCGAGCTGGTCGAGCATGGCCGAGAACTTGTTACGGTTCTCTGCACGGTCGATGGAGATAGGAGAAGTACCCAACACGGGAACGGACTGGCGATGGAGTTTCATGGCCAGATTGTTGGGAATCTGCCCGCCTACGGACACGATTACGCCGCGCGGCTGTTCGAGGTCGATAACATCGAGCACACGTTCAAAAGACAGTTCGTCGAAGTACAGACGGTCGCACATATCGTAGTCGGTAGACACTGTTTCGGGGTTATAGTTAATCATGATAGATTTGTAACCCAGCTTGCGTGCAGTCTGGATGGCGTTCACCGAGCACCAGTCAAACTCTACGGAAGAGCCGATGCGGTAAGCACCCGAACCCAGCACAACCACCGATTTCTCATTCTTGTAATAGTTCACATCATAACCCTGTACGGCATACGTCATATAGAGGTAGTTCGTCAGTTCCGGATGTTCGGAAGCAATGGTATTGATGCGTTTCACAGCCGGCAGAATACCCAGTTCCTTACGACGGGCGCGTACCATAAGGTTTTCCTTCTCCATATTGCCTTCCGGGCTCAGCACGAAACGTGCAATCTGGAAATCGGAGAAACCGAGCACTTTCGCTTCGCGCAGCACGTCGGCCGGAATATCTTCCACCTTATTATATTGCGAGAGTTTATTCTTATAGTCTACGATGTTCTTCAGCTTGCCGAGGAACCAAGGGTCAATCTTCGTCAGTTCAAAGATACGGTCGATTGTGTAGCCTTTTTCCAAAGCTTGGGCGATGGCGAACACACGCAGGTCGGTGGGGTGAGACAGTTCGTGATCCAAATCATCGAATTCCACATCGTCATTGCCCACAAAGCCGTGCATACCCTGACCTATCATACGCAGACCTTTCTGGATAATCTCCTCGAAAGAGCGGCCGATAGACATGATTTCGCCCACCGACTTCATGCTTGAACCGATTTCACGAGACACACCCGCAAACTTCGTCAAGTCCCAACGAGGGATTTTACAAATCAGATAATCCAGTTGCGGAGCCTCGTAAGCGGAATTTGGAGTACCCATTTCGCCGATTTGGTCGAGCGTATAGCCCAATGCAATCTTGGCGGCAACGAAAGCGAGCGGATAACCGGTGGCTTTGGATGCCAATGCAGAAGAGCGGGACAGACGGGCGTTCACCTCAATTACGCGGTAGTCGTTGGTCTCGGCATTGAACGCGTATTGAATGTTACATTCGCCCACGATGCCGAGGTGACGGATACATTTGGTAGAAAGTTCCTGCAACATCTTCACCTGTTCGTCGGTAAGCGAGCAAGTGGGGGCAACCACGATAGACTCACCGGTATGGATGCCCAGCGGGTCGAAGTTTTCCATGCTTGCCACAGTGAAACAGTGGTCGTTGGCATCGCGGATTACCTCGAACTCTATTTCCTTCCAGCCTTTCAGGGATTCTTCCACCAATATTTGTTTGGAGAAAGTGAAAGAGCTTTCGGCCAGCTTGATGAATGCTTCCTCGTCCGGACAGATACCGCTGCCCAAGCCGCCCAAAGCGTATGCCGAGCGCACCATTACCGGGTAGCCGATTTCGCGGGCAGCCTTCAAGGCGTCTTCCATGCTTTCCACAGCGTGGCTCTTCGGAGTTTTCATGGGTATTTCATCCAGCTTCTTCACAAAGAGGTCACGGTCTTCCGTGTACATGATAGCCTCTACCGAAGTACCCAGCACACGTACGCCATATTTCTGCAAAGTTCCGTTCAGGTAAAGCTCCGTACCGCAGTTCAGTGCAGTCTGTCCGCCGAAAGCCAACAGGATGCCGTCCGGCTGTTCTTTCTTGATGATTTCTTCTACGAAATAAGGAGTTACCGGCAAGAAGTAAACTTTATCGGCAATACCTTCCGATGTCTGGATTGTAGCAATATTCGGATTTACCAATACCGAACCCACACCTTCTTCACGCAAAGCCTTCAAAGCCTGCGAACCGGAATAGTCAAACTCCCCGGCCTGACCAATCTTGAGCGCACCTGAGCCCAAGACAAGCACTTTCTTCAAATTCTTTTCCATATTCTCTTGTTGTCTATATAAGTTCATTCTTTACGTCCCGGCACAAAAAAAATGCGTTACCCGAATAAGGATTAACGCATTACCAAAGAACTAAAAATATTGTTTTCGGAAAAAGAGAAACCGTCAGCCAGCGAATGAAATTCATTCGAACGTAGGTTGTATGTACTTCTCTTTTCCTGCGGTTGCATAGTTGTCTCTAAAATTTTTGCAAAGAAACGACTTATTTACGATTTGAGCAAATTAATCAAAAGAATAAATTTCTTATTTTTCCGGGTTGCCGGAGCGGGCATTGTCCGCAAGCTCCCGAATGGCATCTTCCAAAGAGTCATCTTTGCCAAGTCCCATCGGTTGCCGCCCTTGATGTGGAGCGCATTGTCGCTAATGGTCTTGATGTCTGTTTGCGTGAAGTTTGGCAGTAGTAGGCATTTCTTGCGCTTGCAGCGGTGTTCCAATCACAGCCGCCGCAATGACTGCCAAAAAACGGAGTAATTTTTTAAATTTCATAATTTTTTTTTAATGCGCGAAAATTAGATTATATGCAATGAACTGCCAAAAAAGTGTTGTCTACAAACGGCTAAAACACAAAGAAATATGCTAAAAACGGCATTTCGGATACCAATTCGTACCATTTCCGCAACTTTCCACCTACTTTCCTCCTCTAATTTTCACAGCAATGCACTGCATTAGATGAAAATAATGGTATCTTTGCATTCCGTTACAACGGACAGAGTTTTATAAGGAAAGAATAAGAATAATAAATACAGATATGGCAAAAGAAAAAATCATCCTCACGGGCGACCGCCCCACAGGACGCCTGCACATCGGACATTATGTAGGCTCATTGAGACGAAGAGTGGAGTTGCAGAACTCCGGACTGTATGACAAGACATTCGTGTTCATCGCCGATGCGCAAGCATTAACAGACAATATGGAGAATCCGGAAAAAGTACGTCAGAACGTTATTGAGGTGGCCCTCGACTATTTGGCTTGCGGACTGGACCCGATGAAGAGCACCATCTTCATCCAGTCGCAGATACCGGAACTGTGCGAACTGACTTTCTACTATATGGACCTTGTCACCGTATCGCGCCTGCAACGCAACCCGACGGTAAAGACGGAAATCCAGATGCGTAACTTTGAAACAAGCATTCCGGTAGGTTTCTTCACCTACCCCATCAGCCAGGCTGCGGACATTACAGCGTTCCGCGCCACTACCGTTCCCGTCGGCGAAGACCAGGAACCGATGATTGAACAGACCCGTGAAATCGTACGCCGCTTCAACTTCATCTACGGCGACACACTGGTAGAGCCGGAAATCCTCCTGCCGGACAATGCAGCCTGCCTGCGTCTGCCGGGAACGGACGGAAAAGCCAAGATGAGTAAGTCTTTGGGCAACTGTATCTACCTTTCCGATACCGCCGACGAGGTTCAGAAGAAAGTGAAGAGTATGTACACCGACCCCGACCACTTGCGTGTACAAGACCCGGGCAAGATTGAGGGCAATACCGTATTTACTTATTTGGATGCTTTCTGCCGTCCCGAACACTTTGAACGTTACCTGCCCGACTATCCTTCTTTGGAAGAATTGAAGGCTCATTATCAACGCGGCGGTTTGGGCGACATGAAAGTGAAAGGTTTCCTCAACAACATCATGCAGGAAACGTTGGAACCGATTCGCAATCGCCGCAAGGAATTCGAGAAAGATATTCCCGCCATCTACGATATGCTGAAGAAAGGCTGTGAAACGGCACGTGAAACAGCCGCAGCAACGCTGGATGATGTGCGTCGCGCCATGAAGATTAACTACTTCGATGATGCGGAACTCATTGCAGAACAGATAAAGAAATTCAGCGCGGAATAATATTCATCACAAAGCATAAGAATAAGGGCTGTACCCGTTGCCGGATACAGCCCTTGTTCTTTTCTATTTATCTGTTAGTTGGCAGATTTCACTAATACTACACGGTTCAGAATCGGTTGTCCGAACTTGTCAACACCACCGTCGGCAGAAATCGTCAAGCGGTCGGCAGAGATACCGTAATCCTTTACCAAAACATCCACTACAGCCTGTGCACGCTTCAAACTCAACTCTTTGTTGAACTCAGGAGTACCTGTTGCAGAGTCGGCATAACCGTTTACAGTGTAAGTTGCGTTCGGGAACTCTTGCATCTGTTTTGCTAGATAAGAAATGTTCATAACCTCACGAGGTGACAACTCGGCAGAACCAATCTTGAAGAATACGGTACGCGGTGCGATATTCGGATCGGTAACGACCACTTCGGTTTCGGCAACTTCTACCGGTCTGTTCTGTGCAGCGGTCAGAGCTGACTCCAACTGTTGGTTGGCGGCAGCCATCTCGGCAATCTGTTGCTGCATGGCAGACAATTCAAGAGCGGAAATCAACTGCGGCATCGGACGGTTGAACCCGCGTTTCGGGAAGTGGTAAGTCAAACCGAGAGTAGCGCTGAACACACCGTCATAACCCTTGCCGGCAACTGTTCCGTCGAATTTATCTTCAACGCCCATTGCACTAAGCTCCAGATTAATATCTATTGCATTCGAAACGCGGAAGCGATTGATAATACCGGCATTTACAGATAGAGCTTTGCGGTGAGGCTTTGTATAGTTATGAGTGATACCGGCTCCCAAATAGGGGATGATTTCATATACACGGTACTGGTTGTAACCGCCAAACAGGGCATTCAGGTTGAACATTACATCACCGTGGAAGTTCATATAATCGAAACGCTGTTTGTACGAACCGTTTTCACGTTGAGTACCCTTTACATAATCGGCAAACGGATCCATCGTGAAACCTTTTGCCTGAAGACCGCTATACTGCAAACGCAATCCCAGCCCCGGAGTAAACCATTTGCCGACAGAGATATTCATCGTAGGACTGATGCGCTTACCGAAATCGCCCAATTGCTGATCATTATCTCCATACATCACCGATGCACCGCCCCCGATGGAGAAGAACCAGTTGCTCCAGAATGGATTTGTTATCACTTGGTACTTATCCTGTACCTGAATAATATCGACCTGTTCTACAACAACAGGTTTTTGCTGTGCCATAGCGGCAGAAGAAACGCCGGCCAACGCCAGCAACATTAGAATCTTTTTCATATACCTAAAATAGTTAAGTTGGTTAATTAAATTCTTTATCATTCAAACTGATTAATTAACACCGGCAAAACTAAAAGGTTCTGAAAAGAGGAAATTTTTTTTAAATTATCACTTCAGGAACAGTTTCTCAATATCTTCTTCTTTAATGGTAGAAAGAACCGTACGTCCGTCAGGCGTATAGTTGGGCGTGGAACAAGCAAACAGGCTGTCTACCAGATTGGACATTTCATCATTGCTCAGCACCTGCCCGTAAACGATAGCCGCCGCACGCGCCAAAGTCAACGCAAGGATGGTCTGGACTTCTTCCTTCACATCATTGCCTTTCTCCATAGCGGTATGCACCATACTGCGCACCAGTTCTACGGGGTTCAGTCCCTCGATGCCGGAAGGAATACCGTTGATAGCATAACTGCCCCCTCCCAAAGGGCTGAGGTCGAAACCTACCGCCGCCAAATCATCCGACAAGCTTTCCAGCACCGCCGCTTCGGAAGCCGGCAATTGGATTATCTCCGGGAACAGCACTCCCTGAGACACCCCCTGTTTCTGGCAAATCTGATTCATGTATCGGTCGAACAGCACACGTATATGCGCACGATGCTGGTCAATAAGCATCAAACCGGACTTTACGGAAGTAAGTATAAAACGTCCCTTGAACTGCAAGTGCTGCGCACCTTTCTCCATAGTAGAAGGCTCACCCGAATACAAAGGAGAAGATTGCGGGGATGCTGCAACCGGTTCTGTTACGGCGGAAGCTGCCTCCTCAAAATCAAACGGTTCTTCCTCGGCAGGTTCGTTCATCTTGCTCGCTTTCTCCAAACCGGAATACAAGCCCTCCCACTCCACACTCTGACGGGAATAGTTTCCTCCACCGCCATAGGAAGAGGCGGACGAGGTTTTAAAAGGATTGAAATCTGCATTATAGTGCACCTTAGGCGGTTCGATAGGACGGTTTTGTTCAAACGCCGGAATATCGGGCATACCCTCCGTATCGAAGTCTATGGACGGCACGGCATTGAACTTTCCAAGCGATTCTTTAACGGCAGCCGAGAGTATCTGCCAAATAGCCTGTTCATTCTCAAACTTGATTTCCGTCTTTGTAGGATGGATATTCACATCTATGTTGGCAGGGTCTACTTCAAAATAGATAAAATAGGATATTTGTTCCCCGGCGGGAATCAGCTGTTCGTAGGCATCCATAACCGCCTTATGGAAATATGGGTGACGCATATAACGCCCGTTTACGAAAAAGTACTGATGCGCACCTTTCTTCCGGGATGTTTCCGGCTTCGCAACAAAACCGGAAACTTTTATCATCGTCGTATTTACATCTACCGACAATAATTGCTGGTTCAACTTCTTACCGAATACGGCAAGAATACGTTGGCGCAACGGCATGACGGGCAGGTTGAACAGTTCGGTATCATTGCTGTACAGATAGAAAGCCACATCCGGATGCACCAAAGCAATACGCTCGAACTCGGTCAGGATGTTGCTCAATTCCGTTGAATTTGCTTTCAGAAACTTGCGGCGGGCGGGAATATTGAAGAAGAGGTTCTTTACGGAAAAGTTACTTCCCTTAGGACAAGATACGGCCTCCTGACTCTCCACCTTAGAACCGGCAATCACCAAGCGCGTGCCCAATTCCTCATTAGCCGGACGGGTTTTCAACTCCACCTCTGCCACCGCAGCAATAGATGCCAACGCCTCTCCGCGAAATCCCATTGTGCGCAAGGCAAACAAATCGGAGGCTTCGCGTATCTTGGATGTGGCATGGCGCTCAAAGGACAAGCGGGCATCAGTCTCGGACATTCCCTTTCCATCGTCAATGACCTGAATGCAGGTTTTCCCGGCATCCGTAATCAAAACATGTATTTCTCCGGCTTCTGCATCAATCGCATTTTCTACCAATTCTTTGATGACAGATGCCGGACGTTGAATCACCTCTCCGGCAGCAATCTGGTTTGCAACCGAATCGGGCAGCAAATGAATGATATCGCTCATGATAAGTATAAAGTATAAAATATAAAGTTAAGATATAGGAACTTAAATGATACCGTTGGTTATGGCATACCACAGGTATATCAGCAAAGCAATGACCACCAGTATTATCCCCAAATGAACAGGTTTACGTCCGCTTTCCTTGCGGCGCTTCAGGTGGGTGGTGCTTTCGACGAACTTTCCCCGGATATCTTCGGGCGAAAACTCCTTTTCCGGCAACATACCTAATTCGCGCTTGGCATCTTCTTCCATTTTAGCCAGCTTCTCTTTCCGTTCATTCACATAGATGTATGAATGGTGAAAACCTCGCGGCTTACGCATTGTAAACATTCCCATAGCGTTATTTTTTAGTTCGTTTTATATGCATATCTCTTGGCGAAGTTAAAGGTTTCCGGTCACTTTTCTGCAATGTTTCACCCGCTTTTTTACCTCGCCACTCAAAGATGTCGTACTTGTTCAGCGGACGGATATAATCAAACCATACAAATGAAGGCAGCCTCATCTTGTCCGCCGGTATTTGATCCATGGGATACAATATACCATTGGACTTGCCTATCAATGCGGCTTCTTCCATCTTGCGGTCCTTAAGATAAATACGCAGAAAGCTGCCCTCGGCATAGTTCATACCAATCATCGTACTGTCTTTTTCCTCTGGATAGAAGATTATCAAGACATTACCGTTCACATCTACACGACGCATATCTCCATTCTCGAAAAAGGCTTTCATCTCCTTTCCTGTCACTTGATTGTAATGGACGGAATCTTTCCGCTCCACAGCCAAAGCCTGATTGATGATGTGAGCCCAGTCAATGGTGCTGTCATTCATGTAGACCTTTATCTCCTCACCGAGCAACTGCTGCGCACCATGCCACAGGATAGGATCTGTATACATCGTCATACAAGAGTCTTTGGAGTTGTAGACCAAAGAATCACATACCGCCTGCACATCCGTACGATAAGCACGCACTTTATGATAGACGCGCATCTCACGATAGGCGGAGTCGGTATTCATATTATAAGTTACCAGCCGCAGGGTATCGCCATGCATGAAAAGGCTGTCACCCTGAGAGTAGTCTACGGCAACGGCACGCTGGGTGGCAATGGCATTGCCCGTCAGCTCATTGTAGAAACAATAATTGCCGGTAAGCATATTCCTGTTGACCGTATCATTCATCTGGACGTTGTTGAAAGCCTCGCCATATCCCAACTTGCGGTCGTAGAAAAGGCTGTCACCCGTAAGTTTCTTGCCTTCGTTTGTCAAAACAGAACGATCCAGCAATTCCGCCTGCTCGGAAACGGTGTTATATTCTCCACGCTCCGAGTAAATATGATTTTTGTCGCTAACAATGTCGGAAGGGCCCAAAATTGTTGCGATTTTGGACTCCGTACTGTATTTCAAGGTATCGGAGGTCAGGACAAACTTCGGATTTACCAGCTTCACCTCATGGTTGAAAACAGCCAGTTTGGTTGCCGGACTGTATTCGCCCCATTCGGAAGTGAGCACATTCTCTTCATCGGTCAGCGTACCGCCGTCAAAGTAATATCCTAAATTATAAAGACGGTCATAGTTCAAGCTGTCCGTAGTAAGCTCTGTATTGCGGTTAATCATACGGACATTCTCGCGCAACATGGCCAGTTGCGACATACCGTCGTAATACAAGTAATCACCATATATAAATAAGGTGTCCCCTTGCTCCATACGGACATTGCCGAATGCTTCTACGGAATTGATTTTTTCGTAAATCAGAGCACTGTCGCAAAACATATACATACTGTCATGCTTCATCCGGACAGAACCGATCAGTACCTGCACATCGGGACGCAACTGTTTATCCGCCTGCGCCTCATCGGCATAAAGCAAATCTACACGTTTCTTTTTCTTGTCAGGCTCACTTTTCCTGTCCTGCGCACTTAACAAACAAACGCCGAACAAGCATATCAAACCAAATATCAGTCTTTTATCCATCCCGGATACTTGAATGTACAGTTTCTCCAATTTTCGTTAATACGGACGTAAGTGTGTTTCTGTTTTTCACGAATCCACTTGTCCAGCATTTCGTCACGGCGTTTCTCCAAAACAATTTCTTTCAGGTTCTGGTAATCGTCGGCAACGGTTGCCTTATGACCGTTGGTACGGCTCTTTAACTTCACAATGACGCACTCCTCTTTTCCGGTCTTCTGCGGAATCATGGTGAATGCTTCGGAGATTTCCCCTACTTTCATCTTGTCCACCACTTTGGCTATTTCAGGCGGCAATTCCTGCATCTCGAATTTAGAAGTGTTATTGTTGGGATTAGGAAGCAGACCGTGATTGTTGCGCGTGTCCTTGTCCTGTGAAAGTACCGACGCAGCCTCCTCAAAAGAGAACTTTCCGTTACGAATATCATCGGCTATGGAGTCCAAACGTGCCATACCTGCCGTAAGCGCCTCTTCGGGCACATGCGGTTTCAACAAGATGTGACGTGTCTTGATACGATCTCCACGCTTTTCTATCAGCTGTATGATGTGAAAACCATATTCCGATTCTACGATTTTAGACACTTTGTTGGGATCTTGCAAGTTGAAAGCCACACTGGCATAAGCGGGGTCGAGCATACCTCTACCGGAGAATTCTATTTCTCCGCCCCGGATTGCCGACATACGGTCTTCAGAGTACATACGCGCCAACGTAGAGAAACTGGTTTCTCCTTTCGTGATACGTTCCGTAAAATCGCGCAAACGCTTCTTTACGTTTTCAATCTCTTCCAAAGGGACTTTCGGCTGTTGAGTGATAATCTGCACTTCTACCTGAGTCGGGATATAGGGAATACTGTCTTGAGGCAAATCCTTGAAATAACGGCGCACCTCGGCGGGCGTTATCTTAATTTCACCAACCAGCTTCTGCTGCATTTTCTGCACTTTCAAACCTTCGCGGGCGTTGTCGCGCAAAGTCTCGCGAATCTGGCTGGAGGTCTTATTGAAGTACTCTTCCATTTTTTCGCGAGAGCCGATATTGGTAATATACATATTCGTCATATAATCCACGCGCTGGATAACCTCGGCTTCGGAAACTTCAATACTATCGAGTGCCGCCTGATGCAGGAATAACTTTTGTACGGCTATTTCTTCCGGAATCACGCAATAAGGGTCTCGGTCGAATTTACGTCCTTCGTACAAAGCACTCATACGCGCCTCTTCCACTTCAGACTTTAATATAGCCTCGTCGCCTACTACCCATACAACCTCGTCAATCACATTGTCTTGTGCATAAACGGTAGAACCGGCTAACAGCGTCAAGGCAAATAAAACTACAAACTTAAAGTTCATACACTTTTTCATTCTTGGTGTCTTATACTAATAATATTTAATCTTGTCTCTTTTCTCAGCACGTTGATACAAGTCTTCTTTCACTTGTTTCATAAACTCCACCTGCTTCATATTCAGCATCATGTCCTTCACTTGGGTACGGGCAAACTCGTACGGTTCCTGTTCGCCCGCCGCACGATAGTCGCTTACGTTCAGAAAATAATGAAAAGCTGTATCTTTTAATTCCACATGGCGGTTCTTATTCAGGTATTCTCCCGCATCGGGCACTTGCAGCGGCATCAAATCCATAACTTCGGCTATCGGTACCCACTTGTCATAGAAGTACTCATACTTTACAGCATTCTGCAAACTGTATTTCTCCAGATGCTCTACGGCTTCGCGGGTTTCCGTCTTATACCAACGGCGAACATTACTCAGCTGGGGAGCCGTCAGAGGGACTTTGATAAACAATCCCTTCATCAAAGGACGCTCTACCTTGAAAAGTTCCTGATGTTTCTCATAATAATCGGTCAGTTCTGTTTCCGAGATTTCTTCGGAAAGGGTTTGATTTATCAATTCCTGTTGATAGGTATGCATAATCAACGCTTTCCGGTAGTTCTCCACCAACTTGTCAATCTCACCGCTATTAGGAATATTGCTTTGCGCTTTCTCGTACAGCAGCACATCTTCCGCCCAGTTACGAATGTAATGCTCCGCAAACAACAGACTGTCATCTTTCGACAAATCCGCAGGAAGTACCGTCTGCAAGTCCTCGTAGTAAAGGAAGTTGCCATCCAATTCCACCAACGGTGTCCGCCCTCCATGGTCGTGCTGTTCCTTGCATGCCCCACAGAAAAGAAGAATAAAAAGCCCCAAACAGGTTGTTCGCATCACCAACTGATATTTACTATATTTTAAGGTACGAAGATACGGCTTTAATCGGTTGCATCAGTGATTATTAACGGTTTTTAAAACCTCTTGGTTTATTTCAACCTTAGCAGAAGCGCGCAAACGAGCTATCCACTGGCTGTCCAAATAACTCTGATAATCTGTGACAAGCCGGTCTTTCACTTCCAGATAGTCTTCCGGACCTTTCACTTTCTTACCCAGCACAACGGTAAAAGGAAATGACACCACAGGCATTGCCTCTTTCCCTTTGAATATCACATCATCAACATACACGTTGTCACCGGGAGCAAACGTCCCTTGTTCCAACCGTATCTGCGGTTGCGCACCGGCATTAAAAGTCAGACGGATTGCATCCTTCCATTCTTCTTCCGGCAAGCTTTTCAAGAACTTACGCGCTTGTTTGACAACACGTTTACTTACACCATGCAGGACGGCGCCTTTATAACGTGGTTCTTTCCACTGATACTTTGAACGATATTTCTCAAAGTAGTTTTTCAATCCGGCCTCATCCGTTGCAGCCCGTTCACAGACTTCTTTTTCTGTGATTTTATTTAACATCAGCTGTTCCTTGTAACCTTGCACTAACCGACGAAAGTCCGGATATTTTTGTTCTAAACGTGTATTCTCATAATCGAATACAGTTTTCATTATAAAAGCATCCAATTGTTTGCGAACGCCCGCCGGATATGCTGCAGCAAAACGGGCAAAATCATTCCCCGTATAGTTTTTACCTGCCAACGTAAACAGTGTGCGGCTTGTTCGTCCTGAATTCACCAGCTCATCCATACCAACTTTATCGGGGATGTATTGATACTCTTTCTTTAATTTCTCAACCTTCGCCTTCGCTCCCCGGTCCGGTCCGTGGCGTTGCGCCTGACGAGCCATTATTTCTTCCCTCACGTCCTCAAAAGGAGGTATTCCTTTCCGTTCAAGGACCTTTACAATATGAATACCTTGCGGAGTAAAAAAAGGTTGCGATATTTCTCCCGCCGACAAATCGAAAACGACATCTTCAAACTCCATCGGCATCTGCAACCAACTTACCCAAAATGTATGTTTATCATCAGAGTAGCGCTCTACACAGGCATCAAAAACCTCACTCGCAGGATTCCTCCGGAGGTATTCATAAATGGAATCCATATGGGCTACTGCATCACGAAGCGCATGACCGGAGATTGTCTGAGAAAGATATTTAAAAATATGCTTCACACGCACCTGTCCAACGCGATGGCCGGCTTTCATTTTATCATACAACTGCCGGGCTGCACGCTCCGCTGCAATTGTATCGGTCAGATATGATTCTATCAATCGATTACGATAGTTTTCCACTCTCTCGCGGAGAACAAGAACCGTATCCAATCCGGCAGCTTCGGCAGCGGCTACTTTCAGTTTGAAATTCACAAACCGCTCCACATATTTTTCCGGCGTAGTCTGTTTGGGAGTAAGCGATACTTTATCCTTGTTGTAGCTATACTCAAACTCTGAACGCATCACATCCTTTCCATTGATACGCATCAACACCAAATCCGATTGAGAGGAAGCATTCCAGCTCAACCACAGAAAAAGCATCATCCAAAAACTTCTCATCTTCATCATATTTTATTAAAATAAGCGGAATCAAATAGCATGTACATCAAAAAAGCGTTTCAAGTATATCAAAAACAAATAGCAAGTATATCAAATGCACGCAACAAGTGTATTAAGAAGAAACAAACAATGCCCGAAAAGTACAGTTTACTCTCCGGGCATATTATCTTCATGAATGAAAATTCTCTATTCAGGGCGGCTGTAGTTCGGAGCCTCACTGGTGATAGCAACATCATGCGGATGACTCTCAAGCACACCGGCATTGGTGATACGGGTGAATTTAGCATCATGCAACTTTTCAATATTGGCTGCACCGCAATACCCCATACCTGCACGCAAGCCTCCGGTCAACTGATAAATCACCTCATACAAAGTTCCCTTGTAAGGGACACGGGCTGCAATGCCTTCCGGAACAAGCTTCTTCACATCACTTGTACTACTTTGGAAATAACGATCTTTAGAACCATGTTCCATAGCCTCCAAAGAGCCCATGCCGCGATAAGACTTGAATTTACGTCCGTTAAAAATAATCGTTTCGCCCGGAGACTCTTCCGTTCCGGCAACCAAAGAACCAATCATTACCGAATAACCTCCGGCAGCCAAAGCCTTCACAACGTCACCGGAATAGCGCAGACCACCGTCGGCAATCAAAGGAATGCCCGTACCTTTCAACGCTTTAGCCACATCATACACGGCAGACAGCTGAGGAACGCCCACACCGGCTACCACACGAGTGGTACAGATGGAGCCCGGACCGATACCGACCTTTACTCCGTCGGCACCGGCGGCAACCAATGCCTTCGCAGCCTCTCCGGTAGCAATGTTACCCACTACGATGTCAATGTCCGGGAAACGCTTCTTGGCTTCTTTCAGTTTCTCAATTACAAACATAGAATGTCCATGAGCCGTATCAATCACAATAGCATCCGCTCCGGCATCAACCAACGCCTGCATACGTTCCAACGTATCGGCCGTTACACCAACACCGGCAGCTACACGAAGACGCCCCTTGCTATCCTTGCAAGCCATCGGTTTGTCTTTGGCTTTGGTAATATCCTTATAAGTAATCAAACCTACCAGCTTATTGTCTTTATCAACAACCGGCAGTTTTTCTATTTTATGTTCTTGCAGAATTTGAGCGGCAGCTTCCAGGTCGGTTGTTTGGTTAGTAGTAACAATGTTTTCTTTAGTCATCACTTCATCAATGCGCTTGTTGTGGTCTTTCTCAAAGCGAAGGTCACGATTGGTAACAATTCCCACCAAACGTTTCTCATCGTCCACCACCGGAATACCACCGATTTTATACTCTGCCATCAGCCCCAAAGCATCAGCAACCGAAGAGCCTCTCTTGATAGTTACCGGATCATAAATCATACCGTTTTCAGCACGTTTTACAATAGCAACCTGACGAGCTTGCTCCTCAATAGACATATTCTTATGAATAACACCGATACCGCCTTCGCGAGCGATGGCAATAGCCATTTTCGCTTCGGTAACAGTATCCATTGCGGCTGTTACAAACGGGATTTTTAACTCGATGTTGCGTGAAAACTTAGTCGAGAGCTCGACTGTTTTAGGAAGTACCTCAGAGTAAGCAGGGATTAACAAAACATCATCATAAGTCAATCCGTCCATTACAATCTTATCAGCAATAAATGACATAGGGCTATGCGTTTAAAATTTATTGCGTGCAAATATACGGTTTTTATTCCATTTCGTATATTTACACGCAATATTTTTTTTCTTTTTTTAAATCACAGTCCGGAGACTAATTTGCCATTTCAGAGATAAATTTGATACGTACCAAACGTACTTCTTCTTCCGTGAAATCATCGCCCAATTCATCCAAGGCATCATCAATATCGTCCGTAGTAGATTCTTTAAAATAATCGTATATATCCAGCAGGTGGTCTTCGTCCATAATATCTTCCAAGAAGTAGTCGATATTCAATTTCGTACCGGAATAAACAATAGCTTCTATTTCATCCAGCAACTCTTCAAATTCTATACCTTTCGACATGGCGATATCATCTAAAGCCACCTTACGGTCAATAGCTTGGATAATAGCCACTTTCATCTTAGACTTATTGGCTACGGTGCGGACACGCAAATCCTCAGGACGTTCTATTTCATTCTCTTCACAATGACGTTTAATCAGCTTGCAGAACTCTTCACCATAGCGTTTTGCCTTGCCGGCTCCCACGCCCGGAATATTCTGCAACTCATCCAAAGTCACCGGATAGATAGTTGCCATTGCTTCCAAAGAAGGATCTTGGAATATAACATAGGGTGGTACTTCCAATTTCTTGGAGAGTTTCTTACGCAAGTCCTTCAGCATGGAGTAGAGTGCAGGGTCTACCGCACAAGCGCCACCACCGCGTGCCGGTGCTTCTTCTTCCACTTCCTCAAAATCATTATCCTCCGTAATCTTAAAAGACTTAGGATGCTTCAGGAACTTCTTTCCTTCCTCTGTCACCTTCAACAAACCATAGTTTTCAACTTCCTTAGTCAAATAACCGGCAATCAATGCCTGGCGGATAACAGCATTCCAAGTTTTGTCTTCTTCTCCCATACCGGAGCCGAACACTTCCAAATCTTCATGCAGATGCGCCTGCACTTCAGAAGTTTCTTTTCCTTGTATTATGTCTATAATATAGTCTGCTTTAAAATTTTCTTTTACCGCAAGAATCGCTTCTATTACGGTGCACAATAATTCCTGAGCTTCCACTTGTTTTTTCGGATTTAAACAGTTGTCACAATTTCCACAATTTTCCTCCGTATACTCCTCACCGAAATAGTGTAATAACGTCTTTCGGCGGCAAACGGACGATTCGGCATACGCAGCTGTTTCCAACAGAAGCTGCTTGCCAATTTCCTGCTCTGCAACAGGCTTGCCTTGCATAAACTTTTCCAGTTTCTGCAGGTCTTTATTAGTATAAAACGTAATACACTGTCCTTCGCCTCCATCTCTGCCGGCACGTCCGGTTTCCTGATAATATCCCTCCAGGCTTTTCGGTATATCATAGTGAATCACATAACGCACGTCAGGCTTGTCAATACCCATACCGAAAGCAATGGTAGCCACAATTACATCAATCTTTTCCATTAGGAAATCATCTTGATTCTGTGTTCGTGTGGCCGAATCCATCCCGGCATGATAGGCACGGGCATTAATGCCGTTTGCCTGAAGTATTTCAGCAAGTTCTTCCACCTTCTTCCGGCTCAGGCAATAGATGATGCCCGACTTCTCCGGATTGTTCTTGATGAACTTGATGATGTCCTTATCCACATTTACAGTCTTAGGACGTACTTCATAATAAAGGTTCGGGCGATTGAACGACGACTTGTACACTTGTGCCTCTATCATACCCAGATTCTTCTGGATATCGTGCTGCACTTTCGGTGTAGCGGTCGCGGTCAATGCTATAAGCGGAGCTTTTCCGATTTCATTGATAATGGGACGTATACGGCGATATTCCGGACGGAAGTCATGCCCCCATTCTGAGATACAATGGGCTTCATCTACAGCGTAGAAGGAAATCTTCACTGTTTTCAGGAACTCTACGTTTTCTTCTTTTGTCAAAGATTCCGGAGCCACATACAGCAATTTCGTCCTTCCGGCAAGAATGTCAGACTTCACTTGGTCTATCGCGCTTTTATTGAGGGAAGAATTAATGAAATGGGCTATGCCGTCCTCCTCACTGAAGTTACGCATCGCGTCGACTTGATTCTTCATCAAGGCAATCAAAGGAGAAATCACGATAGCCGTACCGTCCATTAACAAAGAAGGCAACTGATAGCACAAAGACTTTCCACCGCCGGTGGGCATCAATACGAAAGTATCGTTACCTGCCAACAGGTTCTGTATGATTGCTTCCTGATTTCCTTTAAAAGTGTCGAACCCGAAGTAGTTCTTCAGCTGGTCTATCAAATTAATCTTCTTCCCTGCCATGATTCATTAGGTTGTTTATTGAGTTAAGCAATTAATCATGCCCACTATAAGGCATTTTTGTTTTCAAGAACTCTAACAAAGTTATAAACAACTTCTTAAATTTCAAGCATAATCCGCCGAATATTTTTCAATAAAACACAAAAAAGTCAGCTTTATTTGTATTACCTTTTGATTTTAAGCACTTTGAAGCCTTGCCATATTGGCTTTTTCCAACTGGCGACGGGCATAATCTAAAGTTACTACAAGGCTATCTTTGTGTTCGGAAGGGATTTCAAACATCACATCCATCATAATAGTTTCTACTATGGAACGTAAACCACGAGCTCCCAGCTTGTATTCAATAGCTTTGTCTACGATGTATTCAAACACCGCATCTTCAAAAGTCAGCTTCACTCCATCCATTTCAAACAGTTTGATGTATTGCTTGATTATGGAGTTCTTCGGTTCCGTAAGAATGGCACGCAATGCCGTACGGTCCAGCGGATTCAGATAAGTCAGTACCGGCAGACGGCCTATAATTTCAGGAATCAGACCAAATGACTTCAAATCCTGCGGAGCAATGTACTGCATCATATTATTCTTGTCAATGGCAGCCGTACTGCGCACTGCACCATATCCTACGACATTAGTATTGAGCCGTTGCGCTATTTTCTTCTCGATGCCGTCAAATGCACCACCGCAAATAAACAAAATATTCTTGGTGTTCACCGGAATCATCTTTTGGTCGGGATGCTTGCGCCCGCCCTGAGGGGGAACATTCACAACTGAGCCCTCCAGCAACTTCAGCAATCCCTGCTGCACGCCTTCACCGCTCACATCACGGGTGATGGAAGGATTGTCACTCTTACGGGCAATTTTGTCTATCTCATCTATAAACACAATGCCTTGCTCCGCTTGCGCCACATTATAATCGGCCACTTGCAAAAGGCGGGTAAGAATGCTTTCAATATCCTCGCCTACATAACCGGCTTCCGTCAATACGGTTGCATCTACAATCGTAAAAGGAACATGGAGCAGTTTGGCAATGGTACGGGCAAGCAAGGTCTTGCCGGTTCCGGTGCTGCCCACCATGATAATATTGGATTTTTCAATCTCGACATCATCATCGCCCGTTTTCTGCAACAGACGTTTATAATGGTTGTACACAGATACCGCCAGGAAACGCTTTGCATCATCCTGCCCGATAACATACTGATCGAGAAAATTCTTTATCTCTACAGGTTTAGGAAGTTCTTTCAGGTTCAGTTTCGCTGCGCCATCGCCTTTCCCGGCACTCAAAGCCTCCTGAGTAATCTCATAGGCTTGAGTAGCACAGCTGTCACAGATGTAACCGTTCATCCCCGTTATGAGGAAACCGACTTCATCCTCCGAACGCCCGCAGAAACTGCATCTGTTTTTGTTTCGTTTAGAGTCTGCCATATTTATTTCTTCGTATAGACTTGGTCTATCATACCGTACTCTTTAGCTTCCTGTGCCGTCATCCAGTAGTCGCGGTCAGAATCAGCCCACACCTTGTCGAAAGGAGTATGCGAGTGGTCGGCTATGATAGTATAAAGTTCTTTCTTCAATTTTTGAATTTCGCGTGCTGTGATTTCAATGTCCGAAGCCTGTCCTTGTGCACCGCCCATCGGCTGGTGAATCATCACACGCGAGTGGGTCAGCGCAGAACGCTTGCCTTCCGCACCGGCCACCAGCAACACGGCAGCCATACTGGCAGCCATACCGGTACAAATGGTAGCGACATCACTGCTGATGAACTGCATGGTGTCATAGATACCCAGTCCGGCATATACCGAGCCGCCCGGTGAGTTGATATAGATAGAGATGTCCTTACCCGGGTCTACGGAGTCCAGATACAACAACTGGGCCTGCAAAGTATTGGCCGTGTAGTCGTCTATCTGTGTACCGAGAAAAATGATACGGTCCATCATCAGGCGGGAGAACACGTCCAGCTGGGTTACATTCAGTTGGCGTTCTTCCAAGATATAGGGATTTAAATACCCGGCTTGTGACTTAATCACGTCGTCCAGCACCAAGCTGTTCATTCCTAAATGCTTGGTAGCGTATTTTCTAAAATCATCCATTTTCTTTCTGTTTTTAATTTTTAATGTGAATGCAAAGAAACGAAAAAGAACACAGAGACACAAAAAAACACAGAGTTATAGTTTGTCAAACTCTGTGTTTCTTTATAAAAGTCAACGGTTATCCGTCAAAATCTTATTCAAACATTTTATTGAACTCTTCAGCTGAGATGTTCTTGTTTTCCAGCTTTACCTGAGTTTTCAGAGCTGAAGCCAACTTCGTTTCAACAACGCGGTTCACCAATCCTTCGATGCTTTCTTTCTTCTTCAACATTTCTTTGGCGTAGTTGTCGAGGATTTCATCGGGCACGCTCAACATACCGTACTGTGCAAACTGTGCACGGGTAGATTCTTTTGCCATGTTGAGGATGTCGTCTTGTTCAACTTTGATGTCGTTAGCTTTCACCAACTGTTCTTTAATCAGATGCCAAGTCAGCTCTTCGATGCTCTTGTCGTAATTGTCTTCTACGAACTTTTCGTCCTTGTCTTGGTTGTTCAGGCGCATGATACGCTTAAGCAATGCATCCGGGAATTCCAGTTTACCAACCTTTTCCATCAACATCTTGCGAGCATCCAACAGGAACTTATAATCGCTGTCAGCTACAAACTGGTTAGCAATGATTTCTTTTACCTTAGCACGGAATTCCTCTTCGGTCTTGACAACACCTTCGCCAAACACCTGGTCGAAGATTTCCTGATTCAGTTCGCCTTCCACGAAACGAGTGATTTCCTCTACCTGGAAGCTGAAGTTAGATTTCATTTCAGGGGCAACTTCCTTGTCAACCTTCAAGAGAGAAGCAAGTTCGGCAGCATTACCGTCCCATGCAGTATGAGGGTTGAATACGAGCACGTCGTTTACCTTAGCATTAGCGAAGATAGCTTTCTGCTCATCGTTCTTCATATAAGCCGGCATCATCACAGCACCTTCTACCTGAATACCGCCTTCTTTGGTATTGCCTTCCGCATCCAATTCGGCGAGCAAACCTTTCAGCATATCGTTGTCAGCGTAAGCATCTACCTTTTCGTATTTGCCGTTACGTTGTGTGTAAGCCTTTACTTGGTTGTTAACCATTTCTTCGGTTACATCAATCGTATAGTAATCTACCTTATCATCAGCAGCAACCTCAGCTTTGAATTCCGGAGCCAAAGCTATGTCGAACAAGAATTCAAACTCTTCCATTGTATCGAAGTCGATTTCCTTCTGCTTGTCTTCGTTAGGCAGAGGTTCGCCAAGTATATTCACTTTGTTATCTTGAATATACTTATATACGGAATCAGAAAGAAGCTTATTAACCTCTTCAGCCAATACCGACTTACCATACATCTTCTTTACCAGGCTCATCGGAACCATACCTTTACGGAAACCGGGGATTTGAGCTTTCTGACGGAAGTTCTTCAATGATTTGTCTACCTTTTCCTGATAGTCTGCTTTCTCAAGCTTTACAGTAAGCAAGGCGCTTACTTTGTCAATGTTTTGCAATGAAACGTTCATTCTGACAATTATTTATTTGATTTATACTTTATTTCATTCTCCAATTTGAGCGTGCAAAATTAGCGTTAATCTTTCAATTATCAAAAAACACAGGCAATTATTTCCTCTGCCTCCCCACCCACCAAAAACTTTTCCATCCCGATTCTTATACAAGATACCTCCGGGCAATATTCCCGATACCACTGTTGGGTAGCGAGAATACCACCGGGTGGTATCTTTCGTACCACTGTTGGGTAGTCGTCGTACCTTAGCTTGGTAGCCCTCGTACCATAGTAGGGTACGACAGCTACCAAGTAAATAAATTATTTAAAGGCATAAATCAAAGAATTATCTTTTGCTTTGAAATAAGAAAAATAAAAATAATTGAGAAAAAGTATTGCGGTTCCGAAATTAATGTGTTCCTTTGTCGCGGAATGATGGCACATTAGTTTCTCGATTTCCATTACATGGTTTTTACTTCCGTTGAAAAAACGTATTTGTAAACTCTCTGTCGTTGTTATCTTTTTATTATTCAGCTGTCTTTCCAAAGAGAGTTTTATTTATTTTTATTTATTTACATTTTTCATTATGAACATTTATGTTGGAAACCTTAACTACCGTGTTAAGGAAGATGACCTGCAGAAGGTTATGGAAGATTACGGTACAGTATCTTCTGTTAAATTTATCATGGACCGTGCAACCGGACGTTTCAGAGGCATTGCATTCGTAGAAATGGAAGACAGCGCTGCTGCCGCCAAGGCTATCTCTGAACTCGATGGCGCTGAATTCTTCGGTCGCCAGATGGTAGTAAAAGAAGCAAGACCTCCGAAATTCTAATCATATAGATTAAAAGGAGAAAAAACAGGAGGATGTGTCGAGATTTAGATTGGCACATCCTCCTTCTTATTTATAGAAAGATAAGAGAGAGTCTCTTAATTATAACCGGGGTTCTGCATTATATTCGGATTTTCATCCAACACTTGTTGAGGAATAGGAAGAAGATAGTTTTTTGACGCATCAAAGCCGTTGTTTACAGATGATATAGGAGTATTCAGTATCCTATAATAAGGATATACCCAACCGCCGTGACCTTGCAACAGCCTTTGTGCCATATCTGCTAAGCTCTCAGGAGTAGAAGCAAACCCAGCATCCTCCTGAAAAAGTTCTTTCAGCAATTCGATATATTTGGCGACCTCAGCCTGACGACCCAGTCCGTAATTAGCTACAGCAGCAAGCAAATAAACTTCGCGATAAAGGAGTAAGGGAGTTCGAACTTCGCTACCATCACCGGTCATATATTTATGCCCGCTCCATATTGCTTCTTTTTCTGTGGGATAGCCAAGATTAGTCAACTGATACTCACCGCTGTTCGCTATACGTTCACAGCACTCCAAAGCCTCATTCCAACGTTCTTCATCCGCATACACCTTTGCCAGCAAAAGGGTCACGGCGTGTGAACCGGCAGAAGGATATTCGTCTCTCGCTTTCTTAAGGTCTTGAATTAACTGCTCAACAGGCAAACTAACCTTGTCGCCAAGTAATTGTCCGTAATATCCATATAGATGACAACGGATTATGGCCATATCCACATTAATGTCGGTAAGCAGCTCCTGTGCTTCCACTTCCATGGAGGCAAGTTGCTTCGCATATTCCGCCCCCTTATCCAACATATCATAAGCTATATTCCAAACAGGATTTGAGTAGAATACAAATTCCTCTTCCGTATAGGCAAACCCACCAGAACCGGTAACCAAAGCCGACTCCAGTTCAAGAACCTTCTTAAAATATTCCTCAGTTGCCGCATCCCACTCAGTCGCTATTTTTGCCAAATCCGTTTCAGGCGTTATAGCCAGCATATAGCACGTTTGTGTCGTTTTCGTATCTTCCATATCTTTATAGCTCAGGAAGTACGGGTAAGGGAAAGATGCCACCTTATCGAGTGCATCATATTTGCCGTCACCATTCAGGTCTGCATAGGCATAATCACCGTTTGCATTAAGGCCTTTCAGCAAATAACCGTCATGTCCCTCGGAATATCCCTCCTTCTTTATCTGATACATAATGGAATCCGCATCGTGCTTAATCACGACAGTTCCCTCGGCACCGGTAGTCCACTCGCCCAGCTGAGTGCCGGATCCGTCTTGCACCGTCACAGTAACTCCCGCCAGCGGTGTAAGCGGGTTCTCCTTATCAGCCCACAACTCCTGTACTTCAATCGTAGTGGTATATCTCTTTTCCAACTGTTCCGTCAGGACTTCCGGAATAATATACACATAACTGTTACCTGCCGCTATGGCATCACCCTCTATAGGTACTCCATTTATATACACTCCTCCGTCACCGGAATGCGACACATGGAGACTTTCACCGTTTATGCTCTTCAGTACCATACCGTCTTTCAGTTCCGCTTTCTGATAACTGCCCACTGCAATATGGCGTTTAATGGATGCAGAATCCAAGACCTCTCCCGATGCCCGTGTCTGGGTAGCATTGCGTACTGCAAAAACAGTCAATTTATCCTCTTCAAGATTGGCAACATCAACCGATTTCAGAATTTCCACAAAGGTGCTGATCTCGGCTTCCTCTTCCAGCACTTCTACAATCTTATTCACAGCTTCCGCCCCTTTGGATGGTGGAGGAGCCGGAGTAGGCTCATCATCGTCGCTACAAGCAGTGAGTGCGAACAGAAAAGCCAAACTCATTACATAATAATAAAGTTTTTTCATAATATTCTCATTTTTAGTAATCCGTGTGCAATTTATTTTTTCACCGTTTGTTGAAATTTAGCTGTGGCATCTTCATACCGTTTCAAGTCATCATCGCTAAGCGTTTTTTTCCAAGCCGGCAAAGAAGTACCGGCATCTTCACAAGCTTTATCAATGGCCTTACTGGTTTCTGCCATAATAGTAAATGCCTTTTTAGGATCGGAACAATCCTTTACTTTATCCGTACCATCCTCAATCAGACCGAGGATTTTATCCAGAAGTTCATTTTGCGAAGCAGCACTTTCTCCGGCCAACTGTTCCGTAATCTGTTCCGCCTTAGCACTTTTACCCGAACAAGCACTTTGTGTCATCAGAAACAGACACAACATTCCAAATGCGAAAACAACTTTCTTCATGATATTTAATGGTTTTAAGTACAGCCCTACATTCAAATTTCTCAAAACTACCTACAAGCGGCAGGGCTTATTCCGTATGTAGCGTTAAAGTGGAATCGTCAGGTAACCTTTAGTTAATGCTTTAATAACCAAATCGGTCGCATTACGCGCAGCAAATTTCAACATCAGGTTCTTCCGATGCCATTCAACTGTATTTTCAGAAATAAAAAGATGCCGGGAGATTTCATGGGTATTCATGCCCTGAGCTATTGCCTTCAGGACATCCAACTCGCGTGAAGTGGGCAGCATATCCGGCAACTCCGTTTCATCCTCCGTCCGGCTTTTCTCTTTATATAGTTGTTGATAACGCTGGCAATAATAGTTTTCATCCAGCATAACAGCACGTACCGCTTCACGCAGAGCCTCGGTTCCCGAAGACTTGAAGACAACGGCGTTGATATTCGGATGCTTCAGCTTATTCACAATCCATATCTCCTCGTGCATGGTACAAACCACAATCTTAGCCTGAGGATCATTCTCTTTTATGTTGCGTATCAGTTCGAAGCCGTCAATATCCGGTAATTCAAGATCTGTAATATATATATGGAATGTATGTGATTTTATTAGATTCAGTAATTCAGTGCCGTTCGTCACCGTACAAACACTGTTTACGTCGGCAATATCTCTCAATAGAGTTTTCAGCCCTTCCAACACTAAAGAATGGTCATCTATCAGAACTATGTCGAACTTCATTTGCAGTCTGTTTTATATTATCTTTGACAAAATTAGACATACACGCCGACATATACCCTACGGGAAACCGTAGTTTTTGCGTCAAAAAACAGGAATAAGTACAATAATCGTAGTTCCCGACCGGGTTGATTTCATTGTGAAAGTCCCCTTTAAAGCGGTCACCCGTTCTTTCATCGTCTGTATTCCTATGCCCGGCCTGTCCGTTGCAGCCCCGTTTCCATTGTCAGACACCCTGATTTCCAGATTGGGCAACTTCCACTCCATCACAACCGAGATACGGGAGGCACGGGCATGCTTCAGCGAATTGCCTACCGCCTCCTGAATAATTCGATAAATATTTAATGACATTGCATCCGGCAACCCCGTCCATTCCACATCTTCCGGAAGGGTCTCAAAACGTATCGGACATTCCGGTGTGGAAAGACTTTCCAAGTAGTTGGATATTACTTCATTGATGGTAGCTTCCCGGAATACGGGCGGAAGCAATTCATGGGAAACAAGGCGGATATTTTCCCTTATCCTCCGCAGATTCGCAATCCAGTCCTTCGTTGGTGCAACCGGGTCCGAAGCGGCGTTCACTTCCATAGAGAACAAATCGTTGCAGACACCGTCATGCAATTCTTTTGCCAAACGCGCGTGTTCATTCTCCAGCTTATCCAGATAGTTACGGGTCAGTTTCTGTTCCGTGGCACGCTGCAACTGTTCAAACTCATGCCGCTGAGCCTCCATCTCCCGCTTCTGGCGCTCTACACGCAACCTCTGCCGCTGTACGAAATAAGCGAAAAACAACCCCGAAAGCACTAACACAAATACCGAACCGCCTAAAACAATGAACAGACGTTGCCGTGCCCCCCGTTTCTCCTCATTCAACTTTTGTATCTCAAGTTCTTTCTCCTTGCTTTCATATTTTACGGAAAGCTCTTCCAGCTGTTTCGCCTTTTCTTTCTGAAACAGAGAGTCGTTTAACTCCTGCGCCTGTGTTAGGGCCGTATAAGCATTTTCATAATCATGTACATTCTTATACGCCGAATGCAGATTATTATAAATATCGTACAAAAGGAAAGGATAGTTTTTAATTCCATCCAAACTCAGCAGTTTATCGGCGATGGCAATAACTTCCCGATACTGTTTGCCATCCTGCCGGATTACAAACAGTATTTGATAATAATTTATCAGGGTCATCACCGACTTTACCTGAGGAAGGATAGAGTCGGCTTTTCCGGCATAGCGGTTTATCTCGCTTTGCGGACTACCGGTTCGCTGCAGAACCAGCATATAATAGGTAAGGGCGTTCAGTTCCCCGTCAAACAGTTCCTCTTCGTGTGACAATTCTATCGCCTTCAACAAATACTCTTTCGCTTTATCATACAATTTCCTGACAATAAAAACAGAAGAAGTTACTGTATAAATCTGTGCACGGAAAGACTTATCGGTGCATTTGTCAGCCAATACGGCCGCCCGCAACGCATATGTTTCGGACTTATCAAGCGACTTCATATCCATGTGCAGGGTCGAAAGGTTATTATACAACACCACGGCGCTCTGCCTGTCATCTTCCGAAGCCATATCCAGCCGGTCCACATATTCCAACGCAGTATCATAAGACTCCACCGCATCCGGCAGCATACCGGATGACCGCAGATATACTCCCTGCGAAGTGTAGAATGAAACAATCACACCGGCATTTTTTTCTTGCCGAACCAGCGGAACCGCTTCCCGGCAAACAGCCAGTGCGGAATCTACCTTACCAAGTGAGTAAAGCGAATCCGTAACTTCAAGAATACGCTTAATTTCCGCAGTATTCTGTCCTATAGCTGAAACAAAAAGAAATACCGCTCCTATAAACAACAGCACCCTTTTCATTCTACCTATACCATAAAGTCCTTACGACGAAGTACGAAGCTGTTACTCAAATACTTTTCACGTACAATCTTATTCTCGGCAAGTTCTTCCGGTGTACCTTGGAATAAGATTTTCCCCTCAAACAACAGATAAGCGCGGTCGGTGATGCTTAATGTCTCCTGCACGTTGTGGTCGGTAATCAGGATACCGATATTCCGGTCTTTCAGTTTCCATACAATCTGTTGGATATCCTCTACGGCAATAGGGTCTACACCGGCAAACGGTTCATCCAGCATGATGAATTTCGGGTCGATGGCAAGGCAACGGGCAATCTCCGTACGGCGGCGTTCACCACCGGACAACTGGTTGCCCTTATTCTTACGAACCTTCTGCAAGCGGAACTCCGCAATCAGGCTCTCCAGTTTGTCTTTCCGGTAATCCAGCGGTTTGTCCGTCATTTCCAATACAGCGGCGATATTATCTTCCACACTCATCTGGCGGAATACGGACGCTTCCTGTGCCAGATAGCCGATACCCGTCTGCGCACGCTTGTACACGGGATATTTCGTAATATCCAAGTCATCCAAGAAGATACGTCCTTCATTGGGAGTAATCAATCCTACGGTCATATAGAATGAAGTAGTCTTGCCGGCCCCGTTCGGGCCCAGCAATCCAACGATTTCCCCTTGCTTTACGTTGATAGAAACATGGCTCACTACCGTACGTTTACCGTACTTTTTCACCAAATCTTCTGTCCGGAGTACCATTTTGCTTTCTTCTTCCATAACGCTATATCACCACAGGATTATACAGATTTACACAGATTGATATCAATCTGCAAGTTTACCGTTTCTCCCGCAAATTACAATGTTCTCATCCTGTTTTATGAAAAAATACTGTGCCATACGGCGTAATCTGTGGTGAAACTGGCGCAAATGTAGCAAAAATAAGCCGAAATAGTGTACATTTGCAGACAAATACTTACGAGTCATGATTAAAGCACTTAGAACAGTCGGGAAATATATGATACTGATGGGCCGCGTTTTTGCACGCCCGGAACGTATGCGTATGTTCTTCCGCCAATACATCAATGAAATAGAGCAGCTTGGAGTAAACTCCATCGGCATCGTATTGCTAATATCGTTTTTTATCGGAGCTGTTATCACCATACAAATCAAGCTGAACATAGAGAGTCCCTTCATGCCGCGCTGGACGGTAGGATATGTCACCCGCGAAATCATGTTGCTGGAGTTCTCATCTTCCATTATGTGCCTGATATTGGCAGGCAAAGTGGGGTCTAACATCGCTTCCGAGCTTGGAACGATGCGGGTCACCCAGCAAATAGACGCTCTTGAAATTATGGGGGTCAACTCCGCCAACTACCTGATATTACCCAAAATAGCGGCAATGGTGTCAACAATCCCTCTGATGGTAACGTTCAGTATATTCGCCGGAATCATAGGTGCGTTTTGCACGTGCTGGTTCGGTGGCATCATGTCGGCCGTCGATTTAGAATACGGGTTGCAATATATGTTCGTAGAATGGTTCATCTGGTGCGGCATTATCAAGTCGCTGTTCTTTGCCTTCATCATTGCCAGCGTGTCGGCATTCTTCGGCTATACGGTCGAGGGAGGTTCCATTGAGGTGGGCAAAGCATCTACGGACTCGGTAGTATGCAGCAGCGTACTGATTCTGTTTGCCGACCTCATATTGACACAACTGTTAATGGGATAAAACCATGACGCTTGTGAGTGCTAAATTCATAATTGATAATTCAAAATAGATAATTCCATACTAATGATTGAGCTGAAAGGACTTTGCAAGTCATTTGAAGAAAAAGAGGTGCTGACAGACATCAATGCCACATTCGAAAACGGAAAGACGAACCTCATCATCGGGCAAAGCGGTTCGGGAAAGACCGTACTGATGAAGTGCATCGTAGGCTTGCTGACCCCCGAAAAGGGAGAATTGCTATACGACCACCGCGACTTCCTCACGATGGGCAAGAAAGAGAAGAAAGCCCTGCGCCGCGAGATGGGAATGATATTTCAGAGCGCCGCCTTGTTCGACTCGATGACGGTACTGGACAACGTGATGTTCCCCCTCAATATGTTCAGTTCGGACACCCTGCGCGACCGTACACGCCGTGCCATGTTTTGCCTGGAACGTGTAAACCTTATCGAGGCAAAAGACAAGTTCCCCGGTGAAATCAGTGGAGGTATGCAGAAACGTGTAGCCATTGCACGGGCCATTGCCCTAAACCCGCAATACTTGTTCTGCGACGAGCCGAACTCCGGTCTTGACCCCAAAACATCTCTCGTCATCGACGAACTGATACAGGACATCACCCGCGAATATAACATGACTACGCTAATCAATACCCACGACATGAATTCCGTAATGGGCATCGGAGAGAAAATCATCTACATCTATGAAGGCCATAAAGAGTGGGAAGGCAGCAAAGACGACATCTTTACCTCCACCAACGAGCGTCTGAACAACTTTATTTTTGCCTCCGACCTCTTCCGCAAGGTAAAAGAAGTGGAGATACAGAACATCGAAGGCTAAAGGCGATAATTTTTAGGCACGAATTTCATAGATTTCACGGATTTGCTCTATTATTCCGTGAAATCTATGAAATTCGTGCCTAAAAATTCATTAAGTACATTTTGAGCGTCTGCAAGAGACTTATTTCTGTCTTATATATATATTTATCGGAGTTCCTGTCAGATTCCATTTCTCGCGCATCTTGTTCTCAAGGAAGCGTCTGTACGGTTCCTTCACATATTGCGGCAGATTAGCGAAATAAACGAAAGACGGAACCTGCGTATTCGGCAACTGCGTGATATATTTAATCTTGATATACTTTCCTTTGATGGCAGGAGGCGGATAAGCCTCAATCAGCGGCAGCATCTCTTCATTCAGGCGAGCGGTCGGTATGCGCACCATACGGTTCTCGTACACAGAGCGCGCTTCTTCCAGTACTTTCAAGATACGCTGTTTCGTCAGTGCCGAAGTAAAAATTATCGGAAAGTCCACAAAAGGAGCAAAACGGGTGCGAATGGCATTCTCAAAAGTTTTCATCACTTTCACAGTCTTGTCTTCCACCAAATCCCACTTGTTCACAACCACTACCAATCCTTTGGAGTTTTTCTGGATAAGCGAGAAGATATTCAGGTCCTGGCTTTCGATACCACGCGTAGCGTCCAGCATCAAGATACATACATCCGAATTCTCGATGGAACGTATAGAACGGATTACCGAATAGTATTCCAAATCTTCACTCACTTTGTTTTTCTTGCGAATACCTGCCGTATCCACCAGATAGAAGTCGAAACCGAACTTATTGTATCGCGTATAGATTGAATCGCGTGTCGTCCCGGCTATTTCCGTCACGATATTGCGATCCTCACCGATAAAAGCATTTACGATAGACGACTTTCCGGCATTCGGGCGACCCACCACCGCAAAGCGGGGAATATCTTCGTCCAAAATCTCATCAGACTCCTTCTTAAAGTTCTCAACGATAAGATCCATCAAATCGCCCGTACCGCTACCGGTCACGGCAGAAATGCAATACGGATCTCCCAAGCCCAGACTGTAAAATTCAGGAGCATTATATTGCAATTCATTATTATCGGTCTTGTTCGCAACCAGCAACACAGGTTTCTTGGCACGGCGCAAGATGGAAGCCACCTGCAAGTCCAAATCAGTAACCCCGTTCATCACATCCACCACAAACAGAATCACATCCGCTTCATCCACCGCCATCAATACCTGCTTGCGTATCTCCTCCTCGAAAATATCGTCCGAGTTCACTACCCAGCCACCGGTATCCACAACCGAGAATTCACGTCCCAGCCATTCGGATTTTCCATATTGGCGGTCGCGTGTTGTCCCCGCCTCTTCGTTTACAATAGCCTGCCTTGTTTTGGTCAGACGATTAAATAATGTAGACTTTCCCACATTGGGGCGTCCTACGATTGCAACTAAATTTCCCATAGGTACACTCTTTGTTTTTTTGCGACTGTCACAGTCGTATGAATATTAGTCCAGCTGATAACCGAAATTACGCAGTTCCTTGTCCGAACTACGCCAATCCTTATCAACCTTCACAAATGTCTCCAAGAATATTGTCTTCCCGAAGAACCTCTCCAAATCGCGGCGAGCTTCGGTAGCTACTTTTTTCAAAGCCTTTCCTTGCTTACCGATAATGATACCCTTCTGCGAATCACGTTCAACGTATATCACGGCATTGATATGTATCTTCTTTTCTTCTTCCTTAAACTGTTCCACAACGACCTCTACCGAATAAGGTATCTCCTTGTCATAGTACAACAATATCTTTTCGCGGATAATCTCGTTTACAAAGAAACGGGCAGGCTTGTCCGTCCACTGGTCCTTATCAAAATAAGGAGGCGAATCGGGCAACAGTTCTTTTATCCGCTTCATCACATAGTCCACATTAAACTTGGTGGCAGCCGAGATAGGGATAATCTCCGCATTCGGCAACAGCTCTTTCCATGCCTCCACCAGTTCCACCAGCTTCTCCTGATTGCTCAAGTCAATCTTGTTAACGAGCAACAGTACCGGCGCTTCCATATGGCTCACTTTCTCCACAAAATCATTATGCTTGTCAGGTGTTTCAACCACATCCGTCACATACAGCAACACATCCGCATCCGTCAGTGCCGAAGTGGAGAAGTTCAGCATAGACTCCTGCAATTTATAGGTAGGTTTCAGTACGCCCGGTGTATCCGAAAACACAATCTGCATATCATCCGTATTATATATACCCATAATCCGGTGACGGGTGGTTTGCGCCTTGAAGGTAGCTATTGAAATACGCTCACCTACCAGTGCATTCATCAATGTAGACTTACCTACATTGGGATTTCCCACAATGTTGACAAAACCTGCTTTATGCATAATCTTCACGTATTTGAATTGAGACAAAAAAACGCATCGAATCGAAATAGGATGCGTCTTTTTATCATATTTTGTCAGTAACGTTCACATTACTGTTTTTTGCCGTCATAGCCCCATTTCACGTAAACGGCCCCCCATGTAAATCCTGCGCCGAATGCCGTAAATATAAGGTTATCACCTTTTTTCAACTTCTCTTCAAAGTCCCAGATACAGAGCGGAAGCGTACCGGCGCTTGTATTGCCATAGCGTTCGATATTTATCAGCACCTTTTCGTGGGGAACTTCGAGGCGGTGTGCCACAGCATCGATAATACGCAAGTTGGCTTGATGAGGAACCACCCAGTCAATAGTATCTTTTGTCAGATTATTCTTTTCCGCGATTGCGGCGCTTATATCCGACATATTGGACACTGCGTATTTAAATACCGTGCGACCTTCCTGATAAAGGTAATGCATATGATTATCTATCGTAAAATAAGAAGGAGGACAAACAGAACCGCCGGCTTTCAGATGCAAGAAAGGTAATCCCTTTCCGTCCGTTCTCAGCATGGCATCCATAACGCCCAGTTCTTCAGTAGTCGGTTCCAACATAAAGGCCGCTGCACCGTCACCGAAAATAGGGCAAGTGGCACGGTCTGTATAGTTCACAATCGACGACATTTTGTCTGCGCCTACGATAATCACTTTCTTGTATCTACCCGAACGGATAAAGTTCGCCGCTGTCTCCATCATATAGAGGAAACCGCAACAAGCTGCCGACATATCAAATGCAAAGGCGTTTTTCAGTCCGAGCTTGTCACACAAGATAGATGCAATAGAGGGGAATTGATAGTCCGGAGTAGAAGTAGCGACAATCACCAGATCAACATCATCCGGATTGGAACCGGTGCGCTGCATCAACTGCTTTGCAGCTTTACGCGCCATATATGATGTGCCCAGCCCTTCTTCGTTCAGAATATGTCTTTCCTTAACTCCGATACGGGTCATAATCCATTCATCGTTGGTATCCACCATTTTCGATATCTCATCGTTCGTCAAGATATAATCAGGTACATATCCACCGACTCCTGTAATTACTGCATTTATTTTTTCCATTAATCTTGTTTACTTATAAGGACACTTAAACAACGGCAGTCTAAAAAGTTTTGTTCATTGAATGCTACAAATCTTTTTAGACGCCCGATATTCAAGTATAAGTTTTAGTCAAACTGCTAATTAAACCGCAGCTTCTTTCTCTACTGCCAGCTTACCACGATAGTAGCCACATGCACCACATACAGTGTGATATACATGCCATTCACCGCAATTCGGGCAAATAGCCAATGTAGGAGCTACTGCTTTATCATGAGTTCTTCTCTTTGCAGTTCTTGTTTTTGACTGTCTTCTCTTAGGATGTGCCATTTTCTTTAATCTTTAATTGTTATCTAATATTTTCTTTAATTCGTCCCAACGCGGGTCTACCGCAGTTTCCGTATCATCGTTTACAAGTTCGTTGCTCTCCTCCGGTACAAAACCTTCTTCGTCCATTTCATCATCCGGAGTAGTACGCAAATGCTTGCTCAATTTACTGCTCATCGCTTTGTTGCACTTACCCGGAGCGTGTACATGCTTCATCGGGATAGACAACGCTATAAACTCATACATGAACCACGCTACGTTGATTTCCCCTTCTTCTTCGGGGATTACGATAAGGTTATCACCTTCCTCAGCGTATTCATGTCCGAACTTCACCAGTAGCTTATCTGTGGAGCTTACAGGCTGTTCCATATCATCCAAGCAGCGGTCGCATGGAACCCACACTATTCCGTCTGTCTGAAAGTTCAATTCGAAAGCACGAGACGTTTTCTTTACAACCAAAACAACATTGACTTTGCCCTTCTGTACTTCCGGGCCATCAATATTAGCGAAGAAAAGGTTGTCCAATACAAATTCATATTTGCATGAATCTGCCTGCATACCTTTCAAATCTATTTTGTATTTATCAAACTTTCCCAAAGCTTCTTTTATTTATT
>ENA-OWPN01000257-OWPN01000257.1-human-gut-metagenome-genome-assembly--contig:-NODE-257-length-89256-cov-7.121378_pt1 | contig 89256 bp, 78 predicted proteins | sample MGYA00248266_ERZ651850 | MGnify/ENA primary metagenome ERZ651850 (study PRJEB26924, sample SAMEA4378296) | human gut metagenome | biome: human gut; feature: human-associated habitat; material: faeces... | reverse complement strand
CTTGTATCTCCTTAAACTGTTTTGGATTGCTTCATGTCCTTCATGTGCCTGTGCTTATATTCTTCCCGCCAAACCTGATTTTATTGACATTTGGCGGTTAAACATTTTCTGCTTTAATTTCCCCCTGTTTTATGATATGATAATAAAGCTGTAATAGAATCAGAACGCCCCGCCAGAAGCCCGGGCGTATTTGAACCATCATATATCACATACAGATAGGAAGGTAATCATATGAAATTAGGTATCGTAGGACTCCCCAACGTCGGCAAGAGTACCCTCTTCAATTCTCTGACAAAGGCAGGTGCGGAATCAGCCAATTATCCGTTCTGTACCATTGACCCCAACGTAGGCGTTGTTCCGGTTCCCGACGTGCGTCTGGACAAGCTCACCGCCATGTACAGCTCAGAGAAAACAACCCCTGCTGTCATCGAGTTCGTGGACATTGCCGGCCTGGTAAAGGGCGCTTCCAAAGGCGAAGGTCTGGGCAACCAGTTCCTTTCCAACATCCGTGAGGTGGACGCCATTGTGCATGTAGTGCGCTGTTTTGACGACCCCAATGTCATTCACGTGGACGGCAGCATTGACCCTCTCCGTGACATTGAAACCATTAATCTGGAGCTGATTTTCTCCGACATTGAGATTCTGGAGCGCCGCATTGCCAAGCAGTCCAAGGGCGCATTCAACAACAAGGAGCTGGCAAAGGAAGTTGAGCTGTTAAAGGCCATCAAAGCCCACCTGGAGGACGGAAAGCTGGCCCGCAGCTTTGAGCCCGAGGACGATGATGCCAGGGAGTTCATCAATACCCTGAACCTTCTTACATGGAAACCTGTTATCTTTGCCGCCAATGTAGCGGAGGATGACCTTGCAAACGACGGAGCCGGCAACCAGTATGTTCAGGCTGTCCGCGGGTTTGCTGATGAGAACAACTGTGAAGTATTCGTTATCTGCGCTGAGATTGAGCAGGAAATAGCTGAGCTGGACGACGATGAGAAGAAAATGTTTTTAGATGACCTGGGCCTTACGGAATCCGGCCTGGAGAAGCTGATTGCAGCCAGCTACCGCATTCTGGGCCTTATGAGCTACCTGACAGCAGGTCCCCAGGAGAGCCGTGCATGGACCATCAAGGTAGGCACCAAGGCGCCTCAGGCAGCAGGTAAGATTCACAGTGATTTTGAGCGCGGCTTCATCCGCGCCGAGGTAGTCAATTACGATGACCTGATGGCATGCGGCAGCATGAACGCGGCCAAGGAAAAGGGTCTGGTACGTTCCGAGGGCAAGGAATACGTCATGAGGGACGGGGATGTGGTCCTCTTCCGTTTTAATGTATAATACAGCCTGCAAGGCTGGCTTTGAATATACTCATAAGAGTTATGGGATTCTGATACGAATCCTTTCACGATTCACATGTCAGTGGAAAAACCGGCATCATCCGCCATCATAAACCATGGATGATGCCGGTTTTTCCTTCTCTTCCCCGACTCCACGGAGCGTTTGTTGTATTTATATGCCATATGGACTATGATAAACAAGGAGGTGAAAAACATGGATTGCAGCAAAGTAGGAAAATTAATTTATACGCTGAGAACGGAAAAAGGAATGACCCAGAAATCCCTGGCCCATGCAATGAACATCAGCGACAGGACCATTTCCAAATGGGAGCGGGGCATTGGATGTCCTGATGTCTCCCTGCTTCAGGAGCTTTCAGATGTCTTGGGGGTAAATATTGAAAAAATACTGTTGGGCGATTTGGAACCCAATGAAAAAGATGGAGGAAATATGAAACGAATTAAATTCTATATGTGCCCTGTCTGCGGCAATGTGATAACAGGCACAGGCATGGCGGAAATCTCCTGCTGCGGCAGGAAGCTGAATCCCCTGGAGGCCAGACCGGCAGACCTGTCCCACCATGTGTCCGCGGAGGAGGTGGAAGGTGATTATTACATCACTCTGGAACATGATATGGAAAAACAGCACTACATTACATTTATGGCATACGCTGCCTGGGACAGGGTGCTTTTAATTAAGCTGTACCCTGAACAGGCAGCCCAGGCACGCTTTCCCAGGACTCATCACGGAATGCTGTATATCTGCTGCAGCAGCCACGGGCTTTTCTCAACCAGTCTGTAGGCCCTTTTTCCAAAATCCCATTGACATTGCTCTCTGTATCTTGTATGATACTCCATAGACCGACGGTCGGTCTATAGAATAGGAGGGCAGAACATGGCACGCATTGTTAAAGAAGCGGATGAGCGGAAAAATGAAATCCTGGACGCGGCAGAAAGACTTTTTACGGTAAAAGGATATGGGAAAACCACTATCCTAGATATTCTGGAGCAGGTAGGCATTGCAAAAGGTACTTTTTACTATTATTTTAAATCCAAGGAAGAGGTGATGGACGCCATCATAGAACGTTTCATTGAGCAGGATGTACAGAAAGCACGGCAGATTGCCCTGGATAAAGGACTGACGCCCGTGCAGAAATTCTGCGGTATCATAGCAGCCCAGCAGCCGCGGACAGACGGGCCCAAGGACCGGATGATTGAGGAATTCCATCTGCCGGCCAACGCGCAGATGCACGAAAAAAGCATTGTGCGCTCCATCCTGGCGCTCTCACCTATCCTGGGCCAGGTGGTGTCCCAGGGCGTGGAGCAGCATATATTCTCCACGGAATATCCCCTGGAAGCCATACAGATACTGCTGGCCTCCGGCCAGGTACTGTTTGATTCCTCCATGTTTGCATGGACGCCAGCGGAGATGGAGCAAAAGGTAAATGGATTCATAGCTGCCATGGAAGCTGTCCTGGGCGCTGAAGCCGGAACCTTTGAGCCCATGAAACAGATTCTGGCCGCAGGAAACACCATTGCGCCGGAGTCCCGCCAGAAACCGGAGTCCTGCCAGAAACCGCAGCCCTGCCAGAAACCGAAGTCCCACCAGAAACCGCAGCCCCGGTCAGGGAGGGAAGAATAATGGCAAATCATCCCTCATCCGGCAGCATAAATATAAACAGCGTCAATTTCCGCCTTATGGTAATCGGACAGATTATTTCCATCCTGGGCTCGGCCCTGCTGCGGTTCGCCCTGTCTCTCTATGTATTGGATATAACGGGGAGGGCCGACATCTATGCCACCCTTTATGCATTCTCCAACCTTCCTCTGCTGATTTCTCCTGTGGGCGGAGCCATTGCCGACCGTTTCAACAGACGGAATCTGATGGTGCTCTTCGACTTTACCAGCAGCGCCGTCATCTTCATGTACTACTTAAGCCTCCGCCTGGGAGGGACTTCCATTCTTCTTACAGCCGCTGTCATGATGCTGCTTTCCGTCATCAGCTCCATGTATGAACCAGCGGTAACAGCCAGCATTCCCCTACTGGTAAAGGAAGAACATCTGGAAGGCGCCAACGGTCTTGTAAACGGAGTCCAGGCCCTGTCCAATGTGGCTGCTCCCCTGATTGGCGGCATGTTCTACGGTATATTCGGAGTAAGGGCCCTGGTGTTTATCAGCGGAACCGCCTTTTTCTGTTCCGCCATACTGGAGCTGTTCATCCGCATCCCCTTCCACAAACGTGAATTCACCAGACCTGTCCTTCCCACCATGGCAGCTGACCTGAAGGAAGGTTTTTCCTATGTGGTCCGAAATCCCCTTATACTGCGCTCCATGGTTCTGGCAGCCCTGATGAATCTGATTCTGACTCCCCTTTTTGTGGTGGGAGGCCCTGTGATTTTAAGGGTTGCCATGAAAAGCACCGATGCCATGTACGGCATCGGCATGGGAACCATCAATCTGGCAACCATATTGGGCGCCCTGTCCATCGGAGCCGTGGCTGGGAAGATGCGCATGGATAACCTTTACCGCCTGCTGGCAGCCATCACCCTGCTGATTCTTCCCATGGCCCTGTCTGTGACCCCTGCTCTGATTAGCTGCGGCTTTTATCCGTCCTACCTGTTATTCCTGGCATGCGCCGTGCCCATTGCCATGATTATGACCATCATCTCCATCTTCATTGTCACAAAGGTCCAGAAAGAAACCCCCAACGAAAATCTGGGAAAGGTGATGGCCATTATCACGGCGGCAGCACAGTGTGCGGCTCCCCTGGGGCAGCTGGTCTGCGGGTTTATCTTCCAGACCTTCTCGGCAAGGCTTTTTCTTCCGGCCCTGTTTATATGCATTGCCATGGCATTGGTTTCCCTGGCTGCCAGACATCTGTGGGCGGAAATCACAGTCTCTTAATCCGCAGGCCTTTTCTTCCTGGCAGCCATCATATAGCGGTGGATGGTCCCGTCAACAGAGCCGTGTGACTCCAGAAGGTCCTGGGCAGCAAACAGTCTGTCCAGGCAGCCATCCACGGAAAAGCCCGGAAATTCCCACTCAATGATTTTGGCAAACCAGACAAGGGCTCCCACGTCAAAAAAACGTATGGGGCGGAAGGCCTCGCCTTTTTCCATGATTTCAAAGCCTGCCCCGGTAAGGGTCCGTGACTGCAGCTTCAGGTTCATTCCTGGAAAGGGCTTGGGCGTGCCCGGCAAAAGCAGCTCTGCCAAATCCCTGTCATTCTCCTCCCCCACCTGCTGGGTTATGAATATACCTCCCGGCTTCAGGATGCGGTACACTTCCTCTGCAGCATAATTCCCATGACGGTTTATGACCATATCAAAACAGCTGTCCGGAAACGGCAGAGGAAGATTTCCCGACGCCTCCCTGAAATCAATTCCCAGAGGCGCCAGACGTTTCCGGCACAGCTCTGCATTGGGCGGATATGCCTCAGTGGCACTGGTCCTGCCGTATGGATGGCCCAGCGACAGGAGAAACTCGCCTCCCCCTGTGTCCATATCCAAAAGATAGTCCCGGTCTTTAAGATGGGACAGGATAATTGTCCTGTAATCCCAGGGCAGGCCGCCCTCCTCCCTGTACCTGTCTTCTATGTGCGAAAAATCCCACCCGTGAATGTAGGCCAAAGCCTCCTCGGCTTTCCATATCTTTTTTAATTCCTCAGTCTTCATAGCGCTGCTCCTTTCCCTATTCATCACCTGGTTCCATGGATAGGGCGCAGCCCCGGAAATGACAGCCTGATTCTTTCATCCCGACACAATGGCTGTCTGCCTTAAGGCTGCGCCGGGTAGTTATCTGACATGCTTTTTCTCATAATTCCTCCTTGCCGGCCACAAAACAGGCCTGTGTGTCTGCTGCTATCAGCACGTATCCCTGTCTGATTCTCCAATTGTCCTTACAGCTTCGGGATGTAATCATTATACTCCCTTATGCCCGAAGGGGTAAATACATAAGGCTTTTCCGGCTGTTTTCAGCATATTTTTTTGTATTATAAATAAAAACAATAAGATTTCGTGTTTTCACCCTATTTTTATATCTGAAACCGTATTTTCTTGCTTTTTCCATTTTTTTGTGGTAGATTAGTTGATATTATTCAGACCAAAGCCGTATCCCTCACACTACATTACGGCTGCGGGGAAATGAGGTATCATTATGGAACTGGTAAGCAGTATCGTGGAAGGCATCAATAACTGCCTCTGGGGCATTCCCATGATTGGCCTTCTCTTCGGAACCCATCTCTTCCTCACCTTCAAAACAGGATTCATCCAGCGCATGACCTTTACGGGTATCCGCCTGTCCGTCACCAGGGACCAGGATACCCACGGTGATATCAGCCAGTTTGCGGCCCTCACCACCGCCCTGGCCTCCACCATCGGCACAGGAAATATCATAGGCGTGGGTACGGCCATAGCCCTGGGAGGACCGGGCGCCGTGCTCTGGTGCTGGCTCACAGGCGTATTCGGCATCGCCACCAAGTACGGCGAATCCCTGATTGCAGTAAAGTACAGGGTGCGCACCAAGGACGGAACCATGCTGGGAGGCGCCATGTATGCTCTGGAACGCGGTCTTAACATGCGGTGGCTGGGCATTGCTTTCGCAGTCCTTGGAACCCTTACATCCTTCGGCATAGGATGCGGCGTGCAGGTCAATGCCATATCCAGCATTGTAAACAGCAATGTTGCCCCTGCCGTCATGGCCGGCTCCGGAAGCCTTAAGGATATTCTGGATACATACCCCTGGGCCATCAGCCTGGCAGTGGGTCTTGTCACGGCAGCTATCACCTGTCTGGTAATTTTCGGGGGCGTAAAATCCATTGCCAGGGTATGTGAAAAGCTGGTTCCCTTCATGGCCTTTTTCTACGTGGCGGGCTGCCTTGTGATTCTGTTCATCAACCGCGCCTTCCTGGGCCAGACCTTCTCCCTTATCATTAAGAGCGCCTTCACAGAGGTCCGTTCCATTGCCGGCGGCCTGGCCGGGACCGGCATCATGATGTCAGCCAGGTACGGAATTGCCAGAGGTCTCTTTTCCAATGAATCCGGCATGGGTTCCGCTCCCATTGTGGCCGCTGCCGCCCAGACCCGCAACCCGGTGCGCCAGGCTCTGGTATCTGCCACCGGCACCTTCTGGGATACGGTTGTGGTGTGTCTCATGACCGGACTGGTACTGGTCAGCAGCATCATTGGCCATGATGCCATAAATGTGGCCAACCTGTCCGGCGGCGGGCTGACCAACGCAGCCTTCAGCCTGATTCCATACATCGGGCAGCCCATACTCATCGTGGGCATCATTACCTTTGCCTATTCCACCATTCTGGGCTGGTCTTACTACGGCGAGCGCTGCCTGGAATATCTGATGGGCAAGCGGGGTGTAATCCCCTATCGTGTGGCATGGATTGCAGTGCTGGTGGCTGCCCCGGTCATTCAGCTGGAGCTGGTGTGGTCCATTGCCGACACCCTCAATGCGCTGATGGCTGTTCCCAACCTGATTGCAGTCCTGCTTCTGTCCGGTGTGATTGCCAGAGACACCAGATATTACCTGGCGCACCTGGATGAAAAGGATAAAACCCCGATTCCCCTGGTCAGCGACCAGGGAGTCCTTCCCTTTTTCAAACAATAAACAGAAACGGGAGCACGCTGATTGCCAGTGCTCCCGTTCCTGTTTATTCGCTGTCATCCTTATGGTCCTTGGTTATGCTGCCCAGCACCATCACCGCCGCCATGATGATGATAATGGCAGCAAAGATTCCGCCCATGCCTTTTCCCATGATTTCCAGGGCAATTCCCACATGTTCCATATTCATATGCTTCCTCCTTTGCCGCAATGCGCAGAGCCTGTCTGCACCTGCCTCCCTTGTCCTACAGATACTGGGATACAATGCTGATGACCAGTCCGCCTGCAATGACCGATGCCACCTGGCCCGATACATTGGTGCCCGCTGCCTGCATCAGTATGATGTTGCCCGGTTCCTCCCTGGCAGCCATCTTCTGCACCACCCTGGAAGACATGGGGAAGGCGGATATGCCGCAGCCCCCAATCATTGGATTCACCGGTTTCTTACCTGCCATTTTAAGGAATACATTTACCAGCTTTGCAAAGAGCACGCCGCCGATGGTATCGAATACAAAGGCCACCAGTCCCAGAATCATAATCATCAGAGTGGCCGGATTCACAAACTGCTCCGCCCTCATGCTGAATGAAATGGTAATGCCCAGAAGCAGGGTGATGATGTTGGCAAATTCATTCTGGGCTGTCTGGCTCAGACTGCCCAGGACGCCGCATTCCCGAAGTAAATTCCCAAACATGAGGAAACCTACCAGAGCCACGGACTGAGGCGATATAAGCCCCACTATCATGGTCACTGCAATGGGAAAAGCAATGCGCAGCTGCCGGTTCACGCTCTTGGGATTGTACTCCATATGGATGCAGCGCTCCTTCCTGGTGGTCACCAGGCGGATGGCAAAGGGCTGGATAATGGGAACCAGGGCCATATAGGAGTAGGCCGCCACCGCTATGGGGCCGATGTACCTGGACCCCAGGACCTGGGATACCAGGATGGAGGTGGGTCCGTCCGCCGCGCCGATGATGCCGATGGAGGCAGCGTCCCTCAGGTCAAAGCCCATAAGACATGCAATGAGGATGGCTGCAAAGATTCCAAACTGGGCCGCTGCCCCGAAAAGGAACAGTACTGGCTGGCTCAGCAGCGGTCCAAAATCAATCATTGCGCCAATTCCGATAAAAAGCAGGATTGGCATTGCCTCCGACGCCTCGATTCCGGTCTTGAACAGCCATTCTATGATTCCGGCCGCAGGAATCTTTCCCTGTACCATCTGGTCCACCACGCCGGAATAAGGCAGGTTCACCAGTATAGCGCCAAAGCCCAGGGGCAGAAGAAGCGAAGGTTCGTATTCCTTCTTAACCGCCAGCCAGATAAGGATGATTCCCACCACATACATGACGGCCTGCTGCCAGGTTACCGCCGTAATGCCCTCCAACAGAAAACTCATTTACTTTCCCTCCTTTGTATCATACCCTGTACATCACTCTTCCGGTTCCTTTTTCGTCTCCTTAAGGGTCAGCTTCACCCACTGGATAACCCTGTCTTCCATTTCCAATATCTCATAATCAGCTTCCGGTGTCATAACTGTCAGGGGAAGCTGTTCCCGGGACGGTATATATCCCAGCTGCTCCATTAAGTATCCGGACAGGGTATCGCAGGAACTGTCCATATGCAGATGCATTTCTTCTTTTAAATCAAACAGGGGAATGCCGCCTGACACCCGGTAAACCTTATGGGGTTCCAGCTCCGTAAGCTCCGGCTCCTCCTCCTCATAGTCGTCATGGATATCTCCCACGATTTCCTCAATCAGGTCCTCCAGGGTAACCATGCCGGACACGCCGCCGTATTCGTCAATCAGAATCGCCAGTTTTATTTTATTTGCCTGCATCTCCCGGAACAGGGCGTCTGTCCTGCGGTTCTCAGGCACAAAATAGGCCGGCTTTAAAAGGGAACGGACATCCAGTTTATCAAAGGAAGTCCTCCTGGCCTCTATGGTCAGTGTCTTGGTGGACAGGATGCCTATGATATTGTCAATCTCACCTTCGTACACAGGAATCTTGGAGTGCATGGATTCCAGAATCTCATCCAGGAACGCCTCCAGGGGCTCACCTATGTCCAGGGCCACCATGTCCTGTCTGGGCACCATCACTTCCTTGGCCCGCTTATCGTCAAAGGAAAATATGGATGTAATCATCTCCTTCTCAATGTCATTGAACACGCCTGCCTCGCTTCCGGTTTCCAGCATGGACTTAATTTCCTCCTCGGACACATCTGTCTCCAGGTTCTCATTGTGCATGCCAATCAGCTTCAGGAAGCCGCTGGTGGACAGGGAAAGCAGCTTTATAAAGGGATTCATAATACGCGATATATAGTAAATGGGACGTACGCAGAACAGGCTGAAGGCCTCTGCTTTCTGCAGGGCAATCCGTTTGGGCACCAGCTCGCCGAACACAAGGTTGAAATAGGCCAGGATAACGGTCACCACAACGCCTGCCAGGGTCTGGCTGTAGGGCACGTTCCGCTGGGCCATCCGCACCGCCAGCACCTGGGCGATACCGGTAGCCGCAGACGCACTGGAGAAAAAGCCTGCCAGGGTAATGGCCACCTGGATGGTGGAAAGAAATACCGTTGAGTCCTTCATCAGGCGCTCGATGAGCGCTGCGTTTTTGCTGCCCTGCTCGGACAGGCGGTGGATTTTGTTCTTATTGACAGATACCACTGCCATCTCGGAGCCTGCAAAGAATGCATTGATTAATGTCAGGATGACTAAGATTGTGATTTGGAATAAAATATTGGCCGCTTCAGGGTCAGATTCCATGGTGAATGATTCCTCCTTCATATTACATAGATTGATTTGTTTCAAGGACTATTATACATAAAGATTGGCAAAATGTCAGCTAAAGATTCCATTAAGATGAATGGCTGGGAGCAGGACAGCTCCCAGGGGAATCAATCCAGGGGCTGTATGTAGAAATTTCCCACCACGTCGCTGGAATTAATGACATTCACGAACGTATCCGGATACTGCTCCCGTATCCGTTTCTTCATCTTCCTCACGTCGCTGTCCGAAAGCACGGTATAAATCAGGTATTTCTTGTTGGCTGAATAGGAGCCAAAGCCCTTTAAAATCGTGCTGCTGTGATTGGTCAGCTCCAGCAGGTCAGCGGACACGGCCGCCGGGTTATCTGTTACAATGAGCAATGTTTTTTTCTTATATTTCTTGTAAAAGGTGTTGATGACCTGGGTGTTGCAGAACTGGAAAATAATGGAATACAATGCCTTATCCATTCCAAAAATTCTTCCCGATATCAGGATAATAACTGCGCTGAATAACAGCATGTAATTGAAGGTGGAAACCTTGTATTTTGCCGACAGCGACATGGCGATAAAATCCGTTCCGCCTCCGCAGGCCCTGCTGTTAAGGACCAGGCTCATGCCCAGGCCGTTCAGTATACCGCCGAATACAGATATCAGCAGGATGTCCCCTGTGATGGGAACCACCGGCAGCTCATCCACCAGCACCGACACGGTCAGCAGGCAGATGCAGGACAGAATTGTAAATTTCTTTCCCACCAAGCGGTAGGCGAACACGGCCGGCACCGCGTTAAAAAGGACGTTCAGAAGGGTAAATGATATCTGGACATCGTAAAAGGTAAGGCCGATTCTCTGAATCAGCTTGGCCAGGCCGGTAAATCCTCCCGGCACCAGCTCTCCCTGTTCCACAAAAGTATTCATATTGACAGCTACAATCAGGCTTCCCAACAGGATGCAGAGAAAGGCCGCCGCGTCCTTCCTCTTCCTGTTTTTGTTCTGCTGCTTCATATTCTCCTGATACAATTCAGACATCATCTGTCCGTCTCCCATATGTCCGCCCCCTTTTCCTGCGCCCTTTATCCTCTGACAAACTGGGCATTGTAAATATCCGCGTAAAAACCGTTCATTCCCAAAAGCTCCTCATGCCTGCCCTTTTCCACAATCCGGCCGTCCCGCATGACCAGAATCACATCCGCCTCCCGGATGGTGGACAGCCGGTGGGCCACAATAAAGCTGGTCCTGCCCTCCATCATCCGCGCAAAGGCTTTCTGGACTTTGATTTCAGTCCTGGTGTCAATGGAGGATGTGGCCTCATCCAGTATAAGCATGGGAGGAAGACACAGCATGACCCTGGCAATGCAGAGCAGCTGTTTCTGTCCCTGGGACAGGTTTCCTCCGTCCTCGCTGATGACGGTGCCGTATCCGTCCGGCATCCGCATGATGAATCCGTGGGCATGGGCCTGTCTGGCTGCCTGGATGATTTCCTCCTCAGAAGCCTCCGGATGTCCGTAGGCTATATTGTCCCGGATAGTGCCGGATTTCAGCCAGGTATCCTGAAGCACCATGCCGTAGCTGGTCCTCAGGCTCTCCCTTGTTACATTCCGTATGTCGGTCCCCTCCACCTCAATTGCGCCGGAGTCCACATCGTAAAAACGCATCAGCAGATTGATAATGGTGGTCTTGCCGCAGCCCGTAGGCCCTACGATGGCCACCCGCTGGCCGGGCTGTACCGACAGGTTGAAATCCTCAATCAGCTTTTTCTCAGGCGTATAGGAAAAGCACACCTGCTTAAGCTCCACGCCGCCCTTTACGTCACAGAGCACCTCTGCATCCTCCCTGTCCTCTATGATGGTCCTCTCATCAATCAGTTCAAACACGCGGGCAGCGGACGCAAGGGCATTCTGCAGCTCTGTCACCACCCCCGATATCTCATTAAAGGGCTTTGTGTACTGGTTTGCATAGCTTAAGAAGCTGGTCAGCTGTCCCACGGTGATAAATCCCCGGATGGCCCCGTAGGCGCCTGTAATCCCCACCGCAGCATAGACCAGGCTGTTTACAAACCGAGTGGCCGGGTTGGTGATGGATGAAAAAAAGGTGGCTCTCAGGCTGTATCCGGCCAGACGGTCATTGATTTCCTCAAACTCCTTCTGCGCCTCCTCCTGATGGCCAAAAGCCTGGACCACCTTCATATTGCCTAACATCTCATCGGTCAGGGAGGTCAGCTCTCCCCTTGTCTCAGACTGTTTCCGGAACATGACAAAGGTTTTTTTTGCGATGAAGCTGGCCACAAACAGGGAGATGGGAGTCAGCACCACAACCACTGCCGTGATGGCAGGCTGGATGGAAAGCATGAACAGCAGGGTGCCTGCTATGGTCAGCAAGCCTGTGAACAGCTGGGTAAAGCCCATGAGAAGTCCCTCTGAAAACTGGTCTATGTCCGCTATAATCCGGCTTATGATGTCACCTGAAGGATGGACATCGATATAGCTTAAGGGCATTACCTCCAGATGGTTGAAAGCCCTGGTACGGATATCCTTCACCACCCGGTAGGTGATGATGTTGTTGATATGGTTCATAAGCCACTGGGAGACAGAGGTAATGGCCACAGCTCCCAGTATTTTCATGAGAATGCCCTTTAAACCGGCGAAATCCACATGGCCGGACGAGACAATACGGTCCACGGCCTGGCCTGTCAGAATGGGCACGTAAAGGGTAAGGGCCACGGTGACGAGGGCCAGGAACAGGGAAAAGATAACGCTCCACCTGTACTGGCTGATATATTTCAGGATTCGCTTCAGGGTCTCCCTGCTCCTGTTTTTGTCCAATGCCTGTTTTTTACTGCTCATCCCGTTCCACCTCCTCCTTTGAAAGCTGGGAAAGACAAATTTCCCTGTATACCTGGCAGTCCTTAAGAAGCTCCTTATGGGTGCCCGCGCCTGCCAGATGTCCCTCATCCAGCACCAGGATGGTGTCCGCCCCCTTAATGGTAGTTGCCCGCTGGGATACAATGAATACCGTCATATCCCTGGTATTCTCCCGGATGGCCTTTCTCAGCCTGGCGTCCGTGGCAAAATCCAGGGCCGAGGCGCTGTCGTCCATAATCAGGATTTCCGGCTTTCTCACCAGGGCCCTGGCTATGGCCAGCCTCTGGCGCTGTCCGCCTGAGAGATTACGGCCTCCCTGGTCAATGTGAAGGTCCAGCCCCTCTCCCTTTGAATCCACAAATTCCCGGGCCTGGGCCGTATCCAGGGCCTGGTAGATTTCCTCATCCGATGCATCCTGTTTTCCCCAGCGCATGTTGTCGCGGAGGGTACCCTTAAACAGCACGGACTTCTGCGGGACCACTCCCGTCTTCTCTCTCAGCGTGTCCAGGGAATAATCCTTTACATCTGTTCCGTCCACCAGCACCTGCCCTGGGGCTGCATCGTAAAACCTGGGAATCAGGTTCACCAGGGTGGATTTGCCGGAGCCGGTTCCGCCTATGACGCCTATGGTCTGCCCGGCCATGGCCCGGAAGGAAATACCCTTTAAAGCCGGCTCCTTGGCGCCTGCATACACGAATTCCATATCTTTAAATTCCACCTTTGGAATCCGCGGCCCGCGCTCCCCATCTGCAGACATCCCGTCCTCACGGGACCCGGCGTTTACGGTTTCCGTTCCATCCATTTTCCCCTTATCCTCAATGCTGCTCTCCACCCGGAATATACTGTCCACCCGGTTCATGCAGGCAGTGGCCTTGGAAATAATGATAATCAGGTTCGCCATCTTTATAAGCTCCACCAGAATCTGGGACATGTAATTCACCAGGGCAATCACCTTGCCCTGGGTGATAATCCCTCTGTCCACCTGTTCCGCTCCCACCCAGATAACTGCCACCACAGCAATATTTATGATGACATAGGTCACCGGGTTTAACAGGGCTGATATCTTTCCCACAAACACCTGCATCCTGACCAGGTTTCCGTTTTCCCGGTCAAATTTCTCTGTCTCGCTTTTCTGCCTGTTAAAAGCGCGGATGACACGTACGCCCAGCAGGTTTTCCCTGGTGGTCAGCAGCACCTTGTCCAGCTGCCTCTGTACGGATTTATAGAGAGGCATGCTGACCGCCATAATACCGAACACCACCACGCAGAGCACCGGTATGGTGACCACAAAAACAAAGGCCGAGCGCACATCCACGGTAAAAGCCATGACCATGGCGCCGAACACCACAAAGGGCGAGCGCAGCAGCAGGCGCAGCGTCATGTTGATACCGCTCTGCACCTGGTTTATGTCGCTGGTCATCCTTGTGATAAGCGTGGCCGTGCCCACTGTGTCTATCTCTGTATAAGACAATCTTCCTATATGGGAAAACAGGTCATTGCGCAGGGAGGTGGCTGCTCCCGTAGCTGCCTTTGCAGCAAAATACTGGGCTGTCAGGGAACAGGTCAGTCCAATGAGGGCCAGCAGCACCAGCACGCCCCCCATTTTAAGAATGTATCCGGTGTCCCTGCCCCGGATGCCCACGTCCACCATGCGGGCCACCACCAGCGGCACGAACAGCTCAAAGCTGGCCTCCAGCATCTTAAACAGCGGGCCCAGTATGCTCTCTAACTTGTAGTCCTTCATATAGCTGAACAATCGTTTCATAATTGTCTTTCACTCCTCTGCCGGAATCCATTGTATTTTTTCACACTGCCTGGTATTATAACATAGAATCAACCATATATAAAATATTGTTTTTGTATATATAATATACGTTTAACGAATAGGAGGTACCGTCCGCAGGTTTTATCCAAAGGACAAAAACAGCCTGTCCCCTATCCAAAGGACAGGCACAGGCCAATCACTCCGCTGTTTCCCCGGGAAACAGCTCCTTCCAGAAATAATTGATTTCCGCCCCGAAAAACAGGATGCACATGCAGAAATAGAGCCACAGAAGCAGCAGCACAATGGCAGTCAGGCTTCCGTACATATAGGAGTAATTCTTTCCCCCGATATGGCTGAAGTACAGGGAAAAGGCAAAGGAAAAGGCCATCCATCCCACGGTGGAGAACACGGCTCCCGGAAGCTGGTCCCTGAGCTTCAGCCTCTTATCCGGCACAAAGGTATAAATTCCAAGGAAAAATATAATCAGTATCATCAGCGCCCATAAGGCCCTGAAATTAATAATGTGGGTGGTCACGTCCGCCAGGATGGGAAAACGGCTCACCATAAATGCCTGAATCATGTTGCCGAACACCAGCAGGCCCAGGGACAGGATGCACACCAGGATGAACACAATGGTGTAGCCCGAGCAAATCAGCCGGTTAATCACATACCAGCGTTTTTCCCCGTGTCCGTTTACCCGGTTAAGCCCTCTGGCCACGCTGAACATGCCGCGTCCCGCGGACCACAGGGCCGTGATGGCTGTGACGGAAATCATGGTTGCAGGGGATTTTAAGGACAGGTCATTTACCACCCGGAACGCCAGGGACTTGTAGTCCACCGGCACCAGGCCCACAATCAGCTCCATAAACCTGGCATTGCTGATGCTTGGAATCATCTGGATTGCTGTCAGCAGCAGCATGATGAACGGTACAACGGAGAGTATGATAAAAAAGGAGACCTGGGCCGCATAGACCGTCATCTCATCCTCAGCAAATTTATCATATACCCTTTTTCCCGCCACGATTATTCCAAACATAAAACCTCCACTGCTGTTAATATAGTTCCCTGAAACTGCCCTCTTCAATCACCGGAATGTCTTCTGCTTCCATATGTTCAATGTGTATGAACCTTCCCTGCTCCAGATTCCTTAAGAATCTGCCCATTGCCAGCGGGTCTCCCTGGACCTCCATCTCCACATCGCCGTTCCAAAGATTCTTCACCCACCCGGTAAGTCCCAGCGGACGCGCCAGGTAGCAGGCGGTGTACCTGAAGCCCACCCCCTGCACCCTGCCGGAAAATATGATATGTTTTCTGACCTTTTTCATACATCTGTTACCCGATTACATTTCTGGGGGTTCCATCCAGATATTGTACCACATTGTCAAACACAATAACAGCACGTTTTACCAGGGCCTCCCTGGTGGCAAAGGCCACATGGGGCGTCACGATGGTATTGGGCGCCAAAAGCAGCGGATGGTCCTTCCTGACCGGCGGCTCGTTTTCAAACACGTCAATGCAGGCGCCTGCAATACGGCCTTCCTTCAACGCCTTGGCCAGGGCATCGCTGTCAACCACAGGCCCTCTGGCCGTGTTGATTAACACTGCGTTTTTCTTCATCCGTCCGATGCGCTCCTCATTTATCAGCGCCCTGGTCTCCTCAGTGAGAGGGGTGTGGATGGAAACCACGTCGCATTCAGACAATAATGTCTCCAAATCCACATAGCGGATTCCCGGCACGTCCTTGGCTGTCCTGCTGTAAGCCAGCACCTGGCATCCGAAGGCCTGGGCTATGGCTGCCACCCGAAGGCCGATGGCCCCGGTTCCAACCACGCCGAACTTCTTACCCTCCAGCTCAAATCCCACCAGACCGTCCTTGGTGCCTTCCTCACGGCATACCTTGTCGCAGGGTATCACATTCCTGTACAGGCTGATTAGCATGCCGAACACCAAATCCGCCACGGCGCAGGTGGAATAACCGGCGCAGTTGCAGACCGTGACACCGTTCTTCCTGCATACATCCATGGCAATGTGGTCCACGCCTGTAAACGCCACAGCCAGAAGCTTTAAGTTCCGGCACCCTTCTATGACCTGGGCATTCAGGGGCAGATTGGATACCACGATAATGTCAGCATCCTTTCCGCGCTCTATCAGCTCCGCTGTGTCCGTTGTCTTTGTGTTGTGGTACACAATCTCCACCCTGTCTCCCAGAGCTTCCCTTGCCATGGACAGCAGCTTTCCCTCTTCCACGCCCAGCGGCTCGATGATTACCATTTTCATTGTATTTTCCTCCGTATCCTGTTGTCAGCTCCCCGCAGGGGTGTCCTGACTTTTTATGCTATCCATTATATAGCAGGGAACGGGCTTTTACAATACATAAGATTTCCGCTGTTATTCCAATTCCACCAGAACCTCTATCTCACACGCGATTCCGCCCGGCAGCGCATTGGTTCCAATGGCGGAACGGGCGGGAAGTCCTGCTTCCTCACCGAACAGCTCTGCAATCAGGCCGGAGCCGCCGTTCACCACCTGGGGCTGCATGCCGAAGTCATCCGCACTGTTTACAAAAGCCAGTACCTTCACGAATCGTTTAATCCGGTTCAAATCCCCGGTCTTTTCATGTAAGTTTGCCAGCAGGTTCAGCATACAGTTATAAGCTGCTTTCTGCCCGTCCTCAACCGCCAGGTCCTTTCCCAGCTTGCCCACTACCGTGTTTCCGTTTCCCAGGTCCGGACCGCAGCCTGAGCAGTAAAGAAATTTATCGCCCAGCTCCTGTACCGGTGTATAAACACCGCCCTTGGCCGGCGGCTGCGGTAAGGTGATTCCTTTTTCCTTTAAAACCTCATATACGTCTCTCATTTCCATCTCTCCTTAATTATATGTAATTTAATATAAAACCTTATTAATGATGCCCTTATACAGACTCACGGCATCCCTCACCTGCTTTTCCCAGGTAAATTCCCCCACCGTATGGGCCTGGGCAATATCCCCCGGACCGCAGATGACGGTCTTGATTCCCTGTTCCACCAGAAAGCACTGCTCGCAGGATGCGTCAAAGGGCCGGGGGAATGATTTGATTCCCAGAAGTTTTTCCCGTTCCTTAAGGCACAGCTTCACAAACCAGTCATCCGGACTGGTTTCACCTCCCGGCATATAGAAATGCGGCGTCCTTTGGCAGCAGTCAAGCCCGGCCCGTTTAAACCCATTGTCCAGGAACTGTCCCGCCTGTTCATAATCCATGCCCGGGTGAATCCTGAAATCCAGAAGCAGCCGGACATTTCCCGGCACCACATTGTCCTTTTCATACCCTTCCATCATAGTGACAGCAATTCCGGGGGGCGGAAGAACCGGATGGACAATCTGTTTTAATTCCTGATTCATATCCCGGACTGCCTGAACCGCCCTGCATGCCCTGGTCACAGCATCATCCTCCTGTTCCGGAAGGGCCGCGTGTCTGGGCGCTCCTTTCACATCAATGTAATCCCTGGACACACCTCTGTGGGCAACCGCCACCTCCAGATTCGTGGGCTCGCCTATGACGGCGTAGCTGCCTCCGGCATGGGTCCTGAGATAGCTTAAGGTACCCAGATTGGAACACTCCTCATCCGCCACAAACAGAAGCTTCAGACAGCCCTTCATGGGTTCTTTCCTGGCGGCGCAGTCCATGGCGGCTTCACACATGGCAGCGATACCGCCTTTCATGTCGCTGGTTCCCCTGCCATACAGCCTGCCTTCCTTTTCTACCATGGAAAAGGGACTGCCGTCCCACTCTCCCACGGCCGGCACCACGTCCAGATGTCCGTTGAACATAAGTTCCGGTCCTTCCCCATCCCCCAGGACAGCAATCAGGTTTGCCCTGCTGCCGCCTAAATCCTGTACTTCGCACCGGAAACCCAGAGGTTTAAGGATTCCGGCCAGGTACTGGGCCGCGGGTTTTTCATTTCCAGGAGGATTGACGGTGTCAAAGCCAATCAGCTCCCTTAAAAGTTCTATGCAATCCACAAAATGCCTCCTTGTCTTAATGCTTTCCCGGAAATACGCTGCACCACACGAATCGCACGGCCTAATAGGTGATTCTGCGGTTCCTCGCCGTCACCTGCCATCTGTCAGCCACCTGCCCGTTCCTTGCCACCAGTATCTCCGGATACAGCGCCGTGGTGGGACATATATGGGTGGGAATCACATAGAGACAGGTTCCTATGGCCGGTATCCTGCCTTCGTCCTCCAGCCGGAACGCCCAGTGTTCCTCGCTGTGTATGATGGGTACCGCGTCCTCCAGTCCCACGATATATCCCCGCTGTCCCGCCGGGTCGGATGCAATTCCCTTATAGCCCAGGTCCGTGGTGAACACCCCCTTTGCAGGGCGGCTGATAACCCTGGTCATCACGGCTGCGCCGGGAATGAAATCCAAATCCGGAAGGTTCATGTAATACCCTGCATCCGTGATGAATGCAGTGCCCGGGGACAGATACCACCGGGTACAGCCTGCATGGCATGGAAATGAAGGGGTTCCTCCCGCCACTGCCATTTCACAGCAGATACCGTCCCTGACAAGGCGCTCCATGATATCCGCCACCTTTTTGTCCGTATCGTCCACCTGGGCCAGTCTCAGGGCCGCATCCCTGTTATTGTGGTTTCCATCATAACAGTGCATACCGCACAGGCGGAGCCCCGGAAGGGCGGACGCGAAGCGGTAAAGCTCCTCCAGCTGTTCAATGGGAACACCGGTACGGTTCATCCCCATGTTCACATCCACCAGCATTGGCAGCACAATCCCCTGTTCCACGCATACCCGGGAAAGGGCTTCAAACTGGTTCCGGTCATCCTCCACGCCGTAGAAAACCGTATCAGGATACGCCTTTGCCAGTTTCACCAAACGTTCCATATTAGGACCAATCAGCGGATAGGCCAGAATTACCTTTTCAGCCCCTGCCTCCGCAGCCATCTCAGCCTCCGCAACGGTAGCTGTCTTAAACTTTGTGATGCCGTACTCCATCTGCATCTTCACCATGTCCATGGATTTATGGCTCTTTACATGGGGCCAAAGCCGCTCCGGGCTTCCGGCTGTCCCAATTGCCTTTTTTATGTTGTCCCTGATGATTTCCTCATAATAAATGAGGCTGGGTGATATAATTGCTTCCGTTTCCCTGAGTTCGTACATATGTCCCATATTTATTCTCCCTGTTTCATTATTTTTCCCCTGCACACAACATGCCTCACATGCCGGAACGCTTCTATGTCCTCCAGGGGGCTCCGTTCCACTGCTATAAAATCCGCTTCATATCCTGGGGCCAGCATGCCCAGGAAGTCCCCCAACCCCAAAGCCCTGGCGCCCTCCAGCGTGGCCGCTTGAATCACTTCCTCCGGCGTAAGGCCGCACCTCCTGCATAAAAGCTCCATCTCCAGCCAGGTCTCATGGAAAAAGGTGAATCCGCAGCCTGCATCCGTTCCAATCACGGGACGCATTCCCAAATCAGACAGGCGGGCGAAAATCTCACATTCCCGCTTTTCCTGCTCCAGGAAAAAGGCTTCCCGCTCATCCGGTTTTTTCACGCCATCCCTGGCAGGGTCCAGCATATGGTAGTTGTTGGATATACCTGCCATGAAAAAACGGTTGTTCCCGCAAAACCGTTCCATCACATCCGGCTCATAACACCGTTCCAAAAGCCCCGTACGATGGTTCCGCCTGAAACAGGCGCAGTGTTCCAGGCTGTCCACCCCGGCCTCCAGGGCGTTCACACAGGAGCTGGTTGTCAGGCAGTGGGCTGCTGTGGGAAGTCCCAGTTCATGAGCCGTCTCCACTGCCGCCCGGATTTCCTCCCTGCTGTAGGTGTCGCGCTCCGGTATGGAGCCGGGGGTAAGCTGGCCTCCGCTGACAATCAGCTTGATGCAGCCGCAGCCCGCTGATTTGCGTTCTTTCACGGCCTGTATCAATCCCTGCGCACCGTTGGAGGTCTTTCCTAAGAATGCCAGATGTCCTCCATCCGGGGTCAGAGGCATGCCCGCTGCCTGAATCCTTGGCAGGTCCGCCCCTGTCTCCGCCACGGCTTTCTTCCGGTCCGGACCTGTTTCCAGGTCCATGGGATTATCTGAGCCTAAGGCCCTCACCAGGTCCATGGAGCTTCCTGCGTCCCGGACCGTTGTCACGCCTGAGCGCAAAAGCATCCTGGCGTGTTCCATGGCCCCGGCCAGACGGGTCCCTCTGTCCTCCCTGATGTAGGCTCCATAAGTATCCCCGGAGGGCGTAAACTCCAGATGCACATGGGTATTAATCAGACCAGGCAGGATATAGCTGTCCGAACAATCCATAATCCTTGCGCCGGGATGCGCCTGGGCCAGTTCCTCAAAGCGCCCCATCTCCTTAATCCGGCTTTTCTCCAGAACCATCCCTGTATATTTCATTTTCCTTGAAAGAGAATCATAAATTCCCTTCCCATGGACCAGCACCGGTATCTCCATGAATTCCTCCTCTGCTGCGCGCTTTTCCGGCCTGGGTTCCTACCCCTTTACCGCTCCGGCCGTCATGCCCTGAACAATGTATTTCTGCAGTATCATGGTCAGGATGATGGTTGGCACAATAACCACAATGGTGGCTGCCAGCATACGGCCCCAGCGTATGTCTGCGCCCGACACAAAATACTGCAGGGAGACAGGAAGGGTTCTTGTCTTCTCACCGCTGAGGATAAGGGCAAACTGGAAGTTGTTCCAGGAGCCCAGGAACGAAAGGGTGGAGCAGGTCACTAATCCGGGCGCGCTGATGGGCAGAAGGACGTCCTTAAAACACTTCTGCCTGGTACAGCCGTCCACAATGGCTGCCTCCTCCAGTTCCAATGGCAAATCACTGAAAAATCCCACCATAATCCACACAATCAGCGGAAGGGACAATACCATGTGGCTGAGAATCAGCACGCCGTAGGTATCAATCATGCGCAGCTTGGAAAATATGAAATAATAGGGCAGCAGAATGGATATGTTGGGCAGAAGGCGGGCCGTAAGGATGGCTGTGTTGGCCTTTCCCATTTTATATCTGGCAATTGCATAGGCTGCCGGTACTCCCAGGAGCAGGGACAGCGCTGTGGACGCCACTGCTACAATGGTGGAATTCAGCATATAGGTGCCGTAGTGCTGGGTCTTAAATATGTAAATGTAGTTATCCAGTATGGGTTTGAATCCAAACAGCTTGGGAGGCATGATATACACCTGGGCCATATTTTTAAAGGAAGAAATGAGCACAAAATACAGCGGGAACAGAATCGGTATCACGATAATCAGGACCAGGATGCCAAATAATAATTTTGAGATAATCTTCTTTGTCCTGAACTTATTAACCCCCATAATACGCCACCAACTTTCTCTGTATCTTCATGACTAAAACGCTGAGCAGCAGCACAATCACAAACAATATCATGAGCATTGTAGATGAAAGGCCGAATTTGTAATAGGAAAATGCCGTCTCATAGGCAAACAGGTTAAGTGTCCTGGATGCATTGGCCGGTCCACCCTTTGTCATGGCGTAAATCAGGTCAAAGGACTTGAACACGTCTATGAACCGCAGCAGGCCGATGGAAAACAGGGTCTGGGTGAGAAGAGGCAGGGTCACCTGGAAAAATGTCTGTATGGGCGTTGCCCCGTCCACCCTGGCAGCCTCCATTGGGTCTGTTGGAAGCGACGAAAGTCCTGCCAGACATACAATCACCACCATGGGAGTCATCTGCCATGTCTCCACCGCTGCAATGGCGGGAATGACCGTCTGCTTTGCCGACACAAAGGCTGACCTGGGAAGGCCCACGGTTGTAAAGATATAATTCAGCAGGCCCGAGGACGGCTCATAGAACAGCATCCACATCAGGCCCACTGCCACAGGCGCCATCATGTATGGCAGCAGCACCACTGCCTTCACCCCGTTCTTGCCCCTGAAATCCTTATTCAGTACAAGGGCAATGGCAAGACCCAGCAGCATCTCAGCCACCGTTGCAATGGCTGTGTAGTAAAATGTAATTCCCAGAGACTGCCAGAATTCCCTGCTGGCCAGCACATCCAGATAATTCTTTCCCCAGTTAAAGCGCATGCCGTTCCCCATCAGCAGGTTCCAGTCATTCAGGCTGAATATGAAAGTCATTGCAATGGGAACCGCAATCATGGCCATCATAAAAATAAGGGCAGGCAGGGAAAAGACCCACTTAATATGTTTGTTGACAAAATTGTTCATATACACATCCCTCTCTGTTGTCAGAAAGGAGCCTGGTAATCATTGCAGGCTCCTTTCCATTGTCTCCAAAGCACGTCCGGCTGAATCAGCCTTCGGGACACGCTTTAATCCTCATAGGGATAATCCGCGCCGTACTCACCTGCATCCTTAAGGAGCTGGTCCACCTTTTCCGCCGCTGCATTCATCTTGCTCTCCAAATCCGGTCCCTCTCCCTTTGTCTCAATGGAGTACACAATGGCCTCGCCCATGGCGTCCCTGGCCTCTGATACGGCGGTCATCCTGGGAAGTCCGTACTGGTTGGTGGTATCAGCCTGAATCTCTTCATTGTATGCCTGGATGTAGTCTTCCGGCATGGCGGCTGTGACGCGCTCATCGTCCCATACGGAAGCCCTGAAGGTGGGCATTCCCTTTGGAGTGATGTCGGCCGCAATATCCTTGCCTGCCGCATATTTGAGGAATTCCCATGCAGCCTCCTTGTTCTTAGAGCCTGAGTAAATGGATGCGCCCCACACCACCTGCTTATAGGACTGGCGTCCTGCAGGACCTTCCGGAATGGGAGCAACCCCTACCTTGTCGTAGAAGGAAGACTCATTGGGGTCTATCAAAGTCTGATACAGGGCAATGGCATCCACGCACATGCCTACCTGTCCGGCGTTGAACAGCTGGGTCATCTGGGAATATCCTGCGGTCAGTATGCCCTCCGGAGCATAGTCCCCCAGCAGCTTTCCATAGAATTTAGCTGCTTCCAGGTTCTCGGGCGTGTTAAAGGCGCATGTGCCGTCCTTGAAATAAGCGCCGCCAAATCCGTAAAGGAAGGGTGAAAACTGGGAGGTCAGGGCTATCTTCTCGCCGCGGCAGGCAATGGCATAAAAATTGCCTGCAGGGTCATTGATTTTCCCGCATACATCCAGCAGCTCATCGTAATTTGTGGGAACCTTCACTCCCTTTTCCTCAAATACATCCTTCCGGTAGAACATCAGCTGTACGGAAGAATACAGGGGAAGGGCTCCGATGGCCCCGTCAGACTTAATCTTTATCTGTTCCATGGGTGCCGACGAGAAGTCTTCCCAGTCAAATTCCGGGTCCTCTAAATATTCATCCAGCGGTTCAATCCATCCGTTATTGCTGTAAGCCGCCATGTCCTGCAGCGGGCTCATGAGGAACGCGTCAATGGTGGAGGAGCCTGCCAGAAATTCCGTGGTTATCTTCTCGCGAAGCTGGGCTTCCCCGTACAGCTCCAGATTCACCTTGATTCCTGTCTCCTCCTCAAAATCATCCAGATACGCTTCAATCGCATCTGAAATCTGTCCTGTCATACTGAGGACACGGATTGTTGTGCCGGCATAGGGCTTTTCCCCTGCCTCCCCTGCGGCGGTTTCCCCGGATGTCCCCTCTGCTTCCTTGCCGGCCGGAGCCTCCGAAGCCTTGGACGTATCACCCGGCAGTCCGCTGGTCCCCCCGGAACAGCCTGCAAGTGACCCCGCCAGCATTACTGCGCTTAAAGCCATACAAATTTTACGTTTCATAAATACCCTCCTTCTATTCACGTTTTCTTAAACTGTAAGCATAGTATAAATGTTCATTCCCTGATTTGGAATTTAAAAAAATAGGGATTATTGGTATTATTGTCCACCAAAAATAATCCCTATTTTTTATTTGAATTATTGTATGATTCTTTTTAAATATTGTATGATTTTCACAATTTCCGCACGTCACTGGGACTCATATTGTAATATTTTTTGAACAGGCGGCTGAAATAGGAGATGTCATGTATGCCTATCCGGCTGGCCGCCTCCTGGACCTGGATATTGGAGCTACCAAGAAGGGTAAACGCCTTTTTCATCTTCAGCCGGTTGAAATAATTCACAAAGGTGTCCCCGGCAGCCTTCTTAAACAGGATGCAGAACTGGCTTTTTCCCAGGGCGCACCATCCGGCTGCTTCCTCCAGGCTTATATTCTCATCCACATGGTCCTCCAGGTACTGAAGAAACCTGGTAATCTCCGGATTCGCGCTCTTATTGGCCAGTAAATAATCCACCACGGACTGCACCGCTGCCTTAAAACAGCCCTTTAACTCCGTCAGTGTCTCGGCTCCCCAGAAATCCCCGGTGGAGTATATCTCATCGTATTCAGGCACATCCGTTCCCTCGGGAATGGAATATCCTGATATGAACACCCATGTCTCCACCACGCCGCGTCGTATGGCCTGTATCTGGTCAAAGGACCGGAATCCCGCCATCTCCTCAAACCAGCTGTCAATCAGCCGGAATGCCTCATCTGCATCCTGCCTGAATATGGCCTCCTGCATGTTCCGCTGCACACTCCTTTTTGTGATGAAGGGACGGCCTGTTTCCTCCTTCTTGCTGTGAAAGGCGGCCGGACCGTCAAAGAAGCGCAGGGCCGCCAGCCTCCTGGCCTGGGCGAAACCGGCCGGAATGTCCATGCGGCTTAAGCACTCCTGGCCCAGTCCCATGGAAAGGGTCAGGTTCAGGTGGGTCTTTAAAGCATGATTGAGCAAATCCAGGGTGTCCGGAAAAAAACAGTCCGCACGGTCCCCTCCCACGCTTCTGAACAGGACCACAATTTCATTCTCGCCGGTAAAAGCCAGGTCTGATTTCGGCAGCTCTTCAAAGTACTCCCGGATTATGTTCAAAAGGCCGTACCTTCTGATATGGGCGTCCGTGCTGCTGCCCGGACGGTTCATCTGTTCACTGTCCACCAGAAAACAGCCTGCCCGGTAAGTTTCAAAGGGATTATAGGTATATCCCAGCCGGTCCAGCAGCATTTCATTGTCCCCAGGCCCGTGATTTCCCAGCAGCAGGGTCTTTAAGTCCTCCTCCCGGTTAAAGGACTGCACCTTCATGTCCAGGCTGCCCCGGCCCGCCTTCTTCTGTTCCTCCTCTATCATGGCCTTTAACCTTGTGATAAGCTCCACCAAAGTATCCTGGGTAAAGGACAGCTTAAGTATATAGTCCTCCGCCCCCAGCTTGATGGCCTTCTTCACATAGTCAATCTCATCCACGCAGCTCAAAACCACAACCTTTGTATCCGGGTGGTTCTCCCTTATATACTTCACCAGCTGGATTCCGTCCATGCCGGGCATCATAATGTCCGTAAACACGATATCAGGCACATCCCGGTTCATGCACTCCACTGCGTCCTTTCCGGATTCACAGGTGGATACCACCCTGCATCCGTAGGCTTCCCAGTTAATGCATGACTGGAATCCCACCCTAACTATGATTTCATCATCCACAATCATTACCTTCAGCATGACCCGTTTCCTCCCCCATATGGAAATACTGCAAAAACCTTTGTTCCGTATCCTACCCTGGATTCAATATAGAGCCCGTAATCCGCTCCGTACCTGGCTTTCATCAGCTCATGGATGCTGGTGAGCCCGATTCCGGTCACATGGCGTTTCTTGCTGTTTTCATCCAGCTCCTTCAGCACCTCATCCAGTTTTCCCTGCTCCATGCCCGCACCGTTATCCTGCACCGTGACGCAGACCCGCTCCCCATACTGTTCAGCCGTAATCCATATGGTGCCGTGTAGCACCTCTCCCATGCCGTGGAGCACCGCATTCTCCACTAGCGGCTGGAGGAAGAACTTAATGACCCTGAACTCCTCCAGCTCCTGTGGGATGTCCGTCACCAGCTCAATCCGGTTCTTAAGTCCCCAGTTTTTGATTTCCACCCATGCCCTGACAACACGCATTTCCTCCTTCAGAGGCACTTCCTCCTCCCTCCGGTTCATGGTGTTCTCCAGAAGGATTCCAAGGGAGGTAATCATGTCCGCTATGTTGCCTGCCCCGGATATCATGGCGGACCACTTGATTACATTTAACGTGTTGAAAAGGAAATGGGGGTTAATCTGGGCCCGGAGCATCTCATAGCGGAGATTCTGCTCTATTTCCTTCTGCTTGATGGTCTGGGCCGAGAGTTTCTCTATGTAATCCACCATCCTGCTGATTTCCCGCTCCGCCTCCACGATTCCGAACACAGGCATCTGCCTGCCCTTTGCGTCCTCCATGTCGGCGATTTTTGTACCGCCTATGTTCACCCCGCTCACCTTATGAATCAGCCGGTTAAGAGGCGCATTGACATAGAAATACATGGCAAGGCAGACCGCGCAGGCCCCCAGGGCCATGAGCATGGTCAGGGAATTCACCGTACTGTGGAGCTTGTCCACTGCCTGGGTAATGTGGGCCAGGGGCACCAGGTTCACCATGCGCCAGCCTGTGCCGGCCATGGTCACATGGTTCACCAGATACTCCTCCCCGCCCTTTGTATAATGAAAATAATCCTGGTCCTCCCGGAAATCCCCGTTCAGCCTGCCCGCTGATATATCATCCAGAATATCACTGTGCTCCGTGGCATAAATCAGATGGTTTCCCTGGTCAAAGAGGGCCAGCACCGCGCCGTCATAGGGAATCAGCACCTGGGAAAGATTTTCCGTGGGAAAGGACACAAAGGACACCCCAAGGAATTTCAGGGAATTATAATCCTTAATCCGGCGGATAAACAGGATAAAATCCTCGTCCTTTCCTGATTCAATCCGGTCCTTGAACACACCCTTGTCATTGTAAATACAGGGCGCAATCCACCCGGACACTTCCTTGCCCTCCAGGAATTCCCGGTACCACGGCTGCTGTTTGACGCTCTGGGCAAACTTCTCCCCAAAATAACTGCTGTTGTCAATCCCGTCCGCCACGCTGTACACTGTTGCATCGGCTCCCAGGATGATGTAATGGAGCCTGTAATCAAAGAATATATTCCTGTAAAAGGTCAGGGTTTCCTCCACAGCCCGGATGCGGCTGACATTCTCCGAGGAATATACCTTTCCGTCATAGGACTGGTTTAAGTAGGAGGCCACCTGCTTGTTGGTGCTGGATGCAGCCGACAGCTTGCGTATGGAATCCGTCACATCGGTCAGCGCCAGCTCGTTGCGGTTCATGTACTGGGATATGATGCCTGCCTCCTGGGTGATGAGCAGATTCCTGCTGCGGTTAAAGGAGTAGTGCATGATGAGGAACACGCTGATAAAGACAGCGATAATACATGTATATATGATTTTAATCCTCAGGTTTACCTTCATCCTCTTCATCAAACCGTCCCCCCTGGACGGCCAGACGGCCGTCCAACTCATTATAACATTCTTTTATTTCCCGGACAATCCTGGGTCCTGTACATCGCGGGCACCTGCCTCTCAAATGCCTCCTGTATCTCCCTCTGGAGCCGGCTGCTGCTGAGTATATCAAACCCTGTCATGGCCAGGGCCTTTGCCCCCAGGATACACGCCCTGTCCCCTTTCTCCGATGCAGCCGCCGCCGCAAACTCCGGTGAATGGCCGTTGACCTCCCCTGGCGCAATGGATATATATTCATGAATCACCGGCATGTGAAGCGAGAGATTGCTTACATCCGATGAGCCGTAAAAGCCCATGGGGTCGGGGTAGGAAACAGGCTCCCCCAGTGATTCCAGGTTCTCCTTAAAGGCCTGGCCCATGGGGATATTGGGATAACGTTCGGAAAACAGGGGGTCCACGTGTATGTCCGCCCTGGCCCCTGTGAGCATGGCTGCAGTTTCCGCACAGTGCTTCACGATTCCCACCAGACGCTCCAAATCCCCCAGGGTCCTGGAGCGCAGGCAGAATTCACAGGATGCCTCCCCCGGAATCACATTGTTGGCCTGGCCTCCCTGGCGGATGACGCCGTTGACCGTATCCTGAAAACGGAAGCAGGGATGCATCAGGTCAATATTGGAAAAGGCAGCCCTGACCGCTGTGAGGGCATTGATTCCCGATGCAGGGTTGGAGGAATGGGCTGATTTTCCGGTAAAGCCCGCATAAACAGTGGTGCATCCCCTGGCGCTGCGCTGCACCATGGAGGGGCCGGAGGTGGGATGGCACATCAGCACATAATCCACATCCGCAAAGGCGCCCTGTGCCTGCATAAGGATTTTTCCGCCCTTTGTCTCCTCCCCCGGAGTCCCTATGACGTATACGGTTCCGCCCAGGCGGTCCAGTACAGAGGAAAGGGCTATGCCTGCCCCGGCTGCCATGGCTGCAATCATGTTGTGGCCGCACCCGTGGCCCAGTCCCTCCAGCGCATCGTACTCGGCCAGAAAGGCAATCCTTGGCCCATTCTGGCATCCGCCGGACACGCCGCTTTTTTTCACCGCTGTAAACGCGGTTGCCAGACCCCCGGTTCCTGTATCCACCCGGAAACCATGTGAACGCAGCAATCCTGCAATCCTGTCACAGGCGTAATATTCCTCAAACCCGCACTCCGGGTGGCTGTGTATATCATGGGACAGCTGTATCAGCTCCTCCCTGATTGCCTCCGCCTGTCCTGCCACATATTCTTTCGTCCCTTCCATTCTCTACCGCCTTTCTCTCTAATACAAAACCGGGAGGAAAAGGTTCCTCCCGGTCATGCAACGGCCTTCAGGCCCTGTTACTCTTCTGTTACCACCGCATTCTGGTACTCATGTGCGCCAATCTGGCTCAGCATCAGTCCCTGAAGCTTTCCGGTGGCTGCAATCACCTTTGTCTCGCTGTAAAGGCCGATGATTGGGGTGTCTGTAACCATGTCATCGTAAAGCTGCTTCAAAAGCGCTTCCCTCTCCTCGCCCTCGCCGGTGGATGCATACTTCACATATGTCTCATCGAATTCCGGGTTATAATACCGGGAGAAGTTATTGACAGAGGTGGACAGCAGCATTCCGTTAAACACATAGTCCGCATGTCCTGTATTGGTCTGCCAGAAATCCAGCATCAGGTCAAAGTCCTCGCCGGCCTCAATCAGGGAGAAGGATGTATTGTCATCCTGGGTCACAATGTTGAGGGTGATTCCCACCTCGGCCAGCTGGCTCTGAAGCACCTGGGCAATCTCCGTGTTGGTCTGGTTGGAGTTGGTCCACAGGGTCAGTGTAATGCCGCTGCCGTAGCCTGCCTGGTCCAGAAGGGATTTTGCCTTCTCCGGGTCATATCCGTTTGTCTCGTATTCCCGGTAATCCTGGGCGGACTGAGGTATGATGTTGTCGGATACGGTTCCGAATCCATAGAGCAGGGAATCCACAATGGTCTGCTTGTTGATGGCGCACTCCACTGCCTTGCGGACATCCGGGCTGCCCACAGGGCCGTCGGAACTGCAGTTCAGCTCCATAAGGATGATTTTCATGGACGGGCTGGTGAGAATCTGAAGGTCCTTATTCTCCTGGATACGGGAGATATCATTGTTGGGAACCTCATAAGCCACATCCACCTCGCCTGTTTCCAGCATCATGGTGCGCTGGGAAGCCTCAGGCACGATTTTCATGGTCAGGAGCCTTGTCTTTGCCGGGCCGCCCCAGTAATCATCAAAGCGCTCAAGGGTATAATAATCGCCTTCCACTGCCTCCTTTAATTTATAAGGGCCTGTACCGATTGGATTGGAGCCAAAGGTTGCCTCATCATATTCCGCAGGCACCACGGAAGCCTGGGGCAGGGTCAGTATGCTTAAGAAAGCCGGGTTGGGAGCTTTGAGCTTAACCGTTACATGGTAGTCATCATCAATGGTGCAGCCGTCGTAATTGCCCACAAACAGCGCTCCCCTCTGGTCGATGAGGTCCAGGGTGAACTTCACGTCCTCTGCATTCATATCAGAGCCGTCATGGAACTTTACGCCCTCCCTGAGGGTCAGCTTCAGGGTGGTGTCGTCCGCCCACTGGTACTCGGTTGCCAGGCACGGCTGCATCTTCATGTCGGAATCATAGGTGAGCAGCGGGTCAAACATGTTGTTGGAGATGGAGTAGGCCCTCTCCTGCTGTCCGATGGTTGCATCCAGCGTGGTCAGGTCATTGCCCTGGCAGAATATGATTTCATCCTTAATCTTCACGTTCTGTCCGTCGCTTCCAGCCACTGTTTCCTGGGGTGTTTCTGCTCCGCCCTTACTGCCGCCGCAGCCTGTCATCACCATACAGGCGATAAGACACATGGCAATTGCTTTTTTCATACATATATCCTCCTGAAATTATTCATTATATTCAACTCCCTGCCTATTTACCGCTGCAGAGAAGATGACACGATACAAAATGCCCCGGTGAAGCCTCAATCTCATGTATGGGCCGCCCGCATTCCGGGGTTGCCCTGGGACACCGCTTTGCAAACCTGCATCCCTCTCCCATGTTGATGGGAGAGCTCAGCTCCCCGTTCAATATCTCCCGTTCCATCTTAATGGTGGGGTCCGGGATAGGGATGGCTGACAATAATGCCTGGGTGTAAGGATGCATGGGATGTTCAAAGAGCTCATCCGGCTTGGCCCTCTCCACCAGCTGTCCCAGGTACATAACCACAATGTCGTCGGAAAGATGCTTCACCACCGATAAATCATGGGTGATGAACAGATAGGTAAGTCCCATCTGCTCCTGAAGGTCCTGCATCAGGTTCAGCACCTGAGCCTGAATGGACACGTCCAGGGCCGACACCGGCTCATCGCAGACAACGAATTCCGGGTTCAGCGCCAGAGCCCTGGCAATACCGATTCTCTGCCTGCGGCCTCCGTCCAGCTCATGGGGATAGGAATTGGCAAACCGGTATGCCAGCCCCACCAGGTCCATCATCTCCCTGACCTTTTTCTGAAGGCCTTCCCTGTCGTTCTTCTTATAGATGCCCTGGAGCACCAACGGCGCCTCAATGGCCTGGCTCACCGTCATACGCGGATTCAGGGAAGAGTAGGGGTCCTGGAAAATAATCTGCATCCTGGACCGCAGGGCCTTCACCTGCTTCTTGTCGTACTTCACAATATCCTGTCCGCCAAACCAGATTTCCCCGGACGTGGGTTCCTGAAGCCTCAATATGGTGCGGCCCAGAGTGGATTTGCCGCAGCCCGACTCCCCTACCACGCCCAGTGTCTTTCCCTTTTCAATGGAAAAGGATATGTTATCCACGGCCTGAAGGGGTCCGCGGGGCGTATCAAAATATTTCTTCAGATTTCTTACTTCTAACAGTCCCTGGTGTTCCATCACTCCCCTGCCCCTTTCCTCAACTCATTCTCCACCTTGAAACAGCGCACCTTGTGGCCGTTTCCGGCATCCATGAACCGGGGATGCTCCGTGCTGCACCGTTCAAAGGCATATTTGCATCTGTCCGCAAAGGGACATCCTGTCCTCTGCACCGTTGGGTCCGGCATCAGCCCGTCAATGGGATTCAGCCTGTGTACGTGCAGGTGCACCTGGGGAATGGCTCCCAGCAGTCCCTCGGTGTAGGGATGCAGGGTATGCTTATAGATATCCAGGACCGTTCCGCTCTCCACAACCTCCCCTGCGTATATGATGGCCACCTTCTCACACATCTGGGCAACCACGCCTAAATCATGGGTAATCAGAAGTGTGGCCGTATGGTATTTATCCTTAAGGCGCCGCATCATCTCCAGCACCTGGGCCTGGATGGTCACATCCAGCGCTGTTGTGGGCTCGTCCGCTATAAGCACCTTGGGGTTGCAGGCCAGGGCAATTGCGATAACCACCCTCTGCTTCATGCCTCCTGAGAATTGGTGCGGGAAATCCCCTGCCCTCTCCGCCGGAATACCCACTGTCTCCAGCATTTCCATGGCCTTTTCCTCGGCTTCCTTCTTGGTGCATTTTTCATGGACCCGGATTACCTCCGCAATCTGCTCCCCTACCCTGACAACGGGATTTAAGGATGACATGGGGTCCTGGAAAATCATGGATATCTGGTTGCCTCTGACGGCGCGCATTTCCGCACCGCTGGCCGTTAAGAGGTCCCTGCCCTCAAATTCAATGACGCCGCCCTCTATCCTGCCGGGAGGATTGGGAATCAGACGCATAATGCTCTTGGCAAGCGTGGTCTTTCCCGCGCCTGTCTCGCCTACCAGTCCCAGTGTCTCCCCGTCGTCCAGTTCCAGGTCCACATGATTCAGCGCATATACAGTTCCGTCCTCTGTATGGTATTGTACCTGTAAATCTTTGATTTCTAATATATGACTCAACGTTTTGCTCCCCCTTATCGTTTCAGCTTTGGGTCAAGGGCATCCCGAAGGCCGTCCCCAAACAGGTTAAATGCAATGACTGCCACGATTAAGAACAGACCCGGGAACACGGAAATATGCCATGCGTCCCTCATATAGGTCCTTGCCGTGGTAAGGATTGCGCCCCACTCCGGCTGGGGCGGCTGTACGCCCAGTCCCAGATAGGACAGACCTGCCACTGCCAGGATGGAATCGCCGATTCCCAGGGATACCTGCACCAGGATTGGAGCCAATGCATTGGGCAGTATGTACTGGAACAGAATGGTGCCGTCCGATGCGCCTACGGCCCTGGCCGCCTCCACAAATTCGCTGTCCTTTACCGTGAGCACCGCTGCCCTGGCAATTCTGGCGTATTTGGCAATACCCGACACGGCCAGCGCCAGTAACAGGTTGAAGGTGCTGGTTCCCAATGCAGCAACAATGGCCATGGCCAGCAGCATATAGGGTACTGCCAGCAGCACGTCCATGACACGCATGATAGCGTTATCGGTCTTGCCGCCGTAAAATGCAGCTATCATGCCAAAGGGCGCTCCCATGAGCACGGACAGCGCAATGGCCACCACGCCGATGGCAAACGAAAGCTTGGTTCCCCACAGGATGCGCAAAAGCAGGTCGCGGCCAAACTCATCGCATCCAAAGGGATGGGCCAGGCTGGGCTTTGCCAGACGCAGTGAAAGGTCCTGCTTTATGATATATTCGTTGTAAAAAGAATAGTTCGTAATCTGGTCAATGGCCAGTGTTGTAAGGATTGTAACTATGAACAGGACAATGATAACCAGACCCACCACGGCCAGCCGGTTGTGCCTGAACTGAATCACCGACTGCTTCCACAGGGAACGCACCTTTTCATCCTGTCCCAAATTGTTCTCTGTTTTCTTTAATGTGCTCATTTTTTCTTTGCCCTCTTCCATGATGATTGATATTCAGATTTAATCCTGGGGTCCAAAAATGCATACAGAAGGTCAACAATCAGGTTCACGATTGTAAACAGGATTGCCAGTGTCACCACGCTTCCCAGCACAGCAGGCGTATCCTTGTAGGAAATGGAATCCACCACAAAACGGCCTACTCCGGGCCAGGAGAATATGGATTCCGTCAGCACGGAACCTCCCAGCAGGGTTCCGAAGTTAAGTCCTACCACAGTGACAATGGGAATCAGGGCATTTTTTAACATGTGCTTCCAGATGACCGCGCTTTCCGTAAGGCCCTTTGCCCTGGCCATGTCAATGTAATCCTGGCGCACTACCTCCAGCACGGAGGAGCGGGTGGTGCGGGCAATCAGCGCGGCATAGCCGCACCCCAGCGTCAGGGTGGGCAGAATCAGGCTTATCAGATTATCCGGAAATCCGTGCTGCATGCCCGAAGACGGCAGCCAGCCCAGATTCAGCGAAAAAATAATGACAAGAATCAACGCAAACCAAAAGGTTGGCACTGCCATCAGGAACAGGGTGATAAACATGGTGATATTGTCCAGGGTGGAATACTGCTTGATGGCAGATATGATTCCCACCGGAATGCCGATGATGACAGAAAATATGATTCCTGAGGTTGCCAGCACCACGGTGTTGCCCAGACGTCCCATAATCAGGGAAAACACGGCCTGGCCGTTGCGGTAGGATGTGCCTAAATCCCCATGGAGAAGTCCAAGTATGAACCGCCCGTACCGCACCAGGAACGGGTCGTTCAGCCCCATGGAATCCCTCAGCGAGGCAAGAGCTGCCTCCGTGGCATTGCTGCCCAGAATGATACGCGCCGGGTCGCCAGGAGCAAGGTCCATAATGGTAAACACCAGGAAGGTTGCTCCGATTAACACCGGTATTGCAAATATAATACGTTTGATGATGTATCGTAACATGATACGCGTCCTTTCTCAGTGATTATTGTACCTGCCAGCGGTACATCTGCAATTCAATGGCCTCACAGACCTCATGAAGCTGTCCCGTCATCCTGTTTCTCTGGCGGATAAAATCCGTCTGGGACATCAGGTAGCGGTCCTCAGGCGTATTGTCCCTGTGCACCCCCAGCAGGGAAGAAAACACTGCGTAAGGTTCATGCTCCACTGCATAGTCATGTCCGTAGGGACTGGAATATGTATATTTTAAGCGCACCAGCTCTCCCGCTGTCCGGATGAGTATGGCGTCCGCATCCTGCTGCGGATATGCCCGGACCGCATCAGACAATTTCTTTACAGCTTCCTGTGTTCTGGCAATGGCAGCCTGCACCGGCGCCACGTCGAAATCCGGATCCAGTTCTCTGCCGAATGCATCAAAATAAGCCTGCATTTCATCCATAAAACCTTCCATGTCTATGGGAAGGGGCGTTTCCATGGCATAGCGGAGCACCAGCCTTGCCGCTATCTCACAGTCCCGCGCCAGCACATCATCCCCAATCTTGTCCAGGGTATCCTCCTTTGTGTGCCACCAGTAAAATGGGCCGCCCACCCCAAAGGCAGCCGGCATGGCAGCCGGCCTTAAGATATCGCCGGTCTTTCCAGGCTGCGGCGTGGTCCCGTCATCCATGTAGAACTGGGGCGCAATGGAAACCGGGGTCATGGCTCCCCAGAAGGTCTGGTCGCTGGAACGGTCCAGGGCCCTGTAGGGAAGAGGCTTGCGGCTGTTGTAAGGCGCAAGGAATTCATCATTAAACGCCTCTCCCTCCATTCCGGTCATATCAAAACGGACTGCATTGCTTCCCATACAGCCGCAGATGTCCATGTTGATGTGGGCCACACAGTGCTTCCTCAAATATTCATAGTGATGGTCGCAGAACCAGGTGGAGCCGGAGTAGCGTCCGTCCGAATGGCCGGACCACCAGGCAACCACCACGGTACGGTTCAGCTTTTCCTGGAACTTCTTAAGTGCCCTGGCTGTCTCCAGCATCAGAACATTGGCCGCGCCATTGTCCGTCATGCCCTCATACCAGGAATCGTAATGTCCGCTGAGAAGCACGAAGCTTTCACTCTTACCGGGAATCGTTGCCACCGGCATGCTGGACCTTACGATGCGGTTGTCCATGGCCACGTCCATCTGCACGGTCACAGCTGTATTTCCAGCCGTATTTTCATCTGTACTTCCAGCTGTATTTCCTGTCATCCCAATCAGCTTCAGGCCGTCCTGTCCCAATATCTGCACATAGGGAAGATAGGGATACAAATCCCTGTCGCGGCTTCCAGGCATTCCCCACACACCGCCCATGGTGTCGTGATGGTGGATGTCCTTGGGCCATATGGCGATGATGCCCAGGGCTCCTGCCCTTGCAGCTTCATAATAAAAGGGAAAGCTGATATCATAGGTCAGGACAATCTTTCCCTTAAACGCACTGAACCGTTTTTCCTGTTCCACGCCGGTCAGCGGGCCTTTGTCGCACATCCAATCCCAGACCAGCTCACCCTCAAGCCCATGGGCTTCGCCGCTGTACACAGCCGCAATGGCCTCCACGGTGAAATCAAGCTCTCCCGGTTTCTTTACACGAACAGAAGCCTGTACAGGCAGGCTTCTCATAAGCTCATAATAATGCCTTTCATACCCGATTCCCGCTGCTTTAAGCTCCTGAACCAGGTAATCCACGGCTGCTTCCCCGGCCTCTGAACCGGAGTATCTCTCCAATCTGCTGAAAACCTCAGCATCCTCCTTCATCCTGCCAAGATTCAGTTCCCGCAGGATTTCTTCTTCCATTTCTGCCCAGCTGTCCATATTCATTCCTTAACTTTCCATGATTATAAAATTTTTGTAAAAACCACATTTTTTAATTATAAATAGGCCCATTTACATAGTCAACCTATTTCGACAATTTTCCCCTGAATTTAGCGTTTTCTTTTATGCAATTTTACCCCCACCTGTATGGATATTACCAGGGAAACAGGGGAAACAAAAAAGCCTGATGCCATTGCTGGCAGCAAGCCCTGAAATCAGATTCATATTCCAGCCCTTTTCTATCTGACGGCAATGTACAGATAACAATGGGCCTTTCCATCTTTTGTATATTCTGCGGGAACCGCGCTCTCATAATCCGCGGTAAAGCACCGGTCTATGGTCCCCTCCTTTTGCTGGGCCCACACTGATTCCCACGCCCTCCTGGTACATCTGCCGATGTCGCCGTTTTCATCCGCCTCATCATATTTACGGTACTGTCCCATTTTCACCTTTTCTTCCATTTCCCATCTCCGCTGATATCCTTCTGCCGCGGTCTATATTTCTGTTATGTTACCACACCAAACACGACAACAGTATGTCATATAAACTTCACCTTAGCTTATAAATGAATGGCTCATAATATAAAATTCTTCCTGGCTCGGCAGGTGCTTTTTCTCCATTTTTTCCAGGGTGTCATCGTACTTGCGCGCTTCTTCCTCAGAGATTGCCATGACAGGACTGTCATGATACACCCAACGCCTGCCGTCCAGTACATCCGGCACCAGTTCCTTAACCATCATTGCCGCCGGATAGGTTCCGTTCTCCAGGCAGACATTAAACTTTTTACAGCTTTTGAACCCGCGGCTCACATAATTCATCGGACTTCCAAATATGACAATCACATCATACCCAAGGGATACCGCCTGTTTAAATGAATGTTCCATAAGCATCTTCCCGTACCCCATTCTCTGGTATTCAGGTGCAACAGAAACAGGTCCGAAGGTTAGAATCTCTTTTTCCTCCCCGGCCTCATCCACCAGCCTGGCCTTTGTATACATGATATTTCCAATTACCCGGTCATCCAGCTCAAGCACAAAATCCAGCTCCGGTATAAAATCCTCATGCCCGCGCATGATATGAACCAGATAATGTTCACTGCATCCGGGTACATACATATTGTAAAATGCTTTCCTGGTAATATCCTCAACCGCTTTATAGTCTGATTCCATTTCATTCCGTATCTTAATCATGATAAATTACCTCGTTCAATTTCCAGCCGGTCCTGTCCCTCTTCGACGGGGCCTTACCTGGCAACACTATATCCGTGACGCTCCAGAAGTTCCAGCGCCTGTTCAAAATCATCCGCCTTCGTCATAACATAATCTGTATTATAGGTGGATACCACAAAAATCCCAATCTTATGTTCAGCCAAAATAGAGGATATCCCGGCCAGGATACCAATCAGGGAAAAATCCAGTTCTCCCTGAATCCGGAAAACCCGCCATCCGTCTTCCCTTGAAACCGTGTCCCCGGGAATACTCTCAGTCCTGCATACCAGGGATATCTCCTCATCTGTCCTGCCCAGGAAATACAGGTCGTCCTCCATCCTGGCCTGTCCTATATTACTAAGCTTGCAGACTGAAAATGCTCCCTCTATCACCTTTATTTCCATGTTTCCGAATCTCCTTTTCCCTTTATATCCCTGTCAGGCATTTTTCCCGACCCTCTTTCGCACATATGGAAAATGGCTTAATATGAGCGGGAAGGGCCTGTTCATTTCTTTGTTCCATACTTTCCGGCCAGCCGCTCCAGGGGTCTGACCGCCAGATGATCCACCAGCATGGAACATGCCAGGGACAAGAAAAAGGTCACAGCCGTGGAGGCCAAGGTTCCCACTATATAATGGCGGGCCAGCATATTCTTTAACAATACCGGATTCACATAGTAGCTGAGGATAAGGAAATGAATCAGGTAAATGGAAAAACTGTATCTGCTGATGAAGCTTCCCAGCTTTCCTGCCCATGCAGGTATCTTCCCGCCATAAAATTCAAACAGCAGGAATACGCCGGAACAGATGAATACCATGGCCGGTGATTTGTGCGGACTCTGGGGAACCCACCACGAAAGACCCATATCCGCAGCCACATCCATAGCCAATCCAAAGACTGCCAGAACCGCGAATACCGGAAACTGTTCCTTCCTGCATAAACGCTTAAGTCCGTATCCCAAAAGGAAATAGTAGACCCACCCTGTATACAGCACAAACTGCGCCCATGGCTTCACATCCACCCCAAGAATTTCTCCTGCAACCTCCGCCGCGTGGATTCCCAGCATCAGAAACAGGAATATCTTCATTTCCCGGTCTGTCATGTTCTTAACCATCCTGGCCAGGAACGGTGCACATATATAAAAGGATACGATGGCATACATGAACCACATATGGCCTGCCCTGGGAATCCCGGCTGTCAGCACCTGTCCCAGATATCGCCCTGCATGTTTCCAAAGTGGCAGGACCACCCTGTCCGCATGAACATTGTAACAATAGTAAATCAGGCCATAGACCAGAAACGGAATTCCCACTGTAATAAGACGCTTTCTGTAAAATTCCCCTATCCGCCCGGTTCCCCGTTCCAGCAAAAACATGCCGCTGAGCATAAAATAAATTCCCACAAAGGATAGCAGGAAGGGAGTCATGACACTGTTAAACCACCATTGTCGGGGGCTGGCCGTCTCCACCGGCATGGCATGTACCATGATGATTGCCATGACTGAAACGGCCCGCAGGCAGTCATATCTTGGGTCCCTTGTTCTTAGGTCCCTTGTATTTGAATTGCAGCTCCCCGGATTCTCAGGAGCCTTTTCTGTCTGTCTCATATGTAAAACCTTCTCTTCTGCCTTTTTCGTTTTCCCTTTTCTGCTGTGATACCTATGATTCGGTACAAATCTGTCCGTCCAGGCAAAGCTCCATGCCTACCCCCACTTCCCCTATGTCCAAGGCATCCTTCATAGTCTCTATCATTCTTGCCTTTGCCTTCAGGGAAACACAGTGACAGGGGTAGATTCGTTTGACGCCGCAGCATTTCAGATAATCAATTGTGCGCTCCAGCCGCTCATCTGCATCAAAGAGGTGAAATCCTCCTATGATGCCGAGAATCCGCTGCCGGCCGCATACCTCCCTGGCATACCGGACTATGTTGCAGATACCGCTGTGGGAGCATCCTGTTATAATAAAAATGCCCTCCGTCCCTCTGTAAACCAGGGCGGAATCATCTCTCACATAGTCATCCTGCCATATCCCCTTTATCTTTGTACTTCCAATGGCCCGCCTCTTTTCAAAGTCCACTGTGTCCGGTATCTCCCCCAGGAACACAAGCCTGTCCGAGATGGCAAACGGTCTGTCACACGGCCTGTATCTGCAGATGGCAGCCATGTCTGCAGCAGAGTATGGCGCGCCGATGGATTCCCCGTCAAACACTTTTTCATCAAAACAGGCCGGGTGGGCAACGACCTCCATTCCCGACATATCCATCTGTTTGTTCAGGTACTTAAGCCCTCTTGTGTGGTCATTGTGGCCATGGGAAAACACCATATGGGTTACACGGCCAAGGTCAATTCCCAGGGCCTCTGCATTTTTAAGAAATACATCCGAATACCCGGCATCAAACAGCAGGCGGATGCCGTCACATTCAATATAATAACTGACTGCCGGCTCTCCCAGATAATACCGGTCTATGTATGTATTATTATCAGCCAATACCCTTAATCTCATTGCAGCACCATCCTTCCAAAGGTAGTCTGATACTCTATTCTACCATAATCCCGTCCTGCCGTCCATGTTTCCATTCACGTCCACGTTTCCGTTTGTGTCCGTATTTCCTTCTTACACTTCCTTTCCTTCTTCCCCCATCACTCCCCATTTACCTGATTCCTTCTGTAAATATCCTGCCTATCACACTCGGACAACAGCCTTTCGACCAAAAAGGAAATCGCAAATACCACTGTCAGGTTGAGAACAAACCGGCAGGACGCAAACCTGATTCCCAGGGCCGACATCTCAAAAAACAGCAGCGGAATCCGGATGCTCACGCTGGAGCACAGGAAAATCAATACATTGGAAATACGCCCTCCTTTTTTTAACAGAAGGCCGGCAATGGGAAGCAGTGCATAAACAGGTACTGCTGTCAGCATTCCCAGCAATAGCGATATTCCCATCCCGGAGGGACCTGATTTCTCACCCATGATTTTTATCATTCTATCCTTTTCAATCCAGACATCCATCAGTCCCACACACAGAAATACCGGAACCAGATTCCAGATAAATTGTCCAAGGCCGGCACCGGTATAGGCCATTATCTCCCCGGACCGTTCCGGTATCAGAATGAACACTGCCAGACAGACCGCTGCCATCACCTTCCAGGCTCCCTGTGTACCCGCTTTCTTCATCCGGTTCCTCATACTATCACCCCCAGCAGAAAAGATGTGGCAAATGCGAACAAAAAGAAGAACAGATTTCTCAGTATTGCTGCTTTGGCTCCCATATATTTCACCTCCAGCGGAATGGTGATTATTCCTACTGTTGTCAATGTGGAAATGAATACTGCCATCTGTGCTGTACCCGCCCCATTTTTAAGCAGCTCCGATACCACCGGAAAAACAGCCAGAACCGGCACAAGGGCCGCTGCACCTGCAGCTGAGGCCAGAAGCATTCCCCGGATTCCCGACTCCGCTCCCACAAGAGTCTGAACCGCATCAGGCGGCAGAACCAGAAACCCGGTGCCTGTAATCAGCAGAATAGCCAAAAAATAGGGAAGTACCCCCATCATCATGAGTAACGCCTTTCTGACCGCCTTTTTTGTTTTTCCCCGGTCCCTCCTGAGAGAAACAACCATCAAACCTGCGGAAAGGCCGTAAAAAAATATGGTAAAACCTGTGTTCATCCCTGATTCCTCCTTTATATGCCTTTTTGATTGCATGTATCTGTCGATTATAATACAATACAATCAGGAGGTAAGTTGCGCAGGCAACCAAATAACAATGGAACAATACATTCAAACAATCAAAACAGCCAAACTTTTTGACGGTCTTTCCCAAAAGGATACATACCGTCTTCTGGCCTGCCTGAAAGCACAGCCGGTTGAATATGCCAGGGATACAGTTGTTGTGGAGGAAGGCTGTCCCGTAAAAAAGTTCGGCATTCTGCTGAGAGGCAGGGGAAGGTCATACAAAACAGATTCCCAGGGACACACCCTCACAGTCACGCTTTTAAAAGAGGGAAGTGAAATCGGCGTCATCCTGGCCGCCAGCCCAGGCCGCAAAAGCCCGGTGTCTGTTACCGTGAAGCAGAACAGCCTGGTCCTGTTCATACCCTATGACCGTCTCATAAACAATTGCACCAGAAACTGTATCTGCCACAGACAGCTTCTTAAAAACTTCATGGGAATTGTGGCTGAAAAAGGACTGGTGCTTCATGAACGGCTGGACTGCCTGCTCCGCCCCACTGCCCGGGATAAGATTCTGACCTATCTTAAGAAATTCTCTGATTCACAGACCGGTGTTCCGTTTACCATTCCTCTGGACCGAAACGCCATGGCTGAATATCTGAACATGGACCGCAGCGCCCTTTCCAGGGAGCTGTCCTGTATGAAAACAGACGGAATCATTGATTTTTACAAATCCACGTTCCGTCTGCTTAACCGATGCTAATTTAACTGACACACATCCGGATAATTGGCAGCAACCTGCACTGCCGCAATAAGGCCGGTATCATGACTACATATCCATGCCTGTCATGTACAGGGGAATCACATTGATAACCGGCTCTTCGTACGGATGGATGTTCTTTATGGCAGCCAGGGTTTCCTTTAGCCGCTCAGCCCTGCAGGTCACCTCTGCTTTCAGCTCCGGCTCCGTACTGATGCTGCCGCAGTTTCCAATATACGGTCTGCTTCCCTCTAACGGCCTCCAGCAGCCTGTCACCGGACTGTATGACATGCAGCTGTCATAATTTCCTATGTGGCCGGCATCCACATCCTGAAGCGCCTTTTGCAGTGCCCCCAGATGTGTCTCCGGTATGAATATTTCCAATTTACAACAGGTAAATGACTCCATGACATCCCGCCTTTCTCTGTCCTGATTTCCAGTTTGTTCTCATTGGCATTCTGTGAGCTGACTGGATATGGGGGTGGTTTGAATGTAAGTATTTATCCATCCTAAATCCGGCATGAAAGGCCCATGGCCCGTTCAGCCCATTGAGAATCACGCAGAATGGCCCGTCCAACGCCAATCAAATCTGCCGCCCCTTCTTCCAATAACCGCTCCGCCGCCGCAATATCCGTAATACCTCCTGTTAATATAACCGGAACAGACACCGCATCTTTTATTGCCTTTGTAACCTCCCTAAAATAGCCCTGCTCGTTTTCACGTCCTTTTACCGAATATCCAGTTAATCCCCCTGAAATGTCCAGAATATCCACACCGGATTTCTCAAAGACCTTTGCTGCCTCAAGTGCATCAGCCAATACACTGCCGCCCTCCGCATAGTCCAAAGCCCCAAAGCGAAGTAAAATCGGAAAGTCCTCCCCAACTGCCGCGCGGACAGCGTAAATGACCTCCTTGTGAAACCTGATTCTTCCCTGCAATCCGTTCCCATATGCATCTGTCCTGTGATTTGATAATGTAGAATAAAACTCATTCAGAAGATATCCATGGGCTGAATGGATTTCCACTGCATCACATCCTGCTTTTTTGGCTCTCACAGCCGATGCCGCAAACTCTCCTGCAATGGTCTTTATTTCTTCCGCCCCAAGTTCATGTCCGGCTATAAACTTTTTTCCCGGCCTTATGCGTCCCTCATCATACATTACAGATGGACCTGCATTTTTCTCCCCCAACACCCCCAGGGCCCCTGCGTGATTTATTTGTGCAGTCACCTTAGTCCCGTTTTTATGTATTGTCTTAACCAGAGCCGCCACACTTTCAACGGTCTCATCCGTTGCCAAAGACAGTTGATGATTCACTGCCCTCCCACGCGGGGATATGAAACAATGTTCTAACACAGCCATTGATATATAGCCGCCCCGTGTCTTTTCCCCGTAATACTTTAACAGCTTTTCTGTAGCCATGCCGTTTTCATCTGCTGCATTTGTAGCTATTGGCGGAAAAATCAACCGGTTTTTAAATATCAGTTTTTTTGTTTTTAAGCTTGACTGTATAATTGACATTCATTCCTCCCTGTTCACCATTAACAATTGTTTCAAAAGCCTATCACTCATATGACTGATAGGCCCATAATTAATCCTTATCCTAAACTGATATGATAGTATCCCTTCAGAATTCTTATCACAGATTCCACATCCGGACCAGCTGTCGGTGACTCCGGCAGATATGATGAGGTGACCTTTGTATCCTTCACGCCACTTGCTGTAATCAAAAGCACCACCTTCTCTCCCTGCTTAATCTTACCTTCAGATAAAAGTATTTTTAGTCCTGCAAATGCAGCAGCTGATGCTGATTCACAGTAAACGCCTTCCTTTTCAGCCAGTTCCTGCTGTGCTGCATTTAACTCATGGTTGTCTGAAAGCGTTGCGGCAATGCCATTTGAATGTCTCAGAGCATATAATGCATGGTATGTTCCCCAAACCGTTGACATGGATGAAGCAACACTTCCCCAGCCTTCCACCGGTTTGATTAAATCACTTCCGGAATTATATGCCTTTGCCACTGGTCCATAATCCTCTACAGAAACCATTTGAGGAATCTTATCAATAAATCCCATCTCTTTTAACTCAGAGAATCCTTTCATGATTCCAAATAATGCATCGCCATAACAGATTGGCACCACGATTTTATCCGGAAGAACATCCATCTGTTTAAAAAGCTCATACGCAATCAGTTTATATCCTTCCATGCCCCAGGCATTACTCCCTACAATCGGAACCGTATAATTGGTAGCCGGATACCACCCATATTCATCCACCATGTATTTTAAGACTTTCCATCTTTCCTCTCCGGTTTCCACCCCAACCACACTGGCTCCATAAATCTGCATGAAGGTTTCCAGCGTTTTATTTACCCCCTTCACGGTCATTATGACACATGGAAGCCCTGCCTTTGCTGCAAATGCAGCTCCGGATGCCCCATTATTTCCAGTGGAAGCATAGATAACACCGGGTGCATTCACCTCAATGGCCTTATTTACCAACACTGCGTTCAAACGGTCTTTATGACCCCATGTTGGATTGCGGGTTTCATCTTTGATGTACAGCTCAACCCCTAATTCGCAGCTCAAATGCTCCATTTTTGTCAAAGCTGTGTTGCCTACTCCAAGGTCCACCAATTTCTGCTTCCCTTTGAACGGAAGCAGCTCACGGTATGTCTCCATATTGTCCTTTGGGAACATCTCCATAAAGGTATCCTTCCGTCCATTGGTTTTTGGCAAGTCATACATGGGAGTCACATTTGAGACAAACTCACTTGTCCTGCAATCCGGACACCCCTCAAAAAGGTCCTCCCGTTCAAATACATGACCGCATTTTAGACATCTAACTTTTCCAGTATACATAAGCACACTCCTCAGGCATCATGTGTTACACACATGCGATTGCTTCAATCTCAATACCAGCTCCCTTTGGAAGGGCTGAGACCTGTACACAGGAACGTGAAGGAGGATTATCACCAAAGAACTCACTATATGCCTGATTCACCTCACTAAACAACGCCAAATCCGTAACATAAATGGTCGTCTTCACGATTTTCTCAAACGAACTTCCTGCCGCTGACAGAATCGCGCCGATATTTTGCATTGACTGTATGGTCATTTCTTTTGCACTTCCTGCCTCCATAGCTCCTGTCTCAGGGTTAACAGGAAGCTGGCCTGAAACAAAGATGAAGCCATTCATTGATATTCCCTGAGAATAAGGACCAACTGCTGCCGGTGCTTTTTCTGTTGATATAATACTCATAATAATCTCCTTTTTGTGATGTAATGTAGTTCAAACAGACAGAACATGCTGTCTAAAACTGAATTTCAATCAAATTTCCTGATGTTTTAGTCAACCGGTATGTACCATTCCCGGTAACCTGCAGGGTATCTTCCACCTGGACGCCTCCCCAGCCAAGAATGTAGTATGGTGTTTCAATACACAGCACCATGTTCTCCTCCAACTCATCCTTTGCATCCGGCGCAACAGACGGCGAATCATAAATTTCAAGTCCAATTCCGTGACCACAGTGACTCCTGCGGTAATTCGGTATTCCCCTTCTCACTGTTCTGACAGCGGTATCGAAAACCTCTTTGCAGGCTATGCCGGGACGCATAGACTTAATAGCCTCAATCTCCCCCTCCCGTATCCAACTGTACATATCTTTAATCCTGGCAGCAGCCCCTCCAATCGCAACTGTACGTGAAATATCAGATTTATATCCCATATAGTCACATCCCAAATCAAACCTTACATGGGAATCAGCTGTAAGCCCTAAATCCGTATTGACAGTATCCACATTTGCAGTCCGGATGTCTATGGTTGCCACACAAAAGAACGGACTGCCGCCCAACGCATACACTTCCTGGTTAAATCTTGCTTCCATTTGTTTTTCTGTCATTCCCACATGCATATCCCTGACCACAGCATCAATTGACTTTTCTGCAATTTCCGCAGCACATTCCAGACATAAAATCTCTTCCGGATGTTTAATTTTTCTCGCCTCACTAAAAATGAATGCAGCGGGTATGAATTCATACTGTGGGAATTCCTGCCGCAGATAATTCCACAGCTGAATGGTGGCAATACTTTCATCCAGACCGATTCGTCCTCCTGACAGGCCGCAGTCCCGGATGGCCTGAACCAGCGCCGCCCCCGCATCTTCAAAGCACGCCTGTTCCAAATCCCGCACAGCCTCTGCCAATCCCTCCGGATTATTAACACAATCATAGCGAAATGGCCCATAGCAGTAGTAACGATAATCCCCCAGCCTCTCATAAGCTGCCACTGCCTCCCCATAACCAATTATAAGAGACGCGTTTTCATTTCTCATATCCATCACAGAATAAGTCTGCGTACGATGAAGCATGGTTCCGCCCACGCATGTAAAATCCGTCATATATGTAATGTTCTCATGCAGACTCGCAATTAAAATATCCACACCATACTGTTCAGCATAACGCTTAAGACGCGCCAATTTATAACCTTTTAATGTAACCGTCGACATTATATGCTCCTCCTATCCGGCATTTAAAATGTATGCTTTAAGAAAATAAAACTATCAGACTGTCCACAAAAGTTGATATGTTTCGCACTGCAATTGCCAATGTGATACATATAATTATTGCACCAAATACATTAAACGCTTTCTTGTTTGTAAACCCACCCATAAACGTTTTATTATTACAGATACTAACAAGCAAAATTGCATTTAATGGAATTACAAATGCATTAGCCACCTGTGCAAAAAGTATGATTTCTGTAGGTGACGCCCCCATAAAGCATCCTGCAAAAACACCAAAACCAAGAACAATTGCCATGATGATGCGGAACTTCGTTCCTTTAACATTTTCCCCCCAACCAAGAATTCCGCAAATTGGAAATGCTGCAGATAGCGGTGCAGTTAGGGCGGAACTGAACCCGGCTGCCCATAATCCAAGTCCAAATACAACAGTAGCCCAATTCCCCAAAATGGGAGTCAATGATTCTGCCATGACTTTACCATTTGTAATTTCTATTCCCGTACCATAAAAAGCCGCGGCTGCACAAATCACAATGGACGATGATATGATGAAAACCATCCCCAGCGATATAATAGAGTCCACCCAGGAAGTGGCAATCGCATCCTGTTTGTCTTCTCTGTCCCCCCACTTTTTCGCTGCCGAAGATGACTGCAGAAATACCGTAAAAGGGCTGATTGTCGTTCCGATAAGTCCTGTCAATACATACCATGCCCTATCCACTTTAGGAATTCTCGGTATAAACAGGCTCTTTATCACTTCCCCCCAGTCCGGGCGGATTGCAACAGCTGTTATAAAGAATAATACTCCCATCAATCCAACCAAGGCAGTTAAAAACTTTTCAACATAGGAAAAATTGCCAATAAACAGAAGAATTGCCCCACCAATGCCTAATATGAGAATCCAAACATTTCTGCCCACGTTGGGAAAGATTGCCTCCATCCCTAATGTAGCGCCCGTCAGATTACTTGTTTCAAAGGCTGTATTGCCTACAATTGCGGCTGTCACAAAGATAAATGCCAAAAAAATATGTACTTTCTTATCCTTATAAATACTGCGTTCTGCTTCCCCCAGACCTTTCTTGCTTACTATCCCCACACGCGTCGCCATATTCTGCAAAACCAAAACAGAAAGGGTTGAAAACAGCATAGTCCAAAGTAATGTATAGCCGTAACTTGCTCCTGTGATTGTACATGTTGTTACAGTACCCGGACCAACAATTGAGGCTGCAACCATGGCACCAGGTCCCACTTCCTTAACGCGCCTAAAAAAATCCTTCATTGTCTTCCTCCTTTGTGTTAATCTCTGTCACGAAACAGCCTTTCTTCAATCTCATTATTCAAAATATCTGAGACAAACATATGACAAGCCTTATGTGAAATAGCGATAGGAAGTTTTGCCTCCTGTACAATAATTTGAGGGGTTATTCCACATCCCCAGAATACAGGCACTTCATCGGCTGCTACTGGATTGGGGTCGCCATATTCCGGATGGTTAAAATCCTTGATTCCAATTGCCTTCGGATTGCCATGATGTACCGGCCCTCCATGGACATGCGGAAACTTTCTTGTTACCTCATACGCCTTCTCAACCATTTCATTTTTCACTGCCCTCATACTCACTACCATAGGACCGGAAAAAACTCCTGCTGGTTCACACATAATATTGGTTACATAACAGCTATTTCTATTTCCTGTCTCCCAGTATGTGATTGGAATTCCATTCTCCACCAGAGCCTGTTCAAAGGAGTAACTGCACCCAATAAGGAAACCTACCATGTCCTCGCTCCAATAGGGTGTAGCGTCTGTACATTCTTCAACCATAACTCCATTCTTAAAAATATTATATTTAGGTATATCTGTGTAAATATTAGCATGGTCAGCAAGCCGGTTTACAAATTTATCTCCTGGCTTGGTGTAATCGAGAATTGGGCAGGGCGCCGGATTTTTTCGTGCAAACTCCTTGAAATCCGCCGCATACTCCTGAGGCATTATAATCAAATTTGCCTGAACATAACCCGGACATAATCCGACTGTACTGCCGGTCACCTTACCTTCTCTTATAAGCTGACGAAGCTGTGCTGGTGTAACACCATTTAATTCCCCCATAAGACTCCCTTCTGCTACTTGCTTAAAATATTGTTCCTTATTTACTTTAAATCATGTTGAATTCAACTTAACTACATTATATCCCCGGATTTTAAATTTGTACAACGGATATTTCTGTTCATTTTAATTCGTTTTTCGAATAGTAAGACAAAAAAACATTTCACCAGTATTCTCATGGACTGGTGAAATGCTGCTTAATTATTTTATATTTATATAATTAAATCGGTTTGAAATCCGGGAAAATGTGAAACCAACATTTTAATGCCGCTGAGTCCAGCCTATATTTATTATATACCATATAAACTTGAAAATGTTTTATCTGCAAATCCTCTATCGGTATTTGTATCAGCAAACCTGATTCTATCTCCTTCCTGACAGCTATCTCCGGAAAAAAGCAGCAGCCTATCCCTTCTATACAAAATTCCTTTGCCACATCCAGCATATTGCAGTGTACCTTGAAAATTTTTTTATCGGATAATATATTTTCGGATATCTCAGATAAATAATTTTCCCAAATATCGGAATAAATAAGAGGTAAATCCACCAATCCTCTTTTTTTAATTCCCTTATGTAAATGTCCGTAGTATTCAGCTGCACCAACGAATATAATATCTGAAACCAAAAAAGGGCAATTCACCAGATTTGCAGCTTTCACCTTATAGCCCATAACGGCAACATCATAGATTTGGTCCTGCAGCAGCAGAATAATCTCCTCACTATGAGCAATCGTAATATTGATTGCAATTTTATCATATGTCTTACTGAAAATCTTTATATAATCTCCCGCACAATAGTCAAATATCCATTGTGCACATCCTACATTTAGCCGGTCATTATAATTTTTCAGCATATGTATCTCATGGAGGGCTGAATTATCCAGTTCTTTTATCCTTTTGGCATATTCCAGAAACACACTTCCCTCTGTCGTCAAAACAATACCAGCCTTATCTCGAATCACTAATTGTGCACCTGTATATTCTTCCAGTGAATGGATTCGGTTTGACACGGTAGACTGGACAATATGCTGTATCTCGGCTGTCTTTGTAAAACTTTTGCATTCGGCCAGCACTATAAATGTCCGAAGTTCTTCTAAATCCATAAAAGGTCCTCCATTCAATTTCCATATAATATAAGAATACAATCTAGCATAAAGAAAATCAAATCTTTTCTACTATTCATTTTTTACCTGCACTCCGTTTATATACAGCTGCCCTCCTATTACTTCTCCAGCAATACCGCAATCGTATCCCCCGTCCCATCATAAATCCTTCCCGCAGCATCCCCGTAAATTCCGCTCACACGAAATCCGCACAGAGCCGCCTCTCTCACCAATGACTCAACTGTAAAGTATTGATTCCAGATATAATAGACCGCCGCGTCATGTTCTGAAATCACTGCAGACTGTTCTAAGGTAACGTTCTCCGTAAATTTGCAAAATCTGTTTAACACCATATACCCCTGTTCCCGCCAGAAGCCTCCGCCAGGATTCATCTCCCAGGTATCACCTTCCTGAAATGCCCTGTACTTTTCCATGGAGAAAACATCCAGCAGCACCTTGCCTCCCGGCTTCAGATGCCGATACATGGTCTGCATGACAGTATGCCGGTTGCGTTCCGATAAAGCTCCATAATCACAATAAATCATGGTAATAAAATCAAAACAGCAATTCAACTCCAAACTCAGGTAATCATGATATAAATAACAGATATCAAGCCCCTTTCTCTTTGCCGAATCCCTTGCATAAACAATGGAACGTTCTGAAAAATCCACTCCAGTCACCTGAAATCCGGCCCGGGCAAACCGTTCCCCGTACAATCCCGGACCGCATCCAAGGTCTAACAGTGCAGGATAGTCCGCAGGCGGTACTGCCTCTGTTATCCAGGCCGCAGATGATTCAATAAAATGAAGTTTTCTGCTGGCCCCGTTAAAATCAGGGTCCAAATGAGCCTCAAGCATTTGTTTTGAAATGTATTCGTCATTCCAAAAGGGAACCTTTGTCTCATAGAAAAGCGAAGGACATTCTAACATTTTTCTGATACGTTTATACATTCTCATTTCCTCCTTTAATTCTGAAAAAGCCAAAAACAAGAGCCGCAGATTTTACTCCGCGGCTCAGCCTTGTGGGATGAAAAGCCTCAGGAGTAAAATAAAATCAAAAATCAGGTACACAAACCAAGCCGATGTCTCGGCCATTTGCCACTTGATACAATTGATTTTATCTACTCCTTTCCAGTCATATCCATGCCACTGATTATGTGGCATCTGATATGCCGGACTATCATCACCTTTTTCGTTTTATATTTTATGGTATCATCTTATAATAAGTCATAATGTTTGTCAATATTGCATTTACATTCCAAAAGCAGCTGCGGTGAAATGAATTCCGTCCTTTTCCCGCTGTACGTAAGGGTCAGCCTGTGCATGGCCCGCGTACAGGCAATATAGAGCAGACTGCGGTCAAAATCAGAGGCATACGTGCTGCAATCCGCTTGTGGAATCAGGACCTCATCAAACTCCAGCCCCTTGGACATGCGGATTGATGTGATAGAAATTCCATTTTGAAAGCTGGCGCTCTCCTGCGTAATCAGGTTCATATCATATTGGGACCCTCTGCCTTCTCCTGCTTCATCTCCCCCTGCTTCGTCTCCTCCCCACTGACTCCCACCGCAGCATCCTGCCAGCGCTTCATACATCCCTTTAGCCGCCTCATCTGTTTTTAAGATAATTCCCAGCGAAACATTTTCCCCTTCCCTGAAACCTTGGATTACTTCCATTATTCTCCTTATTTCATCTGCTGTGTCCAGGCATGGAATCAGCACCGGAGGATTCCCATGGCGTTTTACGGGCTCCAGGGCGGATACATAACGGATATTTTTTGCAAATGACATGATTTCATAAGTGGAACGGTAGCTCTTATTCAGTTCCACAAACCAGGCATTCGCATAGATGGAACGCAAATCCTCCAGGCTGTGCATGTGGTTGGGGTTGACGAGCTGTCCGTAATCCCCCAGAATCGTTTTCTGGCATGGAAACATTCGGTTTAAGGCAGTAAACTGGATGGGCGTATAATCCTGCATCTCGTCAATCACCAGATGCCTGGTGATATGGCTTTCCTTTAAGCCCTGGAATGCAGCATGAAGATATAAAAAGGGATACACATCCGCCCACTCCAACGTCTTCTTAGCAGCCATGACAAAAAGCTCCGGAATTCCCATCCGTTTATAGAAATCCTTGTAGACAGCCAGCGTGTCCTTCATGACAAGCATGGAGTTCAGCTGTTTCAGAATCATCCCCGGGCGAGGCACCTCCTGTTCCATGATATTATCTGTCTCAAAGCGGTCATGGATATCATCTGCAACCATAATCAGCCGTTTCTTGACCGGATAAGTTCCGTAGGCCCGAAACCGCGCCCTAATCCACTCTCCCTTTGCCGTAAAACTGCCGTATGTATAATCCGCAGGCACAAAAACAAACTCCGGCATCTGTTCTATGTACCGGTCCATTAAGGCAACAAAATCCAGGGTTGACTTAAACCGCACCCTCTCATTCCAGGCCTTATCCCGGGGCTGAAGCGGGTCCCTGTCCGGCTCAAAACCAATGACTCCCTGCAGCTGGATTTCAGCAAGGTCCCCAAAGCTCATCTCATAGATAGGTTCCTCTCCCAGTTCAGGAATTACGCCTGAGATATAGTCCCCGAATACCTTATTGGGCGAGAGAATCGTAACATTCCTGGCTTTCAGCCTGTCTTTAAACCGGTACAGCAAAAATGCAATCCGGTGAAGGGCAATGGAAGTCTTACCGGACCCGGCCACTCCCTGGATAATCAATGTCCCTTCCTTCTCATTTCTGATAATCCGGTTCTGCTCCTTCTGGATTGTGGAAATAATGGATTTCATCCTTTCATCGGAAGTATGGCTCAGTTCCCTTTGCAGGACATCGTCCTGCACATTGGATGAGCTTTCAAGTGCATATTCCATGACCCCGTTCCTGATTTTAAACTGGCGTTTTCTGGTAAGCTCTCCCGCTGTCCAGCCTGACGGCGCCAAAAATCCGGCCTCTCCAACCTCGCAGTCATAAAACATACTGGATATGGGGGCGCGCCAGTCAAAAATCATCGGTTCATTTTCGTATTGGAATGCAAACCTGCCGATATAATAGGACTCCCCTTCCTCCTCCTGCTCCTCCCGAAAATCAATTCTGGCAAAATACGGGGATTCCTTTAATTTTGCAATCCTGTCCCGCATCTCCACGGCAAATGCGCCTGTCCTGTCTGTCTGTTTTAACAGAAGTTCATTCTGAAACATCTCATGGGGGTCGATTTCTCCCCTGTGGTCCGCCATGTATTTCTTGGTATCCGTGTATTCCCTGTCCGCCTTTCTGACAGATTCCTCTGCCTGCTGCAGGGCTTTCAAAAGCTTTGCATTCACCTGTTCCAGATGTACTATTTCATCAGGGAATGGGATGGCCGGATAATCACTCATGTTCCCTCTCCTCCTGCTGTAAAATAAAACGCTGGGTGGGATAGCCGTATTCCACCAGCAGTTCTGCCTCTGCAAATCCCAGCCCTTTTATTTCATTCCGGTGCCCGGTGTCCGCCTTATCGCCCTCCCTGTAGGTTGTAATGCTGATTTCCTTACCCTTAAGCAGTTCCTTCATTACCTTATCCAGCATGGCCTTGGGAACTCCCTTTTTCCTGTAAAGCGGATGGCTTCCCATAAAATCAATGCTGCCGTTTTCATAAGAAAACAGCATGATGCCGATGGCTGTTCCCCTGTCCTTCAGGATAAGGGCCTGTGCTGTGCTGATTTTCTGTCTTAATACCTGGACATATTCCTCCTCATGCAGATGAGGAAAGCCGTCAATCACAAGCCTCACCAGTTCCATCCATCCAGGAATATCCTCTTCCGATGCAAAAGAAATCTCCCATGACGCCTTTTCATTTCTGTCAAGCATTTCATAACTCCCTTCAAAATTAAATCTGAGCTGTAAGGGATAAAACCTTTCATTCTCCCTGTACATGTTGGGAGGTATTTTATACATGGCTGTAAAAGCATTGGTAAATGCCTGCTGGCTCTGATAACCGGATAAAAATGCAATCTGGACAATGGGTTTACCGGAAAAAACCAGCAGCTTTGCGGCCTCGGTCAGCTGCCTGCGCTGGATGTAATCATGAATGGTAAGGCCCACTGTATCGGAAAACACACGGTGAAGATGATATTTGGAATAATGGACTGCTCCGGAAATCATGGCCAAATCCAATTTTTTCGTCAGATTGGCTTCAATAAAATCAATTGCCAGGATTACCTCTTCCATACTGCTCATCATAAAAATTGCCTCCTTGCTGCCGGCCGCTATGGGAACCTTGTTACGTTTTCCCAGGCAACCTGTATTCCAGAATAGTATAATCAAAACCAAACCGGTTGTCTTAAGAAATCTTGCGCATTTTCCGGTGAATCATATAGCGTTTAAAGGACAGTCAAGTCCGTTTCGGTCTATCTATCATATTCAATAAGGTGAAAGGATGAAATACGAACGTATCAGAGATTTAAAGGAAGATAATGATGCAAAAAACAAACCAGTGTCTGGTATATAAAAAAACTAAGGGCCGGGAATCAAAAATACAAACATCCCCAGCCCTACCGGTATTGAACCAAAATGTGAAATCCGCATACCAAAGGAATTACAACTGAATTTCGGCCGCAAAAACAATCACAGCCTGTCCCATAATCTGCACACGCACCGGCAATCCCTTCTCAATCTTAACCTTCACCTGCATGCCACCGTCACGCTTAATGGCCTCACCCTGCAAGATAGAAAAAGAGAGTTCATCGTCAGTTTCCAATGACCTGCAAATGCCGTAATGGACCAGATAAATGCCCAACGGCCCATTGGCATTTCCTGTTACCGGGTCTTCCGGAATGCCGATTGCCGGTGCAAACATGCGGCCATGTACCAGTACATCATCTTTTGGATTTAATGTAAATACATAATATCCGTTACAGCCCACTTTTGCACTGATTGCAGCAAGGGCATCCATATTGGGAGCAAGTCCGTGAAGCAGTGTATTTGATTTGATTCCCACCATTATTTTGGAATGACCGGCAGAGGCAGTGCAAACAGGACAATCCCTGCGAATGTCTGTTTCACATATACCTAAGGCTCCTGCAATCTCCGCTACAATGTCAGGCGAAAATGGTTCTCCAATTTCCGGGTTTCCCTGTGTCATAATAATGGAAAAATCGTCATCCTCTTTTACAATATCCACAGGCAGAATCCCGGCCTTTGTCTTTTGTAAAACCCGTCCTGAAACAGCTGTGCCTTCTATGGCTCTTACATAATGGGCTGCAATCGTCGCATGCCCGCACAGAGGCACCTCGGTTGTCGGTGTGAAAAATCTGACCACCGCATCATGCTCTGCGGATTGGGGTGAAAAGATAAACGCTGTCTCGGAATTGTTTAATTCTCTGGCTATTCTCTGCATCTGCTCATCGGTCAGCCCGTCTGCATCCGGCACAACACCGGCAGGATTGCCATGAAACCGGCTGCGTGTGAATGCATCCACCTGATATATCCTGTATTTTTTCAAAGTAATTTCCTCCCTGTGAGCAATGAAATACTCAGCTGCCGGCTGTACCTACTCCTCCACATCCAGCAGATAAGGCGTAACCTGATACACGTAGTAATTCAGCCAGTTGGTATACAGCGTATTGGAAGTATTCCGCCAGGTCAGAGGCGGCGCTGAAAACGGGTCATTATCCTCGTAATAGTTATAGGGAACCTCGGGATTCAAGCCTTTATTCAAATCCCTGTGGTACTCATTATTCAGCGTCATCCTGTCATACTCAGGATGTCCCTGGACAAATACCTGCCGCCCGTCCCTGCTCATGACCAGGAACACGCCAGCCTCATCGGATTCAGCCAGAATGGCCAGCTCCGGATGCTTCCGGATATCTGCCTTCCTCACCTCGGTATAGCGTGAGTGGGGGGCCAGGAAATAGTCATTGAGGCTTCTCACCAGGGGAACCTTCCGGTCCAGAACCCTGTGATTATAGATACCTGACAGTTTCCTCTTCATAGGGTATTTGGGGACGCCGTAGTGATAATAAAGCCCTGCCTGGGCTCCCCAGCATATATGTATGGTGGATGTCACATGGGTTTTGCTCCACTCCATCATCATGGACAGCTCCGGCCAGTAATTCACCTCTTCAAACTCCAGATTTTCCACCGGCGCTCCGGTTATAATCATGCCGTCAAACTTTTTCTTCTTAATCTCTTCAAAGGTGACATAGAATTTGTTGAGATGGCTGGCCGACGTGTTCTTTGACACATGGGTGGACAGCATCAGGAAGGTACAGTCCACCTGAAGGGGCGTATTGGACAGGGCCCGCAAAAGCTGGGTCTCTGTTTCTTCCTTCAGGGGCATCAGATTCAGAATCAGGATTTCCAGCGGACGGATATCCTGGCTCATAGCCCTGTCCTCATCCATTATAAATATATTTTCTTCCTCCAGAATCACTTTTGCCGGAAGGTCTCTCTGTACTTTTATAGGCATGTTTGCTCTCTCCTTTCAAATGTCGGCCGCATCCCGCACATGAATCCTGTTCACACACATTGGCAGCATTTCACACGGAAACCGCACAGCGTCTGCCGGGACTGCAGTATGCATCCCCCGGCAGATACTGTGCTACAACATTCGCAGGAACTCCTCTTCTGAGATAATGGGAACTCCCAGTTCCTTCGCCTTTTTATTCTTTGACGAGTTAGAGGCCGTGTCATTGTTAATCAGATACGCTGTTTTGGCAGTAACGGAACCAGTTACTTTGCCGCCCTTGCTCTCAATCAGCTCCTGGAGTTCCTTCCTGTTTGCAAAATGCTCCACAGACCCGGTCACCACGAAATTCATACCTGCAAAGACTGCCTCCCCTGTCTCCTCCGGCTGTTCCTTTTCAATATCCAGCTCTGCCAGCAGATGGTCCACCACCAGATTATTCCTCTCAGAAGCAAAGTAGTCCATCCAGGCCTGGGCCAGGACGCCGCCGATACCATCCACTGCCACCAGCTCCTCTTCACCGGCATGGCGCATATTCTCAAAATCAAACTTAAACTCACGGCACAGCATCTTTGCGTTCGCCAGTCCGATACCGGCGATTCCCAGTCCGTACACCATTCTCGGAAGGGTTGTTTTGGATGCTGTCTTTATGGATGCAATGAGGTTGTCATAAGACTTCTGTCCCAGACCCTCCATTTCCACGATAGCTTCCCTGTGTTCTTCCAGATGGAATATATCCGCGTATTCATGAATAAACCCTGCCTGGATAAACTTCTCCAGGGTAGCCTCAGATAACCCGTCAATGTTAAGCGCATCGCGGCTGACAAACAGGGTAAAGCTCTTTATCTTTTTTGCCTGGCAGTCAGGATTGGTGCAGTACAGGCTCTTTACGTCATTTACCTTTCGGATTTCCGTCTTTCCCCCGCATACAGGACACTCTTCCGGTATGTCCTTCACCCCGCTCCTGGTCAGGTTTTCCTCTATCTGCGGGATTATCATATTGGCCTTATACACGGTTATGGTGTCGCCCTCTCCCAGCTCCAGTGCCTCCATGATGCTCAGATTGTGGACGCTGGCCCTGCTGACCGTGGTTCCCTCCAGCTCCACCGGCTCGAACACAGCCACCGGGTTGATTAACCCTGTCCTGGAGGCGCTCCATTCAATGTAGGAAAGGGTTGTTTCCCTGATTTCATCCTTCCATTTAAAAGCAATGGAATTGCGCGGGAACTTAGCCGTACGTCCAAGGGATTCTCCATATGCAATGTCATCATAGGTAAGAACCAGACCGTCAGAGGGAATGTCATTTCCTTCCACTGCCTTTGCAAACATTTCCACTGCCCCGGGCAGGCTGGCTGCATCCACCTCCTCATAGCGGACCACCTCAAACCCCTGGCCCTTTAGCCACTCAAACTGGGCTTTTCTGGAATTATGAAAATCCACCCCATCTGCCTTCACCAGGGCAAATGCCTCAAAATGCACATTCCGTTCCGCTGTAATCTGACTGTTCAGCTGGCGTACGGAACCGCTGCAAAGGTTCCTGGGATTCTTATATTTGGCGTCCACATCCTCGATTCCGCTGTTAATCCGCTCAAAATCCGAATAGGTAATAACTGCTTCTCCCCTGAGAATCAGCTGTCCCTGGTAGGAAATATTAAGAGGGATATTGGCAAATACCCTGGCATTGGGCGTAATAACCTCGCCAATTTCCCCGTTTCCCCTGGTAACTGCCTTGGCAAGGGTTCCGCCCTCATAGGTCAGCACAATGGTAAGTCCGTCCATCTTCCAGGACAGCAGCCCCTTCTGGTCCCCCAGCCATTCCTGCAAATCCTCCACGCTCTTTGTCTTATCCAAAGAGAGCATGGGTGAACCATGATTTTCCTTTGGCAGCTCGCTTAATATCTCATACCCTACCTGCTGTGTCGGACTGCCCGACAAGGTGACTCCAGTCTCCTTTTCCAGGGAAACCAGCTCGTCATACAGCTTATCATATTCAAAATTGCTCATGATTTCCCGGCTTTCCTGATAATAAGCCTTTCCTGCTTCCCGCAGGACGGAAACCAGTTCCTTCATTCTCTGAATCCTGTCTTCCATTCCGCTCTCCTGATTATCGATTCTTTCTCTCCTTTACGGACAGACTGGAGGAGTCCTTAAGAAGCCCTGTCAGCTCCCCGTACTCCTCCTTCGTTATCTGGCGGTATGCGCCAGTCTTTAAATTGCCCAGGCGTATGTTCATGATGCGCACCCGCACCAGACGCTTTACCTGGCAGCCGCAGGCTTCACACATCCGCCGTATCTGCCGGTTCAGGCCCTGGGTAAGGATGATGGAAAATGTATTCCGCTCCACCTTCTTCACCTGACAGGGCCTGGTCACCTGGTCCAGCTCAGGCAGTCTGACGCCTTCTGCCATCTGTTCCAGAAAGCGTTCCGTCACCGGCTTATCTATGGTAACAATATACTCTTTCTCATGAGCATTTCCGCTTCTCATGATTTTATTCACCAGGTCGCCCTGATTCGTCATGAGCAGGAGTCCCTCTGAATCCTTATCCAGCCTCCCCACAGGGTAAATACGCTCCGGATACTTCAAAAAGTCCACGATGTTCTCCGCCCTGTCCTTGTCGGTCGTGGTGCACACAATGCCCTTTGGCTTATTCACTGCCAGAAGTACTGGTTTGGGCCTGTGGTTCCGGTCGCCCCGGACCACCTTTCCATTGCAGACCACCTTCTGGCCCGGTGTCACTTTCTGCCCCATGGAGGCGGGACGGTTGTCCACCAGCACCTTGCCGGCCTCAATCAGACGGTCCGCCTCCCGTCTGGAACAGACTCCCATCTGACTCAGCCATTTATTTAAACGTTCTTCCATATTTTCCCGCTTTCTTCTGATAATCCTGCAATCCCTGTGCTGTCCTTACTGCTACTTAGCAGCCGGATGGGCTGCAATGAACATGGCATCGCCAAAGGAGAAGAAACGGTAACGCTCCTTCACAGCCTCCCTGTAGGCATCCAGTATATGCTCCCGGCCAGCCAGCGCACTGACCAGCATCACCAGGGTGGACTGAGGCAGGTGAAAATTAGTAATCAGGCCATCCAGTACCTTAAAGCGGTATCCCGGGTAAATGAATATCTCCGTCCAGCCTGTTCCTGCCTTAAGCACCCCATCCTCTGTGGAGGCAGATTCAACGGTTCTGCAGCTGGTAGTCCCCACACAGATAATCCTGCCTCCGGCAGCCTTTGTGTCGTTCACCTTTTTTGCCTCAGACTCCTCCACAACATAAAATTCAGAATGCATATGGTGGTCCTGGACATTCTCCACCTTGACAGGGCGGAATGTCCCCAATCCCACATGGAGCGTCACATGGGCAATCTTTACTCCCATACCTTCAATCTCAGCCAGAAGCTCCTGGGTAAAATGCAGACCTGCCGTGGGCGCTGCCGCAGACCCTTCGTGCCTGGCATACACGGTCTGGTAACGGTTCTTATCCTTCAGCTGGTGCGTAATATACGGCGGCAAAGGCATCTGGCCCAGCTGGTCCAGTATTTCCTCAAAAATGCCCTTGTAATGGAACTGAATCAGACGATTCCCGTCATCCACGGTATCCACCACGGTTCCCGTCAGCAGACCCTCTCCAAATTCAATGACAGTCCCGGGTTTGGCCTTCTTGCCCGGACGCACCAGTGTCTCCCATATATCATTCTCCCTGCGTTTCAGCAGAAGTATCTCTATCTTGGCCCCTGTGTCCTTCTTCACTCCGAACAGCCGTGCCGGTATAACCTTTGTATCGTTAATCACCAGGCAGTCTCCCGGCCGTAAGTATTCCGTGATATCCTTAAATATCCTGTGCTGTATCTCCCCGGTTTCCCGGTCCAGCACCATCAGCCTTGAAGCGGAACGGTCCTCCAGCGGGTCCTGGGCTATCAGCTCCTCCGGCAGTTCATAATCAAAATCCTTTACATCCATGGTCAATCTTATCCTCCAAGACTATTCTATCTTTACACTGGAACCGCCTGACGTACCGGGCTCAGTTCCCTGGCTTCCCTGGGTCTCTGTTCCTTCCTGTCCGGCCGGGACATTCTGTATTCCTTCTCCCTGGGAATTCTGGTCCGGGTCAGCGGCCGGCTCCTGGGAATTCTGGCCCGGGTCAGCGGCCGGCTCCTGGGATGGCTGTCCCCCCTCAGGGCTCTGTCCCCCTGCGCCTTCTTCCTCCAGAATGACCGTACTGTCCCCTGTCTCTTCCTCGGATGAATGGACCACTGCTCCGTTTCTCAAATCCTTATAAATTCCGGCAAGGACCGTGTCGCCCTCTATGGCCTGTCTCAGCCTCTCATTCACCTGGTTGGACAGCAGCTTCACATCCTCAGACTGGTTCTGCTTTGCCACATAATCCGCCTCATCACCCACTACATTTTCACGGATAATGTAGTTTCCATTATCTTCCTTGACCACATAGCACCACATGAGCCCGGGCGCCAATGTCTCCACACGTCTGAACTTCACTTCGTAGGTGACATAGGCCACATAGGAATCCTCTGTAAGCCCTGGCTTGGTATAGCAGACAATATCCACATAATCCTCAATGTATACCGCCTCATTCTTCAGTTCTTCCTTCCGTTCATCCAGCCCGGTATCACTGCTCTTGCCGAATATCCGGTACAGCGTCTCAGCATCCTGGTCCACCTTTGCCTGAAAATACTCACTAATCAGCTGGTTTACCTGGGGAATCTCGTCCTTTTTCAGCTCATACTGGGAAAAATCCGTAGTATACTGGTTATTGTCCGGCTCCACTCCCCCATCGTCCGGTGCAGCGGTGCTGTCGCTGTTTATATTGATATCCTCATCCGAGGAAAGCGACACGCCGGTTGACGCGGATGCCTCCTTATCCGACGGTTTCCTGTCCATCACCAGTATGATTGCCACCAGCACCAGCACAATAACCAGCGGAATGGCCGCCATGCGCATATATTTTATCTTATCGTCCGCAGAACGTCTGCTGCCTGTCCTTCTTCTGTTTTGTCTCATGATTCAGTCCTCCTGTCCCGACTGCGAAGCCCGGAGTATGTTAGTATACAAGTATCTCCGCTCTATTCTAGCAAAAAGCGGTTCAAATTGCAATCTGTACCAAAAAAATACCGCAGATAATCCAAAGCTGAAACAGATTATCTGCGATATCCTTACAAGGGCATCCCGCCCCATCTTTTGACCCATCCAGGAGAAACCGAGGAAAATAACCGCTGTATGCGCATCGTCAAACGTATAAGCCTCTCTTCAGTCTTTACGCAGTCATCGGCGAACGTCCTTTCATTCTCAAGCATATGTACCATATTTTATTTGTCGCGGTTCTTAAGAATCCCTGTAACCACCCCCGTCAATGCGAACAGTGCAATGGCATTGGGAATAACCATCAGCTGGTTGAACATATCAGATAATGACCATACCAAATCACTTTCCCCAATTGTTCCAAGGAAGATAAATACCAAAGCAACAAGCATGAATGGTTTCTGCGCTTTTTTTCCAAATAAGTAGGTTACATTAATCTTTGCAAATAAATTCCAGCCGAGAATGGTGGAAAATGCGAAGAAGAACAAACAAATCGCCACAAAAACAGCGCCGGCCTTATTACCGTATACAACGCCGAAAGCCACCTGGGCAAGGTTTGTATTTTTTAATGTCTCCGCGGCTTCTCCTGCATAACCATTTGCCAGAGGACCATTTCCTGCGTAAAGTGTAGAAATAATAACCAATGCATTCAGTGTGAGAACGATAAAGGTGTCAATGAAAACACCGACCATTGCGACGCAGCCTTGTTCATGCGGATTTTTCACCAGCGCAAGGGCATGGGCGTGGGGGGTGGAGCCCATACCGGCTTCATTTGAAAACAGGCCTCTCTTTGCGCCCTGGCTGACAGCCGTCTTAATTGCTATACCGAATCCGCCGCCGATAATTGCCTGGGGCTGGAATGCATATTTGAAAATCAGGCCAAATGTTTCCGGAATATACTGTAACCGCATAGCGAGTACTCCCAAGCCGCCTAGCAGGAAAAATGCTGCCATAACCGGAACTAATTTTTCAGTAACGGAAGCAAGACGGTCCACGCCTCCCATGAAGATAAATCCGCAAATAACAACGAGGAAGATACCTACAACCCAGGACGGAATCCCGAATGCCAGCTGGATTGTCGAGCCGATTGAGTTGGACTGCACCATGCATCCAAAGAATCCAAGAGCAAGAATAATTGCGATTGAAAAAAAGCCTGCCAGGAATTTTCCAAAGCTGCCATGAAAGGCTGTCTGGATATAGTACACCGGTCCGCCCTGGATATTGCCTTCCGCATCTGTAATACGTGTCTTCTGCGCTAATGTTGCTTCTGCATAAATGGTTGCCATGCCCAGAAATGCAATAATCCACATCCAGAAAATGGCTCCGGGTCCGCCCACAAGAATCGCACCGGCTGAACCAACAATATTTCCGGTGCCAACCTGTGCAGCGATTGCTGTTGCAACCGCCTGAAATGAGCTCATTCCGCCTCCCTGAGAACCGCCGTGCAGTGAAAAACCGCCAAACAGCTGTTTCAGTCCTTTCCAGAGATACCTCTGGACACATTTGGTTTTGATGGTATACCAAAGGCCCACAGCAACTAAAAGAAATACAAGAATGTAATCAGAAAGGTATGAATTAATTGTATCAACTATCCGTAGCATATAATGTTTCCTCCTTAATATATAAGTGTAGGGTTTTGGTCCCCGTCAGCCTATTATTTACAGCCCTTCGCTTTATATAGGTTGAACGTTCTTGCCGTACGTTTGCTTGATACCTCGTTGGATTAAGCGGCCGCGGGGAATGCTGGAATTGAAAGCTTATGCCACCTTTTCTGGTTTCCCATCCTCCTTCTGCTGAGACGTCATATAATTGATGGCTCTGTATAACCACTTTCTGTTATACCAGGATACTATATATTCAAAGACTTCTCTTCGGGCTTTCTTGAAGTTCTGGTACTCATACAGTTAGATACACTCTTTTTTCAGGAAACAATCCGAAGCCCCATCTTATTACTTTTTATTAACCGACTTTCGTATATATGCTATCCGAGTTAAATATACAATTTTAAAAAACTTACCTTGTATTTCGCTTTAGTAACAGTATACTCCTTAAAATTTCCAAAATCAATTCCAAATCCCCGATTTGGCGTTAAGATTGTGTGAAAATTTTAAAAAATAAACGTTTTTTTAACACTCTTTTCAGGACATCCATCTGCATTTTCATTGCTTGCCGTATCAAGGTTTACGACCGGCTCAGGAAAAACGGACATAACGGACCGGTTTGTTCCGGCGGATAAACAGGAAATGCCGCAGAATCAAGCTTGGACCTGACTCTGCGGCATCCGCAAAAATAAAAAATATGCAATTTAAAATGCGTCTGATAGGAATCGAACCTACGCACGCGGCTCCGGAGGCCACTGCTCTATCCACTGAGCTACAGACGCATCCCCATTATGATACACTATTTTCATTAAAACTTCAAGTCCTAATTTTACACTTTTATCCTTTTCTTCTTTCCCACCAGTTTAAACACGGAATCCATCAGGAACACCGCCAGGGCAATGGAGCCAGCAATCTGAAGGGTTTCCACAAGATAATACATGGATTCCTCCCTGCTGTTGCGGATAACATAGTACACGCTGTTATAGATGGATGTACCGGGGACCAGGGGAAGGATTCCCGGCACCAGAAACACACTGACCGGAGCCCTGAAAATCCTGGCAAACAGATGTCCCATAAGGGCCACGGACAGACTGGAGAGAAATGCTCCCAGAATCATGGAGCCGGTTCCTGCCTTTACCAGCAGATACACCAGCCAGCACACTCCGCCGGTCAGCCCTGACCAGCCCAGGTATTTCCTGGGCATCTCCAGCACCAGCCCGAAGCTGAGCACCGCCATAAACGAACCTGCCACCTGAATCGCAGCTACCATATTCCGCCTCCCCCTGTGAGCTGATGGAACAGTGCCATGCCTGCACCCACTCCGGCCGCCACTGCAAGAGCAGTCACCACTGCCTCCAGCATCCTGGCTGCCCCTGAGGAATAATCCCCGTTCAGCGTATCCCTTACCGCTGTGGTAAAGATAACACCTGGCAGCAAGGGCATGATGGCGCTGATGATAACCACGTCATTACTGGCCCCGGTCAGAATCCACCGGTTCATGGCCAGGGCAGCAATCCCGATGGTAAATGCCCCCAGACCGTTAACGCAGAAATCATTGAATCCCAAGCCTGATATGGCATATACCACCAGTCCCAGAATCCCGCCGATTGCAGCAGCCCCCAGACAATCCGCAGGACTCCCGCCAAGGACCACGCCGAAGAATACGGCGATAAACGCATAACTAAGGGCCTTCAACTCCCTTTTATACTGGCAGCTATCCTTTATTTCCTCCAGCTCCCGGTATGCCTCCTTAGGACTCATGAGGCCGCCGCACAGCTTCCTGGACACCTCATTCACACGGTATATCCGGTTCAGGTTGGTAGAACGCGCCTCCACCCTTCGCACCAGGGTCAGCGCCTCCCTGTCAGGGCTGTCCAGGCTCACAAATATGCCTGTGCTGAATACCATGGTCTGTGCATTCCTGCCATGGCAGCACCCCAGTATATAATGTATGGTTCCCTCTATCCTGGCAATCTCGGCTCCGCTTATCAGCATGATTTCCCCGGCCAGGACAGCGGTACTGGCTATCAGATGGTCCTCACTCCAATGATGTTCGTCCACTCGTCCCCATTCCTTTCTGAAACTATAATCGAGTATATCAGTCCCATGACCATCCGTCAATTTCATTTCTTGCCATTTTCCCGTCATTTCCCCACCATTCCCTCCCCCTGTAGTCAATAAAACGACAATACCTACTTAAAAACCCCGATAACATATAGTATTTTCCGCCTTGAACCGCTTTCCGGCAGCTTGGCAGCCCAAAAATCCCATTTTCATCTATTGACAAACATGTCCTTATGGATTAAGCTGGTATCAATTCATTTTATTTCTGATATTCACTTATATTTTTATATTCAGTTTATCCATCTTGTCATTATCCAAGGCGATTTCACCGGAAGTTTACCTTATTATCCAGTTCAGTAAGATATGGAACTGTTATTCAGTTTACATAAATAACATCAAAGGAGGTATACATTTGGTATACGAACAATTTTTAACTGCTGTAAAAGAACGCATGGAAGCAGCCCTGGGAGACAGCTATAAGCTGGAGCTGCGCAAGGTCCCCAAAAACAATGGGCTCATTCTGGATGGACTGTGCATCACCAGGGGAAATACCCATATCGCTCCTGCCATATACCTGAATCCCTGCTATGAACAGTACCGTGAGGGAAGGCCTTTAGACCATATTGCAGCAGAGCTTCTGGCTCTGTACCGTCAGAACGATACACCGCCTCCCCTGGATTATCAGATGCTGTCCGATTATGAGGGCATACGCTCTGATATTGCCTGCAAACTAATACATGCTGCCTCCAACGAATCCATTCTGGCGGACGTCCCCCATATACTCTGGATGGACCTGGCGATTGTATTCTACCTCTGCATCCATGAGGATGACACCGGCCTCATGACCGCCATGATTCACAACAGTCATCTGCGTATCTGGAACATTTCCCTGGAAGATTTAAAAAACTCAGCCCTTGCCAATTCTCCCAGGCTGTTTCCTCCTGTCATCTCCAGCATGTCATGTATCATCGAGGAGCTGAACCGCGAACTGAATCCCCATGTTCAGGAAACCGGGCCAAGGCCGGAAACTCCTGCCCCGTTTTACATACTCAGCAACCGTTCCGGCATCAACGGCGCTGCCTGCATCCTGTATAAGGATGTATTAAAAAACTTCGCAGATGGGGTGGAAAAGGATTTAATTATCCTTCCATCCAGCATCCACGAAGTTCTGCTGCTGCCTGACGACGGCGATATTTCCTATGGGGAGATGAGCCGGCTGGTGACCCACATCAACCGGTCCGAGGTCCCCAGGGAAGACCGCCTGTCCAATCAGGTATATCTCTATTCAAGGGAAACCGGAGCCATTACCCTTGCATCCTCCGGCCCTGTTTCCATCTGCTGAGTTCCAATCCTGTCCCCTCCGCTACATCTGCCATTCTTCTGCATGTTCCAGTATTGATTATCCGAATATCAGACTTCCCAACTGGAATACCAGCATAGCTCCCGCCCAGGCCACAGCCAGCTGGAACAGCACCATTCCTATGGTCCATCTCCAGGAGCCGGTCTCACGCTTAATCGTTGCCACTGCCGCGATACAGGGTGAATACAGCAGGCAGAATATCATCAGGGCATAGGCGTTTACGCCGCCAAATCCGGCCATGGCCAGCTGAGTGGATAACTCTGTCATACCGGCAGCGGAGTTCACATTATTGATTCCGTAGAGGACACTGAAACTGGATACAACCACTTCCTTTGCCGAGAGGCCGGAAATAAGGGCCACAGCCACCTGCCACTGTCCCAGGCCCGCGGGTCTTAATACCGGTACCAGGACATGACCGATGATTGCGGCAAAGCTGTCGGACACCTCCGACACAAATCCGTCCGGTCCCAGGTTTAATACAAACCAGAGCACAATGGACGCAATGAAAATCGTGGTTCCCGCCTTGCTGAGATAGTCCTTTACTTTATCCCACACATAGATGGCTACCGTGCGGCCGTTGGGCGTCTTGTACTCAGGCAGTTCTATCAGCAGCGCGTTCTGGGAGCTGTCATTTTTTCCATGGATATGTACAATAAAGGCCACCAGGATTGCCATGCAAAGACCGATGATATAGAGGGAGTATGCCACAATCAGAGCCCTGTCCGGAAAAAACATCTCAGCGAAAAGCACATAAATCGGCAGCCTGGCGGAGCAGGACATAAATGGCGTGATTAAAATAGTCCTCCGCCTGTCCTTCACGCTTTCCAGGGCTCTGGTTGCCATAACCGCGGGTACCGTACAGCCAAAACCCAAAAGCATGGGCAGGAACGCCTTTCCTGACAAACCCACCATGCCCATGGTCTCATTCATCACATAAGCCACCCTTGCCATGTATCCGCTGTCTTCCAGAAAAGCCAGGGCAAGGAACAGGATAAAAATGTTGGGCAGGAATGTAAGAATACCGCCCACCCCCGCAATGATACCATCCACAATCAGCGAGGTGAGCCACTGGGCTGCGTGGACACTGGTGAGAAACGACAGGACGGCACCGGAAAACATATCCAGACCCATCTGGAAATACTCCTTTAAAAAATCACCCACTGTAAATGTAAGGAAAAACACCAAGGCCATAATGCCCAGGAACACGGGAATTCCCCACACCGGATGGGTCATGAGCCGGTCCACCTTGTCCGTGGTGGCGGCCTTCTCATCCTTATTAAACAGGCATTCCTTTATGACCTCTTCAATATAGTCATATTTCTCATTGATGATTTGTTTTTCATAATTACGCGGAAGAATCTGCCCCGCATTATCCAGGGGATGGTCATCAATCACCACCTGGTCAAACTCCAGGAACTTAATGGCATGCCAGCGCATGTTGTCCATCTCGCCGTATTTTTTATACAGTGCCTCCTCAATCAGCCGGATTTTCTCCTCCACCTCCTGGCTGTAGCGGATAACCACGCCCTGGGGGCCCTCCTCATAATGGTGGACCACTGCATGCATCAGCACATCCAGCCCGGTCCGTTTTCTGGCCGATACCGGGACAACGGGAATCTCCCCCAGCATCTCCGGAAGGCGGTGCATATCGATTTCCATGCCACGTTCTTCCACAATATCCATCATATTCAGGGCCAGGATAACCGGTTTTTTCAGCTCAATGAGCTGCATGGTCAGGTACAGGTTCCTTTCCAGGGAAGAAGCGTCCACCACATTGATGATGACATCCACGCCGCCGTCCTCAATGCATTTACGGGTGACCTTTTCCTCTATGGTATAGGAAGTAAGGCTGTAGATGCCCGGAAGGTCTATAACCTTGATAGGGCGCCCTTTATAGCTGGTCTCTCCCTCCACGCGCTCCACCGTAACTCCGGGCCAGTTGGCAACCTTAAGTTTAGCACCGGTGAAGGCGTTGAATAATGTGGTCTTGCCGCAGTTGGGATTGCCCACAAATCCGACTGTGATGGGCGCCGTATCATCCCCATGCTGTTTTGGAGAATCCATCTTCTTTTCCCTGCTGTCTCCCAGTATCACACTGCCGTACGTATCTGTCCCATTTGCCCTTGCATGTCCGCTCATGATGCATGTTCCTCCCTGACCGTGATACCTTCGGACAGACGCTTTCCCAGCGCCAGACGCGTACCGCGCACTTTGATGATAACGCTGCCGCTGCCCTTCTTATTTAGTATATTCACAGGCGTCCCCTCGTTGACCCCCAGGGCCTCCAGACGTCTGGTAATGCTCTCATCCACCTGCACGCCCGATACAACGTATTGGCCGCCGATTTCACACTCATTCAGCTTTTTCTGCATTGCTGCCTGTCTCCTTTTGTAGTTGCATTTAAATCATATTCATTGTATGCTTATTGCGAAAAAATGTCAACAAAAAGAGTTTGTTATGACAAACTCAGATTCAAAAAAGATGCAGCGAATCTCTCCGCTGCATCTCTCCTGCATATTTAACTTATATTTTACTGCACCCAGGCTCCGGAACCATCCACATATTTTCCATCCGGTGTCCACGTATTGTAATACATGGCGCCGTTGGTACCCAGATAATAGTACTTGCCGTTGATGGCCTGCCAGCCGGTAAGCATGGCGCCGCTTGCATCTAAGTAATACCACTGGCCTCCCAGCCTCTGCCAGCCAATCTGCATGGCGCCGCTGCTGTCCAGATAATACCACCTGCCGTTAATGGCCTGCCAGCCGGTCTGCATCTCACCGCTGCCGTTCATGTAATACCACTTGCCGTTAATGGCCTGCCAGCCGGTCATCATGGTGCCGTTCGACGGATTCAGGTAATACCAGGTTCCGTCCAGCTTCTGCCATCCTGTGACAATATAGCCCTTGTTGTTGAAATAGTACCATGCCCCGTTAATCTGCTTCCAGCAGGATGCCGGATAACCGCCGGTATCATAGGCATACCACACGCCTGTGCCGTCCTGTTCCCAGTGCCCGCTGCCGCCATAGCGGCCAATCTCATCCTCGTCAATAGACAGGGAACCGGAATCCTCGGACCATTCGCCAGTCTTATTATTGTAGCGGGAAATCGCCCTTACACGGAAGGTATAGTCTCCTTCCCGGTTAAAATAGCCTGCAAAGTTATAGGAGGTTCCTGTGGTGCTCACTGTGGTGACTGTCTTGTCGTTGCGGAGCAGTTTTACATCGTAGCTCTTGGCGCCCTCAATCTCCTCCCATTCAGCCGTGGTATCGTTCCACTCCAGGTCCGAAGCACCCTGAAGCTTACCGCCGATGCGTTTCAGCTCAGCGTACACCTCAATGTACTGGCCGTCATCGTAAATCTTTGCCTTCTTAAAATCCGCATTACATCCTGAAAGAGAGAAATGGCTCTTGGATGTGTAAGAGAACTTGTATCCGTCCTTGGCAGACAGCTCCACCTTTACCTCAGGTATGTCGCCTACGGTCCAGGTATCCTGGTCCTCAATATTGGTATACTCGGCAGAATCCACTTCAAATCCGCTGCTGCCCGCCTTAACTGTAATGTCTCCTATCTCATCTCCGCTCTCAGGCGCCTTTGAATAGGAAAAACTCAGCTTGACCGTGTCAATTTTCTTATCTGCCGCCAATGCCGGGAAACTGCCGCCCAATGCCATGGATGCTGCAAGCAGCAGACAGAGATAACTTTTTCTCCTCATAAAACATAACCTCCTCATCTATATTCGCAATTATTTGCTATTATTGCCTATCTTTATTATAAAGTAGAGGTTTCTTTTGTACAATTTAATAATCCTTAAAAGAATATTACATTTTTAGGTATATTGTTCCATGAGTTACAGAAAATTACAAGTCCTGCAGCATTTTCTTGATTTCTATCATTCTGTCACGCAGCCTTGCCGCTTCCTCGAAATTCAGTTCTGCTGCAGCCTGATGCATTTTCTTCTCCAGCTCCTTTGACAGCTTCTTTAACTCCTTCTCGTCCATGGACTCCGGGTCCTTCTTAAAGTGCTTATCATCTGCATCCACTGCCTTGGATATAGCGATTAAATCCCTGACAGCCTTCTTTATGGTGGTAGGAGTGATTCCGTGTTCCTCGTTGTATTTCTGCTGTATCTGGCGCCTTCGGTTCGTTTCCTCGATTGCCACGCGCATGGAATCCGTCACCTTGTCCGCATACATGATTACGTGGCCTTCGCTGTTGCGCGCCGCGCGGCCAACGGTCTGAATCAGTGATGTCTCCGAACGCAGGAATCCCTCCTTATCAGCATCCAGAATAGCCACCAGGGTTATTTCTGGTATATCCAGTCCTTCCCGCAGCAGGTTGATTCCCACCAGGACATCGAACACATCCATTCGCATGTCCCGGATAATTTCAGCCCGCTCCAGGGTATCAATATCCGAGTGGAGATATTTCACCCGGATGCCCACCTCCCTCATATAGTCGGTCAGGTCCTCTGCCATCCGCTTGGTCAGAGTGGTGATAAGCACCTTGTGGCGTGCTTCCACTTCCCTGTTTACCTCAGAAACCAGGTCATCAATCTGGCCCTCCACAGGCCGCACCGAAATTTCCGGGTCTAAAAGCCCTGTGGGACGTATGATTTGTTCCACCCTCATTAACTCATGCTCCGCCTCATAGACAGACGGCGTGGCGGAAACAAACATCATCTGGTTAATTTTAGACTCAAACTCAGAAAACGCCAACGGTCTGTTATCCAGAGCCGACGGTAGCCGGAAGCCGTAATCCACCAGCGTGGTTTTCCTGGACCGGTCCCCTGCATACATTCCCCGTACCTGGGGCAGTGTTATATGTGACTCGTCCACAATAATCAGGAAATCTTCCGGGAAATAATCTATCAGAGTACAGGGCGGTTCCCCTGGCAGGCCGCCGGTCAGATGTCTGGAATAGTTCTCAATGCCTGAACAGAATCCTGTCTCCCGCATCATCTCCACATCAAAGTTGGTCCGTTCCGATATACGCTGGGCCTCCAAAAGCTTATCCTCGCTTTTAAAGAATGCGACCCGTTCCTCCAGCTCCGCCAGAATGTTCTCTGTGGCTTCCATCATCTTCTCCTTTGGCACCACATAATGGGATGCCGGGAAAATAGCCACATGGCCCAGCTGCGCCCTGGTCTCATCGGTCAGCGTATCAATCTCCGATATACGGTCCACCTCGTCCCCAAAGAATTCCACCCGGTAGGCCACACCATCTGAGTACGCAGGATAAATGTCCAGCACATCGCCCCTTACCCGGAACGTTCCCCGCTTAAAGTCCATGTCATTGCGGTCATACTGGATGTCAATGAGCTTGTGGATGACCTCGTCCCTGTCCTTAATCATGCCTGGCCTCAGGGAAATAACCATCTCCTTGTAATCAATGGGGCTGCCCAGACCGTAGATACAGGATACGGAAGCCACGATAATCACATCCTCCCGCTCGGACAGGGCAGCGGTGGCGGAATGGCGCAGCTTGTCTATCTCATCATTAATAGAAGAATCCTTTTCAATGTAGGTGTCCGAGGATGGGACGTAGGCTTCGGGTTGGTAGTAGTCGTAGTAAGACACAAAATACTCCACCGCATTGTTGGGGAAATATTCCTTGAACTCGCTGTAGAGCTGGGCTGCCAATGTTTTGTTGTGGGCAATAATCAGGGTAGGCTTGTTTAGGGCCTGGATGACATTGGCCATCGTGAAAGTCTTGCCGGAACCAGTGACACCAAGCAGGGTCTGGAATTGGTTGCCTTCTTTAAAGCCTTCTACAAGGGCTTCAATTGCCTGCGGCTGGTCGCCGGTGGGCTGGTATTCGGATACTAGTTCAAAATGGTCCATATGGGATTCCTTTCTCACTTTTATTTTGAAAAACATTTCATCTTTTATCGTTACCGAAATGTTTTATATATGTTTCACATGTTAGATACCTCTGTCTATGACACTGTCTTTTGCCATTATACCAAAGTATAAAATAAAAGTACAGAGCAAAACCGAATGTTTGTTCTGTACCCTTATATTACCATCTGAAACCCTGCCTTTTCTCCTGCCTGCCCCCATAGGTTACATCATACTCAGGTCATATCATCCCTAAGCGCATCCATAATATTCTCCTTCCTAATCTTTCCCGCAGCATACACAATCGTAATGAAAACAACAAGAAATACCCCCAGTACGCTGACTGCCATGGTACCCCATGGAAATGCAAAGGCAAAATCATCCAGCCGTTCCACGGTTGTCATTCCCTTGTAAATCAGCCATGAAATCAGTCCCGATATGGGAATCCCCCACATAAGCGTCCTCATACCGTAAAAAGCACATTCAAAATACATCATTTTGTTGAAATCACGGTCAGACATTCCCACGGAGCGAAGCATGGCAAGCTCACGCCGCCGGAGCCGGATATTGGTTGATATAGTATTGAACACATTGGCAACTGCAATCAGGGATATCATAGTAACAAAAACATAGGTAAATACATCCACCACAAAGGTGGCGCTGCGAAACAGGTCAACAGCGGAGGACAGATTGAGAAGCACATAGCCGGAGGAAATTCCCTGCTCATCAATCATTGACTGCATCTGCTCCATGGACTGTGACGGTCTTTCCGACCAAAAGGTCATACCATACGTCTGCGGCTGACCCGGCAGTTCAAACTGCGGTTTCATCTGCCACGGTATCACCGCCATAAAATGATAAGCAGGCATTGGCGCAGATGAATCCCTGGGCAGCGGGTCCAGCGGGTAGGAATCCACAAAGGTGGCCTCCATCATTTTCTCCTGTTCCCCTGAATCAGAGATAAGAGTGAAGTTCATGGTACTGTTTGTAAAACAGGTGGTATGGTCGGTTGTGTCTGCCCCCACTATCAGAACCTTGGCCTCCAATCCGCTGTACTGTGACTCATCCAGTCCAAGGCTTTTAATAAAATCATAATATACAGAATCCTCAATAAACTGTATATCCAGAGGGAATTCCAGCCGTTCCCCCAAGCTCTGCTCTCCTGAAGTCCCTTCCCCCATAGCTCTCCGGTAATCCTCCGAAAAATCCTCCGGAAAATCCCCGGTCGCGCAGCGGCAGGCCTGATTGGACTGATAGGTACTCCTGTAAACACGGCCGGCGTTTTTCAGTCTTCCGTACAGTGAGAACATTTCCTCTTCCCCCATTTCATGTGTATAAAAGGAAATATCGCCGTCCATTTCAACTGTGTATTCTTTTGCAAGACGTTTCAAAGTGGTTCCAAAAGCACTGCCCGATACAAGCAGCACAACACTCAGTGTAAGGGACAGGACAACACTGCGGTAGCGCCTTTTATTTCTCTTAAAATTCCTCAGGGCCAGGGTCCCCTCCACTCCCCAGATTCGCTGTACCAGCCCTGAGGTGTTCACTGCCCCGGATTGTATTTTTATCTCGCCTGTCTGTCGGATGCAGTCCATCACCGGAGTTGCGGCAGCCTTCCTGGCCGGAATATAAGCTGAAATCAGCACTGTAACCAGACTGACAGCCGCTGCTGCAATAAGTGCAGGAACAGACACCGCCAGGGACAGCGGTACCGTACTGTTGATAATCGTACTGAAATTGTCTGCAACAACAGGGAGTATCAGCCCGATACTGCCTATGCCTGCCAAAATACCAGCGGGTACGCCTGCCATACCCACACATAATCCCTCAAACAGCACCGAATTCCTCAGCTGCCTGGCCGTGGCACCCACCGACATGAGAATGCCAAACTGGTGTGTACGTTCATTGAGGGAAATGTTAAAAGAATTATAAATCAGGAAAATAGAACCCAGCATAACAATAGCAGTCAGAATACTGCTGACAGTGTACAAAAGCGTATTAAACAGCTTATTATCCGAAGCCCCCATAAAGCGCAGCACATCATCATTGAGGGCATATTCCTTTGTTTTGTCCATACCTGACGTGTAATTCCTGACATTTCGGGGATTCTTAAGGGTAACAAAAAGGCTGAAGCTGTCCTCCCGTCCCTCTGTATCTGACTTTGTAATCAGGGTATATCCCGGCGCAGCGTGTTCCTCAAATCCCGGCCGTTCACAGATACCCACAACCGTGTATGTTTCCTCAGCCGTGTTTACCAGATGTTCTCTCCCGGCTTGATAGACATCATGCTGACTGAGTATTTCCCCCTGCGACATCCGCTCTCCCACTTCCAGGGTAAGGACATCGCCAGTTGATATGCCGACTCCGGCCTTGACAGCAATGTGGGATGGAACAAGAACTTCACCGCTGTTTTCCGGCAGTCTGCCGGATATCAGGGTGACTGGCAGGGTTTCAAAGGTTTTATCATTGAATCCGGAAATGAACAGATACGGTTTTTCAGGGCTTTTCCCACCCTCCAGCATGGCATAGCCAAGGTTTGCAGACACAGCTGTGTCTTTTACTTCTCTGTCGCTTGTCCGCGCCTTCACAAAGGAGGAATCTGCATTTGCAAATTCCACATGCCAGCCGCCGTATTTCGCAATGGAAGCATTTGTCATATAGCTTAACAGGGAAGTGCCAAAGGTGGCGACGGCCGTAATCATGGCGGATGACAGAATCACTCCCGCAATTGTAACAAGGGTCCGTGTGCGGTTCTTTTTCATTCCCTCCAGGGCAGCTTTATTGAAGATGTTCATGCCTTGCCACCTGCCTCTCGTCCCGTACCACCCTTCCATCGGCAATGGTAATGATACGGTCAGCCTGTAAAGCAATGTTTTCATCGTGTGTGACAAGAATCAGAGTCTGACCGTACTTTTTATTGCTCTCTCTCAGCAGTCTGATGATTTCCTGTCCATTGCGGCTGTCCAGGCTGCCTGTGGGCTCATCTGCCAGCATGACCTGCGGGGCGTTCATAAGGGCGCGGCCAATGGCCACACGCTGCTGCTGTCCGCCTGAGAGCTGGTTCGGCAGATGGTCCCTCCGCTCCTTAAGCCCCAGCAATTCCAGCAAATCATTTAACCGTTCTTCATTGACCTTCCGTCTGTCCATTAAAATGGGAAGTGTAATGTTTTCCACCACATTCAGGGTGGGGATGAGATTGTGAAACTGGTAAATCAGCCCCACCTGCCGTCTGCGGAATATGGCTAATGTCTCACTGTTTCCCGCATATACATCCTGACCGTCCAGATACACCTTTCCCTCTGTGGGCACGTCCACTCCCCCAATGGCGTGGAGCAGGGTGGATTTCCCTGAACCGGAGGAGCCGATGATTGCAGTAAAATCACCCTTCTCAATGGTAAGGGAAACATGGTCCAGCGCAGTTACCTGGTTTTCTCCCCTGCCATAGACCTTGCATAAATTTTCAACCTTCAAGAACTCCATTATGTGAGCCTCCTTTTCCTGTGGTCTACCCATATAATAGAACATTCCCCTTACATTCCAGTGACTTTTCAGTGACGGATTCGTCACTTTCCAATGAGAGACTTGTCATTTCTAATGAAAAATCACTTAGGAAAACGAATGGAAAACACAGCACCTCCCAGCGGATGGTTTCCCGCGGCAACGGTTCCCCCCTGCCCGGTTATAATCATCTTACAAAGAGCCAGTCCAATCCCATACCCGGACCCGCTGTCCTTTTTCCCGCGGTAAAACCGTTCAAACAACCGGGATAAATCTTCCTTCTGAAAGCCCGGGCCGCTGTCATGAATGGTGATTTCCGTATACAAAAGCGTGTCCTTGCATTCAATTTCAATTATCCCGTTGTCCCCCACGCTCTCCATGCAGTTTTTAAGTATATTCCGGATTGCCTCTGAGAGCCAGCCCTGGTCCCCTCTCATCACGGCGCCTTCCGGCACATTGATTTGTACCCGGACATTGTGCAGCTCCATTGGTATCAGAAACGGGTGAAGGGCAGATGCAATGAGGCGGTCCACCTTTACCTGTTCTCTATGGAAAACCACAATTCCTGCGTCCAAACGTGATATTTTTAATAACGAAGCAACCAGCCATTCCATCTGTATAAACAGTTCCTCTGTTTCCCGCAGCAGCGTTTTCCGCTCTTTTTCATCGGTACAGTCCTTTAGCAGCGTGAGAATCAGGTTTGCTGAAGTGAGAGGCGTCCGAAGCTGGTGGGCAATGTCGGCCATGGAATCTGCAAGGCGGCTTTTCTCCTTTTTCAGCGACTCATTTTGCTCCCGGATGCGGAGCGTCATCTTGGTAATCTCGCTATGCAGGATGGAAAGCTCACCTTCCTCTGCTTCCCCTGTAAACAGACGCTCTTCATTGTGAAGCACAAGGTCGATTTGGTCAGCCAGTTGTGCTAGTCTCCTGTAACGGTTCCGGGTAAATACAAAAAACACCGTTCCCAAGGCAGCTGCAAAAATAAGAATCACGGTTCCCGCCGCAGGATGAATGGCAAATCCCGCCGCTGCTCCTGCAGCGGTTGCCAGTGCAAACAGAACAGCAAACAGCCGAACCTCTCTATTCCGGAACATAGCCGCCTCCCAGCCGGTACCCGGTTCCGTGTACCGTCAGTATGATTTGCGGATTTCCGGGATTGCTCTCGATTTTTTCCCGCAGCCGTTTGATATAGACGGTCAGGGTATTGTCATTGACATATTCGCCGGCAGCGCTCCACAGCTCGTCCAACAGCCGGTTCCTGGTGAGAATGGCTCTGGGATTGTTGATAAACACCAACAGCAGGCGGTATTCCAATGCCGACAGAAACACCTCCCCGCCGTCTTTTTTCACAATGCCGCTGGCCGTATCCACCTTAAGCCCGCACACTTCAAAAACAGATGGGGAATGGCCGGATTTGCGCAGGGCTGTTCCAATCCGCGCAATCAGCTCCCTCGGGCGGAAGGGCTTGGTGATATAGTCGGAGGCTCCCATGTTAAGCCCAGTAACGACGCTGGCCTCATCGCCGGAGGCCGTGAGAAAAATAACGGGAATATCCTGGGTATCCCTGATTTCCGTGCAGACTGCAAATCCGTTTCCGTCAGGAAGGGATATATCCACCAGCGCCAGGTCATACCTGTTTCCCCCAAGCATGGCAGCAGCCTCCCCGCGGGTAGACGCATGTGCAACCAAAAAACCCTCTGCGCCCAGAAGGCGCATAAGATTCTTTGCAATTTCCTTATCATCTTCCACCAGAAATATGTGTTTCATTTATCTTCACCATCCTTTGGTCTTTTGTGTACATACCTGAAAAAACAGCGCCCCTGGCCATGACCTGTCATGCCCGGAGCGCCCTTTTATTCTGCCTATCTGCCTTCCTTCAATATCTCGGCTGCCTTCTGAAGCTGGTTATCTTCCTCCGGCTTCACCACGGCCTGGGTCTTCAGTTTCTCATCCAGCTCCACTTCCACATCCGGCTCAATTCCCTTTCCGTGAAGGTCAAAACCGCTGGGCGTATAATAGTGGGCCGTGGTAATCTTAATGGCGGAACCGTCTCCCAGAGGAATCAGGTTCTGCACGATTCCCTTTCCGTAGCTGGTGGTTCCCACCACAGTGGCCCAGCCATAATCCTTTAATGCCCCTGTAAATACCTCGGAAGCACTGGCTGAATCCCCATTGACCAGGATGACAATGGGCATCTTCAGCTCATGGCCGTCTGAAGCTGTGTATACATCGCCCTTTTCGTTCTTATCCGCCGTGTACACAATCAGGGTCTTGCCCTTTCCCTTTTCATACTGGTCCAGGTCGTCCGGGAGAATATAATCCACCATCTTCACAGCGCTGTCCAGGACACCGCCCGGATTGCTCCTCAGGTCGATAATCAGGCCCTTCATCCCCTGCTTCTCCAGCTCATCCACTGCCTGCTCAAACTGCTCCACCGTAATCACGTCAAACTCAGACACTGCAATCCGGCCGATTCCGTCATCCAGCATACTGTATTCCACTGTGGGCACTTCGATTTTGCGCCTTGTGACGGACATATCCACATATTCGTCCTTATCCGCCCTGTATACCGTGATGGCCACATCCGTGCCTTCCTCGCCCTTGATATAGTTGTTTACCAGCACATCCAGGCTCTCGGAAGCCACCAGGGTTTCACCCACCTTATAGATGATATCCCCGGGCTGCATCCCTGCCTCCAAAGCAGGGGACCCCTCAAACACCTTCACTATGGTACATAAGCCTGTGGTCCTGTTCTGGCTTATCATGGCTCCGATACCGGAATAGGTTCCCTTGGTGCTGTCATTGATGGAACGGAAATCCTCTTCCGTATAATAGGTGGAATAAGGGTCGTCCAGTCCGGCCAGCATTCCCCTGTAAATAAAATCCTCTACCTTATCGGCATCCTCATCGTACAGGAAATGCAGGTCTATGATTTGCTGAATCATGGACATCTTGGAAGTCACCCGGTTAAAGTCCACGCCGCTTTTATGTTCGCTTCCGTCTGTGATTCCAGGTCCCCTGCCCTCCATGGTCACGCTGGGCTGCCGGCTCATGACGCGCTTGCCGAAAATATAGATGCCGGCTGACATGCCCACCACCATCAATCCTATGAATGCAGTTACAAGGGCGCCCACCAGTGCCCCGGCCCAGAACCGGTTCTTTCCCGAACCATTCCGGTTTCCATCCTGGGGCCCCGGCCCATAGTCCCTGTACGGACCTTCCGGCTGCCCGTCCATATTATGTTCCTGTCTGTCAAAATCACGATTTTCCAATTTACGTCTCCTATCTGTCCGTTCCTTCTATCCTATGATGGGTTACGGGCTTACATAACTTCGGGGATTCACATAGGTCCCCCCTGAGCGGATTCCAAAGTGCAGGTGGGAACCCGTGGAATAACCGGTAGAACCCACTTTTGCAATCACCTGGCCTTTTTTCACCTTTTCCCCCACACCCACCAGCAGTTTGGAGCAGTGCATGTAAACCGTGCTCACCCCGCCGCCGTGGTCAATCATAATATAATTGCCCGCTGAATAGCTGTATGTAGATATCACAACCTCACCATCAGCCGCAGCTATGATATTCGCCCCTGTGCTGGCGCCGATATCAATTCCTTTATGGTTGCTGGATGCCCCCTCTGTGGGAGACTCCCTGTCTCCGAAGTTAGAGGTTATCCTGCTGCTGGACGGACAGGGCCACTTAAAACTAATATTCCCCAAATTCGATACGGTATACGTCTTACCGGCTTCTTCCGCCTTTTTCCTGGCCTCCTCTTCCCTCCGCTTCATCTCGGCCTCAATACGTTTCATCTGTTCTTCCTGGGCCTTTATATCCGCATTGTACTGGTCCAGCTCATCCTGGGCCATGGCAATCTTGGAATTATAGGAATCCAGCTCCTTCTGTTTGGAATCCATCAGCTTCTGCATGGATGCCTGCTTGGCCTGGGTGGATTCCTGAAGAACCAGAAGCTCTCCGTGCTCCTTTTCAAGATTCTGCTCCCTGGCAGCTACCTCCTCCTTTGCAGAAGCATAGGCTGTCAGCATCTTCCTGTCATATTCTGCAATCTGGCTCACGTACTCCGCGCGGTTCAGAAGTTCCGATATGCTGCCGGACTCCATCACCATATCAATCAGATTGTTCTGACCGTTCTCATACATGTACTTAATACGGAGCTTCATACTGTCATACTGGTGTTCTTCCTCCCGTTTGGCCTCCTCCAGCTGTATCTGCGCCTGTTCTATCTCATCTTCCTTAAGAGTAATCCTGCTTCCCAGGTCTTCCAGCTCATCCGCCAGAGAGGACAGACTGGTGTCCAGCTTCTTCACATAAGCTGCCGTGTCCGCCTTCAGTCCCTCCAGCTGGTTCAGGGTGCTCTCCACCTTTTTCTTTTCCTCTTCCAGGGCAGATACCTGCTTCTTGGCGTCCTCTATCTCCACACTGGTGGCATAGGCTGAAAATGCCGTCATACCGCCTAGCAAAAGGCCGCCTGACAGCGCTGCCGCCTGAATCCAATGTCTCCAATGTCTCATCCTCATTCACATCCTCCTTCCCTATACCTTTAAGTGACGGTGGATGGTAAAGTAGCTGACAAAAAAACCAATGCCTATGCCCAGACACCCGGCTGTTGCCGCCATGCAGGGGAAGATATCCCCCAGCGGTATGGGCTCAAACATGCCTGTCAGCATCTGGTAGTGCTCACCTATATATATGACCGCCCTCTGGTACAGGACATACATGCCGGCCAGAGGCACCGCTGCCCCCAGTGCGCCAAGAAGCACGCCTTCCACCACAAAGGGCGCCCGAATCATATAATTGGTGGCGCCGATAAACCGCATGATTTCATTCTCCCGCCTGCGGAATGCCGCTGCCACGGAGATGGTATTGCTAATCAGGAAAACAGCCACTGCCAGCAGCACGCAGATGATGACGGCCGACATGGCCCCTACCATCTTTCCCGCGCTGGAAAGTCCTGCAACAGCCGTACTGGAATAGCGCACCTTTCTCACGCCTTCCATGCCTTCCAGGCGTTCCACGATTTTATCCTGTTCCTCGATATCATTCAGAAATATCTCATAGGAAGCAGAGCCTGACAAGGGATTGTCGTCTGCAAATCCTTCCGCCAGCTCCTCCATGCCCTCAAAATACTCTGTCTTGAAATTCTCCCATGCCTGGGCAGCGGATATATATCCCGCCTCCCTCACCTCTGCCCAGCCGCGGATAACATCACCGGCCGCCAGAATCTGGTCCTCAGGCATGTCCTCATCAAAAAATACAGTGATTCCCACTGTTGTCTCTGCTGTCTTTGCCACATTCTGCACATTGGCTATCAGGGCAAAAAAAAGACAGAATAAAAAAATACATGCAGAAATAGTCGCTATGGATGCCAGCGAAAACAAAATATTCCTGCATATATTAATGACGCCCTGTTTCAGGCAATACCAAAATGTACTGATTCTCATTGTTGTTCATTTGCCTTTCCGGCGGCAGCAGCGTGTCCGGAAGTTCTCATGCCTGTTTGAACATTCCTTCCGGGAAACACCCTAATAATATCCGCCCACATCACTGATAACCGACCCCCGTTCCATGGTAATGACCCGTTTGTTCATCTCATCTACCATCTCCTGACTGTGCGTAACCACAATCACAGTAGTCCCCCTCTGGTTGATTTCCTCCAGAAGCCTCATGATTTCATGGGTATTAAAGCTGTCCAGGTTTCCGGTGGGCTCGTCTGCAAGGAGTACTTCAGGGTCGTTAATCAGGGCCCTGGCTATGGCCACCCTCTGCTGCTCACCTCCGGACAGCTGTCTGGGATAGGCTTTGTACTTGGACGACAGTCCTACCAGCCTGAGCATCTCCGGCACCGTCTCTCTGATTACCCTGGGCGGCACCCCGATTACCCTCTGGGCAAATGCAACATTCTCAAACACAGTGCGGTCTTTCAGGAGTCTGAAATCCTGAAAGACCACGCCTAATCTTCTGCGGTATTTGGGAATATACCTTCTCGGCATCTTTCCCAGGTCCATATCGTTTACAACAATACGTCCCCTTGTGGGCTCCAGCTCTTTCAGGAGCAGCTTCATCAGCGTGCTCTTACCGGAACCGCTTCTCCCTACGACAAACACGAACTCGCCGTCATCAATGGTAAGGGATACATCCTTGATGGCCTTATTTCCTGTCTCGTAGGTCTTGCTTACATTGCTTATCTCTATCATCCACTGACTCCGGTCTAATAATCCAGGCTTTCCATATACTTCATATACTTGGCAACCATCAGGGCAATCTTAAAGGTGATGGCGTCCTCAAAGATGCGCAGGTCCAGTCCGGTGCTCTTCTGAAGCTTATCCAGACGGTATACAAGGGTGTTCCTGTGGATATAAAGCTGTCTGGAAGTCTCGGATACATTCAGGCTGTTCTCAAAGAACTTGTTGATGGTAGCCAGTGTTTCCTCGTCAAACTCATCCGGGGACTTGCCGTCAAACACCTCGCGGATGAACATCTTGCACAGCGGAATGGGCAGCTGGTAAATCAGACGTCCGATACCCAGGTTGTTGTAGGCAATGACGTTCTTATTGGCATAGAAAATCTTGCCTACGTCCAGCGCCATCTTGGCTTCCTTGTAGGAACGTGAAACTTCCTTGATGTCATTGATAATGGTGCCGTATGCCACGCGCACCTTTGTCATGGCCTCGGTGTTAAGCATATCCAATACGGTGTTGGCTGTCTTGTCCAGTTCCCCGTAGGTCTCTCCCTGACGGACTTCCTTTACCAGGATGATGTTCTTTTCATCCACGGCCGTGATAAAGTCCTTTGTCTTGGATGCGAAAAGGCTTCTCACTGTCTCCAGTGCATTGACATCCTTCTCGTTGTGGGTCTCGATGATGTAGACCACGCGCTTTACATCCGTGTCAATGTGAAGCTTCTTAGCCCTGTTGTAAATGTCCACCAGCAAAAGGTTGTCCAGAAGCAGGTTCTTGATGAAGTTGTCCTTGTCAAAACGCTCCTTGTAAGCTACCAGCAGGTTCTGAATCTGGAATGCAGCCAGCTTGCCAACCATGTAAACATCATCGCTGGCTCCCTTTGCTAAGAGGATGTATTCCAGCTGGTGCTCATCAAACACCTTGAAGAACTGGTATCCCTGGATAACCTGGCTGTCAGCCGGTGAATCCACAAAAACCAGAACCGAACTCTCGGAGTCTTCCGCATCGGTAAATGTAGAAGCCAGCACTTTTCCCTCTGTATCACATATACCCAAATCAATTCTTGTAATTGCCTTTAATCCATCCAGTGTGGTTTGAAGTATCTGATTTGAAATCATTCTATACTCTCCTTTTCAAACGTATTCGGAGTAACTAATATCCCTATTTTCATATTTTAATGCAAAATTACAAAAAAAGCAAGAGAGTTGTATACTCTCCTGCTTCTTTTTACCTTAATTTTCGCTTACGGTTCTTTTGTATTAGTTAAGAACGACCAGTTCCGTATCCTTGTCAAAAATGTGGATTTTCTCTAAATCCATGGCCAGCTTGATGGTATCGCCAGGCCTTGCGGTGGTGCGCGGATTTACTTTTGCCACAAAATTTGCATCCTCGATATCAAAGTATAACAGAACCTCGGAGCCTAACATCTCGTATACACGGACAGTAGCCTCAAACACGCTCTTTGGTGACATAGCCAGGTAAGACTCCTCGTCGTGAAGGTCCTCCGGACGGATACCCAGGGTAACTACCTTGCCTATGTATCCTGCTTCCTCTAACTTCTTGGACTTGGCTTCTGACAGGGCTACGGTATGTCCGCCGAAGCTTAAGGTGGTCAGCGCGCCGTCCTTGCCCACGGTTGCGTCAATCATATTCATCTGGGGTGCCCCGATGAATCCGGCCACGAACTTGTTGCATGGCTTATCGTACAGATTCTGTGGGTTATCCACCTGCTGGATGATGCCGTCCTTCATAACAACGATTCTGGTACCCAGTGTCATGGCCTCTGTCTGGTCATGGGTAACGTAAATGATGGTGGTCTCCAGTCTCTGGTGAAGCTTGGAAATCTCAACACGCATCTGGCCTCTCAGCTTTGCATCCAGGTTGGACAGCGGCTCGTCCATCAGGAATACCTTGGGGCTGCGGACAATGGCGCGGCCCATGGCAACACGCTGTCTCTGGCCGCCGGAAAGGGCCTTCGGCTTACGGTCCAGCAGATGCTCCAGGTCAAGAATCTTAGCTGCGTCATGGACTTTCTTGTCAATCTCATCCTTTGGGGTCTTTCTCAATTTCAGTCCGAATGCCATATTGTCATATACAGACATATGTGGATACAGAGCATAGTTCTGGAATACCATGGCGATGTCTCTGTCTTTTGGTTCAACGTCATTTACCAGCTTGCCGTCGATGTACAGCTCACCGGAAGAGATGTCTTCCAGACCAGCAATCATACGAAGGGTTGTGGACTTACCGCATCCTGAGGGGCCTACGAATATGATGAATTCCTTATCGGCGATTTCAAGATTAAATTCTTTAACTGCTACAAATCCGTTTGGATATTTCTTTGTTACGTTCTTCAGTGATAAACTAGCCATTCTGTTTTTTCCTCCTAATAATACACTTGACACATATGTGTTTTACCCTCTTTTGTAACTGCTCTTATAATACATGAATCCCCCCGGGGAATCCATATCGCAAATCCACAAAATCAAAATTAGGGATTTAGCTAATTTGTATACGAGGAAAAAAAAATGTCCTAAATCACAAAGTATTCCAATATTTGCCGCCAACTTTTTGTTAATTATGTTAATCAACTATGTTTTTCCCAAAAATATCGGCAAAAGCCACAAAATTCAGGGGCTAATATTCGATAAATCCTTCACCAAATACCTCTCTGGCGTCACTTACAATGACAAATGCACTGCTGTCAAACTCCGACACAATCTCCTTCAGCCGCACGATTTCCTTCTTGGAAACAACACAGAACAGCATCTTTTTCTCCTGGTCCGAGTACATGCCCCTGGCCGCCAGGCTGGTCACGCCCCTTCCCATCTGCTCCATAATGGCCTCTGCAATCTCCTGGTAATGCTCGGAAATAATATAAGCCTGCTTGGAAAATTTAAGTCCCTCTATCAGGCCGTCCGTGACCTTTGCCACACAGAATATGGCGATGAGGGCATACAGGGCGGTTCTGATGCCGAACACGGAAGCGCCGGCCACCACTATCACTCCGTCCAGAACCTGCATGATTTGGGCCAGCGTATAGTGCTTAAGGCGTTTCTGAATCAGGGCGGCCAGCAAATCCGTACCTCCGGTGGTGCAGCTGGTCAGGAACACCAGGCCGGTTCCAACGCCGCTTATGATTCCCCCGAACAGGGCCGACAGAAACAGGTCGTTTCCCAGATAGGAAGCCTCCGGCAGCACATACAGGGAAACCGAGAGCATAACCGTTGCAAAAAGGGTGCGCTTGATGAACCTCCAGCCGCAGAAAAAGAATCCGGCTGCAAACAGCGGAATATTGAGCACGGTATTGGTCAGCCACAGCGGAACCGACCAAAGTTCCTTGGCAATGATAGCCACGCCCGACACACCGCCTGTAACCATGCTCACAGGGTCGTAAATATTCTTGATGGCAAAGCCAATCAGGAAGGTCCCTGCCACAATCATGGCATAATCCACAGCCGGATTCCTCTTCTTCATGTTTCTTCTTCCTTTCCCCAGCCCATGCCCCGGCACTTTTTATAATGTACTAAAAGTATGTGCCTTACAGCTCCATTCCATACGCCTATACGCGTTCAATGGTCTTGTCCGTAATACGAATCTTTCCTTCCTTTAAAAGCCTGCCCACAGCACGCTTAAAAGCATTTTTGCTCATGCTGAACTCACGCATGATGACCTCCGGCTTTGCCTTATCATTAAAGGGAAGCACCCCGTCGAAATCATCTATGATTTTTAGCACCTGCTCCGCATCTGTCCCCATCTGTACATAGGACTTCTCCCTGACGCACAAGTCCAGCTTTCCGTCCTCCCGCACCCTGGTAACCCTGGCCTGGACCGTATCGCCTTCCCTGAACCGGCCGTAGAGCTCCTTCTTGGGAATAAGCCCGTAATATTTGTGGTCCACCGCCACAAAAGCCCCGATATTTTCATTGATTTCATAAATAGTTCCCGTAACCCAGTCCTCTGCCTTATAGGGAGACTGGTTGCTCATATGGGAATAGACCCGCATGGTTGCCGCCAGACGCCTGCTCTTGTCCACATACAGGGTTACAAGGCACTGCTCCCCCTTTCTCACCGGATGGGTCTGCTCCTTAAAGGGAAGCAGCAGGTCCTTTTCCAGTCCCATGTCCAGGAATGCCCCGATTTTGGCTACGTCCTTAACCTCCAGCTTGGCAGTCTCTCCCACCTGCAGTTTGGGCTTGCCTGTGGTGGCTATCAGACGGTCTGATGAATCCTTATAGATGAACACCTCCACCTTGTCCCCTATCCCGGCTCCTTCAGGCACCTGTTTTTTGGGGAGCAGAACTGCCGCCTCGTCCCCCGCCTTCTCAGCCAGATATACTCCGAATTCCTTTGTTCTTATTATTTCAAGCTCCTGCACTTTTCCTAATTCAATCATCTCAATTTTCCTCCTGTCCTTTTGTCCTCAGCCATACCACAGCGCAGATTTCTCCTGTGCCGCCCTCAAGGACCACGGTCCACTCCCGGCAGTCCCGGCCCTGGGCCATGCTTACACGGGGAATCAGGACGTCTCCCAATACAGCTGCCTTTTTATAATCAGCGCGTATCTCCTCTATCACAAGCCCTTCCGGTATGGCCTCCCTGGCCATCTCCACATACTGGGCATTATTCACATGATGGTTGGTGTCAATGTGGTGCCTGGCAACCACAATCGGCTCACCTGCAGCGCAGTCCTCCGGCACAGGTATCTTTCTGGGGCAGGGACTTAATACCAGCCTTGGCTCCGGCTCGCCGTAGGGAGCCGTGTCCTCCGGCCGCACCCGGATGGGTATGTTCTTATCTATATCGTAGAGGAACCACAAGGACTCCGCCCTGACCACATCTATCCCCTCCGCATCCCGCAGAACAAAGTTGCGGTAGCCGTATATGCCCTTTGACGCGCAATGCCATGTTCCCACCACCAGCTTCTCACCCAGCCCCGGATACCGGTCTATCATAATCTGCCAGGATGACAAAAGCCATGCTTTACGGCTGGCCTCCAGATAACCCACTCCCACCCCGCAGTCCTCTGACTGGAATGTGCTGCAGTCCTGCATGTAGTTAATAATGCCTGAAACCGATAGGCATCCTTCTTCGTCCGTCTCACTGTAACGGACCCTGCTGTTAAATGTATACATATCTACCTCATTCTCCCGGGGCCCGGGCAGCTGCCTCTGTGTCCGGTACTGCCATGCCCAGCCCCGGTATTACGCCCTTCATTGTATCATAAACTCCCTAGGGTATACAAGCAAAATCCCACAGACTTTCATCTGTGGGATTTGTAACTGGGCTACAAGGATTCGAACCTTGAAATGACGGAGTCAGAGTCCGTTGCCTTACCATTTGGCGATAGCCCATTATTCAATTAATCCGCAGCGCCCTGCCCTGACTGTTTGTCCTGATTGGCGGCTGCGGAGTTTATTATACCCATATTGTGGCATTTAGTCAAGAACTTTTTTAATTTTTTAAATAAATTTTTCAAATATCCCCTATGCCGGCTCTAGGGACAGGCATCCCCTGCATCGGAGTAATCCGGAATCCAGCCTTCCAGCAGGTTGGAAACCTTCTCTATAAAGAAATGGGAAATGCTCCCCACAATAAGGGCGGCCAGCACGGTCCCCTCTCTGATTCCCAGCACATGGCCTGTAAAAAACAGGGAAACCGCAACAGCGCTTGCCACAATGGTCATGTCAAAACCAGTCTTCACCAGGCCGAACCTCCAGCCTGTCAGTCCGGCAATGACGCGCACCAGCCCTTCCCCGGGAAGGATAAGCACATTGGGAATCACCTCAAAGGCAATACCCAGGCCCAGAAACACACAGCCCAGCAGAAGCATAAGCACCTGCCCCACATAACCGCCGGTCTTCCAGAATCCCAGGATATACATCCATCCGTCTATACATGCGGAAAACAGCAGAGCGGCCGGAAGCTGGAGCAGCTGCACTTTTCCAAAGGCTTTTCCTAAAAGGGCCGCCTGTATCAGGAACATAACCGTATTCACCAGCATGGTAAACTCCCCCAGGCTGTGGGGAAAAATAAACGTCAGTACAAAGGCCAGGCTGGTAATGGGCGATGTGCCCAGACCTGCTTTTGTAATCAGGCTGATTCCCAAAGCGCTGAATATAACGCCTGCAATGAACATGCTGTAACGCTTCAACTTATCTGAATTTTTCACGTGCTTACACCTCTAAAAATTTTTGTATGACCTAAATATTTTTATATATCTAATGATAGCACGTAAAACCACAGCCCACAATGGGCATTCTAACTTAAGTTGGCTTCATATTTTCGTCACAATGCATAATGTTTTTTAGATTACCTAAATTTTTTTTAGATTTTTCTGTGTTTTCTCACCAAGGTAACATGTGCGTACATGGTCACTGCAGCACTGAACCCCAGCTGCACATAATAGGCTATGCCCCTGGACAATACCATGGCCGGCAATAGCAGGTCCCCGTAAAAAATCGGGTCGAATATGGTCAGGAACAGATGTTCGCTGATTCCCATGCCTCCCGGAAGAGGAAGCATGTCAGCGGATACGGAAATGGTTGACTGGAGCAGAACCAGGGTAATCATGGTGGTTCCCTTAAGCCCAAAGGCCCTGTACACGAAATATGTAACCGAAAACAAGGCCAGCCGCTGGAGAATGGTAAGTAACAGCACCTTAAAAAGTACATGCTTGTGCTGGCGCAGGAAGGCAGCCGTATCATTATAATGCTCCATGGTAAGGAGCAGACGCTCTGTCCTGGATGTCTTTTTCTTGAGAAAACGGAAGCGCTCCATAAGCCCCAGAAGGCGCATTACCATGTCTTTTGCAAGGGATGTATGGAAAGCCAGAATCAGCATGGCTGCGCAGAACACCACATTCAGCCCCAGCCCCAGATAGTACACAGGCATAACCTCGTACAGGTAGCGGTTTAAAAAGCCCTGGCCAAATATGGCCAGCAGGCAGCCAATGACCACCAGCACCGACTTATAGGTAATGGTTACCACCATGAGCACCACTGTGGCCACAGGAACCGGTATCATGTTCTTCCTCATATAGTATACCTGGGCCGGCTGGCCTCCCCCTGCCGAGGGAGTGATGCAGCTGAAGAAAAAACCAACGGAGGAATACAGGAAGCAGGTTCTTCGCTTTGTCTTAATACTCAGGGTACCGAACAGGTAGTGCAGGATGGCCGACTCCGACCATATGAAAAAAATAACGCAGGCAACCCCCAGAAGCAGGAAACCGGGAGACGCCTCGGATATGGTGTCCGCTATGTCGCTCAGGTCCTCACCTGCAAATACACTGTAAATGGTCAGAATAAACACAACCAGCAGGAATATTCCATTGAGCAGATTTTTCTTTTTATCAGACATATCTTACCCCCTCTCCCTGTCATGCCCCCGGGTTTCCCTTCCCGCAGATTCCTGTCCCGCTAAAGGGAAATATAACAAAAAATCCCGTCAGGCAGGATGCCTACGGGACCAAGATTTATCAAACTGGGCTACAAGGATTCGAACCTTGAAATGACGGAGTCAGAGTCCGTTGCCTT
>ENA-OWPN01000255-OWPN01000255.1-human-gut-metagenome-genome-assembly--contig:-NODE-255-length-89612-cov-4.168161_pt1 | contig 89612 bp, 80 predicted proteins | sample MGYA00248266_ERZ651850 | MGnify/ENA primary metagenome ERZ651850 (study PRJEB26924, sample SAMEA4378296) | human gut metagenome | biome: human gut; feature: human-associated habitat; material: faeces... | reverse complement strand
CATTGTTCTGGCTGACCTTAGTTCCGATTACTGCAGGTCTGACTGCAAATATCGCAATGGAAGGCAACATTCTGGGTGCTGTATTGTTCCTGGTTATCTTCAACGCTGTACAGTTCATCGTTCGCTGGTGGTTAATGCACTGGTCTTACAACCTTGGTACTAAGGCTGTAACCATGCTGACAAGCAATGCGAAGGAATTTACACGTGCTGCTAGTATCCTTGGTATCTTCGTTGTTGGTGGTCTGATTGCCAACTACGGTGCTACTTCTCTGCGTATCACGGTTGGTTCTCCTACAATCAACATTCAGAGTCTGATTGACGGTATTCTGCCTAAACTGATTCCATTACTGATCACATTAGGTATTTATACACTGATCAAAAAAGGCTGGACACCTGTTAAATGTATCCTTCTGATTCTGGTTACCGGTATCGTTGGATGTGCATTCGGTATCTGGGCTGGTGATTCCAAAGCTATGGACAATGATGGAAACACAATCGCAGGTGGATACAATCCATTGGTTGAATGGTATACCTATGATGGCGGCGAAAAAGAACCATCCGCTATCGAACAGAAACATGCAACTCAGGAAATTGTTAAACAGCTGCAGGATCTGGGTATCAAAATTGATGCAACTGCAGATGCTATCGGTGGCTTAGGCTACGGTGGTTCTGGTTACGAACAGAAATAATAGCTGAACTGCTGTTATCAATATAGTAAAGGGCTCTCTCTCCTTTAACGTACAGTTCATGCGTGGAAAAGGTTTCTTCGGAAACCTTTTTTCTTAAATACCGCATCCTGTATTACAGACAATACCTTTTATATAGATAACAAGAGTGCATATCCATTCTGATTTTGTATCATTTTTCAAATAAAGAAATGAGGTAATTTATGAACACTGCTTTAATTACGATCCTTATCATTGGTGCCATCCTTGTTCTCGCGTATCAGATTATGAAAAACAGTCTGTTAAACCGCTTGAATAAAGCACTTGCATCTGATAATACAGCTATGATTCGTCAGATTGCAGAGAAATCCTTCAACCAGCGTATCCTGAGTCCCTATGTTTGCGATTTGTATATGCTGCGTGTTTTATTTAAGACCGGTCAATTACAGGAATTAAAAGAGTATCTGAATGAGGTTTTGGACAAGCCGTATACACTGGAAAAGCGTAAGGAAATCCTGGATATATATTATTATCAGTTTTTGTTCAAAGAGGATGCAGATTACGCACAAGCCTTACTGGATAGGATCAGAGAGACAAATGATGCTTCCTACATAGAATATAATGCCAATGCCTATGATGTAATAATTTTAAAGCATACCGATTTACTGGAGGATATGATCCAGGATATTGATAATAAAAAATACCATGGACTTGCATTGGGAATTACATTATATTTGGCAGCGATGCAATATTACTATCTGAAGGACATGAAAAATGCAAGGATATTCTTTTATAACAGTTTAAGCTGTTTTCATGCAAAGTCCATTTATGCGGCACATGCAAAGGTATGGGTTGACAAATTAACAGAGGATATGGATGAGACGGATTTGGATTATTAAACATATGGAAAGTATGCGAATCACGATGCTGTGACAAGTGTATGCTTTTCCAAATATATTTCTTTTACGTTTACATGAATAACAAGAATTACGCAAAATAACTGTTCTGCAGGCTGCTTTTGCGTTTTTTTTGCTAGATTTTCTAATGTGGATACAGGTATAGGGAAAATGGATTCCTTCTGTTACTGCAGGAGTATGTGGAAAGCTGTTTACTGCATCGTCAGATATCACTAAACGATAAAAAAAGCAGTTTGCCTGCTTCTTTTCTTAGTATATCATTCCATTGAAAAAGTACTGTACTGAAATGTGCCTTCGTAACTGATTCACTTCAAGAAATAAAGCAAATAAGAATAGGAGATGTATGTTTCCTATAAAAATAAGGAATCTAAACTGTAGAAGCTCTATTTTTTCATTCTTTACAGCATAATCAGTTCTCCATTGTGAATAAGAACCAATCTTTTTCTCAAGCCTTTTCTTTGTTTATTTCAATAATCCAGTGCTTCGACATTCATTTCTTCTGTTAACTGATCAACATAGGCTTTAGCCTCTGCGTAATAAAAGGATTTTTTATGAAAGCAGCTGAGACTGTTATAAAAATAGGTTCTCGCATTTTCTTTATCATTTAACAGCTTATACTGCATACCTACCATAAATACAGCAATACCAAGACCAAGACCTCCATATTTCTTATTCTCAATGCCTTCAATCATGGATTCCAGTAAATCCGTTTTTTTCTCAATCATTACTTCGTAGGCTTCCTCATTATACGTTATATACTGCCGGTCGTTTGTTTCTCTTATTTTCTCTAACAGTTTAAAAGACCATTCCTTATCCTCACGGAAAATAAAATGATAAAAATATATATCGAGAATCTCTTTGCGTTTTTCCAAAGGATAGGGTTTATCTAACGTATCCATAAGATACTGTTTAAATCCTGCATCATCCCCTTTGTTCAGCAAAGCGCGCAATACATATAAGTCGCAAGTATATACACCCATAAACCTTTTATATAAAGGCTTTTCTGACATATTCAGCACCAAATCATAATTTTGATTCTGCATTGCTTTACTAATATTGGATAAAACATGATTTTTCATAATTTGATAAGCAAGAAAGCATACGATGAAGCCAACTGCAATAACGATTGCCATACCGTCCATAAATTCACCTCTTTTATTTAATTTAGAAAAAGACCATAGACCGAAGTGCTATGATCTTTTTCTTTCGATACACATTCATGTATCTTAAGTAGGATGAGAGAGTTTTAGATTATCGTAATACTTATTCAGGCATTGTTACGTTGACACCAGCTTTGTTCAGCTGATCTACAACGCCCTGGATAGCATCATATGCCTGCTGTCCAGATTTTTCTGCAGGAGCAGGTTCTGGATAGTCATACCAGGAAACAAGCGGATTGTATCCACCATTGATTGAGTTACCATTTTCATCAATTGCCTTAGAGTCACCAGCAAAGATACCGAATGCACAACCTACGATTCCTGCTACCAGAATCAGAAGGATACATTTGATTGGTGTCCATCCCTTTTTGATCAGGAAGTACAGACCGATTGTGATAACAAGAGGCAGCAGCTTCGGCAGGATACCGTTTAACAGATTTTGTACATTGATTGCAGGATCTGCAATAGCAATACGCAGAGAAGTAGAACCGTAGTTGGCAATCAAAGCACCTACTGTAAAGATACCAAGAATACTAGCTGCACGTGTAAACTCTTTTGCGTTGCTTGTCAGCATGGTTACAGCCTTAGTACCAAGGTTGTAAGACCAGTGCATCAGGAAATAACGAACTGCAAACTGTACAGCATTGAAGATGATCAGGAACAGAATAGCACCAATAATGCTCTTGTCATTCAGTGCCATATTTGCAGTGATACCTGCAGTAATTGGAACTAAGGTCAGCCAGAACAATGCATCACCGATACCACCTAAAGGCCCGGCAGCGGAGATACGTACAGAACGAATTGTCTGTGTTTCTGTTTTGTTCTGTTCCAGAGATAATACGATACCCATTACGAAGGTAACCAGGAATGGGTGAGTGTTCAGGAAGTCCAGGTTGTGTGCCATAGAAGCCTTCAGGTCATCCTTGTTTGTATGGATTTTCTGAAGACCTGGGAGAATACCCCACAGCCAACCACAGGCCTGCATTCTTTCATAGTTGAAAGAAGCCTGCAGGAAGCATGACATCCATACCATTTTGTTTAATGTCTTTTTATCCAGCTGAGGAGCTGGAGTTAAGTCACTATATCTTTCAGGAATATTATATGCCATCAGAAACACCTCCTACATTTGAACCTGCATTATTTTTGATTTTTGTGTTGATCTGGTAGTCATATAATGCAATAGCCAGACCTACGAAAGCACACAGCAACAGAGTAGCGCTGCTTACGGATTCAATACCCATACAGATATTTGCCATAACGAAACCTGCGAACAGGAAGCCCCACATTTCGCCGGACATCATAACCTTCATCAGGATAGCGAAACCGACAAACTTCATAGCGCCACCGGCAGCATCCAAACCAGCCATTACCCAAGAATATTCAAATGACAGGTCTTTCAATGTGATACCTAACTGAGATCCACCGTATAAACCAGCTACAGCCAGTGCACCGAACAGACATCCAAGGATACCCATTTCGATAAAGTTGATATTACGAATACCTTTTACGTCTGCATTTTCAGCACAAGCATCAGCCTTTGCCATCATACCGGACATAATTGTAAATGTTAAAGTAACTGCATACTGTCCGAATACTGCGAATGGAATAGCCAGACCTACAGCCAGACCTACACCCTCAGCAGTTGGTTCAAGATTCATGGAAACAGCGAATACAGCAGTCATGATGGTACCCATGATTGCGTTAGGCGGCTGTGCTCCACCGATTGGCATACTACCAATCTGTACTAACTGATATGCACCACCGACAACAATACCTAATTCAAAGTTGCCTAAGATAGCACCGATAATTGGTCCCAGCACAATTGGCTGATACAGGGACTCTAAGAAACTGAACTGGTCAATACCCATAATGAACGCCACTACGAATACCAGTAAAGCTTGAATGATATTTACATCCATGTTGTTTCTCCTTTCAAATCAATGATTTAAGATACGAAAATCTAAATTTTTTGATAAATTGTTATTTGAATAATTTATCAATATTTTCTGCAGGTGTATCTGGAACACGTTTAATTTCCAGCTCTACGCCCAAGTCCTGCAGCTTTTTGAAAGTTGCAACGTCGTCATCATTTACAGCAACAGATGTAGCAACCTGACGTTTTCCATCTGCCATGTGCATGTTTCCGATGTTGACCTTCTTAATAGGTACTCCACCTTCTACTAATCTTAGTACATCCTGTGGAGTTTCACAGATAATTGCAATGTGCTGTGCTGGACTAGCTTTTCCAATAATGTCAATTGTCTTCTGAATTGAGAAGAAACGTGTTTGTGCGTAAGCCGGTGCTGCCATGTTCATCAGTCCCTGACGGAAGTCATCTGTGGACACTGCATCATTAGCTACTAACAGCAGGTTTGCTCCTACAACTCCACACCACTGTGTTGCAACTTGTCCGTGAATTAAACGGTTGTCAATTCTTGTTAATACGATATCTGGCATTTTGCTCTCTCCCTTCTACCATTAGACATGAACTAAATTACCGAACCTTGATGAGGTGGGTTCGATAAGTAAACCCTTTCAGTTCACTTAGATTCTATGTCAAAAAATAGCAGATTTCTTTACACTTTTTATCAGTGATTTTGCACTTTTTAGTAATTTTTAAGAGATTTCACAGGTAAATAATGCAAACTATCAGAAATATACATACCTGCATCAAAATTTTACATATCACGTTAAAATTTGTTAATTATGTGATAAAAAATTGATTTTCGTCTTTTTTTATTACCATTTCCATTTTATGAAAACACTTACATAAAAACAGGCTGTTTTCAGTGATTTCATACAATTCGTTTTTATTCCTTTTTACTTTTCTATCAAATCCGAATTTGCTATACTAATAGTAATGAGAGGATGACGGTCATGTTTAATAAAACAACAAGCTTTATTTTCAATAAATATGGAGAAATCGTTAATGAGCTGACAAAGCGTCAGACACCGAAGCTGACACGGACGATTGTGAAATTGAAGGATAAGAGCTTTGATAATTTCATGTACTACAACAGTGATATCTATGTACGCGTACAGAGCGGGATCGTTATGCTGGTTGTTACCAAGGATGATACCGCCAGAAATTATGAACGCTTTGTAGTACATCGCCATATCAAAATCCGAAAGGGTGTGAAATTCAATTTTCTCTGTATTTCCTCGAGTGCAAAGCTGGAGGTGGAAATGGATTTCAAGGCAAAGAAAATGCAGATGTCCACCTATGACCACAATCCTATTGTATATGAGCCGATTATCCCGACCTTTGAAGTAAAGGAAATTCTTGCGTATTACTACCAGGTTCGCAATGCAAGCTATACCTTTCCAGGGGAAAAACACAATTACTGGGAATTAACCTTTATTGATAACGGCGAACTGGAAACCACCGTCGATGGAGAAACCTATCAGCTTGATGAGCTGGATCTGATTTTGTATGCCCCTGGTCAGTACCATACACAGAAAACTGGTCATGCGAAATCCTGTTCATATCTCACCATTATGTTTGATATGGAGATTCCGGATTCCTATCTGGTAACAAACCGTGTCTATAATGCACACCGCGATATCCATAATGCATTAAATAACTTTATCAAGGTATCCAGCAACGATATGCTGTATGACAGTGAACTCATGCTCTGTTATTTAAAAGAGCTCCTTATTAAAATCCTGCAATATGATTTTCTCTCCAGCTCACCGGTTGCCTCCACACCGATGCAGCAGCGCTTTGAAAATGAGCTGTTAAATGAAATTGTCATTTTTATTAACGACAGTATTTATGAGCAGATTACCATTGAGGAAATCTGTCTGAAATTCTCTATTTCACGCTCCAGTCTGCAAACACTATTCAAAAATAACCTCGGAGTTGCACCGAAGCAATATATCAGCGATCTGAAGCTGAATAAAAGCAAGCTGCTCATTAAGGAAAGTGTTTATACAATAAGTGAAATTGCGAGTATGATGGGTTTTACCTCCATTCATTACTTTTCAAGGAAGTTCAAGCAGCAGTTTGGTATCACACCGACAGATTATGCAAAAACCATTTATAATTAAATATACGTAAACAAAGCCATTGTCAAAGTACCAGTCCTGATAAGTGAAATACGCTGGTATGTGATACCGGATTTTATGAGAGCATCTGCTAAAGCCTTTTCTCTATAGATAAAAAATATACATTTCCACCAGCCTCTTCCTTACTTTCGAATGTGACAAAAAAAGAGACTTCCGAATCCATTGATACATAGTCAATAGATTTTGAAATCTCTTATTTTTTTAATACACATGATCAAATAGGAAGCTTCAATCTGCGTATCTGTTTCTATTATTTTTTTGCTTTTTTCTCCAGCACCTGGTTGACAGCAAGTCTGGAAATTGTAATTTCAATTCCCTTTGCCACTTCAACATCCAGATACTCATCCTTAGCGCGGATAATCTTTCCTCTGATACCACCTGCGAACAGAATATCCTTGCCCGGCTTCATTCGGACAAGCTGTTCCTTTAATTCTTCTCTCTTCTTTTTCATCATTCGTGCACTCACGATATAATAGATGATAAGAAAGCATACGAGAAGAAAGCCAAGCGTGATACAGCACCAGAGTATGGTATGCCAATCAATCATGAATTAGCAGCCTTTTAGATTCCGTCCGTTGGTTCTTCCTGCTGAACAGGCTTAAATTCATAACGAACAACCTGATCTTTTCCAGTGTTCATTGCCATTTCGGTAAGCATACCCAGTTCTTCAACAAACTGACGTCCCATGTTGACCTCAATCAGCATTGGCAGGTTTGTTCCGGCAACAACTTCCACGTTGCCTCTTGGATATCCAACCATAACTGCTGTTTTGAATGGAGAGCCTCCACCAAGGTCAGAAAGAACAAGAACGCCTTCGCAGTCCTTCAGCTCATCCAGTGCTTTTGTCAATTCACGTTCCAGATCATCCACAGAATAGCTTTCCAGGAAATCTACAGCCACATAGTTTTTAGGTTCTCCGGCAATCAGCTTCAGTGAGCTGGTTAATCCGGTAGCAAAATTACCGTGTCCGGTTACAATTAGTCCGATCATATCATTATCCTCCGTTTCTATCTCTTTGTGTAAGGGTGCAGAGTTACACCTTTTACAACACGGTTAACCTCTCCCGTAGGACATGGGTTATCCGGAGTTATATCATATGATAAAGATTTGAATAATGCAAGTACCTGAGCGGCAACGATGTAATCAAATCCAAGGAATGCATTTTCATGTTCGTTCTCCAGATCAAATGAGAATGCGTAATCTACCAGTCCAGCAACCTCATCGTCTCTCTTATTCATAACAGCCATCAGCTTGTTTCCCTTACGCTGCGGACTCATTTCCTTAATCAGATCAACCTCATACTGGCGGGTATACGGATCATCACTCAGATAAACAATGGTCAGCGTATCATCATTGATAATAGATTTTGGCCCATGACGGAATCCCATTGGTGAATCATACATTGTAGCAACTCTTCCGGCAGTCAGCTCCAGAATTTTCAGCTGAGATTCCTGCGCGATTCCCTTAAGACAGTTAGCACCAAGATATACAATACGGTTGAAGTCGTAATCTGCGACTGCATTTTTAAAGAATTCCCAATTATTAGCGAGCATCTTTTCAGCACCCTGAATGATATCCGCAAGCTCAGCCTTTACTTCATCCAGATTGTCCAGACTGAAGCACAGCAGAGTTGCCAGCATCATGTTGGAGAAGCTGGAGGTCATAGCAAAGCTTTGATCGTGTGTTTCAGGAGTCAGATTGATAGCATAAGCATTTTCTCTTTTTTCTGCAGCTTTTGAAAGAGCACCCTCATGATTGCAGGTAATGAACAGATGGTACAGGTTCTTACCGCATACCTCGTCTGCCACATCGACAGCACCTACAGATTCCGGTGAGTTACCGCTGCGTCCGTAAGAAATCAGCAGTGTTGGCTTTGTCTGAGACAGATAGTTTTCCGGAGCTGATACGATATCTGTTGTAGCATATGATTTTGTTTTGTAATTTGTTCTCTTGCTTACATATGTGAAAATAGCATTTCCAACAAATTCACTGGTACCTGCGCCTGTCAGGATAATATCGTAATCATCGTGTTTTGTGACATTTTCAATAAATGCCTTGATTTCTTCTTTGTGTTCCTCCACCTGCTTAATGGTTTTTTTCCAGGTGTTCGGCTGCTGGTTGATTTCTGTTGCCGTGTAAATTCCTTTTAAACTTTCCCATTCTTTTGTGTCTTTTCCAAAGATCATGTTCATTCACTCCTTTTCTGGATTTGAAATCCTTTTCATTACGATTTCATTATAGCTCAGCGTTTATAAAAAAACAACGAGAGCCGTAAAATGTTGTTAATTTGTGCAAAATTATTGCTAATTTATATTCTTGTTTTGCTAGACGAAAAAAGCGTTTCCATATATAATGTACACAAGAGGTGATAACATGGCTAATAAAGCTGTAAATAAGAAGAAAAAGGGCATGAATGGCGAAGAGCTCGCCGGCATGCATATCTATAAGGATGATCACAACCGCTATGTGTATTATAATGTTTTCAATCATGTAGGCTACATCCTGAATGATATTCCAAAATACAAAACCTACAGTTCCCGCTTCATCGTAGGTCTGATTGGCGGAATTCTGGCATATTCCTTTGATTTGGGGGCTCTGCTCTCTATCGTTATTGGTGTGGCAGCCTATGTACTGATGGAAGTAAAGTTTCGTTTATTCCTGAAGAAGCAGACGCAGATTCCAAATTTTAAACCAAAGGAACGACCGCCAAGACTGCTGACTGCCGCAAGTGAGGAAACGAAGAAAATCTATATGAAAATTGCAGCCTACCTGCTGTTCGGCATTCTGATTATTCTTCTGCCGTTTTCTGAGGGAGGCTACGATGACCTGATGAAAGCCATGTGTATCGCACTGGGAATCCTTGCGATTTGTATTTCCCTGTTTCAGGTACGTGCATTATTTTATAAAAAAGCAAATCCTTCCCTTGCAGACAAGAAGTAATCCGGATACGGCAAGCTGTTGAAGCTCCTATTGCTTTCATGTATTTTATTCATAATAATCAGGCACAGATTCACCTATACGTGGACTTGTGTCTTTTTTCATATATAAAACAAGTACTCTACCTTTTTATCGAAATCATATCATACTGTTGGATATCTACTTTTTATTGGATATCTTCCTTTATTCTAATATAGCTGCCCATGCCAGGAGCTTTTACAATAACGGGGTAATCATGATGCTTTACGCAGTAAGAAACGTATTAACAAATACACTGTTTCAGCTTATCTCATGACTAATATGTTAAAGCCTTACAAAATAATAAAAAGATATGCACCAGGCACATCCTTCAATAATATTCATGAATCCACAACGGACGACTTGCCGAAGCAAACGCCTCAGCTGCTGACTTCACTTCCAAATTATAAAGCTTGTTAAACAGCTCCAGATTATTGATCCTTGCCATGATAAACGGCTGTTTCTTTGGTATTAGCAGTGGAAATATCTTTTCCAGCTTTTCACTCTGTGAAACCTCTACAAGTATCTCCTGCTCCTTACCGATTGCGGCCTTCAACATACGCATTAAAACCACAGATTCCAGATATACCGCTTCTTCCACATGAATCTCCTGCTTCTTTTTTTGAAAGATAACATAGCCGCACACTTCCCCTTGCCTGTTCCTGTAAACGACCATCTGTTTCTGCGTAATCACAAGCTCATTTTGCAATAGCACATAATATTCACGGTCGCGAACATAGTTCCCGTCAAAATGCTTGGTAAAGCTCTGGTAGGCCTGCAAGAGCTCCTGCGGCTCTGCGGAGTAGGATATATTTTTTAAAGAAACCTTATGCAGACATTCTCTGGGAACTGTATACAGCTTTCGTTCATAGATGGTTTCAAAACCAAACTGCTCATAGAGCTTCGGATAAAAGCCGCGAATCAGTGTTACCAGATGATTATGCCCTGCTTCATCAATCGCGGATTCCATCAGCCTGCGCATATGTCCCCTTCTGCGGTAATCCGGCAGTGTGGATACTCCGAGTATATAGCTGATTTTCAGTTGCTTCTCCCGCAAGCGCAGGATATGCTCATTGATCTGCAGACTGGAAATGATGCGCTGATCCTGTTCCAGCGCAATACAGCGTCCCTTGTCAAATAAATTTTTAAAATAAAAATTCAGATAATTTCGATTCTGATTCGGATAGGATTGCTTCCATAATTCATATATCTCTGCCTTGTCCTGTTTTCCTGCATTTCTCAGCATAGCTTACTCGTCTTCTTCCCGTTCTGTAAATTCCACATCTATAATATCATCAGAACCCAGATCCGAGCTGTTTCCTGTTGTATAATCCTCCTGCTGCTGATTCCAGTCATTTTCATATTCCTCCATATGCTTACGCACCTTGCGTTTGGCATACCAGATAAGAATGGAAAAAGCTATGACGATGAAAGCTACAATCGGCAGTATCACCGGCAGCAGTGTTATCACCAAAAAAATAACTAGGCAGATAAAGAGTAAATAAATGATAACATCCATGTACGATTTCCTCGCTTTCTTCTCTCATTATAATATAAAACCGCACATCTGTGAATGTAAAAGCGTAAAAACTTGATTAGTCCGGTGTTTCTGTTTGTTTCCTTTGTACCGGCTTCTGTTTTTTTCTGTGCCGGTATAGGATATACAACGCCATCAGACTCCACAGCAGCAGTGCGCCTGCAAGATACAGCGGGCCAACCAGTGCCGGACGGCTTTTTGTGTTTATCTCTGCCGGCTTTGCCATCGTCTGGGTCGCATCATAGGCCGCTTCCAGTCGCTTTTCATATGTATATTCCGGATTGCGGATCATTGGGTATGCATACCCCTGCTTCATCAGCTCCTCCTGTACCAGCTTATCATCCGCAAACAGATAGACCGGTACGGGTTCTTCGATTTTACTTGACGGATCGATTTCAAAGCGAATGGTTTTAGCATCCTCAAGCAGCTCGCAGGCTTCCTTCCACCCTTCCTCTTTTGTTATTTTTGTATTGAACAGTGCAACCTTTACGTCACTGTCCTGACTTTTCAGTATGATTTGATCCTGATTGCAGCTAACAAGCTTTGCCGTATAGCTTGTCGCATGCAGAAAAGGAAAAAGTGCAAACATGATAAACAGTCTTAATTTCATAAGATCACCCTTTATAGTCTGCACTTTTTATTCAATTTTATTCCTTGCGGTATTGATCTGCAAGCTCCCGCAGCTTTGCGAGACGATGCTTCATACCGGATTTTGATATCGTCTCCTGAAATTCATCAGCACAATATTCACACAGCTCATTCAAGCTTGCCTCGGGAAGCTCCTTTCTAGCAAGGGCCACATGCTGCAGCTTCTCCGGTAGGCTGTCCAGTGTACGGTAGGTTTCAATCCACTGGATATCCTCCAGTTGTTTCTTCCCTGCTGTTATGCTTTTCATTTCATTTGCCAGTTCACAGTTATCCAGACGTGTCAGGGAATTCATAAAATCACGCTGAATGCGGCTGTCTTCAAAGGTGAATACAGCATCGCTTGCTCCTACACAGCGCAAAAAATCACTGATTTTATCGCTCGCCTTCAGATACACGACCTCCTGATTCCTACGCTTGATCTGCTTTGCAGGTAAATCAAAGCGCTGCATCAGCTTCCATATAAATTTTGCCAGATCAGCATTCTGTGTACTGATTTCCAGGTGATAATTGGATTTACTGGGAGAATTCACAGAGCCTCCCGCCAAAAATGCACCGGCAAGATAAGCTCTTGCACAGCATTCCTTGCGTACCATTTTACTGGAGGGATGATTCTGCAGTCCCTTTTCCGTCATGATTTCCAGATCACGCAGAATTTCCATCGCTTTATTCTTTACGCGGATCACATAGATATTGTTTTTCTTCAGCTTCATTTTCTTAATGACAGAAAGCTGGGTTTCCACATGATACAGCTCCTTCAGAAAACGAAAGACACGCTTTGCGGTATTGGCATTTTCCGTTTTAATTGTCAGATGCATTCCCTCTGATGTGAAATTCATCGTAGAGCACATCTGCAGGACTGCTGTCAGCTCCGCCTTCATGCAGCAGGGATGCAGTTCATTTGCTGCAATCTGTGATTTTACTTCTGTTGTAAAAGACATTCCTCTTCATCCTTACTGTTTATAATCTCACCGAGAACATCCCGGATTTTATTTGAATCATGACGAATCAGCTCGTCATCGAAGTTTAATACATCCCGATACAGGATTTGATAGGAGTGCTCCTTTTGCGCTACCCGTACCGGCTCGCTTCCCATTTCTTTATATTTCTTTAGGATATGATCCGATGCACGGTTATTGTGGGTAATAACGATATCCACCGCTTCCGGGAAGGAATGCTTTTGAATCGCCGCAACATGATCCTCCAGTGTAAAGTCATCCGTTTCTCCCGGCTGGGTCATCGCATTGCAGAAATAGATTTTTTTCACTGTATTGCTGCGCAGCTGCTCTACAACACCGTCTACGATCAGATTCGGCATGATGCTTGTATACAGACTACCGATTCCATAGACGATGACATCTGCCTCATGAATAGCCTGTAATGCTTCTCTTGTCGGCTCCACCTTACGCTGATAAAATACCTTTTCAATTCGGTTGTTGAAGTTTGGTATGTTGCTTTCTCCGCGGACGATCGTTCCATCCTCCATTACGGCATACAGGGTAATAACCTGCAGGGAGCTTGGTATAATCTGTCCTTTAACATTCAGGAATTTGGAAAATGTACGGATTGCCTCCATAAAGCTTCCGGTTGTCTTGGTCATCGCAGTAAGAATCAGATTCCCCAGATTGTGTCCGCCCACATCCCCGCATTCCCCATCAAAACGATAGTTCATAAGAGATGTAAAGATACTCTCCTCTTCCGCCATGGCACACATGACATTACGTACATCGCCCATGGCTGGTATATGAAACTGACGTCGGATCCGTCCGGTACTTCCCCCGTCATCCGCTACCGTTACAATGGCGGTCAGATTGATATTTTCAATCTGCTTCATACCACGCAGCATAACAGATAAACCAGTCCCTCCACCGATTACGACTACATTTTTCATTCGGTCAGCCTACTTTCTTATCTCTGTGTGATTTATAACAATGATACTGGTCTTTATAGTGGGAATACAGCCAGTTGGTGACAGACACGCTTCTATGATGTCCGCCGGTACAGCCGATACCTACTGTAAGATGATTTTTCTTTTCATTTTTATACTGGATGAATACATAATCCAGAAAGCTTTTGAGATGGCGGATAAATTCCGTTGTCTGTTCAAAGCTCATGACATAATCATAGACCGGTGCATCATCGCCTGTTTGTTCACGCAGCTCCTCTATATAATATGGATTGGGAAGAAATCTGACATCAAAAACAAGATCAACATCCATCGGCACCCCGTGCTTAAAGCCAAAGGATACAAAGGATATGGAAAATACCTGTTTGCTGTTCAGGGACAGCTTTTCCATCAATACACTTTTCAGACCGTGCTGATCCATCATCGTCGTATCAATATGCAACACAGCGCGCTCATTCAAAGCATTAAACATATCACGCTCCACCTCGATGGCTTCCTCCAGCGTATTCGCCTTGGAAAACATCATCATCGGATGATGGCGTCTTGTAAATTTATAGCGCAGCAGCAGTTTTTCATTGGATGCATCCAGGAAAACCACGCGTACATTCACATCGATATTTTCAAAATACTGCAGAAATTTCGGATAATCAATCGCTGTCGTTGCCAGAGCAATATTGCTGTAACGCGGATCCGGCTTGGCGTTTATGATTTTTCCCAGAGATTCCAGCAGCTGCACAGGAAAATTGTCGATACAGTGATATCCCATATCCTCCAGAATACCCATGGCTGTTGTTTTCCCGGCACCTGACATTCCCGTAATCAATACTACGTTTTGTTCGTTCATTGCTACCACCTCATATCATAAGTTTACCACAGCATACAGGTGTACGCCAGTTTTTAAACAAAAATTAAAAAAGTGCCTCTTATCTGTTATGATTCTCAGCCGAATCAGGTTTCTGTGCAATACACTCAAAAGCAGGGAAAAAATACAGTATAGTAATGATCATTTCTATAGCAGGCTGTTTCAACATTTTCTCTTTTCTTAGGGATGTGAATCGATGCCTTATATTCTGTTTACCACTGCAAGCGGCTATGACATATCACTACAATAAAATATATCTATCCTCTGCATGTATGTGGAAATACTCAGCGGCCATTCCATACTGCTTTTCGTTAGCAGGAAACTCATCATATACGTTCAAGCATGCTGCTGTATCCAGCTTTATTTATTCAGCGAAGGATCAATCACAGCTCCTTCTGAATTTTACATAATATCATCTTGGTATATTATAAATGACTCTTAACCAGTCATCCTAGTATACCTTCTCCTTAACATCAATCTTTCAAGCCGAGATTGATAACGGTTATGTTTACTTCTAAAATATTGAATATGTGATTGTGGATTTGTATTCATCCGTTCTCCTTCTTCATTCTTTAATGTATGCAAATTTCCTGTTCTTCAAAAATACAGCACTACTGCGGTCTATGCTTTCCCGCCTATATGCGATAAGCTCCCGGTACTATGCAAGAATCGCAAGCGCTTTCTCGTTTTCATGGTGTAAGCGGTTTAATTTTACCACATCATTAAGGTAAAACGTTTTATCTAAACTATTGACACCGCTTTCAATCTGTGATATCATACCCTCGTAAACGTGGTAAAACGTTTTATCAAAGAGGTGAAGGACATGAGCTTGCGCTGTATGGATCACGCGCTAACCGCTGACATCTATATTGAGCTTCGTAGGAAAGTAGACTTCAAGGAATACAAAAAGAAGGATGTGGAAATCGCACTCGCTAATTCCCTGTATTCTATTGTTGTATTTGATGAGGAACGGCCGATCGGTATTGCCCGCATTGTCGGAGACGGACGCATTGCATTTTTTATAAAGGATGTGGTTGTGGATCCGGCATATCAGAAAAACCGGATTGGCAATCTGCTGATGGAGAAGCTTCACGAATATCTGGCAGCTACAGCCTGTGAGGGTGCCTACATCGGTCTCATGTCTACACCGAACTGCGTTCCCTTCTATAAAAAGCATGGCTTTCTGGAACGTCCATGTGATGGAATGGGGCCGGGCATGGTGAAATTTTACAATCCCTGTGAGGTGAAAGAATGAAAAAAGTAATTGTATTAGGTAGTTTAAACATGGATCTGACCATTCAATGTGTCGATCTTCCAAAAAACGGTGAAACCATCAACGGATCTGATTTCTTTATGAATCCTGGTGGGAAAGGCGGCAATCAGGCAGTTGCGGCAGCTAAGCTGGGTGCTGAAACACATATGATTGCAAATATCGGCAGGGATGTATTTGGTGAACAGCTTTTAAATGCATTAAACAGCTACAAAGTTCACACAGAAGGTGTCTTTTGCGACGAGCAGGTGGCAAGCGGCGTAGCTATGGTGATCCGAAGTCATGGTGATAACCGGATCATTCTCGGAAACGGTGCCAACCATACGCTGTCGGAAGCAGCATTTGTAAGCATGTTAAATCAGCTCGCACAGCAAAATGATATTTTCCTGACACAGCTGGAAAATGATTACTCCCTTGTCAGATCAGCAGTAAGGCACGCGAAGGAAAAGGGAATGTATACGATATTGAATCCCGCACCAGCCAGAGTGCTGGACAGCGATGTATATGAGAATCTGGATCTGATTGTCGTGAATCAGAGTGAATGTGAGTTACTGACAGGAATTTATCCAAACGATGAGGATTCCTGCATGGAAGCGATGCACAGCTTTGAAGCAAAAGGTGTTGCGGCCATCATCACGCTTGGTACTCACGGCAGTATGAGCAATGCCTTCGGACGGTATCTGTTTGTACCGGCACAGAGGGTCGAAACAGTGGACACTACAGGAGCTGGAGATTCCTTCATCGGAGCCTTGTGCAGCTGCCTGTCAAGGGATATGGATATGAAGGAAGCAATGGAATTTGCGACCCGAGTTGCTGCACTCACCGTAACACGTATTGGTGCACAGGCATCCATTCCATATAAAGAGGAAGTAGAGCAGTACTTCAAGGAGGAAAACTAATATGAACAAACGTCCGATTATCATTGATACCGATCCGGGAATCGATGACGCACTGGCCATTGCCATCGCATTATTTTCAGAGGAGCTGGATGTCCGGCTGATAACAACCGTCGCAGGAAATGTAGGCCTGAACAAGGTTACCTACAATGCATTGCGGCTATTGAAATACTTTGAACGCGAGGATGTTCCTGTCGCAATGGGTGCAGATCGTCCCCTTATTCGCGAATATGAGGATGCCGCAAGCGTACATGGAAAAAGCGGTATGGAGGGCTTTGATTTTGAAGAGCCTACACAGCAGCCACTCAAGGAAAATGCGGTAGACGCCATGCGCAGTGCCATCATGAGCAGTACGGAACCGGTTACGCTGGTTCCGATTGCACCGCTGACCAACATCGCCCTGCTCTTAAAAACATATCCTAAGGTAAAAGAAAATATCCAGGAAATTGTATTGATGGGTGGCAGTGCCAGTCGTGGTAACAAGGGTGTTATGGCAGAATTTAATATCGCCTTGGATCCGGAGGCTGCACACATGGTATTTCACAGCGGTGTTAAGCTGACTATGGTCGGACTGGATGTGGGTTTAAAGGCACTCGTTCTGCCTCAGGACAGCGAAGAAATCCGCACGATGAACAAAACCGGAGAAATGGCCTACTGCCTGTTCAAGAAATACCGCGGAGGCAGCTTTCATACCGGATTGAAGATGTACGATGCAACAGCGATTGCTTACCTGCTGAAGCCGGAGCTGTTTGAAGCGGTAGAGACGTATCTGGATGTCGAGTTGTACGGTACCATGACAGCCGGCTGTACACTGGTGGATTTAAAAGGCTATTTAGGGAAAGCGCCGAATGCCACTGTATGTCTGGATATCGACGGGAATGCATTCCGTACCTGGTTTAAAGAAGCCATTGCGAAATGCAGATAGAATGAGAAAAAAAGGAGAGAACTCATATGAATGATATCATCATGTATGGATCGGCACTGATTGCAGTTATTATCGTTGTCATTATGCTGATTAAGAAAATGGATATTAAAATCACACTGTTTGCCATGGGACTTGTCTTAATGTATATCGCAATCGCCATGGGAAATCCAATTGCTATTAAGGAATTTGAATCAACCGGGCTTACCGTTCTGGATCCGTTAAAGGCTGTAATTGATCAGTTCAAGAGCACCTTGCCCGCAGCCGGCTTTATCATTCTGATTCTGGGAGGCTATTCCGCGTATATGACCAGTATTGGAGCTAACGAGGTTACTGTTCACACCCTGACAAAGCCGATTAAGAAAATCAAATCAGTTTACATTCTGGTACCGCTTGTATTTCTTATCGGTAATGTACTGTCACTGGTTATTCCAAGTGCATCCAATCTGGCAATTATCCTGTTAGCAACACTGTATCCGGTACTGCGTCAGGCCGGTATGTCTCCCCTGACTGCTGCTGCAGTCATTGCAACGACTGCCACTGTTATGCCGACTCCTCTTGGCGGTGACAATGTAGCTGTAGCAACAGAGCTGGCAAAATATCCGGCATTTGCAGGTATGAGTGTAACAGATTATGTCATTCAATATCACGCAATGATTTCCGTACCTACTTTGATAGTCATGGCTGTTGTACATTTCTTCTGGCAGAAATTCATGGATAAGAAAAATACCACTGCGATTGCAGATACGGTAGAGATCGAACAAGGAAAGGCAATACCAGAGGGCGGCTTGTATCGTTTCGTATATACGCTTCTTCCAATCTTCCCGATTCTGCTGCTGATTGTAGTTTATATCATCCGCAGTGTTACCGGAAGTAATGTGGATATCAGCGTTGAGGTCGCTTCTCTGCTTTCTTTCCTGATCGCCATCGTATGTGAAATAATCCGTACAAGAGATACCGGCAAGGTATTGAAGCAAACTGAGGATTTCTTTAAGGGAATGGGAAATTCCATGCCAATCGTTGCTCTTTTGGTTGCTGCAAGTGTCTTTGTCCTCGGTCTAAACTCCATCGGCTTAATCAATGCATTGCAGACAGCTATGCTCGGTGTTCAGGGATCTGGAATGGGCTTTGTACTGCCGCTGATTTTAATGGGTCTGACCATCCTGATCGTATTACTGAGCGGAAGTGGAACTGCATTGTTCTATGCTATGGTTCCGTTAATGGTACCACTGGCTGAGGCTGCTGGTATCTCAGCGATTGCTGTTTCTATCCCTATGGGACTATGTGGAAACCTGATGCGCGCAGTATCTCCGGTTGCTGCTGTGGTCGTTATTGTTGCAGGTACCATCAAAGCCAACCCGCTTGATATTGTAAAGCGTACTTCCGTCCCAATGATTGCCGGAGTCATTACCATGTTTGTCTTATCTATGATGATGTTCCTGTAAAATCATCAGCAATCCCTGCAGGATTATGATAAAATAAAGGTAATTATCAGGAAGGGTAATTACCTTTTTAAAAATTACAAAGCAGGAGGAACTTATGAAAGTGACCATTAAGGACATCGCAAAGAAAGCGGGAGTCAGTGCCAGTACTGTATCCCTGGTACTGAATAATCGTCCCTGCCGTGTATCACAGGCAACACGGGAAACCATCCGCGCTATTGCGAAGCAGTATAATTATAAGGTCAATCAGACCGCCAGAAGTCTGGTCACCAGAAAATCCAATATCCTGGGCCTCATCATCCCGGATATTGAAAACCTGTTCTTCTCTGCATTATGCAAGCGGATGGAGGAGTATTTACGGGAGCTGGGATATGCACTGATGATCGTAAATTCTAACGATCATGTGGAGGATGACAGTATGCTGATCGATCTTCTCGTATCCAGAGGAGTCGATGGGCTGGGAATTACCGTCAGTAATGAGTCCTTTCAGGATGATAGAATACGACAAAAGCTTTCTTCCCTTTCCATTCCCTATGTGATGATTGACCGTCAGTATCCCGACCTGTATTGCAGTAAGGTTTATTTTGATAACGAAACAGGTGCTTATATGGCCATACAAAAGCTTGTTGAAAGCGGCCACAAAAAAATTGCATGCATCGGAATTTCCTCATCGAGCAAGACTGGAGCGAGCCGTGTTGCAGGCTATCGCAAAGCTATGCAGCAGTTTCAGCTTGAGGTTCGTGAGGATTATATTCTCGATGGTAACTATCGGTTTCAGGGAGGCTATGCCTGTGCCGAAAAGCTGATGAAGATGGATGTCACTGCAGCTTTTATATGTAATGATATGATGACACTTGGTGTCATGCGCTATTTCCAGGAGCATTCTATACGCATCCCACAGGACATATCCATCATAAGCTATGATAATACCTTAAACAGGTTTACATTAGGAACAGAAATCACCAGTGTGGATCAGGATGTTGCACTGCTGGCAAAAACCGCCTGTGATGAGCTGCTGGCACAAATCAGAGAACTAGAGCATCCAAAGCAGGATATCTGTTTAAAGCCGCAGCTAATTGAAAAGGACAGCGTACAAATTTTATAAAAGAGTCAGAACTATTCACTGCTTACATCGGCTTACTTTATAAACTTTTATTTGAATGTATCATAAAAGAAAAGCAGGATTCTATAAGGACAAATCGCCTTTCAGAATCCTGCTTTTTTATACGCATTCCTTTATAACTGTGTAAACATATCCTTTGGTGCCCCGCATAGAGGACACTTGAAATCCTCTGCCAGTTCTTCCCATTTAGTTCCCGGAACAATACCTTTATCCGGTATCCCGACTTCCTCATCATATTCCCAGTTACAAATATCGCAAACGTATTTTGCCATTCTTCATCAGATCCCCTTTATCTCATGGAATGCATGCTGTGCCGCTATCGCTCCGTCATTGGTTGCCGTAACAACCTGACGCAGCTTCTTCGCAATCACATCACCGGCACCATAGATGCCCTTTGCCTTTGTTTCACAGTTCTCATCAACAACCATATAACCGCGCTCATCCAGAATACCAAGCCCTTCCAGAAAAGAGGTAGCCGGATTCAGACCGATGTACGGAAAAATACCGTGTGTTTTGATTTCTGTTTCCACATCCGTATCCACATTGCGTACGACCAGACCGGTTACCCGCATACCGTCATCCACGACGCGTACAGGGACATGCTTTGTCACTACTGTGATTTTTGGATTGTCCTTGATTGCATTTTGTACGATGCTGTCGGCACGGAATACATCCCGTCGTATTATGATATTCACCTTGCTGGCAAACTGTGTCAGATAATTTGCTTCCTCCAGTGCAGAGTTACCTCCGCCGATGACCACAACCTCCTGATCGCGGAAGAAAGCGCCGTCACATACTGCACAATAGGATACTCCGCGTCCGACATTTTCCAGTTCGCCCGGGATATTCATCATACGCTCCTGTGTACCGGTTGCTACAATAATCGCCCTTGCTTCATATTCCGTACCATCCTCACAGATGATTTTTTTATATTCTCCATCCTCAACACGGATAACATTGCCATACAGATATTCCGCCCCAAAGGATGTGGAGTGCTCAAACATATCACTTGCAAGCTTAGCACCATTTGTTTCAATGATTCCCGGCCAGTTACTGATTTCTGCAGTCTTGATCAGCTTACCGCCAGGCGCACCCATTTCCAGCATTGCCGTTTTCAGCCCGGCTCTGCTTCCATAGATTGCTGCACTCATGCCGGCAGGTCCGGCACCGATGATAATTAAATCGTAACGTCGCTCCATTCGTGATCCTCCTTTATGATCGTAATCAGTTCGTTCATGTCCTTAATGATAGCACAAGGCTTCTGTAAACGCATCTCTTGTGCTCTACTGTCTTCATAAACAAAAGCTACCGAAAAGGCTCCCATATTCTTGCATGCCTCAATATCCGTAGGCGCATCCCCTACATAAATCACATCATCATGGGGAACATGCAGCTGCTCACAGGCTGTTAGAATACCAATCGGATCCGGCTTTGGACGCTGTACATCCTCACCGCCGAGAATTACCTCAAAATACTGTTCCAGCTGATACTGCTTCAGACCCATGCGGACGATATCCTGCAGCTTATTGGACATGACAGCAAGCGGATACCCCTCAGCCTTTAGATACTCCAATGTTTCCGCAACATGGGGGATCGGCTTAACAAATTCATCATGATGGGTGTGGTTGTATTCCCGGTAACAGGCGATGACCTCATCCACCTGGGATGCATCGAAATAGCGGGAGAAGGACTGCTTCAGCGTTGGCCCGAGAAAGGACTGCTTTTCCTCCTCACTTAATACATAGCCTGGCTTATATTGTGCAAAGGTATGCTCAAAGGATTTGTAAATCAGCTCCTTTGTATCCACCAGCGTACCGTCCAAATCAAAAATAACGGCCGGTTTATGCTTTTTAAACGGATAGATATTTTTAAACAGCCTGTCCCACACGCCGAGAATGCCAAGGATACCGATCAAAACACCCAGCAGGGATACCAGCTGTGCAACACGAAGGCCGCCCAGCATAAGCGAATCCGTACGCATCCCTTCGATAAAGAAACGGATCATACCATACCATGCCAGATAGGCAAAGGCCAAATCTCCGCGCTTTTTTCTGCCGTATTTCTTATAGACAACCGTAATCAGAAAGAAGCCGATCAGGTTACCGACACTTTCATATAAAAAGGTAGGCTGACGGAACGCACCATCGATATACATATGATCACGGATAAAGGATGGAAAATGATCATAGAAGCTGGCATTTACTACACCGCCATAGGCTTCCTGATTCATAAAATTTCCCCAGCGGCCGATTGCCTGGGCAAGCATCATATTTGGAAATATCACATCCAAAAGCCGTAAACCGTTATACTGATAATGACGGAAATAAAACCATCCGAAAATCGTTCCTGCAATCACACCGCCATGAATTGCCAGACCGCCTTCCCATATATAAAAGATACGGATTGGGTCTGCCGCATACAAAGTATTCCATTCAAAGGCAACATAATACAGACGGGCACCGATGATGGCAATCGGCAGCATCATCAAAAAGAAATTTTCAAATACCTCTTCCTTATAGCCCCATTTTTTGAATTGACGAAGGGACAGAAAATATGCCAGAAAGGCACCCGACAGAATCAGCACGGCATACCATGTGACCTGCAGGGAGCCAATCGTTAAAACAGTTTTAAAATCGGGAAAAAAGTTCATAAAGGCCTCCTATTGTTCATTCTTGTTCTTTTCAATATAGTCCAGGACACGCTGCTCAAATTCCTTGGCACTGTCCATCCCCATAACGGATAACATATAATTTGTCACCGCAGATTCAATAATGACTGCCATGGAACGGCCTTCACGTACCGGTACAACGATTTTCGGTATATCGATGCCCAGAATATTTTCATGCTTCTTTTCTTCAATACCAACACGGTCATAGTCCTGATCCGCTTTCCACGGCTCCAGATTGACCTGAAAGTTGATTTCTGCTTTCGGCAATACAGAGCTTACACCAAACATACGGGATACGTTAATCACGCCGATTCCCCGTATTTCCAGCATCTCCCTTAACAGCTCCGGTGCCTTACCGACGATTTTATTATGAATACGATAACAGTCCACACGGTCATCCGCAACAAGAAGATGGCCGCGTTTGATCAGCTCCAGTGCGATCTCACTCTTTCCCATACCGCTCTCACCGCGAATCAGCACGCCTTTTCCATATATAGAAAGCAAGCCGCCGTGAATGCACATACTGGTTGCCAGCTGCTCATCCAGAAATGCGACGATATCGACAATCAGACGATAGGTAGGTGAGCTGGATAAAAAGATGGGAAAGTTTTTCCGTTTTCCATAACGCTTTAATACATCCGGGCATTTATGTCCCTTGGTAATGATGATTGCCGGCGTTTGGTCATTTGTGATAAAATCAAAGGATTTGCGCTGCTTCTGGACACTCATGGTCGAGATATAGGCGATTTCCTTATCACCGAGGATTACCAGGCGCTTTTGCTGGGAATTTTCAAAATAGCCGGCCAGCTCCAGACCGGGGCGGTTGGTATCCGCTATGACGATAGGACGCTCCAAAGAAGCATCATTACCGGTTATCTGTATAAAGTCAAAATTCTCGACGAGCGTTCTGACCTTAACGGTATTCTGTTCTTCCATATGCTTTATCCTTTCTCCAGTACCTTTTTCAAATACTGACCGGTATAGCTGTTTTCCACCTTGACGATTTGTTCCGGTGTTCCGCTCGCAATGATCGTTCCGCCCTCGTCTCCGCCTTCCGGCCCGATATCAATGATATAATCCGCACTCTTGATAACATCCAGGTTATGCTCAATCACGATAACGGTATCTCCGTTTTCCACGATTCGCTGCAATACCTCCAGCAGCTTCTTCACATCATGGGTATGCAGACCGGTTGTCGGCTCATCCAGGATAAACAGCGTTTTTCCGGTAGCTTTTCTCTGCAGCTCGCTTGCCAGCTTGACACGCTGTGCCTCACCGCCGGATAAGGAGGTTGCACTCTGTCCCAGCTTGATGTAGCCCAGTCCGACATCCTTCAGCGTCTGCAGCTTATGTTTAATTTTATGCATATTGGAGAAAAAGTCAATCGCTTCCTCTACACTCATTTCCAGAACATCATAAATATTCTTTCCTTTATAGGTGACCTGCAGGGTTTCCTCATTGTATCGTTTTCCGCCGCATTCCTCACATGGCACATAAACATCCGGTAAAAAATGCATGGAAATCCGCAGGATACCATCTCCCTGACAGGCTTCACAGCGACCGCCCTTCACATTGAAAGAGAAGCGTCCCTTTTCATAGCCGCGCATTTTTGCCTCCGGTGTCTGTGTATACAGGTCACGGATATCGTCAAACACGCCGGTATAGGTCGCCGGATTGCTTCGCGGCGTCCTTCCGATCGGATCCTGGGAAATATCAATCAGCTTATCAATATGCTCGATTCCCTTGATTCTTTTATGCTTTCCTGGACGGATTCTTGTTCTTCCCAGCGCATGCATAACCCCCTTGCTCAGCACCTCATTAACAAGAGAGGATTTTCCGCTTCCGCTGACGCCGGTCACCACTGTCAGGGTTCCCAGAGGTATTTTCACATTGACGTTTTTCAGATTATTTTCACTGGCTCCAACAATCTCCAGCTTCTTTCCATTCCCCTTGCGCCGCTTTGCAGGGATTTCAATTTTTCGTTTACCGCTCAGATACTGGCCAGTCAAAGAATTTTCATTCGCCATGACCTCCTCTGGTGTACCAGCCGCCACAACATGTCCGCCATGGATGCCTGCCCCCGGACCGATATCAATGACGTAATCGCTGGCGCGCATCGTATCCTCATCATGCTCTACGACAATCAAAGAATTTCCCAGATCACGCATATTTTTTAATGTGTCGATCAGGCGGTCATTATCGCGCTGATGCAGACCGATACTCGGCTCATCCAGAACATAGAGCACACCGCTTAAACGGGAGCCGATCTGGGTAGCCAGACGAATTCGCTGTGCTTCTCCACCGGATAAGGAGCCTGCCAGACGATCCAGCGTCAGATAGCCCAGACCGACATTGTTCAGGAAGCCCAAACGATCACTGATTTCCTTCAAAATTAGCTTGGCGATATCCTTCTGCTGCTGTGTCAGCTCCAGCGTTTTCATAAATTCGATTGCCTGCTTGACAGACATGGTTGTCCATTCATAGATATTGATACCACCAACACGCACACTCAATGCCTGCTCATTCAAACGGCGTCCTCCGCAGACCGGACATGGAGCTTCTGCCAGGAAGGTCGCATACCATTCTCTGGACATCGTGGAGCTTGTTTCCATATACCGGCGCTCAATCAGGGTACAAACACCCTCGATGAATTCCGTTTTCTTCATGACATTGCCGCTGCGGCTTGCCAGACGGTAAGAAATTAAATCCTTGGAGCCGTACAGTAAAATATCCAGCTCACTCTTTTTCAATTCCTTAATTGGTTTGTCGATATCAATTTTATAATAGTCAAGCAACGCCTTAAACCGCTGCCATTCCAGATTTTCTGTTCCTACAATATTCTTATAGTAAATGATACCGCCCTGACGAATTGATTTACTGCGATCCGGAATCAGATAATCCACATCCACCTTTTGTGTAATTCCCAGTCCCTTACAATGATCACATGCGCCAAACGGGGCGTTAAAGGAGAACAGCCGCGGCTCCAGCTTCGGTATATTAAAGCCGCAGTATTTACAAGAATAATTGCTGGAGAACAGAATCTCCTCCTCATTATATGTAACAACTGCCAGACCATCACTCAGCTTCAGGGCTGTTTCTAGGGAATCATGCAGACGAGAACGGTCATTTCCTTTGACAATGCGATCCACGACAACATCTATATTATGCTTTTTATTTTTTTCCAGTGCCTCTACATCTTCCAGAAGCTTCATTTCACCATCTACACGGACACGGATATAGCCCTCCTTGCGAAGGTGCTCAAACAAATCCTTGTGTGTTCCTTTTTTCCCGTGAACGGCCGGAGACAGGATGGTCAAACGGGTTTTATCCTCAATTTCCATGATGCGGTCCACCATCTGCTTGATTGTCTGGGATGTGATGGGCTCGTTGTGCGTCGGACAGTAAGGAACACCGATTCTCGCATACAGAAGTCGTAGGTAATCATATATCTCTGTTACTGTTCCAACTGTGGAACGGGGATTGTTGCTGGTTGTTTTCTGATCGATGGAAATCGACGGGGAAAGTCCCTCAATCGAATCCACATCCGGCTTTTCGCTGTTGCCAAGAAACTGGCGTGCATAAGCACTCAGCGATTCCACATACCGCCGCTGTCCCTCTGCATAGACCGTATCAAATGCCAGAGAGGTTTTGCCGGAACCGGAAACTCCGGTCATGATGACAAATTTATCTCTTGGAATACGGATGTCGATGTTTTTCAGGTTATTTTCTCTTGCGCCTTTGATGTCTATATAGTCATGGTTCATAATCATTACCTCCAAACGTACCATATTATTATACATTAGTATTCCCGAAAAAGCCTAAGATTTCGCATCTTTTTTGTAGGAATTTCACTGCCGGGCATTCCTATGCATGAAAAACATAAAGGATTTTTACAAAGTATCCCCGATAAACAACAGCAGAAGGTGTAAAGCAGTGCGTGGCTTTAAGCGTTTTTTAGACACAGTTTCTACTACCGTTTTGTATATTTAAAGTCCGATTCCTATACAAAAGCAGCAGGGAAGCAGGCTGCAATGAAACAAACATATGTGCGCTTACTGCTAGATCCGGTATTCTTTTTACTAGTATTGTTTGAGAGGTCCATAAGCCTGAATTGACAATAAATCTAAAAAATTTGAAAAAAAATAAAATCTTTTGAAAGTTTTTTTAGGTATGCTGCATGTTATAGGTGTAAACAACCAGGAGGAAATGAAAATATGAAAAAGAAAACCATAGTAGCCGCACTGTTGATGGCAGGAATTGCCGCAGGTGTCGGAACACAGATTCATGCACAGGATACAGCTTATGTTTGCGGAGGTAATCACTCCGGCATGCATCATACAGCACATGAATGCATACGCACATTGCAGGAACAGCAGGCGGCGAAAGCTGCTGCTGAAAAGCGGCAGGCAGAGGCTGCACAGAAGCAAAAAGCAGCGGCTTCAGCTTCCTATGCTAAGACTGCAGCACAGTCAGATACAGCTGTGAATACAGATACAGCTGTTTCCAATCAGGCAGCCACAGAGCTACCTACATCAACACCGGCACAGCGCACAGATACGACGAATCCAGCAGTCCCTGACTGCCCTTACCATGAGAATTGTGATGGTACGCATCAGCACAATGAAAATTGCAATGGGAATCATTCATTTGGTGAAGATTGCAATAACAGCAGACAGGGCTATCACCATGGCGGTGAAGGCGGACAGGGTATGCATCACGGAAACGGGCATCACGGAAGGTAGGACTACACAAATATACAGGATTTCCTGTATAATGGAGGCATAGAGGGATGATAACAGTATGAAAAGTGAAGAGGAAATACAAAATGCCATAGAGCTGTATGCGGATATGGTGCAGAAAATTTGTGTTCTGCATATGAAGCAGCGAGCAGATGCAGAGGATGTATTTCAGACAGTCTTTCTGAAATATGCACAAAGTGCTCCGTTTCGTGACCGCGAGCATGAGAAGGCATGGCTGTTAAAGGTAACGATGAATGCATGCAGGGAGAGATTTCGCGGATGGTTCCATAAACATATAGATTTACAGACTGATGTGGAAGCCTGCGGCAGTACCCTTACTACTTCTGCTTATTTGCTGGATGCGTTAAACCAGCTCCCTCCACATTACCGGGATGTCCTGTATCTGTTTTATTATGAAGGCTATAAGGTACGGGAAATATCTGAAATCAAAGGGAAAAAAGAGAATACAATACATACCTGGCTGAAAAGGGGCAAAGAAGCACTGCGGGAAATACTGGGAGGTGAGCTTGATGATTTTCGATGAATTTGACGGCATTCATGCCAGTGAAGAAATCAAACAAAAAACACTTCAAAATGTCATAAAGCAAAGAAACAGAAGAAAAAGAAACGGTATCGTGACGGCTCTGACAGTCTGTGTTACCTGCCTTCTGGTTATGATTCTTCAGCCCTGGAATATGATGAAATCCAATCCTTCAGCAAATCCTTCTCCTGCTTTGGCAGCGTACAGCTATGTAACACTGGATATCAATCCCAGCATGGAATGGAAGCTCGATGAACAGCAGAGGGTAATCGATGTGACTGCCTATAATAAGGATGCAGATCAACTGCTTCAGCAGCTGCATTTAAAGGGTGAGCAGCTCAATGATGCGCTGGGGATGCTGCTGGAAAATGAACAGTTTTCTGCATATATGAAAAAAGGGTTTCTGGAGGTCAGTGTCTATTCTAAAAACAGCGATACGGCATTCGCCTTGGAACAGGATATCAACCGATATCTGGAGCAGTCCCTGCCGCAAAATCAGTTTCATTGCGCGCACCTGGATGAGGAAACACATCATGAAGCACAGCAGCACCACATGTCAGGAGGAAAATATCGTGTGATTGACGAAATTCTGACGTTTGATGATACGAAGAATGTGGAAGACCTGCAAAAGCTGAGCATGAAGCAGCTCTATGCTTTATTGGAACGCTATGATCCTTCCGCTGTTCCGGAAGGCTGCCATGGACAGCAAATGCAAAAGGGGCATCATCACGGAAGATAAAGAAGCAGAATGCTTCATTATTCTGTATCAAGTCCTATTATGTTAAATGAAAAAGCAGGCAGATTTCAAAATGCTTATACAGGAATAGAAATTGCAGCATGTACGATTGCATCATATAAAAATATAAAGAAGAAGGAAGCTCCTATTTACTAAAATTATGGAGATTTCCTTCTTCTTTTCGTTATGGATATTTGTATCCGTTTATGGGTAAGAAGCATGGCAATCTGCTTTTTACGATTGCATTTCGTTAAGAGTTAAATAGTTTCAACATTTTTCATGCCGCTATTCATCTTATGTGGAATCAATATCACAGATGCATACCTTATTCTTCGTTAAGATAGTATTTCGTTATTCCTTGATCTGTTTAAAATACTGTACAGCCTGGCATCCGCGTCCGGTATGAACGCCTACAACACTGACAAGCTTAATGATCTGATGCGTTGCATTAGGAAATGCCTGCTTCAGCTTATCCATATAGACTACGGCTTCACTTTCATCATCCGCATGGGCCACCGTAATCAGATAGGAATCATCCACATGCTCATTTTTCATAATTTCGATAACGCGATCCATTGCCTTGTGCATTGTACGAACCTTGTCCAGCACGTCGATTTTTCCACTGGTCTCCTCATTGATTTTCAAAATCGGTTTGATTTTCAGTAAGCCTCCCAGAGTTGCGGCAAGCGGTGTCAGGCGTCCTCCGCGTTTCAGATGCTGCAGGTCATTCGGCAAAAGAATCGTATTGGTGGTGTGAATGATCCGTGTCAGCACCTCCTTGATTTGTTCTATACTCTTCCCGGCTTCATGCAGCTGCTTTGCCAGTTTAATCATATACTCCTGTACAACAGCAGTTACATGGCAGTCAACATAATCAAAGACTATATCCAGCTGCCTTGCGATCATTTCCATCGCATTGATGGTACCGCTCAAACCGCTGCAGATCGGCACAGCGAAAATCATTTCATATCCCTGCTGCTTCAGATTTTGAAACAGCTCCTCTATTTTCCCAAGTGAAGGCAGAGATGTAGAAAGCATCTTTCCCTCTCTCATCAAAGCATAGATTTCATCGATGCCCAATTCCTCCAAATCCTGATAATTCTTGTTGTCACAGCTTACCTGCAGAGGTACGCTGTAGATTCCATCCTTCGCAAGCTCCCCTACCGATTTGCCAGTCCCACTATCTGTCACAAATGCTATTTTCATATGATTCAGCCTCCTGTTGCTCTTATTATACCTTATTTTACCGTCGAAAAAAACAGTTCTACCTATGTTGTGTTACATTCATCCATGATAGACAAAAGGTGCACGGCGGCACCTTTTACATTTCTACCTTGCGGATATACTGAATTCCCAGACACCCTACACCTGTATGTGCGCTGATAACGGCTCCAATCAGACCATAGTACAGATCAAGACCCGGAAAGGCCTCCTCCATCATGACTTTCAGCTTTTCACCCTCCTGAGGTGCTCCGCTGTGAAGGACGGTAAGTGTATATTCCGTAGTTAATCCATGCTCCTGGAAGGTGGAAATTGCCTTGGACTGTGCTTTGCTCATTGTCCGCACTTTATCATATACATCCACTTTTCCTTCACTTTCACGATCCAGACGAAGAATCGGTTTGATTTTCAACAAGCCGCCCAGAGCTGCCGCTAATGGTGTCAGACGGCCTCCGCGTTTCAGATGCTGTAAATCATCCGGTATGATTAAGGTTCCGCTGTCTGCCGCACTGGCGTTTAACCGCTCACAGACCGTATCCAAATCAAGCCCCTGATGTACCAGCTTTATGGCGCTTTCTGCCAGATACCGCTGGATATTGCAGGTTGTATAGGATTCAATAATATGCAGCTTCACATCATGCTCCTTTGCTACTGCCTGCATGATGCTTGAGGTAGAGGATAATCCTTGGCTCAGCGGTACTGCAATTACGGCCTCATAGCCTTCCTCTTTTAGCTGTGTAAACAATTCCTCCACCAGCCCCATGGGAGGCATGGAGGTTGTCGGCATTTCACCGTTTCTTAAATATTCATAAATTTCCTCTACTGTTATATTCTCTCCATCCAGAAACATCTTATCCTGTATGATAATCTGTAAAGGAAGATAAAAAATTCCTAATTCGTCGGCCTGCTGTTTCGTCAGACCACTGCCGCTGTCGGTTACTACTGCGATTTTCATAGACTCGCCCCTTTTCCGTATTCGTGTTCCCTCGCGAATGAGGGGTTTCCTTATATTTTCACACCGCTGTGTAAAAATATCCTGTTTCATTATACCAAGTTTATTTTGATTGTCAAACGAGAATATCAGAGTTTGTCTTAGAATACTGTTCCCTCAGGCTTCAGAAAATCATTACGGCTGAAGATAATCGTACTGTAGGGTTCTATATTGACCTTTTTTATCAGAATATCCTCTGATGCCCCATTATAATAAATCAGGGGATATGCTTCCTCAAATTCATATGAGAAATGCTCTCCTGTCGGATTGAAAATAATCACCATATCATCGTGCTCATCCCGGATTTTATACAGCAGTACCTTCTGTGCGATATCCGCAAAGGAAACATGCTGCTCCACATCCTCCTTCATACAATACCGCAAAACGGCATGCTCTTTTCGGATACGGATCAAGTCCTTAGTGATATTTACAATTTCCTGATACTGGTTTCTGCGCATATAATCCAGCTTATTGATTTCATCGCTTTCTTCATAGGTGTTGGGAAGACCGTGTTTACTGCGTGCAAATTCCTGTCCGGAGTGAATAAACGGGATTCCCTGTGCAAGCAGTACCGCTGCCATCAGCATTTTGGCACGCTGAATCCGTACCTCCTTGCTGTCTTCCTTACAGCATTCCTTGAGCTTGTCCCAGGAGGTCATATTATCATGACACTCCACATAATTGACTGCATTTCTTGGATGCATAAACATCGGCTCCATGCCGATATTCGTACAGCTTCCACTCAGACAGTTCTTCATGATATCAATCAGATAAACAGCGCCTGTACAGTATCCCTTGACATTGACCTCATTGGTATTCGTACGTCCCTTGACGACATCTCGGAAACGGTCGGAAAAATGTCCGACATACGGCATCTGTGCGTTGTTGGATATACTGGCACGTTTGTGGGAATCCAAAAAGCTTGGCATATCCCAGCCCTCGCCATATACCATGAAATCCGAATTCAAAGCTGTACACGCTTCATATACCGCATTGATCGTAGCAACGTCCAGTATTCCCATCAGATCAAAGCGGAAGCCGTCAATATGGTAGGTACGCACCAGAAAGGTACAGGCATCAACAATATATTTGTGGCACATTTTCCTGCTGGAATCTACATCATTCCCGCAATAGGTTCCATTTGAAAAATCTCCGTTCTCATTCATCTGAAAGTAATAGTTTGGCACAGTATTCTCAAATGCATGGTTTTCTTTGTCATATACATGATTAAAGACAACATCCAGATTTACACGCATCCCCTGCTTATGGCAGTCCTCCACCAGCTTCGTCATCCCGAACATCCGTCCGTATGGATTGGCCGGCTCTGTACAGAAGCTGCCCTCCAATACTCGGTATTGCACAGGATCATAGCCCCAGTTGTAATGCATCAGCGGATAATTCTCGTCAACTGAACCGAAATCTGTGACCGGCATGAGCTGTACATGGGTTACTCCCAAGGTTTTCAGATAGGAAAATCCTGTACACATCTGTTTGGTTGTTTCATTTTCTTCCGCAAACCCGCGAAATTTTCCAGGCATGGTGATGCCGATGCCTTTCTGCATGGTAAAATCACGTACGCTCATTTCATAGATAATCGCATCACAGGCACTGTTCATTTTAGGCAGCGGAACATCCCGTACCCTGATTTTATCCAGATCAACAACTGCACTTCTGCGTGAATTTTCTATAGACGCCGTTCCATACGGATCCAGACTTTCCCGCCATACTCCATTAACGCGCACCAGATATACATAGGTGGCATTTTCCAGGTTTTCCAGTATCGTATAGCGGAATACGCCTTTTTCCGTACGCTTCATTTCATAGGTGTACAGACGGTTATTTTTACAGATTTCCAGCTTGACTCTGCTCGCTGTCGGTGCCCATAAGGCAAAAGCGGTCTGATCCCTGTCATATGTGTATCCCAGATCCTTGCCGTCATAAAAAAACTGCTCATCAAAACGCTCCGTCTTGACAATCCCGCTGTATTCCAGCACAACACCACGGGCATGCTGGTGCATAACCTGGTATTCAACACCGATTTCAATTGGTTCATATAAGGCTAATGTATATTTATTGTAGTTATTCTGTGTAGTTTCTATAGACTGAATGTGAAGATCAAACAAATGTCCCTGATCATCCTTCAAATAGAATTTATTACTGACTCCCTCATAGCTGTTCCTGGACATAAACACGATCACCTTATCGTAATCATCCAGATACGCCTCGTAGTATTTCTCCTGTCGCATACTTATCACCATTTATTATTATACCAGAGTTTTCCAGGTTTATCACCAGAAAGGGGAAAACAGGTAATGAATCATGCAAGTAATCATTACCGTGCATCAATATAGTAAGGGTGACATGCAGAAAACTGCGTGATTTGTCTATGGAGCGTAAAGGTGGCCTCATCCTTATCGATATCATAAGGAACGGAAAGCACTATATCAGCTCCATAGCTATGTAAATGGTAATATTATAAGGCATGGATAGAAAACAATATGCAAAACTGGTTTCTTATGTGTAGCAATGGTTAGGCAGGTATATTTTTTTCATAGCTTACGTTACATTTTTCAGATGCAGTATATACTTCTTTTTCACTGCTGCCTGCATATACTTATAGCATATCCTGATCCTGGCTATAAAATTACCGGCAGAGCTCTCTGCCGGTTTTTTATCATTTCCTAAGTTTATCCATTTCCTGCCATGCCTTTTGTAAGGTTTCCGGCTCTGTGATCAGGCGTCTGCCGATAGCAGCAAGTGCAAGAGCACCATCCAGCAATGCCTGTGTTCCCTGTGGCGAAATCGTCGCAGCGGCAAGCTCACGGGAATGTCCGTTAACACTGCTGTCTGCTATTTTGATATACCCCTGCAGTGTCGGGCAGCAATAGCTTACACTTCCAACATCACTGCTTCCCTGCGGCGTTTCATCAACCCCTTCCCAGTCATAGCCAAGCTCATAAAATTCATCCTTCAGCATATCAGCGAGTGTATAGTTGATGACGCAATCATCATAAGGGCATTCATAGGTGGTAATACGGCTGGTACACCCGCACATGGTACAGGCTCCTTCCACGCATTGCTTTGCTTTTTCACACAGCTCTTTTACATACTCCATCGTTTCTCCACGGAAATAGTACTCCAGACTTGCATATGCCGGTATGACATTGGCCGCCTCTCCGCCGTGTGCAATGACACCATGAATGAATGTGTTGGGTTCTGCAAACTGACGTAGTAAGTTGATAGACATATAACTCATAACCGCTGCATCCAGTGCGCTTTTTCCATTTTGCGGTGTGCAGGCATGGGCATTCTGACCAAAAAATTCAAAGCGGAGCGGATATATTGCCAACGTTCTTCCACCCAGTGAGTTCTTCGTATCCGGGTGCAGCATCAATGCCGCATCCACATCATCAAATACATGTGCGGCTGCCATCGATACCTTTCCACCGAAATTTTCTTCTGCCGGTGTTCCTATGATCCGCACCTCTCCGCCAATTTCTGACAGAATGCTTTTCAAAGCACAGCCCGCTCCGATAGACATTCCTGCGATCAGATTATGTCCACAGCCATGTCCTACCTCCGGCAGTGCATCATATTCGCACATATACGCTATGACAGGGCCGGGTTTTCCACTGCTCCACACTGCCAGAAAGCCTGTCGGTACCACATACTCCTCCGTAACCTCAAAGCCTTCTCTGCGCAGGTGCTTACACAGGACTGCCATTGAACGAAACTCCTGGTTTCCTATTTCCGGATGTTCATATAAATCATTTACCAGATATTTGTATTCCTCCAGATGCTCCTGAAGATACTGCTGTAGCTGTTCCTTCATATTATCCCTCATTTCCTTTTCTCATTGTATAAGTGAAACAGAAATATTTCAAGCCATGTTTGTATTTTCATGCATACCTGCGTATACTATCAGATTCTGTAGGATGATCATGTACTGATTATCACCGTTTTAGGAACTAGCTTTACACTGAACACAAAATAAATTATGATTTACTCACTTTATGGTAAACTGCCGGATTTAGTCGATGCTTCATCGTTATATTTGTACTGCTGGATGGTTATGCTGCTTATGCATATGTGTGGTATCCACCATTATTCTGCATATGTTAATACATCCTAGCTCATATCTGCATACTGTGCTTAACGGCTCACAAAATGTATGGCATAGTCACAGGGGGTACAGGATTTTCATAGAAGCCCTGATAAAAGATATAAAATATCAGAAATCATGAAGCTGCACCTGTTTTCTTAAACAGGTCTTCTATTTTATTGCAATCAGAACCAGGTTGACTAAATTAAGTGGAACTGGTGGTTTTCCTTTTCATCAATAGAAAAAGGACTGTTTTTATCAGTCCTTACAGTTTATTACATTTGAACAGGTTCAATATTCCAGATTTCCTCTGCATACTGCTTAATTGTACGATCACTTGAGAAATATCCTGACTGCGCAATATTGATCAGGCAGGTTTTTGCCCATGCTTCCTTATTGCGATAGCGTTCCTCGATATTTTTCTGTGCATGGGAATATGCTTCAAAATCAGCCAGCAGCAGATATTCATCATTCTTAAACATCAGTTCATTGTAAATCTGTTTGAAATCCTTTGGATCGTTGGAGAATGTAGAATCCACGAAGCTGTTTACCACCTTCTGAATGTTCGGGTTATCGTTGTATTTTCGCCATACGTCATACGTATTTTCATGCTTGACAAGCGCAACATCATCCGCACGGAGACCAAAAATCTCCGCATGGTCATATCCGACCTTCTCAACGATTTCCACATTGGCACCATCCATGGTTCCCAGGGTGATTGCCCCGTTCATCATGAATTTCATATTTCCGGTACCGCTTGCTTCTTTTCCTGCTGTGGAAATTTGTTCTGATACATCGGCTGCATTCATCAGGATTTCCGCAATGCTTACACCGTAATTTGGAATAAAGACAACCTTCATATATGGAGATACATCAGAATCATTATTGATTTTATCTGCCACACAGTGAATCAGCTTGATAACTTCCTTAGCGAACGTATAGCTTGGCGCTGCCTTCGCCGCAAAGATAAAGGTTCTTGGATAAATGCGGAAGGATGGGTCCTGCTTCATGCGGAAATACAGGTCAATAATGTTCATGACATTTAAGAGCTGCCGCTTGTATGCATGCAGACGCTTTGCCTGTACATCAAAGATGGAATTGACATCCACATCAATATGCAGTGTTTCCTTGATATAAGCCGCAAGGATTTTTTTACGCTCCATCTTTACATCCATAAATTCCTTTTGCAGATCTTTGTCATCCACATACTTCATCAGATCCTGCAGACGTTCCGGATTTGTTTTGAAATCCGGGCCAATAGTCTTTTCCAGCAGCCTGCTCAGCTGAGGATTGGAATATAACAGCCATCTTCTGTGTGTAATACCGTTTGTCTTGTTATTGAACTTATTTGGATAGATGTCGTTGAAATTTTTCATAACATCCTCTTTTAAAATCTTTGTGTGCAGTGCAGCTACACCGTTCACGCTGTGAGAACCGATGATAGCAAGATTTGCCATATGCACCTGTCCGTCCTTCAAAACACAGCACTCGTTCATCAAATCGGATCTACCCATATCGTGGCTTACTTCATATTTAAAGCGCCGGTCGATTTCTTCAATAATCATGAACACACGTGGCAGCAGATCTTTTACATACTGTATCGGCCATTTTTCCAGAGCTTCGCTCAATACGGTATGGTTTGTATATGCCATTGTGTTTTTCGTGATATTCCATGCCTGATCCCAGTCATACTTGTAATCATCCATCAGAATACGCATAAGCTCCGGAATACACAATACCGGATGGGTATCATTCAACTGAATCGCAACCTTTTCTGCAAAGTTGTCTAGTGTGTGATAGGTGGACATATGGGATTCAATAATATTATTCAGCCCTGCAGCAACGAAGAAATACTGCTGCTTCAGACGCAAAATCTTACCATGCTCAGTGGAATCATCCGGATAAACATTGCGGCAGATTTCACGTACCTCATTTACATATTCATTCAGACTGCTTGCATCACAGGCATCATCCGCAACCTCTGCACTCCACAGTCGCAGTGTATTGGTCAGATTGGTGTTCTGTCCGACGATTGGCATATCATAAGGTACAGCTCGTACAATCAGAGAAGGTACATGATTCACGATTGCTTTCCCATCTTCTCCCATCCACATGTCTACGTGTCCGCCAAAGTTGACGTTGACAGCATGTTTCGGTTTCCGCACTTCCCAGACATTGCCTAAGGACAGCCACTGGTCAGGTACCTCCACCTGTTCGTTGTTTACGATTTTCTGTTTGAACAGACCATATTCATAACGGATACAGTTTCCATGCCCTGCCAGATTCAGACTGGCAAGAGAATCCAGGAAGCATGCCGCAAGACGTCCCAGACCGCCGTTACCTAAGCCTGCATCGCTTTCCAAATCCTCCAGCTCATTGATATCCAGACCAAGCTCTGCCAGACCATCTTTTGCGATATCGTAGATACCCAGATTCATCAGATTATTTGTAAGCAATCTCCCCATAAGAAATTCCATGGAAAAATAGTACATCTGCTTTTCCTGCTTTTCAGCGACCACATTCTTACTGGCATTCCAGTGAATGCTTGCATAATCACGAACCATTTCTCCCAGGATCATATATTTTTCAGTGATGTGGGCCTGTTCAAATGAACGGCCGTAGCGCTCGATAATTCTTCTTTGAAACTCCTCTTTGAACTCATTTTTGTTCTTAAATTCGTTAGCCATAACTTTAACTACTCCTTCCAGCTCGCCTTTTATTTTACATTATTTTACACATAATTACAAATACAAATCCTGCACGCGACGTGCGCAAAGCCTCCCTTCTCCCGCTATTTTATGGTCTTTCTTCCCTTTTGTGACAATACGGGAGAAAGGATACCGCTTCCACGATTTATGAAAATTTTAAAAGAAAAGAATATCAGACCATTTCTCTGACATTCTCTCCATTTTTCCTGATTTTAAACGCCTGCTTTTGATGATTTTTTAAATTGTAAAAATGTATACAATCCAATATCAAGCTGCGTAAATGCTACTCAATATCCTGTAAAAGTACCCAGCTTTGAATTTCCTTCAGGAGTACACGGTCAGCTTTGATTTGTTGGATCGTGTAGGTCTGCTCCTTGACCCAGCTGGGAATATGCTGTCCGCTCGCATAGACAGTGGCAGGCCTTTTGATATGAACCCTGTTTCCAATCTGCAGTCCTGTGCTTTGTGTCTTCTGAATTTGTAAATCGGATAGTCTAACCCAAGATAAGATTTCTTTTAATAAGGCTTTGTTTTTACTGACCTGTGAAACGGTGAAGGATTTGCTCTTTACCCATGACGGAATATGCTCTCCGCTTGCATACGTTGTAGCGGTATCCTTTATTCTTACTTTTTTCCCCGGCTTGATTGCAGGTGCGGGTGAAGCTGATGCGGTTTGCTGATTTTTTAACAGCTCATCATGGATGAGATACCCCAGAAACTGCATTCCTTTGTATCCGTTTGGATTCCCCTTTACGTATTCAAACATTGCTCCTCCATAATTTGACTGACTCCACGTTATTGTGTCCGTATCAATCAGCTCTTCACAAACAGCTACATGACCATATCTGCCATAGCTCCATATCATGAGTGCTCCGGGCTGTGCATATCTGGATTGGTGAAAGCCCTGTGAGTAATGTGTCCACAACTCCTGTGCCCCGTTGATGCGGGGGTCATCCAGATATTCCCTTCGATTCAGGATTTCACTGATTCTGGCTGTAGCATAGGTTACACAGTTGGGCATGGGTACTCCGGTTCTTTGTATCGCCCATTCCATCCATTTACTATCTGATAATGTGGACAGGCTGGTTCTCTTTTTAAATGTCATTTTATTCTCCTTGATTTTTACGATTTTCTAGCTTCATAACATGCGATAAACCCAATGCTTAATAAACAGGTCTATAGTCTATCCATGCTGATAACACCTTGTTTTTATGTCTCTTATAAACAGAGTAAGACGGTTGTCAACAGCTTTCCTTACACCGTGAGAAGCTTGGCATTATTCGTTGCTTCCTAATATGTATTCTGCTTTACCTTTTATTTTGTAGAATATAAGGCTGAGCAGACTGTCACTATTCTTTTTTATGCTTAGCAATAACGATACCGCTATTTAAAATATGAATAAATGTTTGGTAAGCATCTTTTATATAACGCCATGCGGCTACACCTATTGTAGCTGCGATCATTGCGACAGTAATGAATTCTTGTGTTTGTTCATTGATATTTACAGCGGATTGTGTGAGCCATATGGTGGCAGCATCGACAGACGCAACCATGAGCAGGGTACCAAGCATTAAGACAATTGCTTTTTTTACTCCCTTTATTAAGCGTTTTGTTTCAAAGATTTCTTTGGATATGCTTATATTATAATAAAGACTCAATACAATGTTAGCTGCTATGGCAAGCAAAAGGACTGTATAACAAATAAAGATCATTTGGAAATCTGCTGCTATATTCGTACATAATTCTTTCATTCGCATTCTCCTTTCAAGAATCGGTTACGGGCAAAGAGAAGGATCTATTTTGCTGCATTCCCATTTGATGCAGCTTTTAACGCTGTCAGTTCACCTTCTAAGGCTTCAATTTTTGCATATGCTTTCTGCAGCATATGGGTATTCAAGGCGATGAATTCCTCCATACGCAGTAAATGCATTTCAGTGATTCCTTTATCCACAAGACTGTTTACATCCGTGTCATCCTCCGTTCGAGTGATATGCTTATCGATGATGACACCTGCAAAATCACGAGTGGAAAGGCCCGCAGCATATAATGCCTGCTCCACATCCTGTGCGATAAAGCCAAAATGGTCACGCCTGGCGGTTCCGTTTTCATATTTAAAAATCTGTGGCTGTAGCTTCTTAAAAAATATCTCATGCGCTTCATTGAATTTACGTACGTCTGTTTTCAGATTTTTATCTGAGGTTATCGCCGCACCATTTACTCTGCAGTATCCTCCGGAGTGGTTATAAAGCTTAACATACTTTCCGCGAATATTTGTGACAGTTTCACGCGAAATATTCCCTGGTCCAAAATATGCATTGAGATTATCCGCAGCAATTGAGACAATGTCATGCATTGCACCATCGTCCCATATACACGCCATAGACCTTGAACTTCCTGATCCATCAATGCGAAATCCTGGAGCCCATATATTCTTATTTGAACGTACTATTCCATTTGATTCATTCACTATATAGAAATCTGTTCCTGAATGCTGTATATACCCGCGCCGTGACCCTCCATAAGCACTATACCAGCCCATCCAGTCACCACCAGATGCATATTGGGCGCCAAGCCATGTCGCATAAGGATGATTATGGGTTGCAGGCGTCATCGTATCGGACGTTTTTGCTGTTTTCACCCAGCCACTCCAGGTACCGTTATAAAGTGTTCTTGTCCACACACCATTTCCATAATAATGATAATAGGTCTGATAAACATATCCGGCATTATATACAAGAAGAAGACCGGCCTCTGCGATTGGATAGTGGCTACCTGTAGCAGCATTTGCATTGCTTGGCTGATGATAGAAGCCAGTAGCTTTATAGCCATTTAAGTCAGCATTTCCCGGTATGGTTCCCCGGTTAATACAGGTTTCCGCTATATTGGCAAGACGCTGCCCCTGCGCATAAACAGGCCATGCACTGTCTAATCGATTATCCGTTTCTGAAACCTTCCCAAAAGCCACACCCTTACCGCCGGATTTGAAATCCATTGTAACAGCACCTGTAGGTACGGTGGTCTGAGCAGATGCTGTTTTTCCAAGGCTGTCTTTTATTGTCACCGTGGCAATATATGACTGATCAATTGAAAGAGCACCGCCGATAACAACAGCATTCCCACTGCTGAATGCTGTATTTGTGTATGATCCTATGGTTATATTTTTTTCAACAATGCTGTTTTTCCCCCCGAGAGAAGTATAAGAATAAACAGCAGCTGCTTTTACATAAGTACCCTCTGTATTAGCAGATCCATCTGAATTGCATCGTTCCACAGTTAATGAGACCGTAGGTGCACTATAATCAAGAACCGTAATGGAAGCTGAAGCACTTGCCGCCCTTCCTCTGCTGTCTCTAACAGTACCTGTAAAGGTAATCGTTCCCGGTGTATTCAAAGTTCCGGTTGTTAAGGCGTTTTTATTTTCATTACTGCCTCCGCCACTAATGGTATAGGTGGAAATACTGCTTCCATAAACACCAGTACCACCAATACTCACACTTGCTTTGGAATAGCCCTTGACATAGATTCCCCATGATGAGGGAACACCATTATCTACTCTGCTTATAGTTGGACCGCTGATGGAGGGAACAACGGATGCCGGCAGATTTAGTGTAAATGATTTTGAAACGGCAGAACCAACAGCAGTACTGCCGGAATAAGTCTGAATAGTGATACTGGCTGTTCCAGAGGTTGCATTAGGAATCTGTGATGCGTCACTTAAAGCCGGCGTAAAGGTACAGGATGTGGCTTTTCCGGTAAAGGATTGTGTTGAAGATCCAAATTTATAGGTTACAGTATGCGTAAAGGTACTATCCAATCGAGTAATATTTACTGTGACTGGTGAACCTAAGGTACTGCCACTGATCGAGCTATTGGAAGAAGCTCTGGCTATCTTTTTCAAAGTGAGAGAAGCAGACCCGCTGACTTTGTATCCTCCGGAATACGGTACTGTCCATGATGCACTGGCATTGACAGTCTTACTTCCGTCAGAATTATGTTTAATTCCTGTAAATTTTACAGAGCCTAAATTTTTTGAACCATTTGCGCTTATATTATAGGCACCGAATTTTAAAGTCTTGCTGGTGCCATTACAGGTTACAGTCATACTGCTTCCTGCATCTGCCGCCGCCCACCAGCCGTCTGTAAATTTTACAGTAACGGCGACTGTGACATCGGAAGTATTATTAGCGACACTGCTATTACTTTCTGTTAGTGTTAAAACTAATGATGACATAGTTTATACCTCCTATGATATATATTTGATTGACATGTTACCATTGCTTCGGGGAATGAAATGAAATTTTCCTATGGACAAGCTGTTTCTGATATTCGCGTCTGTAATAACAAGCTGTGAATTAGATATATACGCAATTTCTGAGCCGTTGTCCTGAAAAGATATTTTTTCATTTGTAATTTCCAGGGAAAACGCAGAGCTGTTTTCACCCAGTTCAATACGACCTTCAATAAATCGAATAAATTTGTTTATTTCCTCCTTATTCGTATCTACAACACCCTTTAAGCTGCTTATCAGTTCACTGGTTGTTTTAAAATTTATATTGATTGCATCCTTCGTCTGTTCCATAACAGATTCCTTAATGCTTTGTTCAATATTCCCCTGATCATCTTTTGAGATATAGCCATCCATAACGGTCGAAATGATTTCACTTCTGGTTTGTTGAATTGCTGTATTATAGAAATTCGTAACAGTCTGTTCAACAGCATCAATATCTGCAGTAAAATCATTTACAACCTCCCATATCTCTGTCTCCGTATTGTATTTCTTCAGCATTCCCGGAGCGATTGTAGTATCTAACCACATACAATCCTTACGCTCAGGTGCAGTGTTGGATGCTATGATATCATTGTCACCCTTGACCTTTGCCCAGGTATAGGCAGTGACATCCGGACTGTCCGTCTGTGTAAAATCAGTATATTGCCCGATATAAATACCCGGTGTTTTCCCATCCAAAGATGTAAAGGTCTGCCCACCGTCATCCGAATACCGAATATGCAGAAAGGAGGTTTTCCCGTCAGCTCCGTTAATTCCGGGGATTCCATCTTTTCCCTGAATTCTCGCCCAGGTATATGCAGCCGCCATGGTGCTGTCTTCCGGGGAATAATCCACATATGTACCTATATAACTATTCGGCGTTTCACTTATCTGGTCATCGCTCGGATTTTCAACGGGTGCATATTTTACATGAAAATAAGTTGTCTTTCCATCTTCTCCTGCCTTACCCGGTGCTCCCTTTTGCCCGTCATAAACATTCACGAGAGAAAGCAGTGTGCGATATCCGTTCCATTCACACGTAAAGATTGCAGAATCTGTAAAGTCCGCCGCTGTAATCTGTACGCTTTTCCCTGTACGGGACCAGGTTTTATCTCCTGTGGTATCTGCGGATATCCGAGTCCAGCTTACTGCCTCATCCGATACTACAGATGTGATATCCTCATCCCAAGATAAAATCTGAACAGAAAGCACGGTATCAATATCTCCATTGCGAAAGACCGTACCATTGCTGGACTGCACCTTTACTTCATATCGCCTGCTGGCTTCGATCCTTTCCACCTTCGTCACCGTATCCTGTATCTGTGATGTGATTTCACCTTTGACCTTATCAACCTTCAGCTCTGTTTGCAGGATTCGCTTTTCTATGGAATCCGCCGCACTATATTCAATTTGTGTTTTGGTAAGCGCCGGTGTTTCCACCGTGGAAATCAGAGCACCGTCAAAGCTCAATTCGTGTTGGAATACATAAGAGTCCATATGCGTACCCTGCAATAGTGTTACCTGCAGACGGTCTCCTCTTTCCAGGGCAGGGTTTCCTTTCCCCTCCATATGTAACGGCATGTAGCTGAAGCCTTTAAGACGCTCGAAAATTGGCTGAATTGTTGTTTTACGATCCAGATCAAGAATCGGATTATCATTGATTTGAAATTCACACAAGCCATTTGCTTTCACACTTTCCTCATCCCGAAGATAAATATTGTCATTCTGGGGCTGTCTGCCCAATACAACCGAATTGACAGGCCCAAACACATCGTGACTTTCTAGCGTAAAATAGGTATCCGCATTCCATTGGGATACAGTATCGGAGAACCATCTGATACAAAGCGCGCCATCCGTTGTTATCAGCGCAAACCCTGCGACAGCCTGTGCGATTGCCTTAACCGCATCTGCACAGGTCGCATTTTCTCCCCAGTATACCTCCTCGTTAATGATAAAGTCTGCATTCGGTAAACCGGTGATGTCCATACATGGCACCTGTACCTGTTCACATACCGTATCCAGCATTTGCTTCACACTCAGCGGATATGTTACCTCCTGCAGCGGTTTGTTAAAAAGGATTCTCGCATCCGCAAACCGTATTGTTTTCTGAATGTCGTGCTGCTCCTCCTGTACCTCGTAAATATAAAATGTTCCCTGTGTTACATATTCCATGCTGCCATCGGCCAGCTGAAAGCCGGTATATAATTGGAATTGCTCATCCTGTAGTGGCAATTCGTGTTTTAAAATTAACACCATTTCCCCATAACGGGAGATGAAGGTTCCCAGAAAATTCTGGGAATCCTCATCATAAACAGCATCCTGCAGCTGATAAGAGACAGGAACGATACGTTCATCACCAAGGACGATATACGATGCCGGATGTATTACATCAGCACCAGCGGCATCTGCAAATGCCTCACTAACCTTAATCATATCCTCACCATCCTTTGCTGCCCTCATACGGGATCAGCTCAATACTCATCGCATCATAAAGAAGCGGACTGGTACTTTTTATTTTCGGCACATGCTCTCCGCAGTAGAATTGCTGCTTCTTGTAAACACCGAGCTCCGGTACAAACCACTCCACCTCAAATGACGGCTTTGCAAGGGATTCCAGCAGCGGCTGCATCTCCTCCTGCGGCATAACTGCGAATTCCAGCTTTAAAGACGGGATGCGGTCAATCATATACCGCACCATCTTACCGGATGCGGTAATTCTACCGGATTTATCACTGACAAGATCATTTATTCCTGAAGTACATGCAGTTACATGTGGAAGAATCCGTCCATCCAGCTTCACAATATATTCAATATTCATATCCATCACCTCATTTCAGCATAGCCAGTTCTTTTTTGGAAGCGGCGAACAGACCGACCGCTTTTTTACCGTCAATGTTCAGGTTCAGCGAACGAATTGCATACAGAATTTCCTTTAGCAATGCATCATTTTGTCCATTGCCATTTGTCTCCGTATTCAAGCGCTGTGCAAGCTGTGTGATCCATCCGGTATTGCGCTCCAAAGGCATCACTGCCTCAGCTCCACTTTCCCCAACCAGGGCAAGTGTCGGCTGCCGCAGAATACCACCTGTTGCAAGAGGCGGAATATGCGGTACATTCAGTCCGACATGACCGCCGCCAAGAATATCCGGTATATCAAAGCCTATCGAATTGATACCATCAATTCCCTTATTGATTAAATCGATTGCGGCATTTAACGGTGTTTTCAATATATTCATCAAACCGCCAAATACATTTTTAAAAATATCACAAACGCCCTGCCATGCTTTCCGCCAGTTCAAGGTGAAAACGCCGGTCACAAAATCAATCAAACCTGTGAAGGCTCCTCGGATGTTTCCGATTATGGATTTTACGCTGGTAAAGATACTATTCAGTCTGCTGGCAAATACATCAGCCAGATAGCTGACCAATGGCTTTAAGACACTGTTCCACAGATTCATAAACATATCCATGATTATCTGAATATACGGCTTCCATGAATTCCAGACTTCAATAGCGCTTTGAATCACCTTGGTGAATGTATCCAGCAGGAAGGTGGCTAACGGTACCAGTACATTATTCCACAGGGATGTTAAAATATCGTACACTGTCTTGACCGCAATCGCGAATACATCACAGAGTACATCGGAAAGCGGCTTGATTACCATATCGCAGAATTCCACAAAGGCATCCTTTAATGGCAGCAGCGCATTGTTCCACAGATTATCAAAGGCTTCTCTGATCAAATCGATACCCGGAGATAAAGCTTCAATAAAATCACTGGTAAGCTGATTGATGCTATTTCGAAATTCTTCATTTGTCTGATACAGGAGAGCGAACACTGCCGCGATTGCCGCAGCTGCAATCAGAAATGAACCAAACGGATTATTCAATATGATCGTAAACAACTGATTCATGTTTTCCATAAGACCCGGTATCAGCTCCTGAATTTTTGCAAAGGTATCAAACCAGCCCTTGATATTATTAAGAAACTCCACAGCCCCCTGTAAGCCAGCAGTTATCGTATCAACAAACGGCTGCAAAACCGGCCCAAGCTGCGGTGCCAGTTCCAATACCAGAGAGGATAAAGAAGAAAATTGATCCTTGATAGAAGATATAAGATCTGGAACCTTCAACAAGTCCTTCATTCCCCCGGCATCGGTTCCTGCTTCATCCTTCGTCTCATCAGTGGCTGAAGCTGAGGGCGTTAATTCTTTTTTGCTGTTTCCTATGGATTTCACAGCCTCTTTTGTTTTCTTCACCATCTCCTCTGCCGCTTCCTTTAGGGAAGATATGCTTTTTGTTATCTGAGCTGTTATTTTTTCCTGCACTGACTGCAAAGCATCCTTTCCTTTTTCAAACGCCGGCTGTATACTGTCATTTAATTCCTTCAAAGAGCTTGTAATGCTTTGCTGTACACCGGATATGTTTTTTGAAATGGAATTTTTCATATTCGTGAATACCGCATTGAGCATCTCTGAAGTCTTTCCCTGTATGGAAGCTGCCAGCATTGCAAGACCTTCTTCCAGCGTTTTCATAACGGCACTGATATCTACATCAATCTGTACCGTATTTATTTCCTTTTTGCTCATTTTGTACCTCCTTTCTAAAAACAGCACTCATAGAAGGAGTGCTGTTAATGAAATGCAGTTTCCAGTATGGCTTGTAATTCTGAAAGCATTTCTAGTTGTTCCTTTTCGCTGATGCGCTCCGGATACTGTTTCATGCAAGTTGTCCGCCATTGTGTGCGTAACTGTTTCTGTTCAACACTGAACTGCTTCAAAATCTGCGGATCCTCTTCACTGCGTATGGCAATCATCTGCCCCAGTGGTGTTTCTTTCCGCAGTCCTGCAAGCAGTGTGATGAATTCTTTCCAGTCCATCGTATCATCATACAGGTCTTTACCCGGATATTGCATTGCGAAAGAGGCTTCAATCAGCTCCCAATCCTCAAACAGGTCATACCAGACTCTGTCATTTACTTTTTTTTAGCCTGTTGTTCACTTTCCTCAAGCGACATATCTGCCATGGCAGCCATAATTGTCTTCACGATTTCCTGAAGAGCCGCAATGCTGATTTCCTGTGCGTTCAGATATTGCAATGCATCCTCCCCCAGACTCATACGGATGACATCGTCAATCATGGAAAGATCTGCCGCTTCTTCTGATTTTCTTTGATCCATCAATGCCATAATTGCAAGTGCGTTGGTCTTGCTGGTATTGATGCTGTACACATGCTGTTCATCCAGAACAAGAAACGGGCGTTCATTTTTCGCTTTCAGGCGCTCTACCAGATCATATTTTCTGGCCATGGATTACTCCTGTACCGGTGCCGGTGTATACAGCGGTTTTCCATCCGCAATCATGTCGAATTCCAGAGGTGTCACATTTGTGCTGTCACCGCCAAAGGTTTTCACATCCAGTACGCAGTCGAAGCTCAAAGCAGCTCCGTCAGGGAATGCAATTTTAGCCTTGGTCTTGCATTCAGCGGCATCCTTATAAAGAGATGCTGCCACATAATCGTTTCCGGCATCACCAATGGAGCGTTTTCCCTTAACGGATACCGTCATTTTCTTTGCTGTCATAAGGGAATGCGCCCATCCACTGCTATCCATGGATGTCCAGTTCTCTGTTCCTCCCTCCATTGCGATAGAGAAGGATTCCAAATCCTTTACAGGAACCATATCAGCCTCTGCGGATGCCAGTCCCTTAGTACCAATCTTAAACTCCATCTGATATACCGGATATACTCCTGTTGTTACGTTTGCCATAGTTGTTATTCTCCTTTACTGTATGTAATCATTACTTCAATACGGTATTCTATACCATTGTCAGGCAGCGGCTGCATATTGACAGGGGTGTCATATGGAAGCGCACACTGCACGATGTTCCAGATGCCGATTGTATCCGGCTGTGCAAGAAAGAAATCATATAGCTGCTGTGCAGTCTGCTCTGCCTCTGCTTCATCATTCCAACGAATGACAAGCTCAATCGTTTTACTGGCGTAGCTTTGTTCATAGCTTTGAACAGCCTGCAGCACTCCCTGCTTGCCAAGAACTGCAATGCTTTTGGGCTGATCATTGTGGATACAGCCAATGCTCCAATCCGGACATTCCGCAATCGATTGCAGATGCTGTTTGATATCACTTAGCAGCAATCGCTATCCCTCCCTTCTATGAAGGCTCTGCCGCATGCTGCAGAACCTCTGTGGATGAAATCACCGGTGTTCCTTTCCACGCCTATATCATACCGGTACCGTCCTGTCCGCGAGCGGACAATCACAAGTTCATGGCAATTTTTCTTATCACGCGCTTTGCCGTCTTATACACATTGGATTCCGTATTGTTAGTCGCTCTTGCGCAATAGCAGCCATTTTTACAGCCATGCTCGATTGCGTAGACTCTCATAATATTCTGCTGATTCTCTCCCAGCTGTTTCAGCCATTGCTCGACCTGATTCATCTGCTGTATATGTATGTTCAATTCTTTGATCAGCTCTGTTTCACGATAGATCAGCTCTTTCTTCCAGGGCGTTACATCTGTATACTGATTTTCAGAAAGCTCCCTATTGATCTCTGTAAGCTCCTTTTGAATTTCTTCCAGCATCCATTGATGATAAGGATATTCTGTAAATTTGTTTAGTACATACCGTTCTTTTAATTCCGTTTCAGCTTTTCCCATAGTTTCCTCCTTGTTGTCCCATTTCTGGGATATATTTTCATATTACTCGCGTGGCGGCATTCTGTCAATCCATTTTTGGGACATAATCTTTCATGCTTTGTTGCAAAATCGGGACAATGCGTTATAATAAAAGAAAGAGGTGATACAATGTCCAGATGCTCTGATAAAATCCTGTCCAGGCTGAGCGAAAAAAATATGTCCTATGGAGAATTGTCCCGACGTACTGGGATACCGAAATCTGCGTTGCAACGGTATGCTGTGGGTGAAACAGAAAAAATTCCAGTTGACCGGCTGGAACAGATTGCTTATGCGCTTGATACAACACCAGCTGAATTGTTGGAATGGGAGAGTGATACAGGAAACAGCATGTATGGTAATCACGTTCAGAATTTGTTGTACTTTGAAAAGAATCAGGAGCTGCTGGATTTGTATAAAGAGATTTATGATAACCAGACACTGGCTTTGCTGTTTGATAAAACAAGAGATCTGGATCCCAGTGACCTGGAAATGGTTTTAACGATTATCAACGGCATTCGTAAGGAGCGTGGATTGGATTAAGATATAAAGGAGGGATATACGTGGGGAGCTGCTTTAATTTTGAAGACTTCTGTACGGAGCATAATATTATTTTGCGAATTGAAAAAAACCTCGGATCAAAAATCAGAGGCTTCTGTTATTATGACGGATTTTATTATTATATTATCTTGAATAACCGCTGCTCCTGTGAGCAGCTGCAGAAGACGGTTATCCATGAAATGATCCATGTTTTTGAAAACCATTTTATATGCAATAATCATGATTCAGAAAAATGTGAAGCAGAAGTGCATCAGATCATGCAATGTCTGAAGAAGTCAGAAAACTTTTTCCATACAAGCTAAAAAAAGATTAAATATTTAATTGTTCTCTTTGAATCATACTACTTAAATATTTATAGGCTGTAAAATCCTGCTTTATTTTTTATTATGGTTTTGCTTTTCTGTGCTGCTAGTTATTCACCCTGTAAATGAATATTATTCTTTACATACATGGTGAGGAAACAAATAGCCTATAATCACATTCAATTCTACTAAAAGAATAGTTTTCATTTTTCATGATATATATGAGGACATACAGCACTATCATTATACGCTCAAAAAAACAGCAGATCAGTTATTCTGCTGTTTCTTACGTTCTTTATAATCAATTTTATTACGCTGTACAAATATAGGACGGCGTTTTGTTTCCATATAGGTTCTAGCCAGATACTCTCCCATAATTCCCAGGCAGAATAGCTGAATACCACCTATCAATAAAATCAGGCATATCGTTGTTGCATATCCCGGAATTGTAATTCCCATAATAAGCTTTTGAATCAATACTACAATAAGATATAGAAATGCAAGGAATGAAAAAACTATTCCAAATACCGTTGCAATCCGTAATGGCATAGTTGTAAATGATACAAAGCCCTCGATTGCATATTTAAACAGCTTCCAAAAAGACCAGCTGGATTGACCATTCACACGATCCTGTACATCATAAGCCATATAGTATGTATGAAAACCAACCCATGAAAAGATTCCCTTGGAGAAACGGTTATTCTCCGGCAAATCAAGAATGGCGTTTACCATAGGACGGCTAAGCAAACGAAAGTCACTTGCCCCGTCAACAAATTCCACCTGTGAAATTTTATTGATTAAATGGTAAAAGGTGGATTTAAAGGCTCTGAGAACCTTCCCTTCCCGGCGCTTTTCCTGAAAAGCAGCTACGCTGTCCAGATTATCATCCTCATCCAGAATCTGCATCATACGAAGAACATAAGCAGGATCCTGCTGAAGGTCTGCATCAATAATGACTGTGTAATCACCTACAGATTCCTTCATCCCTGCATACATGGCACTTTCTTTCCCAAAATTTCTTGAAAAGTTAATGACATTTATATTGGCAGTTGGATGATCCTCAACGAGCTTTTTCAGATTCGCATAGGTCTGATCACGGCTTCCATCATTGATGAAGATATATTCATAAGCAAAGCTTTGCTCAGAAAATGTATCCTCAACCTTTTCATAAAATAGCTTTACATTATCTGCCTCGTTATAACAAGGCACTACCAGCGATAGCTTCATACTATATCCCTCGTTTCGTTATTCCTGTGCTTTTGGCTTAAAAATCATAAATTTGCAAAATACATAATTTCCTACAACTGTCACAATACTTACAATAATCTTCGCGATGTTCTCATTCATGGACATGAGCTGAATACATAGAAACAGCAGCAGGCTCTCTACCACCAGTGTCACTGCACGAAGTGATACAAACTGCATGAACTCCGCTTTTTGATCATTGCCTTCACTTTTAAATACGTATTTTCTATTTGCTACATATGCAAATAATACTGCAAATACCCAGGCGATTACATTGGCAATCAGATAATGCAGCTGTATATGTGTACAGAAGAAATATACGATAAAATTTACCAGTGTTGTCAAGCCTCCGACTACAATATAATTGATAAGCTCAATCAGATTCTTTTTCTTCTCATCCATATAATACCTCTTTCTAAATAAAATAGAGTTACTTTTTCTATAACTTTAATTTTAGCATCATATATAATTATTTACCAATTACGAAATCTTAAGGTTTCTTAAAATTTATCATAATACCTCTTTAAAGTATTCCCGGAAATATAAATTTATTCTTTTTTCAAAAGAGGAAGCAACAGTTCTATTGAAAAGCGGTTTCTATCTTTAGTTATGTTTAACAGTCCATGATGTAAAACCATTATTTTATCTACGCTTTTTAGACCAATTTTTGTACTGTTAACACCTTCCTTGTCTGTGCTGACAGTATTTATCATTTGCACTTTGTAAAACTGCTCTAATGCTTCCCCTTTTATAATAATTAAATCTTCACGATTAGCATATTTGTGTATATTGGAAAACACATTATCCGTAGCTCGCTGTAGCATTTCCATGTTATAGACCGCTTTATAATTTAATGAAAAGTCCAAATTCAACTGAATATTTAATCCGTCCTGTATCATAAATTCAGCATTATCTTGAATATAAGATAACCATAATTCTAAAGGCTGTTCCTGAAGTTCTATATTTTCTACGCGCTCTGAAATAAGAAAATATTCAAATAATTTATCTGAAAGATTACGTATTTGTTCTACCTTTTGCAAGGAACGATCCAAATAATTTTGCTTCTGTTCTTCTGTTCCCTCACGATAACGTACCAGCTCAAGATACCCTAATAGTGATGTTAAAGGTGTACGTAAATCATGAGATAAAGTTGTTACAAGCTCTTGGTTTGCTTTTTTCGCTGCATTTTCATTTTCCATGTTTTCATAAAAGGATTTTTGCATGCTCTTTAATTCTTCTCCTAATTGGCCTATTTCATCATCTGGCATTTCTGTTATTTCATGATTCCAATCCCCTAGTGAAAGTGCAGCAACATCTTGTTGGAGGATTTGTATAGCCCTAACCTTTAAGCGGATAAAATTCATAAGAATCATTATATAAATAGAAAATGCAAATATAATGATGATGATCATGTACCATGACATATATTGAATAAGTGGATAATGATATATTAACAGAATTGCTGTTTCTTCATTCGTCTGTAAAGGAAAATAGTATAGATAAGGTGTTGTCAACGCAAGTACACCAACATCATTATATATACGGGAATCTGTAATATCACGGATATTGCCTCCTGTATAATATTCCCCATTTTCATGATAAATATATGGTTCCGCATCTTGAATAATATCGTTTCTCAAAAGTAAATTAATCTGTTCTTTATCACTTTTATTCAATTGAAACGAACGCAATTCCTTCTGCATCTGTTTAGCATACGCATCAAGAGCATGCTCAAAGCTTATATGATCACGAATAAATTCAATATAAGAATAGCGATTAATATACACAAATAGAAATACTCCTAAAGATATAAAGGCTGCTAATATATTGATTAATAATAACTCAATAGATAATTTATGAAAAACTCTCAAAGCTTTAGCATTCCAAATTGACTTCAAATGATTTTGTAATCTCCTATTTTTCTGTTCAGCTGCTATAGCTTTGAATAAGAGTAAACCTAAGAGGAAGGAACAAATAGCGGAAAACATTGTGTAATAATCAATGAATTTGGTAAACTTTGGATAAATTGTTATATTTAGTTTTCCTCTTTTTCTCGTTAATTCTACATGAAAGGAAGAACTATACAAGCTTGACTGCTTATAAGGTGCAGTTCCTCTGGAACTTATAAAATACACATCGCCACGACCATTTAGATTCCCATATACTGAAAATTCGTAATTCATTAAATTTGTATGTAATATATCATGAATCTTCTCAAGATTGTCATTCACAATTTCAATATTTTCTAATTCATGTATAATTTCTTCTTTTTTTGATTCACTTATTTGAAAATCTACTTTTCCTGATTCGTATAATAAATTCAATACTACATAACGATATGCATAAATCGTGAAAAAGCTTATCAGCATAGAAAGGATTGTAATATATAGCTTCCATCCGATTTTCTTTCTTGCAGTTTTATTCAAAACGATAACCTCTTCCCCAGACAGTTCTTATGAATTTAGGATTTTGTGGATCTTCTTCTATTTTTTTTCTGAGATTTCGTATATGTACCATAACAGTATTACTCGCAGCAGGATAATATTTTTCCTTCCAGATTGTTATAAATAATTCCTCTGCAGAAAATACCTGATGTTTATGAGTAACAAGAAAATGGAGAAGTTGATACTCAAGATCAGTCAAAGCAATCTGCTTGCCCTTCACATAGACTTCTTCATTCAACTCTTTGATACAGAGTTGCTGTATTTTAATAACTTTCTTTCTTTTTTCAATTTCAGCTTCTTTTCCTTGATAGACCATAAACCGCCTAAGCAACGCTTTTATACGAATTAGCAGCTCTGAATAAGAAAATGGCTTTGCTAGATAATCATCTGCACCTTTTGAAAAACCGCAGGCTTTATCTTTTTGCGATCCTTTAGCGGTCAGAAACAGTATAGGAGCATTACTATTTTTTCTAATCTCTTCACATACCTCATAACCATTCCTTTGCGGCATCATAATATCTAATATAAAAAGATCAATGTTATCCTTTGCAAGCTCTAAAGCTTCTACACCATTCTTTGCCTCAATCACTTCATATCCTTCCTGTGTAAGAAGGATATGAATAATTTCTCTAATTTCACTATCATCATCTGCTATAAGAATTCTCATTTTCATACATACACCTCTTGATATGTTAAGTATACAATAGTAAGACCATTTTTCTATAATATCTTAAGAATTCTTTATGTTATACTACAAATTCGAAAAATTTTTGAGCATCCTTGTCTATTTCCTCCACTTGTATTTTCTATTTATATGAAGAAGTATACTCAATCCCAAACAAATACCACTTGTTGCAATACCTAAATTCTTCCCAGGCATTTTAAAAGTTATTGAAATCGTATGATTTCCTTTCTTTATAGGGAATCCAATAAAAGCAGTATTAACTTCCTCATAAGGAATGGATTTCCCATCTAGTTTTATATCAAAACCTATTTGATAAGGCAAAGAAGTGACAAAATAACCATCTTTACTTACCATTATTTCTCCAGTCAGCTGCTTCTTATCTATATTATCAATTTTCATTTCATCAACTTCTTTTCTACGTTCCTTCAAAATATTCCCAGCTAACAAATATGTCTTTGGATTTGATATTGTATACTCACCTTTTGAAAAATCTATGTTTAAATATTCTAATTTCTCGCTATCACTAAGCACATAACGGAAGTTATCTCTATGATTTGCATAATAATCATTTGTTTTTGACCTTCTATTATCTATACCGTTTATCGTAATTCTCACATTCCTAGTTTTTTCTTTCTTCACTTCACGGATAGGCAAATCAAGAATCAATAATCTATTTTCAATTGGGTTATCTAATCGTAAGCGAATTTTACCACTTTTTTTCACTTTGATTCTATAGCCATCTTTTATCTTCTTTACGGTCATCCCCTCTATGGACTCTATCGAATACGAAGGGGTGTATTCTTTTATTTTAGTTTTATAAGGAACAGTATTGCCGTTAGCTACTATCGTCCGCTGGAATAACGTTTCCATATTATATGGATATTTTAGAATTTCATAATCGCTTAAATCCATAATATTGCTTGTAGCGTAGGCAAGTGGCATGACATCATCATTTTTAATTACACACAGCTTACCTGATTTTTTAATTACATGATAGCCATAGGGTACTTCCCCAGCAGTTATCATGTACTTTACACCCATCATACTTTGATAGAATGGCTGTAATGCAGTATGCATATTAGCCCTATTTGAGCTATCTCCTGGCATCGCCATTTCATCAAAGAAAAATTTAACAATACTTTGATTACTATTAGATGAATAAATACTGCTCTTCAACATTCGCTGATCCAATACTTGATTGGTTGTACGTACCGCATAGACCTGATCGTCAAAGCGATATAGAGAATGATCATTATCTAATATGGATTTCGCCAATTCTTTCTTTTTCTCATTTGTATATTGTTTTAGAGAACTACTCTTTAAAAAGCTCTCATCCGCATTAACTGGCTTCAGTAATAAAAACGGTATGATGATACAGACAAAAAGAATATACCAGCACTTTTTTTTCATATATATGAACAATATAAATACACATAGAATTGCGTCAAATAGTTGTATATATAATAATGCTTTATTCTTCATAAACAGAAACGGAAGGAAGATGAGTGGTAAACAATAAAAAAATGTTTTTTTATTAGATGTCTTTATAGAATCAAGCATTTGTCCTAATAAAAAGCCGATTAATGGTATCATTGGGATAAGTGACTTTTGTCGAATATACTGCATTCCATTAAGTATATAACAAAAAACAGGGAATATAGCTACAGATAAAATCAATAATGAAAGAATACGCGTACTCTTTCTTTTATATACGACACCATACACTACCCCTATATATGCCAGCATGCCCATACCCACTGAATATGATGCTGATGTATAAGAATTTGTTATAATGCCACTCATATCTAAATCCGGCTTTATTAGCTCCATTAAACTAGGATTTTGAAGTACACCTCGATTCTGTGATAGCATAGACAAGCCAATAGGTAATAAGATAAATGCTGCCATTCCTACACCAAGTGCAACAAGCCCGCACAGGTGAATTACTTTTGTTAGAAATAGCTTTATACTGACTTTCTCATATTCTTGAAAAATACAAAATATAGCATAAATACCGCACATAAACAATGCACTTACACTATAAAAATAGCTAGATAGTATGATCATAACTATCCCTAATAGCATTTGCCATGCCTTTTGATTTTGAATGTATCGTTTAATTCCCATGAAAGTGAGTATCATCCACGGTAAATAATTTGTAAACATAAGATGTCTATGTGTGTGAAACATGATGGGCCCTGCGCAAATAAAAATAAGAGATGCAATAAACGCACTATGTATAGAGACATTTTCATTTCTTAGCCATTGATAAAACACTTCGACACTGAATATAACCATTAAAACACTGCTAACGCTTAGCCATATATACATAGGTATCATTGGAAACAAATATGATATTAAAATTTCAGGACGAAATAATCCATAATATATCAATTGTGCATTATTAACGCCTCCACCTAATTGTGGACTGAAATCTGGATATAAATTACCCGTTTCATAAAAATTATCCCTAAAATAATCACCAAAGGCAACATGCTGGCCAAGCCAGTCTACAATAGATCCATATACACCACCATTTTGTTGAAGCACTACTAAAAATGTCATTGCAATAAAAATAACAAAAACAGCAAGAAGGATCCTATACTTCATTTCTTTATTTTTCATAAAGCACCTACTTTCTTTTTGTATCATTGACATAAATTGCATGATCTAAACGTTTATGATTATAGCATACTATAGTTTTTAAAAATATATATGAAATCTTAATGTATCTTAAGGAATTTTACGACGTATGTTGCAATCCATATAATAGGCGGGACTCACCTCATATATTTTCAATACTATCCCATGAATATCATTATCCCAATATATTACTATATGCTGTATTCCATATAGAATGATTCGCTATGATTCATAATAATATATGCAATCTCGTATTGCATGATAAAATTCGTAATCACTGAGATTATCATCCATTCGATACTCATTAGTTTTCTTTAACACTAGTAAAAAAACAACTTAGAAAGGCTGGTTACAACATAACCGTTACAAGAAAAAGGATTCACATAGAATCCTTATCTTAAACAATTTTCATATATGAAATCACAAATATCTTTTGTATATGTTTTTATTGGCTTTTCAATAAATAAATCGATAAACGCTTCTGTTTTAGCGATATCATAATCATCACAGCTTATTGCTTCTACTAGATCCTGTGCTTTATACATAATTCGTTGTGGCATGTCATGTTCATAATCAATATAAAAATCTCTTTTCATAGCATAGGATTCATAATCAAAAGCATAGAAAAACAAAGGTTTTTTTAACAATGCTGCTTCAAATACAATAGCAGAATAATCTGTTATTATATAATCAGCAAGGAGGCAAATATCTGAAGTGTTAAATTTCTTATCTTGTAGAAATCCCTCTCCTTTAATCGTCTGATTTGTCAAAGGATGCAGTTTTATGATCAAAAAGTATTTATCAGTATCAAGATACTTTAATAGTTCATTTATAGGTTGTTGCATATCCGTATTATCTTTACGAAATGTTGGAGCATAAAGTATTATTTTTTTTCCAAGATTCTGTAGTATGGGATAAGTATGAAAAATAGCTTGTATACTTTGCTGTTGATATGAGGCTTGTAGTATGCGGTCAAGTCGAGGTAATGGCTTAATAATCATTTTATCCAAAGGAACATGAAACGCTTCAGCAAAGAAAGGAGCTGCATAATGGCTACTTGTACACACATAATCATAATTTTCATGCATTTGCATTAATTCAGCTGTATGTCTGCTGGAACCTTCTTCTTTATCAAGAATACTATATCCGAATTTTTTAAAAGCGCCAGTAGCATGCCATAGCTGAATTACCTGTAGCCCTTTTTTATGATGCAAAATACTTACTGCAATACAATATGTATCCAAGATAGCAACTCGGCTTGTAGCAAGATGGTACATTTGCTGAAACATATGGATAAAGTAACTTGCTTTTGATAAAAAACCTTTATGGATCATTTTAGTAAGAATTACTATTTTATAATTTGGACGATCCATTTGAAACTGTTCCTTAATTAAATCAAAATCTATATTACTTTCATCATGCTGCCTAGAAAGAAACACGATCTTATTCTGGACAGGTAAAACTTTAAATATAGAATATATCACATTGAGTAATGTTTTTCCTATTGACACAACTATATCCATATTTTATCTCTCCTCAAGAAATAAATCCTTAACAAACCGTTTTGTTGCTTGTCCATCACAAGCCTCACAGAAGTGCTTTTTAAACTCATTTAATTTATCAATATCATTTTCAGGATGCTTTATAGCCTCAATTAAATCATCCATATTCTCAGCGATTTTTCCAAAGGTATATCGATCAAACGGATAATAAAAGTCTCTGCTTTCTGTATATTCAACAAGATCAGGCACATAAAAGATGGTATTAATATTTAATAGAGAAGCTTCAAAAATCACACTTGAATAATCGGTAATTAGTATATCTGTAATAAATAATAAATCATTTATTTCTCTTTCTGCAGTTAAATCGAGGAAAAATACATTATCCTTTGGTACACTATCTGTATTTTTGATAAAGGGATGCAATTTAATAATGAATTGATATTCGCCATCCAATGCTTCCTGCAAATCGCTGAAATCAATCCAATCAAAATTATAATGTGCAGAGTTTTGACCGTTTCCTCGGAAAGTTGGAGCAAACATAATTACTTTTTTCCCTTTTAAACGAGGATATTTTTTATATAAACGTTCTTTTGTATTTGCAATATATTTATCATTAAAAAATATATCTGTTCTTGGTATACCAGTCGCATGCACTTTTTCAATTGGCATATTAAAAGCCTCCGCATAATTACAACGAATACCGTCGGCACTGGTTATTGCATCAGTATAATTACGATGTGATAACGATCGCGGATTTGGCCCGCCTGGCTTACCTAAACGGGAAAAACCAACTGTTTTAAATGCTCCCATTGCATGCCATACCTGAATCAGCTTCGTCTTTTTCGATAATGGCAGCGCATAGATCATAGGATAAAAATCATCGACCATTATATATTGTGACTCTGCCATCATACGGCATATCAAGTTTTTATCATGCATGGTTTTTTCTTCTTTTAGACTGCGCTTAAAAAAGTATTGTACAATAAAACCATTATTCTTTAATTCATCATCAATGAAAGCAAGATTTCCTGATAATTCAGCTCGCGAGTCTGACAGCATTAAGACGTGATCCTTTTTTATTTTCGTATGAGTTCGATACCATAAATATAATAGTATATATTGCCATTGTCGCACATATTGAAAGATTGGACACAGTCTTCCACTTTTAATACGTTTTTTTACGGAGCCTAATAGTTTACGTTTTGCAACTTTGCCTTTAATAGTTTCTCTGTTCCCATTAATAATTAATGAAAACTCAATCTTATTAAATATTCTTCGTTCTTTATTCTGTAAATGAATATTAAAAATATAGCGCTTCCTTAAAAGTTTTCCAAAATATTTCACCTCCTCATCCTTTTTTAACATTTCTATATCAGCTTTCTTACCATTAACATGTACTTGAAAATCCATAGCTTCCTCATCAAATAAATAGTTATAAAACAGTTCACACTTTATGATTTTTTCTTTAGCTTCAGGATTTTTCGAATAGAGTTGCTTTGATACAATTATTTTTTCAACTTTTGTAAATGGTACATCATTTATAAACGCATATATTTGACCATCCTCTGCCTTTTTAATTTCAGGTAACAGGATATCCTGACCATTCTTTATACGTACTAGTTGATAACAAAGATAAGCAGGTGCTATTTTTTTAACTGAGTTCAAAATAATAATGTTCGTATCAATATAGGTCAGTGCTTTATGAACAAAATCAAAGAAAGTTTCAACTTCATCCTTTCGTATTATGTATTTATAACGCATATTTCTATTAAAATAAAACTTTATTTCAATTAAATAAAGTAGTAATGACTGCATATGGGCAGGAATGTTACCCTCTGTTTCTACATAGAGCTTCTCCAAAAAAGGTATTATAAAATCTCTCATTTGATCCAGATACCACCAGCGCATAGTTTGATACGGGTAACGTATTAAACTGCGCTCTTGTGCATTACAATATTGGATACAGGTTTTCCCAACTATAGTTACATTCTCCTGATGTTTCATACATTTTAAAAGGACTTCTTTTACACAATCCTCATGTAATTCCTTGCAAAACATTTCATTAGCAAGAAGATCTTTGGAAATAAAGTAACGTTCCATGAATAATGGAAGATAGAATAGTTTTTCACCTAAATTATATTCATTCTGTTTATTCTTTACACCTTTTTTTATTCCTTTATCAGGATCGAAAAATTTTGTATGCATCGCAAATAAAGCAGAATGATTACGCTTGAGAAATTTTTTTATTCGTAAAAATGTTTGATTATTAAATATTATACATGAATTAGTAAAATTTATGTATAATGCTGAATTCAAAGACAACCCTTTATTATAACAATCTGCAATTGTTGCATTTTTCATTTCTATATATGTTATATTATCAGTATATCTCTGCTGATAAGTCATGCATATATTGGAGCTTTCCTCGCTTGCTACTGTATCAAACAAAAATAATTGAATATCCTCTTTAAATATTTTCTCATCTGCAATAATGCTTTTTATAGATTCTTCAAGATAACGCAAGTCCTGTATATAGAGATTCAGACCAAAAAGATATGGTTTATTCATCATAATCAACACCTTTCAAACGTATTCATTATACTTTATTTTGTTTGATATATCAAACAAAGAAAAAGGAGAGAAAATCTCTCCTATATTTCCCATTTCATAACAGTTTTGAAATCATTCATAGGATCATGTTCAAATGCACGATGCATATCTTCAATTTTACGGATTATGATTTCCTCAGATATAATAGTATCCATATACTCACGTACTCTTTCACTATTCTCCATGAAATCTATAGAGTTTTTGAAATCTATATATCCGCTGCGACTATTTCCAAGCATTGTGATTCCTTTTTCCAGAACCATACGAGTGTTAATAGCTACATTTTGCTCGCTCACGCCCATCATCACTATGCAGCCTTGTGGATGTATATAATCAATAATTTGGTTAATAGCTTTTTCACTACCACCACCGCCAACGCATTCAAATGCATGATCTACTCGCAGATTATCAGGAATCTCATTAATTAAATAAGTCTCATCAACAAATGGGAAAAATTGCATTTTCTGACGCTGCACACCAAATACAATAATCTTTGATTCTGGATACAACGTTTTAAGAGCTAATGCACTAATAAAGCCAAGATTACCATTGCCCCATACACCAATTGTTTCTCTGCGTTCATGTGCATGGCGTTTAAAGTTATCCATAGCATTCATAACAACACTTGTAAGCTCCAGTAAAACAGCCGTTCTTTGTGGTATATTAGTGAAAGGTATAATCCTTGTACGATCCATTAGAATTAAATCCTGCATAAAGCCGTCAAAACCACTTGCTCTGAATTTAGACGAACGTAAATAATTCTCTTTAATGACATCGTCATTTTCTACAGGTGTATTAGGGATCAAAACTACTGTTGTTCCAATCTCAAATTCTCCTTTTGGGTCATATATTACCTTGCCAACAGCTTCATGAATTAAAGCCATAGGAAGCTTTTGAGACATGATTTCTTTTCCACGTGCTCCTGTATAATATCTTTGATCTGCAGCGCATATAGAAAGATATGTAGGCTTTATTACTACTTCATCTACAATAACTTCTTCTACGAAATCAGTACGAATTTGTTTAGGAGCAATCAGGCGGTATACCTCATTTATCATAATTATTAACCTCTTTTACTGACAAGACCATTAGCAATCTTAAGGTCATGCTGAGTCGTGATTTTCATATTATATACTTCTCCCTGAACAAGATGGACTTTATGCCCTTTTATAACAAAAGCCTTACAAGCATCTGTTAAAATTTCAGCTTCATCTTCACTCAATGATGCAAACAAATCCTTTAAAGCCATAATGTTAAAAGACTGCGGTGTCTGTCCCTGAAACATATGACTTCTAAGAGGTATACTTTTTATTGTCTTACCATCATCAGATTCTACAATTGTATCAAATGCCTCAACAACCGTATCTGTAGCACCAAATTTTAATGCCGCATCAATATTCTCATCAATTATGCGCTGTGTAACAAATGGCCGAACAGCATCATGTGTAACGATAATATCTTCAGCATGCAAACCAAAATTTTTTTCAATGTAACGGCATCCGTTCATAATTGTATCATTCCGGCTTGCTCCACCTTCTACAACTGCAATTTTAGTAAAATCACTGATGTATTTTTTTATCGTATCCTTTGTATGAGAAATCCATTGTTTTGGACAGCATACCAAAACTTTCTCTATGCGACTATTTAAAATGAATTGCTCCAGCGTATGGATAAAAACTGGTTTATCCCCAAGCATTAGAAACTGTTTGGGCATTTCCGTATTTCCCATTCTTGTTCCTTTTCCTCCTGCTAATACTTCTGCGTATATCATGTTTGCATTACCTCCTTAACCTTTCATAGCATGCATCATTCTGTCAATAAAGCTTTCTTTTTTTGTAATTTTGATAATACGTTCGGCGAATTTTGCTTCATTCTCTGCTTTTTTTTCTTTATTAGAAAGACTGTTTAAACGGTCAACATAATCTGCATAATGGTCGCAGACTGTATTTATATCACCCATCTCTTTCAGTTTTCCCCCTTCAATCCACATTCCTGTTTTACAGAAATCGCGTACTTGAGGAAGAGCATGTGAAATAAAGAATATCGTTTTCCCTTTCTCATCCCTCAAAGCTTTCATTCTATTCATGCATTTTTGCGCAAAACCTTTATCACCTACTGAGAGTGCCTCATCAACGATAAAAATTTCAGGATCAAGTGCTAATGAAATAGAGAATCCAAGACGTGATTTCATACCACTTGAATATTTTTTTACCGGCTGATATAAAAAGTCACCCAGTTCAGCAAAGTCAATAACATCATCTGTAATTTCACGGATACGTTTTTTATTCAAACCTAACAAAGCACCCTTTACATTGATATTTTCTAGACCGGTTAATTGTTCATTTAATCCTGTATTTATGGCAACAAGCGCCTGTTCACCATAAATTTTCATATCTCCTGAATCAATTTCTGATATCCCAGCAAGTATAACTGAAAGTGTAGACTTTCCACTACCATTCGTACCAAGAATTCCAACAACATCACCTTTTTCAATTTTGAAAGATATATCCTTTAAAGCATAAAAGCGTTCATTTCTTTTGCTGGCATCTCCATCCTTACGTTTTAATTTATATATTTTTGACACATTCTTCAGTTCTACTGCATAATTGCTTATACTCTGCTTCATTTACTCACCACCTATTATATCATGTCAATAAATTTACGTCTAAAGCGATACATTAAACAACTTCCAAGAATAAACATAATCAATACAAACCCCCAGAAATATAAAGAATAAACTGGGTGAGCCATCGGTGTTTTATTGAAAAATATACTTTCGCGATAACCCTGAACTATATAATAAATTGGATTTAATTTTGTAATCATATTCATGATTGCATTATCATATTTAGCTGACCACAATATAGGTGAAACATATAATAACATACGCATCAAAGAAACCACCAGTTTTTTTATATCACGTGTCATCATATTTAAAACAGATGTTATGAGAGATAGTGATTCAACAAACATAAAGGCACAAAATGCATAATAAAATAACCAGAGCCAGTAAATATTTGGCGTATGTCCATACAAGGCAATAACGATAAATGCTATAACCAGAATACATAAATGATTGAAAAATTCTTTACAGCAAATCGTAGCTGGTAACACACTGACTGGGAATTTCATTTTTGTAATAACATTCTTTTTAGCGAAAATTGCGCTGCATCCCTGCGTTATGCATGGACTGATGAACCACCAGGCAGCAAACCCAACTACCATCCATGGCATATACTCTATACCTTGCTGTCCTTTTCTTTGCATCCCCACACCAAATACAATAAAAAATGTTAACACCTGTATTGCAGGAGATAAAAAATTCCAAATCATGCCAAATTTAGAATCACGCATATCAGCTAATAATTCATATTTTGCGATACAAAAAATACGATATAAATTTGAAAAATTCTCTTTTAATACGTATTTTATACTCTTAAACATATCATTTACTCCTTTTTTATTATACCCATATACATAGGTATTATAAGCGCAGATAGCCTGTATGTGTAAAATGTCTACATGCCAGCAATATTATACAACAAATCGTTTGTAGAAACTAGGTTAAATTACGATTTCCTATAGCTTTCACATAATTGAAAGTCACTACTCTCCAAAATAATAGAAAAAGATAAATAGTGGGTATAACGATAAAGTCGCAATAAATGTGTCAGTCTTTTATTCAAATTAGAATTTATAATTGAAAATTACAGCAGTTTTATGTTACATCCTCAATAACAGACACGAGTAATTTCTAAAGTTAGTTCGAAAGATGGAAAGCAATAATATATGAATGTTTTGCATTATTCATTAAATAAAAAGTAAAACTCCAAAAAATATAAAATAACTTTATCGTTTACACAGCCTAAATTACTATATATATTTTACTACTATCATACACTCTTTTCAGAAATAAAAATGACTGTAATATTAGGCTTTTCTAGCCTATCTATTTACAGTCATATTATCCAAAGTACCAATCGTTATATGGAATTAACTTTTCTAATGGCATCATATGATCAAATATATTGTGTGCGTGTATTTGAGAAGGATAGCTTTCAGCCATAAGTAATTCTTTTTCCTGCACCTGTTCATTCGTTAATGTATGCTTTATGTTGTGCGTTAACAAGAATTTCGCACTTTTGTATTTTTCAAAGTAATTTAATTGCTTTGTAAGATTTTGTTTTTCACATTCGTTTGTCACCAGCATGCTCGTAAATTTATGCTGTATATGACCATATTCGCCCTCAGGATTATGAGTTACTATTTGATCCCATTTCTTATATCCAAGTAAATAATGCAAGTCTTGCCGTATGTTATTTTTAACCTTTTTCCAATTATTTTTGATTTTTTTAGGATTATCTGGATAATTCAATATAACACCATAATTACCACTCAATTTCATCGCTTTGAAAAATTCCTTTTTACGTGTTGGATTATTTCCATTTGTTATACTTACGATTAGATATTTATCATTTAATATATGATTACCCGCCCATAATGTTTCATCATCAGGATGTGCTACTATCATAATCCTATTTATATTTTTAACTTTATCTTTATCCAGTTGAAATGATGAATAAACAGGCATTTCTGCCGGCTTTTGTACTTGAATGACTTTTGCCTTCTCATGTTTAACAGTTTGTGCATTATAAGCATTTAAATTGCTATCATAAGTAAACCAGAACGTTGTGATATTCGTTACAGCTATCAAAAGTATTGTTATTGCTATAAATTTACATCTATAATTTGTTTTTCTTGAGTTTTTCATCCATATCACCTGCTAACATTCTAACACGAAAAACAGCCCCCATTCCTTAATATATCTTAAGGATGAGGGCATTATACTAAAGTAATGTTAAGATTTCGTTTTTGTTGTTTTTTTCTTGCGTTTTTTCAGTTCCAGCAACACACCGCCGAAGGCCGGCACATCCACATTGATCGTATACGGAAGCTTATTGCATTCCTCTGCCACAGCCTTAACCTTTGCCAGCTCCTTGATTTCTCCGCCCCAGATATCCTGCTCTGTATTCAGCACCTCATGGTAGACACCCTTTTCCGGAACACCAAAGCTATGCTGCTTATACGTATTTGGTGAGAAATTCAGTATTACAATATAATAGCTGGAATCATTCTTTCGAATATAACTAAACAGATTCTCATCCGCATTATCCGCATCGATCCACTGGAAGGAATCCCAATGATACTCTGTTTCGTACAATGCCGGTGTTTTGCAATACAGCTCACCCAGCTTCGCAAAATATTTATGGAAAGCATCATGCATCGGATATTTCAACAGATCCCAGTCGCATTGCTTCTCCTCATCCCATTCACGGAAATGTGCAAGCTCGTTTCCCATGAAGTTCAGCTTTTTACCAGGATGTGTGAACATATACAAATACAGGGTACGCAGCTGTGCAAACTTCTCCTCATAGCTTCCCCAGATTTTATCGACAATTGTTTTCTTCCCATGGACAACCTCATCATGAGAAAATTCCACAAGGAAGCGCTCAGAATAGAAATAGGCCATAGAGAAGGTTATATTGTTGTGATGCCATTTTCGATAGATCGGATCCTTTTCCAGATATTTCAGTGTATCATTCATCCAGCCCAGATCCCATTTATAATCAAAGCCCAGACCGCCATCCAATGTTGATTTTGTCACATTTGCGAAATCGCTGGAATCCTCCGCAATCAGCATAACACCCTGATAAGCCTCGGACAAATGATAATTCATACGCTTGATAAAATGCAGTGCTCCTTCATTCTCTCCCAGATCCTTATTTCCGTGCCAGTGTATGATATTGCTGATGGCATCCATACGCAATCCATCCACATGATATTTATCAATCCAGAAGGACGCCGCAGACATCAGGAAGCTGCGCACCTCTTCTCTCCACAAATTGAAATTTGCTGTTCCCCACTGGGAATCCGCATCACATGCCTTTTCATACTCATACAGCGGTGTTCCGTCAAAGTAGGATAAGGAGAAATCATCCCGTACAAAATGTACCGGTACAAAATCCATAATGACACCAATATTTGCACGATGGCAGGCATTGATCAGATACATTAAATCCTGCACACTGCCATAGCGGCTGGTAGCACTGAAGTATCCGCTGCACTGATATCCCCAGGAACCGTCAAACGGATATTCATTCAGCGGCATCAGTTCAATATGCGTAAAGTTATTTTCTTTTACATAAGCAATGAGTTCCTTCGCAATAGCCTTATAATTCACCCATTCCTGATCCTCATCCTTTTTCCAGGAGCCCAGATGCATCTCATAGATATTAACCGGCTTGTCAAAATTTTTCGTACGCTGTGCCAGCCATTTGTCATCGCTCCATTTCTTATATTCCAGATTGGTAACGATGCTTGCCGTATTGGGACGCAGCTCGGAATAAAACGCATAGGGATCCATTTTATCAACGATGCGTCCGGTTGCCTGCGTTACACGATATTTATACATATCGCCTTCCTTAGCCTCTGCAATAAACAAAGACCATATGCCCTTGTCATCCTTGCGACGCATCTGATGTCCCTTGCAGCTCCAGTCATCAAAGGAGCCGATGACTTGAATACTTTGTGCATGCGGTGCATATACGGTGAAACGAACACCCTTCTTCCCCCGTTCCTCACACAGATGTGCACCAAACAGCTCATAGGCATCCAATGCACTTCCTTTATAATAGCGATCAATGATTTTGTTTTTCATGAGTAGCCCTCCAGTCTTGTAACTACTTATATTTTACTCTATTTCAACGCTAAAACCTATAGGTTTTGCCATCTTTTTCACATTTTTGTAATGGGTTACATTCTTTTATTCCCCATTTGTATTCTAATTACGGATATAGCATCGCAAATAGTAAACAGGCTTTGAAACTCAAAGTTTTTTCACACCTTGCTTGACAGGGACGCGTGCGTAGTGTATGCTGTATATGAAGATAGTTAGTTCAATCTAACAAATAAGGAGGGATTCCTATGCTGCTGTCTTTACTAACCTTAACCCTTGTAACGATTGTGCTGCTGAGTGCCCGTAACCTTCTGCTGCACAGGTATCGCTGAACCATATAAAATACAGCAAGTGGTGAGCTCATGATCGAACTCACCACTTTTTTATTTAATCATTTCAGCCATTGCCTTCTGGTATGCCAGTGTTTTTTCATGGGCATTTTCCAGAGATGTACCCTTTATACAATAATAGAACTTGCATTTTGGCTCCGTCCCGCTCGGACGAATTGCAATCCAGCTTCCATCTGCCAGATAATATTTCAGAACGTCGGATTTTGTAAATCCGCACAGCTCCTCTTCTTTTCCGTTTTCAATGATCTTGCTTTCCTTATAGTCCTCAAAACGCGTAACTGCCACATCATTGATTGCCTCAACAGATGTTTTTCTCAGCGTTGCCAAAATTTCCTGAATGCGCTGTGCACCAGCCTGTCCTTCCAGCTTTAACGAGGTCTGACTTTCTTCATAATAACCAAGCTCTGCATACAAATCATACAGAACATCCACCAGTGTCTTTCCCTGTGCCTTGTAGAAGCATGCAGCCTCAGCCAGCATCAGACAAGCCTGCGGTGCATCCTTATCGCGTACAAACGGTTTAATCAGGGAACCATAGCTTTCCTCATATCCGAACACATACTGCTTTTCATTCGTTTTTTCATATTTCGCGACCTTTTCACCAATAAATTTGAAGCCGGTCAGCGTTTTTTCCGTTGCAACACCATATTTTGTGGCAATTTTCTCTCCCAGATCACTGGTTACCACGGTATTGAACATAACCGGATTGTTTGGCATACGATCCTTTGCCTGCAGCTGTGAGAAGATATACTCTATCAAAACAGCACCACTCTGGTTACCTGTCAGCAGCTTGTATTCCCCATCATGCTTGACACCAACGCCCATACGGTCAGCATCTGGATCACAGACAAGAATAATGTCTGCATCTTCACGCTTCGCATATTCAATCGCAAGCTCATAGCTTCCTGCTTCTTCCGGATTCGGTGTCGGTGTATTTGAGAAATCAGGATCCGGTGAGCATTGCTCCTCAACTGCAACAAAATGATAACCGGCACGCGTATATACTTCCTTGACCGGAATGTTTGCCGTACCATGCTCCGGTGTAAAGATAATTTTCACATCATCCTTATTGATATCCGGATTCAGCTGAATACTCAATACATTTTCATAGTATTCCTCATCCACATCCTTGCCGATAACGGTAATCAGCTTTTCCTGTTCAGCAGTAGGCTCTGCCTTAATCGCAAGCTCGTCCTCAACTGCATTTACGCGGTCGATTACCTGCTGTGCAAGTGCAGGGACAAGCTGACAGCCCAATTCATCATACAGCTTATAGCCGTTGTATTCCTTCGGATTGTGAGAAGCGGTTACCATAATACCGCCAAAACAGTGAAAATGACGGACAGCGAAGCTCAGCTCCGGTGTTGGACGCAGACTTTCAAATACATAGGAGGCAATGTTATAGGTTGCCAGAACCTTGGCAGAATCCATCGCAAACTCCTTTGACATGTGACGGTTGTCATAGCCGATGGCAACCCCGCGCTTCATCGCATCTTCCCCGTTTGCGCAGATATATTCTGCAAAGCCGACATTCGCCTTGCGGATCGTATGCAGATTGATGCGGTTTGTTCCAGGTCCCAAAAGACCTCTCATCCCCGCTGTACCAAATTCGATGGTTGTATAAAACGCATCGTTGATCTGACCCTCATCCATTTGTTCCAGCACTTCTTTATAAGAAGGATCCAGATTGGGATGGTTCAGCCATTTTTCATAAATATCTTTCACCATAAACTATCTTCCTTTCTGTTGATTGCTGGTTTTATTATATCATAGATTTAGCGATTTTTCTGTAAAAGTTTAGCGAATGTAAGCGATTACCGCGATTTATATAGGTAAAATAAAAAATACGCTCTGTTGTTTAAGGAATTGTTTTATTTTTTAACATATTTTCCATATAAATTAAGAAAAAACAGCCAAACCCGTACCTTTCCCACACAAATCATAAGCTAAGTCAGCTGTGCAATCCTGAAACATGCAATCCAACCAATCTCATTCTATATCTATGGTATACAGTACCATATGCGTATAAAAAAACATAAAGCACACCATTCATCCTCATGGCGTGCTTTGCGACTGATATATCTTTCAAAGGGGAGACATTTTTCAGGTATTATTTCTTAAAGCCTGTTCATAAGAGCTACTCCTTCACAACCGTTATCTCTGTTTGCTTCTTCTATTTTTTAAATTCACCTATTGGTACTGCTCCAGTACCTTTGAATCACATAATGATGCTGCATCCTCATCAATAATGAAGATACAGTTTGGATGCATACGACAGAAGGAAACCGGCCATTTCGGATTGATCATTTCCTCATGGAAGGTTTTCCTGATTAGCTCAGCCTTATGCTTTCCGCTCGCAACGACAAGGAACGTTTTGCACCTCATGATATCCTCCATGCCAATGGAACAGGCTCTTTTTGGAACCCTTGTAATATCTCCGTCAAAGAATCTCGCATTTGCCTTTCTAGTGGATTCCTCCAGGTCAACAGCATGTGTTCTTGGATACAGAGTCTCTCCCGGTTCGTTGAAAGCCACATGTCCATCATCCCCAATACCGGTAATTGCCAAATCAAGACCTCCCATTGCAAATATTTGCTCGCTGTATGCTTTGCACATGGTATCTACATCCTCAGCCAGTCCATCCGGATAATGAACATTTTTCGGATCAACATTCACATACTTCAGAAAATGCTTCTGCATGAAATATGCATAGCTGTTCTCATCCTGTGGACCGATTCCCACATATTCATCCATATCAAATGTTATCAGCTTGCTGAAATCCACTTCATGCTGCTGATACATCTGCACAAGAACCTCATACATACCGATGGGAGAACCGCCTGCAGGCAGACAGAAGATGGTATCCGGTTTTTTGCGTATCTGCTCCGCAACAATTTCTGCAGTCTTTCTGCTAAGCGCATCATAATCCTTTACCACAAATAGCTTCATATTACACCCTCTCCTTCTTATCTTTACAGCTACATCATAAACCACAATATTATCGTTGTCAATAATTTTGATTATAATTTTATTATTTATAATAATTTTATCGTTGATATACAAGATTAAAGAGACAATTTAGAATTTAAATCCAGTAAATTTTAATAAAAAAACTTCCACGCTTTATCGCACGGAAGGCAGTGTGATACCAAAAATGTGATACATATATATGAAGCAGATTAGAACACTAAAAACAAAAAAAACGCCCTGCTTTCTTACAGTTTCTAAACAAACCTTCAGATACAGAGTCACAATCGACACGTCATCTCTTATAGATTTTCTAACTGTATGTTTGCCAGCCTATGGATATGTAAGAACACCGTCATGCCTTTCCTTTTTTAACTGCAAATAATATATACAAGTTTACTATCCTTATGGATATGCACAAGCATCGCCCTATTTTTCTTCCTTTTAATCACGTATACAACCGATCATTTTTTAATACAGTGATACGAACAGGTACAATATGTTTCTTTGCATACCAGTTATTTTATCTCCATAAACAAAAACATCCTTCTGTACCCAAAATAACCAAAGAAAAAAGCTTCCTCTATAGTCTTATCAGCAGAACCATAGTCGGAAGCTTTTCTTAAATTAAATTACCCGATAATTTTCTGAGCGCGCAATACTTCTTCGATTGCAGCGATTGCAGCATCTTCATCGTCACCGTTGCAGGAAATTGTAATTTCAGACTGCGTAGGGATACCCAGTGACATAACACCCATAATGGATTTCATGTTTACTTCACGGCCCTTGAAAGACACGTTAACTTCACATTTGAATTTGCTTGCAGCGTTTACAGCAACAGTAGCCGGACGAGCGTGTAATCCAACTGGGTCAATAACAGATACAGTGATTTGTTTCATTTTATATTCCTCCTATTAAACAACTTTTTTACATATCCTATTTTAAACCATTTTGATACCACTTACAATCTTTAATTCGTTTTTTTTCGAGAAAAATTGCTTTTCCTACGGGTTTTCATCGCATTTCTCAGTCTTTTGAGGAATGCTGCTTCACTTCTTCCAGAAATTCCCCGCAGCTCATAACCGGGATTCCCTCTTGCTTCAGAAGACGCACAAAGATTCCATCTCCTTCTATCAGTTTTTTCTGAAAGCTGCCATCATATATACTGCCCTTTCCACAGCTTGGACTGCGTGGCTGCAGGATAACCAAATCCGGCTGAAAAGCCCTCACTTTCGACAGTGCAAGCCTTGCCCCCTTTTCAAATTGTGCAGTGACATTCACACCATCTGTATTCATGACCTGTGAACCTATGATTTCAGCACAGGCTCTGGGAATCGGCAGACCACCCAGAACCTCAGGGCATAGCATAAGCACCTCATGCGCCTTTACATATTCCTTCAATTCCTGTGATGCATTATTCCCTCCGCTATATTTACAATTTATGCCCATAAGACAGCTACTTACTACAAGCTTCATTTCATCATTCTCCCTCTGCTTCTTTACTTTCTAGCCAACCTTTCCAATTATTCAACTCCTATGTATTTTACCATATATCCGCTATAACCGCACCTTTAATAAATCGAACTGCTGTAATCAAACCATATACTGTTGAAAGACTCAGCGACAGCTATAGCTCAGATTTATTTCAGTATAGTTAAACGACTTATATATTCATATAACTGTCAAATATTCATAGCTTGAAAAACATAGAATAACCATATAAACATTTCATATATCCTGTAAGCCACTGCATATCTGCAGGAAAGCCATATAGTAGCATACGAACATGACTGCCGATTCCTTCTCGGCAATATACATTGTATCTATCCCTTTACAGAATAGCATTCAACTCTCATGGAAATCATATGAATAACTGACCTATAGAAAAACGTGCACAACATTCCGGGTTCTTCTCTCTCATCTCTAGGTATATGTGAAGCATGAAATACAAAATAGTTAATGTTCATCCAGCCTTTGTATCTCATGTTCCTTCCTTATACCTTAAAGTAAGAACCCTTCCTCGCTCTGCACGTTTTTTATAACCTCTCCATATCAGCATCCCTGTATTTTATATAAGAAATAATTATCAAATATGCATACCATATTTCCTATGGGGCCTTATTTCCTATTTGCATTGCAATAGGCAGTAAAATCATGCTCCTGAATGATGCTGTCCAGTAGCTCTCGGTTTCCCGGCTTTTCCACATGATACCAGTAAACCGGCAGTGTATCCAGGAGTCTGCCCTGCTCATCCAGTATACGGGTGAATATTTTCTCATATTCATTTTCCGAACTCCCAGGAACATATTCCTCCAATACGTCAATAGCGCGGGCTACAGCTTCATCCACCTCATAGATTTCTCCAAGAATTCTGGAATTCCCTGGAAGCAGAGCCGGATATGCGCGTTCCTTTAAAGCATACAGCTCTCCTATCACATAGCCATAGCCTATAAACTGACTCTTTCCCTTCAAATAAAGCTCATAATTATACAATCCCCTTCGCAGGGAGCCATATACAAACAGTTTCATCCTAACAGATGGTGCCTCCTGTCGTTTTGACATCCGATTCATTATGAATCATCGCGGATATCGCACAGGTCAACCCCTTTACGATAACATCCAGCGCCATGCTTGGCTGTCCCGGCTTATCTACTACCTGCTGCGGCAAATACGGAATGTGGATAAATCCGCTTTTCTTTCCGGCAAATTCCTTTTCAATCATATACCGTACTCCATATAGTACATGATTGCATACAAAGGTTCCCGCACTGTTTGATACAGAGGCAGGTATCTCGTTTTTGCGAATCTCATTGACCATTGCCTTGATTGGCAGATTGGAGAAATACGCAGCATCGCCATCCGCAAACACAGGCTCATCAATCGGCTGATTGCCCTCATTGTCTTTGATACGGCAGTCGTCCATATTGAGACCGACACGCTCCACTGTAAGATCACTGCCGCCTGCCTGTCCGATGGATAAAATCATATCCGGATCATGCTTCTGAATAGCTTCATGAATCACCTGTAAAGACTTATGCACAACAGTAGGTATTTCTAGCTTGATAATCTCTGCGCCCTCTATCGTATCCGGCAGCAGCTTCACAGACTCAATGGCAGGATTTATCGGTTCTCCGCCAAATGGATCAAATCCGGTTACTAATATTTTCATAAACAGCTTCCTTTCCTAAAACGCCAGTACAAGCATCAACACGATGTGTACGACAATCATTGTGAATGCCATTGGTGCCTGCGCCTTGATGACAGTCCATTTATTGCTGGTTTCCAAAACAGCCGTTGGCACGATATTGAAGTTGGCAGCCATTGGCGTTAATAGGGTACCGCAAAATCCGCAGGTCATACCCAATGCACCGACAACAACCGGATTACCACCCTGTGCAATGACAAAGGGAATACCGATACCCAGAGTAATAACAGAGAATGCCGCAAAAGCATTTCCCATAATCATTGTAAAAATCACCATACCCAGACAGTAGATAATAACACCAATCAGGATATTTCCACTCGGTACCACACTGGATATCATACTGGAAATCACATCCCCGACACCGGCTTCCGTGAACAGGGTTCCCAATGCTCCCAGCAACTGCGGAAGCAGACAGGATGCACCAACCTGCATCAGCTGCTTTGTCGTATTCTCCCGTGTTTCATTTACCTTTGGACGACAGATGATAATAGCTAAAACAAAGGAAATCAGACAGGCGATTCCCACCATGACAGCGCCATCCAATGCAGCACCGTCAACTCTGACAAAGGACATCACCAGCGCCATCAGACCGACCGTCACAGCTGGAAGGAAAATCCAGCTTTTAATATGTCTGCTTTCTTTTTCCTTTTCCTCCACACTAACCTCCTTGAAGGTTCCAATCCGCACCTGTCCGCTTACCGTCAGAATACCCATCACAACCAGAATACCTCCGGTAATTGTACTTGGAATCCATTTTCCGAGCATGAAGATTACACCGACGAGAACCCAGAACAATGCAGTTCCGTATTTCGCCTTGTCGTTTTTACGAAAAGCACGCCAGCCTGCATCCAGACATACCAGCCCGCACAATGCATAAAATATTTCCGGGGCGATATTGGTTAGAAAATCAGTCATGATGAACACCTGCCTTTTTCACCTTACGATCGAACAGGAACACCTGTACAAAGGTAAAGATAACCGTAATCAGCATCACCGGAAGGCTTGCCAGTGCAATACTGGACAGGGTGACCTCCTTATACATGGACAGGGTTCCCTGAATCAAAACGACACCGCTTGCCGCAGCAAAGCAGTTTTGCGCAAAGAAGTTTCCAAAATTCTCCACAGCCGCAGCATGCCCCTTCAGCTCGTCTACCTCCTGTTCACTCAATTCTCCGTGTTTGCTTACCTTTGCGGCAGCTTCAGACATCGGCAGAATCAGTGGACGGACAAACTGCACATGACCTCCGATACGCACATTAAATGCACTGGCAGCCGTACGCACCACCATATAGATGGCCAGCACTTTACCGGCAGATGCATTTTTAATTTTTCCTATGAGATATGCCGCACGTTCCTTCAGCCCGTAGCGCTCGATAATGGCGATAACCGGGAAGATAATGAGAAAGATCGACATCAGACGATTGCTAACAAAGGATTCTCCCAGAATGGAAAGAATATGTGGTATATCCATTCCTGCAACAATTCCTGTTACCAGACCAGCCAGCAGAACAGTTGCCAGTACATCGAACTTTAATGCAAAGCCAAGAACGATGATTGCTATTCCTATCAGTTTTAAGTATTCCATAATATACTCCTCTCTATCATGTGGATTTTATCATTAACGACAAAGAGACGCAATCATTTTCTTACAATTTTTTATTCAAAATTTTCATATTTTACCTGAAAAAGAGAGGCATACTTCCAGATTTTATTGAAAACCACCAGTTTTTACCTTATTTCTTTTTCACAAACACCAGTTCATCAATACTGGAAAGCCCCTTTTGATACACGTAGCCGTCCGCATGAAAGCAGGTGAGCTGCTCAACGGTATGTATCTGACGGGTTATGATCCAGTTTGCCATGCAGCCTCTGGCCATTTTCACCTGTGTGGATTCCGTTTTCAGCCTGCCTTCTTTTTCTATGTAAAAGGTTACTGTGTAACAGCTCCCCTGTGGAAGATAAGGAAGCACCGCCTTCGCATATTCCTTGCTGGCAAGATTGATAATACAGGGGGAGTTTCCCTCTTCCTTCAACAGATACTGTGCCAGACGGTTTCCCCAGTAGGAATACAGATCCTTTTGCCCTGCAATAGGCAGACGTGTCTGCATTTCCAAACGATACGGCTGTATGGCATCCATTGGCTGAAGTGCACCATACATACCGGAAAGGATACGCAGGCATTCCTGCGCATATGTAATATCCTTTTCAGAAAAATCCTGGGGGTGCATATGCTTGAATTGCAGACCGTTATATGTAAACAAAGCCGGCGTACCTTCCATGGAAAAGGACAACTGGGCATACCGCTGTTTTGTTTCCTCCGCAAGCTTTTCATTGATTTTCATCAGCCTGCGTAATTCTTCAGCTGTTAGCTGTTTTAGTGCTTCACAGATTATTGCACTGTCTTTGATAAAGTGTGGAATCTGAAGCGGTGTTCTCTCCACAGGCTTCATTTGCTTTGTCGGTGATAAAATTACTTTCATAAAATACCTCACTTTTTTTTCCTATTATACCAGAATGTTTCTGATTCGTCATAAACTTGCTCCATCCTGCTTATGATTACCCATTAGCGGTGTTTTGACTGCTTACACATACAGCTTTTTAATACCCGGTTGGATTTTCTGACACAACAAATAAAATACATTTTCTCATACAAGAAAATAGAAACTAGTAGCCCCATTGAAAGGAAATCCTCACTGGGAAACTGTAACTGTCTTTGGTGTACCTACCACACTTTATCTGTTTGACCAATACGATAAACCAGCCTGTCTTACGCTTTCCCACATAAAAAGGAATTGTCTTTTGTATCAAATTCCTACAAACTTTCAGGTATGACAAAAAAAGAGACCTCTAAATCCATTGATAGTTATCCAATAGATTTTGAAATCTCTAATTTTTCTACATCCATAGTTAAGTAAGAACCTTGTCGATTGGCAGATACGGCTTTTTAAAAATCAACAGCCTGTATCATATGCATATGTATACAACACTATTATCTACTATGCTGTATGCTTTTGAGCATTTCTTTCATCCTCAACAGGAGCTGCCTCAGCCACTTTTCTGCCCTCCTGCTTCATGCGTACTCTGCGGTTCATTTCCTCACGCAGCAGGGAGTATATCACAGAGAATGTCGGAAGTCCCAGCAGCATACCGGCAAAGCCGAACAAACCACCGCCGACCGTGATCGCAAACAGAACCCATAAACCGGAAAGTCCGACACTGGTTCCCACCACGCGCGGATAGATTAGATTGGATTCAAACTGCTGCAGGCAGATACCGAAAATCACGAAAAACACACCCTGCAGAGGATTGACGAAGGCTACCAGCAATGCACATAACACTACACCGAAGATTGCTCCGAAAATCGGTATGATATTCGTACAGCCGATGATAACCCCCAGAATTGGCGCATAAGGAAAGCCTAATACCAGACAGCCGATATAACATAAAACACCGATGATAACAGCTTCTACAAGCTGTCCGGTAATAAAGGCTGAAAAGGTCGTATTAGTCAGCCGGGCCACACGCAATACATTATGATTGACCCGCTGAGAGGTGAACGCATACAGGAAGCGATGGGACTGCTCCAGAAGCTTATCCTTCGATACCGTCAGATAAACGGCAATAACCAGTGCCATAAATACATTGGCAAGACTACTCGCAAAACCGCTTGCCATCGTAAGCAGATGCGGTATCCCGTTTTTCAGTAAGTTCACCAGCGTATCCTGCAGCTGGGCAGAATAGGTATCGACCTGCCTGAGAACCTCATCCGGAATCTGCTGTTTTTCAATCATTGCGGTAATCGTCTTTTGCGCGTCCTCAATATAGCCGGGCAGAGAATTTGCCAGGGAAGCGATACTGTCAATCACCTGCGGCATAACAATGCGGATGATAAAGGCAAGAATACCGAAAATAATCAAAAAGGAACAGACAGCGGCAAGCGCTTTTTTCCATCGTCCCAAGCTGTCCGGAAGCTTCTTCAAAAAGAACTTCATCGGTATATTAAACACAAAGGCCATCATAATGCCATAGATAAACGGCCGCAGCATACCAATCACCATGATTATGGTATCAAACACCTCATTCAGATGCAGCATTACCCAGATCAATATTATCGTATACGTAATCAGAAACAATACATGCTTTAATGTCAGCCGGTTGATTTTTTTGTTTTTCTCAGTAAACATAGAAGCCCCCTTTCCTTATGAATTTCTCAGCTCCAGAAGTATATCACGAAGCTCCGCCGCACGCTCAAAGTCGAGCACCTTTGCGGCCTCCCGCATTTCCTTTTCCAGATTTGCCAGCAGCTTTTCCTTATCCTTTTTGCTGACCTTGGCTTTTTTACCTATGTATTTCGCCGTCATTTCCTGTGTTTCCTTACTGCGGACAACCTCATGAATCGGCTTCATAATCGTTTTCGGTGTAATGCCGTGTTCTTTATTATAGGCAATCTGTATTTCCCTACGTCGAGCGGTTTCATCGAGTGCCTTCTGCATGGAATCCGTTACTTTATCCGCATACATGATAACCTGTCCATGCGCATTACGAGCTGCACGTCCGATAATCTGAATCAGAGAGCGTTCACTTCGCAAAAAGCCCTCCTTATCGGCATCCAGAATGGTAATCAGAGATACCTCCGGTATATCCAATCCCTCACGCAGCAGGTTAATACCGATCAGTACATCATATTTTCCTTTTCGTAAATCCCGTATGATTTCCGTACGCTCAATCGTCTTTACCTCATGATGCAGCCAGGCAACCTTGAAATCCATCCCCTTCAGATAGCTGGTCAAATCCTCTGCCATGCGCACAGTCAGGGTTGTAATCAGCGTACGCTCATTCTTTTCAATGCGGGTACGGATTTCATCCACCAGATCATCAATCTGTCCCTGTGTCGGTCGCACAGTAACCACCGGATCCAGCAGACCCGTCGGACGGATGATCTGTTCAATGATTTCTCCCTTGGTCTGTTCCAGCTCATAATTTCCCGGTGTTGCCGATACGAATATCGCCTGATTGATCATTTTCTCAAATTCCTCAAAGCGCATTGGACGATTATCCAATGCGGAAGGCAGACGGAAGCCGTAATTGACCAGTGTTTCCTTGCGGGCACGATCTCCGTTGTACATCCCGCGTATCTGCGGCAGGGAGACATGAGACTCATCGACTACCAGCAGGAAATCATCCGGAAAATAATCAAACAGGGTATATGGACGCTCTCCTGGCTTTCGCCCATCAATATGACGGGAATAGTTTTCGATACCGGGGCAGACTCCAAACTCCCGCAATGCTTCAATATCATAGCGCGCACGCTGTTCTAATCTCTGTTTTTCCAGCAGCTTTCCCTCATTTTCCAGAACCTGCAGACGATCTGCCAGCTCTTCCTCAATCGTATTTGCGGCACGGTTGATAATTTCCTGCTTCGTCGCATAGCCGCTTGCCGGATACACCACATATACCGTATAGGCATTGAGTACCTTGCCTGTCAGCGGATCCACTTCACATATTCTCTCTATTTCATCATCGAACATTTCAATGCGCAGTATAAAGGAATCCGTATGTCCCGGAGCAACCTCTATCACATCACCGCGTACGCGGAAGGTTCCACGTAAGAGATCCATATCATTTCTCGTATACTGTCTGGCTACCAGCTTCCCCATCAGCTCCTTACGGTCTATGATATCACCGACCCGTATGGAAAAAAACATCTCCCGGTACTGTTCCGGATTGCTGGCACCGTAAATACATGCTACGGATGCAATGATAATGGTATCTCTTCTTTCCAGTATGGAATTGACAGCCGCCATGCGCAGCATATCCAGCTCGATATTGGTCGTCGCATTTTTGTCGATATAGGTATCAGAGCTTGGAATATAAGCCTCCGGCTGATAATAATCAAAGTTGGAAACAAAATACTCCACCCGGTTGTTTGGAAAAAATTCCTTAAACTCGGAATACAGCTGTCCTGCCAGTGTCTTATTATGCGCAAATACCAGTGTCGGTTTATTAACCTGTGCAATCACATTGGATATGGTAAAGGTCTTACCTGTACCGGTTGCCCCCAGCAAAACCTGTTGCTTCTTTCCTTCTTTGATGCCGTTCACAAGCTCTCTGATTGCTTTTGGCTGATCTCCCTGCGGCTGATAATCCGATACGAGATCAAATAATTTAGTTTCCATTTGTCAGTTCCACCGCTTTCTTCATTTGCGTATCCTGCTGTGCTTCCTCGCTGTGCCACTTCAATGCGCAGCTTGACAGCAGGGATGTCAGGGTATCCGCGTCAATATTCCCGGTGACCTTCATCCCTTTATCCTTCTGATACTGCTTCAAAGCCTCACTGGATGCATAGGAAAAATATTCATCCGTACGGTCAACTGCATAGCCGAGGAACTTCAAATAAACCTGAGCACTTTTGGCAGCTGTCGATACCGTATCCGGCTGATATACTTCTTTTTTCAATATGGGAGCACTTGTATAAAATGCTTCATCCAGCTTTACCTCCACATCCGGCGTGATACCCTTTTCATTTATTTTTTCCCCGTTTGGCGTAATCCATTCCGCCGTTGTGTATTTAAACATCGTTCCATCCTTAAAGGTAAGCGGTACCTGTACCGTTCCCTTGCCATATGTTTTTTCTCCGACAACCGTTGCCCCCAGATGCTCCTTCAAAGCAGCTGTCAGCACCTCTGCCGCACTTGCTGTATCTCCATTCACAATAATGACAATTTTTTTATAGGTGAACTGCTCATATCCGCTGATGGTTTTATAATCTTCCTTACTGCCATCCTTGCTTTCCTCACGAAAAATCACAGTGTCGTTTGGAAGCAGATAGCTGGCGATTTCCTGCGCTGATTTTAAGTATCCTCCGGTATTGTTACGCAGATCAAGAATCAGATTTTCACAGCCGTCCTTCTTCAGGCTTTCCAGATGACTCTTCACTTCATCCCCGCTTGTTTCCGCAAAGGTATCCAGCTCCAGTATTCCCGTTTTGCCATGAACACTGCTGTATACAGAATCCTGTACGGTTGCCTTTTTCACCTTGATTTTTTTATGCTTGTTTTCCCGTATGATTTCTAATGTGATTTCATCACTCTTGGAATTGGTAATCAGCGCCTTTACATCACTTGCCGTCATTTTTTTACAAACGGTGTTGTCGATTGCATAAATCTGATCTCCCATCAAAAATCCTGCCGCTTCCGCAGGGGAATTTTTCAGCACCTCATCAATGATGAAGGTGGAGTCATCCACACTGTAAAACTGAATACCGATACCGACAAAGCTGCCTTCCATGGAGCCTGTAAAGCTTTGTGTCTGTTCATTATCCAGATAGCTCGTATGAATATCTCCTCCGGCTTCCACCAAACCGCTGATTGCGCCATCCATCAGCTTCTGCTTCAGATTTTTCTGATCCTTGCCAAAATAAAACTTTTCACTCATCAGCGTGTAAATCTCCTCCAGCTTCTGAAATTCATCACTGGAGGCTGCCGAAGTCTGATGCAGCGTAGAGTTTAAAAAGAATCCTCCAAAAAAGCATACAATGCATATGGCGATAACCCCGGCCCTTCTTTGTCTGCGTCTTTTCTCTGCCTGTATTTCATCCGGCCATTTATGTCTGACCAGTTTATATCTCACTACTTTTTTTTCTGCCATACAAAACACCTCATTGTCCTTTACAGATTTACGACTATAATCATATCACATTTTATGTAGGATGATAACTATTTCGATGAAAGAAGGCTGCCTGATATAAAATGCAGCGCCTTATCCTTTCCTTATCATGACTGTGTGAAAGATATTCGCATGACTTATTTTTCTTCCTTCAGTAATGGTTTTGCGAAAGTAAAACAAGCATTTCCATCGTCAACAGGGAAAATACGGATGCAATCTATTATGGAAACAGTCTAAAACAGAAAAAAGACTGTTGTGATTCGCCTTTGCATCTACGCTTCTATTGCTCAGCGTTTCTGCAGCAGGCTGCCATATTACAGTCTCTTACATTATCATTATAATCATCAGCGCTTCCAGCGCAAATATTTTGTTGTGGAGAAAAAGCTTCCGATAAGACCGACTGCCATACCGCCCAGCAACAGTATTCCACAGATTTGCAGGGTAAACGGCATGATCGGCTGAAGTGCAAACAGACTGGTGACAATCTGTCCGTTTAACAGATCATACAGATACTGATAACCAAAATAGGTGAATATACATGGAAGTATTGCGCCCATCAGACCAATCAGCATTCCTTCAATCATAAACGGCACCTTGATATACCAATTTGCGGCACCCACATTGCGCATGATGGATATCTCCGTATTTCTCGCATAAATAGTCAGCTTTATCGAGTTGGAAATCAAAAACAGAGCAAGCAGCGATAAAAGTCCAACGAAGATAAGCCCTCCGGAACGGATCGTATTCAATACGGATATCATCTGGGAAACACTGCTTCCGCCATAAACAGACTGCTTTACAAAGGAAAGCTGTTCTATCTGCGAATTGATGGCTTTAATCTGATTCGCATCCTTAACGGATACAAAGAATGCATTGCACAGCGGATTGTCCTTTCCACGGTACATCTCAAATTCCTTTCCCTTTTCCTTGATCATGAGCTCCAGCTCATTATCCTTATCGGAAAAGGTGACCCTTCGCACACCGTTTACTTTTTCCAAGCCGTCTCTCGCCTCATCGATTTTCTTCTGTGTTTTCACATCTGCTTTCAATACCACATGAATCTGTAAATCATTTTCTATGGAATTGGTAAACAGGGAGACATTTCCGGCAATCATCAGAAAAGCAGAAAAGAGAATCAATGTGATGGTTACTGCACTGGATGCGGAAAGTGACATAGCAATGTGGCGAAAAATACTTAAAAGGGCAGTTTTAACGAACTTGGGGAACGCCTTGAAGAATTTAATCATGCTGCAGGTAGCCCCCCTTCATAATATCCGCAACCACATATCCCTCCTCCAGACAGATGGTGCGTTTTTTAAAGCGGTCAACGATTGTCGAGTCGTGTGTTACCATGACTACCGTCGTTTTTTCTACTTCATTGATTTTTTCCAGCAGCTCCATGATCTCCGCTGATTTTTCCGGGTCCAGATTTCCGGTTGGCTCATCCGCAATCAGCACCTTAGGATGATTGGCGATTGCACGGCCAATGGTTGCACGCTGCTGCTGCCCTCCGGAAAGCTCATTAGGAAAGGCTTTTGCCTTATCCTCCAGAGATACCAGCTCCAACACCTCACGCACACGGCGGCGGATATCCACTTTTTTCATTCCGATAACTTCAAGAGCGAATGCGATATTTTCAAAAATTGTCAGTCTTGGTAGAAGACGGTAGTCCTGAAATACAACGCCTATATTTCTGCGGTACACAGGAACGCGGGAATGCTTCAGCTTCCCCACATTGACGTTTTCCACCATGACAGTTCCGCTGTTTGGAATTTCCTCCCCATCCAGCAGCTTGATCAGTGTGGATTTCCCGGAACCGGTAGGGCCGATGATATATACAAACTCTCCATCATCAATGGCAAGATTGATATCCCGCAGGGCATGCACACCATTTTTATATTCCTTAGATACGTTTTCCATTACGATCATAACATCACTCCTGACTTTTCGTAAATTTACGCCTCGTATGAGCAGCTCATCCTGAACAGGTAAGCTTACCCGAAGATATTTTCCGGCTTTTCACGGCATGGAGCACCGCTTGCACCGCAGGTTCTGCTTAATGCGCCATTTCCCCAGCCGCAGCCCCATGCAAAGTCGGCAGAGGAGCGAAACTGAGATATAGCAGAGGAAATACTCATATTTCCAAGATTGATTACTTCGATATGACAGTGCGGCCCGGATGTATTCCCGCTGTTTCCGGTCAGTCCCAGAAGCTGTCCCTTTTTCACCTGGGTACCGGCAGATACCGCAAAGCCCTCATTTGACATATGGAAGAAGCTGATAACATAGGTAGTTCCTCCAGCCTGCGTCAGCATATGGATGCTGTTTCCGCCACCAGCCGGATAACCGCTCCAGTTTCCCAGATAGCCGCCGTTTGTTGGTACCGGATTATTGGCATACAAAATGATTCCGTCCGCAGGTGCTACGATTTGCGTACCAATGGGAGCCGCCATATCCAAACCGAGGTGAACACCGCCGCCAGGATAATACCAGGTACCGGCAGACACACTGCCTCCGCGAACCGGCATCATCAGCGCCCCGTTGCCGCTGAAATCCAGTTTTCCCGCAACCGAGGTATTGATATTGATCATATTGTTCTGAATGCTTTCAATATTCACCTGTGTGGAACGCATTTTTTCATTCAGCTCAGCCTCCTGCTTGCGATATTCCTTCAACAGCTCCTTTTTCTGCTTCTGTACATTTTCTGTTTCTTTTTTATCCTTTTCATTTTCTGCCTTTTTCGCTTCAATATCAGCTTTCAGACGGTTCTTTTCACTTTTCTGATGATCTAGCTCCGCCTTATCCTTCTGCAGCTTCTTGATTTCTATCTGATCGCTGTCAGTAATCCTTTGAAGTCCATCCACCTTGCGAATCATATCGACGAGATCCTTAGATCCCATGATAACCTCCACATCGACGTTGGTGCCTGTTACGGCCTGCTCATCCAGCATGCGGTCGGTGATAATTTTATTACGCTGATCGATGTCCTTCTGTTTCTTTTTGATTTCTCCATTCAGCTTAACAATCTGTCCTTCTATGGTACGGATATTTGCTTCATTGATTTTGATTTTTTTATCCAGCTGATCAATAACAGACTGCAGCTGCTTCATAACTGATGTGATTTCTTCGATATTGCTTTGAATAGAAGCAATCTTCTTATTCAGAGAGGATACCTCTCCTTCCAGCGAGCTGCTAAGTCCCGCATAATATTCCTTAAAGGCCGCACACTGCTGTGCAGCCGCCTCTGTTTCCTGTGCAACACTGCATTTATTCAGCCAGGCTTCCTCATTGCCTTCGAAGTTAGCCGTATACAGCACGGAATTGTGCTGAGGCGGCATAAGAAACAGCAATGCCGCAGCCATACAGGTCATAATACCTAATTTTTTATATTTCATCGTCGCCACCTCAAATATTTTGTCGCCGCAAGAAAGCTTCCGATAATGCCGACAGCCGCTCCGCTCAGCAACAGAATTCCCGCTATCTGCAGGGTAAACGGATACGGCTTCTGCATAACAAACATGCTGCTCATAAACTGACCGCCAAAGAAGTCATACAGGAAGCCATAACCGAAAACTGTAAGAATCACAGGAAGCAGTGCCCCTATGATACCGATCAGCATACCTTCAAACATAAACGGAGTTTTGATATACCAGTTACCCGCTCCTACATTTCGCATGATGGATATTTCTGTCTGTCTTGTATAAATCGTCATTTTAATGGTATTTGTAATGAGGAATACCGCAAGCACTCCCAAAGCCAGAACAAAGACGGCGCCGCCATAGCGTATCGTCTCAAAGGTATCGATCATGTCCTTTATGCTTTCCCCGCCGTATTGCGCTTTTTCAATTCCATCCATATTGTTTAATGTCTTTGTGATACTGGGAATATCTGATGCCTTTTCCACTTCCACAATGAATACATTCGGCATGGGATTGCGGTCTTTGTAGCGTTCAAATACGGAGCCGCTTTCCTCTATCAGAATGTTTAATTCTTCCTCTTTGCTGGAAAATTCCACTGATTTCACTCCGGTGATTCCCTTAATCAGTGTTTCCATACGCTGGATTTCGTTCTCCTTCTGCAGAGAATCAATCGACGCATGAATTTTCAGATTTGTTTCCACATTGTTCGCAAAGCTGTTCATATTGGCCGCAAGCACAAGAAACAATGTCATGAGTGTCAGCGTTACCGCAACAGCGGATGCACTGGACAATGTCATCGCCATATGACGGGCAAGATTGCGCAATGCCGTCATAAAGTGCTTGGGAAGACTTTGTATAAAACTAATCATGATGTATGTATCCGCCTTTCGCGATATCCGCAACGATAAAGCCGTCTTCCAGCGCTATCGTGCGTTTTTTATATGCATTGACCAGTGTGGAATCATGTGTAACCATAACGATGGTCGTTCCCTCCACCTTGTTGATTTTATCCAGCAGTTCTATGATTTCAATGGATTTTTCAGGATCCAGATTTCCGGTCGGCTCATCCGCAATCAGTACCTTTGGATGATTGGCGATTGCCCGGGCGATGGTTGCACGCTGCTGCTGACCTCCGGATAACTGATCCGGAAAGGACTTTGCTTTATCCTGCAGCGATACAAGCTCTAAAATCTCACGCACGCGCCGTCGTATCGTCACCTTATCCAGTGCTAATACCTCCAAAGCAAAGGCGATATTTTCAAACACCGTCATTTTGGGAAGCAGACGGAAATCCTGGAAAACCACACCGATATTGCGGCGGTAAAACGGTACACGTGAATGACGCAGCTTTCCGACATTTGTTTCCGCTACATACACCTCTCCCTGATCCGGCAGCTCCTCTCCATCCAGCAGTTTGATCAATGTGGACTTTCCACATCCGGTTGGCCCGATAATATAAACAAATTCACCTTCATCTATTTCAAGATTGATATCACGCAGTGCGTGAACCCCATTCCTATATGATTTGGATACATCTTTTAAGAGGATCATTTCATCACTCCTTTGGCTAACATTATAACATAAATCGACAGGGTTGACAGTGCCTGTCGTATGTAAAATTCTTACAATTTCAAAACGCGGTCATAAAAGCTATAATATATAGAAAACATTACCATTGGGTATGTATGATTTCCGATTTTTCTATGTATGCTCCATGCCTGCACAGAAGCTGATTCCGTATTGAACAATGACGTTTGAAAACAAAAAAAAACGGACGTATCCCGTCCGAATAATCATAGTTTTACAGCTGTTCCTGATACGTAAAGCCCTCTCCCTGCACCTCATTGACATCACTAACGATGACAAAGGCTTCTGGATCGACCTCCGCAATGATGTGATTCAGCTCTGAGAACTGCTTTTTGACAACCACCATCATAATGACCGGCTTACTTGTTCTCGTATAGCCGCCCTCCGCATGTAATATGGTTGCGCCGCGGTTGATATTCTGATAGATCACCTGCATCATTTCCTCAAATTTATCGGAAATGATCATAACATTTTTCGCCTCATGTGATCCCATGGTAATAACCTTGTCAATCAGCTGACCGCATACCCAAACGGAGACAAGCCCGATCATTGCGGCTTCTACGCCATAGACACTTGCCCCTAACAGAACAGTGGCCCCATCGATGCACATCACCAGAGTAGGCAGTGCAATCTTCGTATATTTGTTAATGATCAGCGGTGGAATGTCCATGCCACCTGTACTTCCTCCCACACGGTACACCAGACCGATGCCGATTCCTGTACAGACCCCTGCGTAGATGGAGGCGAGCAGCGGATTGCTTGTCACCTGAACATCCGGCCACAGCATCCCCAATCCGGAGATAAACAGTGGATATACAACGGTGGAAACGATGGTTTTTAATGCAAAGCGTTTTCCAAGAAATACAGCGCCCAACAGATACAGACCGATGGTGAGTCCGTTGATGACCAGACGCGGGGACAGGTTGAAAATCGGCTGCAGGGCAACGGCGATACCTGCGACCCCTCCGGATAATATATCCAGGGGAAGAATAAAGAAGGTTACCCCTGCCGCAATGATGAGATTCCCCATGATGATACTGATGATTTCAATCAGCTGGTCTTTTCTGTTGTGATTCTGCATATACACTACCTCGTTTCCTGTTTTCTTTTTCGAAGATTCCTATACGATGTCTGTGATAACGTTCATCTATATTTCTTTTGTGAACCTTTCATTTATTCGCTATCCGAAATTATATCATATGTAAAGAATGAAATTACAAGAAAATTAACTGATTATTTTCATATTTTTGAAACAGGAATGCATTTTATTTTGCCGTCACTTCGTTGAACAAGCTTCTAGAAAAGTCTTTTTGCTATCCGCTGAATAAAACAGCAAAAAATGTACATCGATATGAACCGTGTACATTTTCTAATCCTAATATGTATATGCCCGTCTAGGGCATTCATTGCAACTAATAACCGCCTTTGCCAGTCGTTCCTTCTTCCACCTGACCATACGTCTTAAAGCTTTCAACTACGACATCAATTTCTTCCTTGCTTAACACCGCCGGCTTGCCTACACACATGGTGCGCCATTGAATTTCTGCGACCCATTCCACATTCTCCGCCACATTAAAGGCTTTTGATAAGGATGGGCCGAACGCTACCATACCGTGATTGGCCAGCAGCATTGCCAAGCCGTTTCCTTTTACCTGACGAACCTTTTCTGCCAGTTCTTCTGTGCCATAGGTTGCATAATCCGCACAGGGAATGCGATATGTCTGTGCTCCTGCAAGAAGATAATGCACTGCTTCAATCGGCTGCTTCAGACATGCAAAGGTCGTACAATAGGTTGAATGTGCATGCACCACACCTCGCGCATCCGGATGAAGCTTATAAATCGTCGCATGTAGCGCATGCTCACTGGATGGCTTTCGATTTCCTTCAACAATATTACCATCCAAATCCAGAATGACGATATCCTCGGCATTGGTTTCAAAATAATCCAGTCCGGATGGAGAAATCGCCATATACCCGCACACAGGATCATAGGCACTGATATTCCCCGATGTTCCTTTTGACAAACCAGCAGAGCTCATTTTCTTCCCGTAATCCACAATTTCCTGTCGTTCTTTTTCCATTAACATATTTCATTGTCCTCCTTATACCGTCGTATTCACTCTATCTCGATTTGTTTTCCATATTTCATAATATTCCTGTATGAGCGATTCCTTCTGTGGCTTATAAATTTTACAGGCTCGCTCACTTGTATCCGTATGAATATTCCAATAAGAATTACATACAGCAACACAGCCCATAATTGATGCCTGATGAAAATTAACCGGCAGCTTTAATGCCTTCTGTGTCAGATCACTGAGGTGCTGACAAAGCATGTCCGATTGAAAGCCGCCACCGCAGCCCAGGATTTTATCATGCTGTACCGGCAGCATCTGCAGCAGCTGCCGATACTGATAATAAATAGAACAGGCGATATCCCCCACCAATGCCCACGCAAGGTCTACACGATGCAAATCCGCACGGAATGGCGGACGCATAAAGAAACCGCCGTTTTTATATCCACATGCATGTTCAAAATCCAAGGAGGAAAAGGATGCTGTGCATTTGATACTGTTTACCTCTTTCAAAGCCGCCTCCAGATCCTTATAGCTGACGCCGTCAAAAAGCAGATTTCGTATGCGCTGATAATTCAGACCGGTAAC